>WBZX01001459.1_pt1 | contig 17764 bp, 15 predicted proteins | sample 5204211 | NCBI WGS metagenome assembly WBZX01 (sample SAMN12344362, study PRJNA552823) | activated sludge metagenome | biome: Activated sludge suspended growth; feature: Nitrification reactor; material: Wastewater; isolation source: activated sludge from nitrification reactor of wastewater... | reverse complement strand
GTCCATGATCCACGCCATGACCTGCTCGTTGGTATTGATGTCCGGCGCCGGAATATCCTTGTCCTGACCGATGAGGATGTTGATCTCGCTGGCGTAGCGGCGCGTCAGGCGCTCCAGTTCGGCCGCCGACAGGCTGCGCGGGTCGACCCGCACGCCGCCCTTGGCACCGCCGAAAGGCACGTTGACCACCGCGTTCTTGACCGTCATCCACGCCGACAGGGCCATCACCTCGGACAGCGTCACCTCCGGGTGATAGCGGATGCCGCCCTTGCCCGGCCCGCGCGACAGGTTGTGCTGAACCCGGTAGCCCTCGAAGTGGGCCATCTCGCCGTTGTCGAGGCGGATCGGCACATTGACGATCAGCGCCCGCTTGGGCCGCGTCAGAATCGGCGCCAGCGGACGCAAATCGGCGGCAAGGTGCGGTTCGACGCGGTCGATCTGCACCAGATAGGTTTCCCATGGCCCCAGATGTTCGGCCGACAGGTACGACGGGATGTGGGAGACGTTGTTCATCGTGTGTTCCTCCGCTCGGGCAAACCACGGGGCCAGGCCGGCGCGCAGCGCGCGGCGGGTGGCGCAAAGCCGCGCCGCGCCAGCCTGTTCAAGCATGCAGAGTGCGGCAATGGCAATCGGTTCCGTGAAGAGTGGGCATCGATGCCAATTTGCTCCGCTATGATCGGCACCTCGCCCACCGCCAAGCTTAAACCTTCCATGCGCCCGTCCCTGCGTCCCGTTTCATTCGTCGCGCTCGCCGGCCTCGGCCTTGGCGCGGCGGTCCATGCCCACGACGAAGCGCGTCTGCCCGGCGACGCCGCCGCGGTGCAGGCCGCCGCGGCCGACAAGCCGTTCAAGCTGAGTCTGGGCGAATACCGCTACGGCGGCAATTTCGGCGGTCAGGACATCAACCTGCGCTACCGCCGCGGCGATTCGTCGGTATGGCTGGGCGCCTACCGCGACCGGAGCTTCGGCAGCCAGGCGCGGGGCGGCGTGGATACCAGCTGGCAGCCCTTCGCCGGCTCCACGCTGGCGCTGCAGCCGTCGCTGCAATGGGCATCGGGCGGATTCCAGGGCGGCAGTTTCAGCGTCGAACTGGGCGAACCGTGGTTCGTGCAGGTGGGCATCGGGCGCACCAACACCCGGCCCTACTTCAACCTGAACTTCGACCCGAACGACGCGCTCAGCTTCGCCGCCGGCTACCGCGACGACAGCGGCCGCACCTATTACCTGATGACCATCCGCGACGACCGCCTCGGCACCCACCAGCAGCACACCCACGCCGTGGCACGCTGGCCGACGCAAAACGGCGAGCGGATCACCGTCGACCTGCTGCGCAAGACCGGCATCGGCGACAACGGCCCGGTCGAGGGCTGGGGCTTGGCCGCCAGCTACGACTTTCCCGACTGGTTCGTGCACCTCGCCCACGAGCCGTGGCAGAACTTCAGCAGCGTCACGGCGACGCGGCTCACCGTCGGCCTGCGCTTCTAAGCCATGCCGAGCGGCGCCGGGCGGTAGCCGCGCCGCGTCAGTTCGTCGCGCAGGAAGCGCGCGGTGCGCACCGCGTCGGCGCCGTCACCATGCACGCAGATGCTGCCGATGGCGGTAGGCAGGCGCCGCCCGCCCACCGACACCAGCGCCTGTCCGTCGAGCATCGCGCACACATGCGCCAGCGCCGCGTCGGCGCCGTGGATCAGCGCGTCCGGCCGGCTGCGCGGCACCAGCGTGCCGTCGTCCATGTAGGCGCGGTCGGCAAAAATTTCCTCGACCACCGGCACGCCCGCCGCATAGCCCGCCTTGCACAGTTCGGACAAAGCCGGCGCCAGCAGAATCAGCGTCGGGTCGTAGGCTTTCATCGCGGTCACCACGGTGCGCGCCAGGGCCGCATCGGCGCAGGCCATGTTCGACAGCGCGCCGTGCGGTTTGACGTGACGCATCGCCAGCCCTTCGGTACGCGCCATGCCGTCCAGCGCCGCCAGCTGGTAGAGGACGATCGCCTCCAGCTCGGGCGCCGGAATCGTCATCGCCCGCCGCCCGAAGCCCTGCAGATCGGGGAAGGACACATGCGCCCCGACGCCGACCCCGGCCGCCTTCGCCAGCTGCAGCGTGCGCCGCATCACCAGCGGATCGCCGGCATGAAAGCCGCAGGCCACGTTGGCGCTGTCGATGATCGCCAGCAGCTCGGCGTCGCGGCCCATCTGCCAGGCGCCGAAACTTTCGCCGAGGTCCGCATTGAGGTTGATCGTGGGCATGGTCGATGACGGGTGACGAAGAATGGAAAAAGGCCCGCGCCCCGGCGGCGGACGAGGACTACGACTTCAGTCCTTGCCCGATATTGGCGCCCGCACCGGGGCGGCTGCTCGCTATTTCAGCCGCACGACATAGAGAACAACCTCGGTGTCGCCAACGTTCTTTACCGTATATTGCGGACCCGGCCCCTGGATTTGCACCTCGCCCGTTTTCCAGACCACCTTCTCGGTCTTTCCGTCGGCATAGGTTCGCAACAAGGAACCACCGCTCATGGCCCTGACGACCCGGGTGCCGGACGTCGACGCGACATTGATTTCGCCGGGTTTCTGGCGAATCTCCAATGCCTGGAACTTGTCATCTTCGGCCAACGTCGTTCTGACGGCTTGACCGGCGTCGGCGATGGCGCCTGAACCGGCCATCGCCAAGGCCGAAAAGCCCAATGAAACCACGCAAGCACGCGCAAACAATTTCATGATCGCCCCCTCGGTTGATTGCAATGAAGTTTGGTTGCCATATCGAATTCCGGCTCCCGATCGAGTATAGCGTTCAGTCGGACTGGCCGCCGGGTGTGCGACTGAAGTCGCACCTACGGCAGCGCCGGAGAGATTGGCGGCGCAGTGACGCGCGCTGTGGGTGCGAATTCATTCGCACACGGACGCCGGACGAAGGATCTGCCCTGGATTTGACCGGGGGTGTGCGACTGAAGTCGCACCTACGGCAGTATCGGAGAGATTGGCGGCGCGCTGACGCATGCTGTGGGTGCGAATTCATTCGCACGCGGAGGCCGGACGAAGGATCTGCCCTGGATTTGACCGGGGGTGTGCGACTGAAGTCGCACCTACGGCAGCGCCGGAGATTGGCGGCGCGCTGACGCACACTGTGGGTGCGAATTCATTCGCACACGGACGCCGGACGAAGGATCTGCCCCGCATTTGCCCGGGGGTGTGCGACTGAAGTCGCACCTACGGCAGCATCGGAGAGATTGGCGGCGCGCTGACGCACACTGCGGGTGCGAATTCATTCGCACGCGGAGGCCGGACGAAGGATCGGCCCCGGATTTGCCCGGGGGTGTGCGACTGAAGTCGCACCTACGGCAGCGCCGGAGAGATTGGCGGCGCGGTGACGCACGCTGTGGGTGCGAATTCATTCGCACGCGGAGACCGGACGAAGGATCTGCCCCGGATTTGCCCCGGATTGTGCGACTGAAGTCGCACCTACGGCAGCATCGGAGAGATTGGCGGCGCAGTGACGCGCGCTGTGGGTGCGAATTCATTCGCACGCGGAGGCCGGATTGAGGATCTGCCCCTGATTTGACCGGGGCTGTGCGACTGAAGTCGCACCTACGGCAGCGCCGGAGAGATTGGCGGCACGGTGACGCGCCCTGTGGGTGCGAATTCATTCGCACACGGACGCCGGATGGAGGTTCTGCCCCGCGTTTGCCCGGGGGTGTGCGACTGAAGTCGCACCTACGGCAGCATCGGAGAGCTTGGCGGCGCGGTGACGCACACTGTGGGTGCGAATTCATTCGCACGCGGAGGCCGGATGGAGGATCTGCCCCGGATTTGCCCGGGGGCGTGCGACTGAAGTCGCACCTACGGCAGCATGAGAGAGATTGGCGTCGCGCTGACGCGCGCTGTGGGTGCGAATTCATTCGCACGCGGACGCCGGATCAAGGATCTGCCCCTGATTTGTCCGGGGGTGTGCGACTGAAGTCGCACCTACGGCGGGATCAACGGGGACGGAGCCGACAACCTCGCGCCTGCACCATCCTCATTCCTCGTCGCCGCGCACGGCGGCGCCGGCGAGGTTGGCTTTGAGCAGCGCGGAGGCGTCGTGGCGGCGCAGCTGTATCGCGGCCCGCCAGGCGGCAAGCCGCCGGGCCTGGTCGACGCGGGCGGCGGCAGCTTCGGCGGCGTTAACTGCACAAAAGCGCAGCGCGTCGCCCGGCTGCAGATGCGCCAGCCGCGGCAGATCGGCGCGGATCAGCGTGGCGATCTTCGGATAGCCGCCCACTGTCTGGCAGTCGGCCAGCAGCACGATGGGGCGGCCGTCGGCGGGCACCTGGATCGCGCCGGGCGTCACGCCGTCGGAAACAATATCGGCGCCGCGCGGGCCGTGGCGCAGCGCCGGGCCGGCCAGGCGCAGGCCCATGCGGTCGCGCTCGCGGGTCACGACAAACGCTGCGCTGTAAAAAGTGTCGATGGCGTCGGCGCCGAAGTGGTCGGCCTGCGGCCCGGCAATCACCCGCAGCGGGCCGCCGTCGTGCACGAAGGGCGCTGCGGCAACCCGCTCGAGCTGCGGATCGCCATCGAAGATCGCGCAGGGCAGACGTTCCGCCAGCACCCCCAGGCCGGCGCGGGCGTAGGTGGACCGGCTGCCGAGCTGCACCGGCGTGCGGATGCCGCCGGCCACCGCGACATAGCCGATGCCCCGCGGCGTGCCGACCTGCAGCCGGTCGCCGGCCAGCAGCGTCGTCGTGGACCACGCCGCCACCTCGCGGCGCTCGCCCGAGGCGGCCAGCACGCGCGCGCCCATCTCCCCCGCCAATGCAAGCCGCAGCGGGCCGGCCGAGGCCCTCAGCGTCGGCCCCGCCAGCTGCACTTCGAGCCCGGCCGCATCCGGCGGATTGCCGGCCAGCGCGTTGGCGGCCGCCAGCAGAAGCGGATCGAGCGCCCCCGACAGCGGCACGCCGACGCTGCGCAGCCCGACGCGGCCGAAATCCTGCACCGTGACGCCGAGGCCATGGGCGACGATTTCCAGGCTGGCGCTCATCCGCCCAGCGCCTCGCGCCCCACGGCCTGCCAGCGCACCCGGTCGCCGGGGGCGAGGAGCGCCGGCCGCGACGGATTGGCGGCGTCGAAAAGCCGTGTGCCGGTGCGCCCCACAAGGCGCCAGCCGCCGGGGCTGTCCCACGGGTAGACGGCGCACATGCGGCCGGCGATGGCCACCGAGCCGGCCGGCACGCGGAGCCGCGGCGTGGCCAGGCGCGGCAGTTCGAGCGCGGCCGGCAGCCCGCCGAGGTAGGGAAAGCCGGGCAAGAAACCGAGCATATAAACGGTGAATTCGGTCGCGCTCAGCACATCGACGACCGCCTCGCGGCCCATGCCGCTGGCGCGCGCAACCTCGGCAAGATCGGGGGCAAAGTCGGCGTCGAAGCACACCGGTAGCGTCCACAAGCGGCCGCCGACGGTGGCCTGGCGGCCTTCGCCAGCGAGCGCCAGCAGGTCGGCGCCGAGCAGCCCGGCATCGACCCGGTCCGGATCGAAATGAACGGTGACCGACCGGAAGGTCGGCACCCATTCGACGATGCCCGGATGCCGTTCGGCCAGCGCCGCCAGCGCGCCGGCAAAACCCAGCACGCGGCCATGGATGTCCGGCGCGAGGGTGTCGCCGAATTCGACGGTGAAGGCGGCATCGCCAAGGGCAAGCAGGCGGGGCATCGCGGCGCGGGCTGAAGTACGGTGGATGAAAAGACCAACGGCACCGGCAGAACGGGGCGCGTGCGACCGAACCCGCCCCCGCAGGGTGCGCGCCTCGCCGGGTTTTACTGGCCCAGCGCGCCGAAAGCCTTTTTGGCGAGACTGCCGGCGGCGCCGACCGGGTCTTTGCGGATCGCCCGTTCTTCTTCGGCGATCATCAGATAAAGGCCGTCGAGGGCCTTGCGGGTCACGTAGTTCTCGATCTTCAGGTCGTCACCCTTCACCAGCCCGAAGGCGCCCGCCTTGCCGGCAAGCTTGTTGTACTGATCGGCAAGGGCCAGCTTGCCGGTCGTCTCGCGGACGGTGGGCAGGAAGGATTCAGTCAACCGGGTAAAGGTTTTTTCCTTGAAATACTGCGTGCCGGCATCGTCGCCGCCCGAAAGAATCTTCTTCGCATCGTCGACGCTCATCGACTTCACCGCCTCGACGAGCAGCGCCTTGGCCTTGGGTACGGCCTGCTCGGCGGCCTCGTTCATGGTGGCGACGAGGGCGTCGAGATCCTTGCCGCGGCCCATCGCCCGCAGGCCGCCTTCGAGGGGCGCGAGGGAGTCGGGCAGGCCGATCTTCACTTTCGGGTTATGCATGAAACCACCGGCGGTGCCCAGTTGTCCCACAGCCCGGGAGGCGCCCTGAACCAGCGCTTCCTTCAGGCCGCCGGAGGCGTCCTTGTCGGTCAGATCGGCAAGGCCCAGCGCCCAGGCCTGGGAACAGATGACAAGCAGCACCAAAGCTCTCAAAATCGCACGCACGACACACCTCCCTTTCCGGTCGATCAAAAAAGATGTTTCTCAAGGCTATCACGCGCTTCGTCGCCCCTGTCCTCCTCGTTGCATTCCTTGACGGATGCGGCGCCCCCCCGGCGCCCGACGTGCGCTTCACCACCCTCGACGGCCACACCACGCAGTTGTCGGCACTGCGCGGCAAGGTCGTGCTGGTGAATTTCTGGGCCACCACCTGCACCACCTGCGTCGCCGAAATGCCCGAGATCGTCGACACCTACCGCAAGTTTGCGCCGAAGGGCTTCGAGACCATCGCCGTCGCCATGAGCTACGACCCGCCCGAATATGTCCGCAACTACGTGCAGAAAAACGGTCTGCCCTTCACGGTCGCGCTCGACACCAGCGGCGAGGCCGCCAAAAGCTTCGAGGATGTGCGCCTGACGCCCACCACCTTCCTGCTCGACAAGCAGGGCCGCGTCGTCCAGAAGTATCTCGGCGCACCCGACTTTCCCAAGCTGCACGCACTGCTCGACAAACTGCTGGCCGAACCGGCGTGAGGCCCCGCGGGCTGATCCTCGGGCTGGTCGTTGCCGCCGGACTGGCGGCCATCGTGCTGTGGCCGAAGGGGCGCGAGGTGGATGTGGCGGCCGTGCGCAAGGCGCCGCTGACCCAGTCGGTCGTCGCCACCGGACGCATCGCCACGCCGGCACGCATCGCCGTCGGCAGCCCGGTGGCCGCCACGGTACTCGAAGTGGCGGTGCGCGAAGGCGATGCGGTCAGGCCCGGCCAGGTGCTCGCCCGGCTGCGTTCCGACGACGCCGACGCCCTGATCGCCCAGGCCGCCGCCGCGCTGGCCGAAGCCGAAGCCCGCCAGCGCCAGATCGACCGGCTCGGCCGGCCGGTTGCCGCCCAGCAACTGGCCCAGGCCGAGGCCAACCTGAAAGTCGCCCGCGCCGAAGCCGAACGTGCGCGCCAGCTCGTCGCCCGCGGTTTCTACGCCCAATCGAAGGCCGACGACGCGCTGCGCAATGCCGCCAACGCCGGCCTCGCGGCCGACACCGCGCGCGCCCAGCTGGCCGCCCAGCAGCCCGGCGGCACCGAGCGCGAGGCCGCCGACGCGCGCTTCGAGCAGGCCCGCGCCCAGCTTGCCAACGCCCGCGCCCGCGCCGCCGCGCTAACCCTCACCGCCCCCGCCGCCGCCACGGTGCTGACCCGCAAGGCCGAGCCCGGCGACGTGGCCACCGCCGGCAAGGTTCTGCTCGAACTCGCCGACGCCGGCGAAATCCGCGTCTATGCCACCGTCGACGAGAAAAACCTGCGCCTGCTGCGCACCGGCCAAACGGCCCGCGGCCTTGCCGACGCCTTTCCCAACCAGCCCTTCGACGCCGAGCTGTACTACCTCGCACCGGCGGTTGACCCCCTGCGCGGCACCGTCGAAATCCGTTTCCGCGTGCCCCGGCCACCGCCCTTCCTGCGGCCCGACATGACCGTCTCGGTCGAAACCGTCACCGGCAGCAAGGCCGCCGCCCTCGTGCTGCCCGCCGAGGCCGTGCGCGAGCCCGACAGCGCCCGGCCGTGGGTGCTGGTCGCCCGCGATGGCCTTGCGCAGCGCGCCGACGTGAACGTCGGCCTCACCGGCATCGGGCAGGTCGAGATCCTTGCCGGCCTTGCCGAAGGCGACCAGGCCATCCTGCCGGCCGCCGGCGCGCTGGATGGCGACCCGGTGCGCATCCGCGAACCTAAAAAGCCCAAGGTCGGCGGCATCCAGGTGCCGCAGGGCATGACCCGCTGATGTCGCGGATCGACCGACCCACGGCCAATGAACTGGCGCCGTTCGCCTTACCCATGAAAGACATTCCCGTAGGGGCGAATTCATTGGCTCTGTCCCCGTTGGCCGCGGCGTCGTCGGAAGCACGCGTTCGACCCGCATCGCAGGCATCGGCCGTAGGGGCGAATTCATTCGCCCAAGCGCCGGCCAAATCAGGGTTGGTCCGTGGTTCTTCCCCGGCGGGCGAACAAGTTCGCCCCTACAGCACAGCACTGATTGAGCGCGTTTCCACAGATAACGGAGACATCGCCAATTCATTCGCCCACCCCAGCGTGCATCATCGACATGCTGGCGATCACCGGTGCGTGGGCGAATGAATTCGCCCCTACGTGTCGCGAGGCGGGGGCTGTCCGCCGATAACGGTGGCAGCGCGGATGCATCCGCCCCCGCAAGGCCGGTGCGATGAAATTCCGTCTTTCCTTCGCCCCCCTCGTCGCGCTGCGCTTCTTGCGCGAAGGGCGCATGCAGACTGCGCTGATCCTCGCCGGCACCACCGGCGGCGTGGCGGTGATCGTCTTTCTCACCCAGCTGATCACCCAGTTGCAGGCGCAGATCGTCGACCGCGTGCTCGGCAGCCAGGCCCACGTGGTGATCCGCCCGCTCGAAGAAGCCAACCGCCGCGCCATCGACGACGAAGGCTTTGCCAGCATCGTCGAACCCCGCGCCCAGCGCCTGCGCTCGGTCGACCAGTGGGAAAGCGTGGCCCGGCTGGCCGCCGGCATGCCGGGCGTCACCGCCGTCTCGCCGGTCGTCACCGGGCCCGCGTTTGCGCTGCGCGGCCAGGCCAACAAATCGGTGGCGCTGATGGGCGTCGACGCCGAGCGCTACCGCCGCATCGTGCGCATGGACGAATACATCGTCGCCGGCCGGTTTGCCGTTGAAGGCCCGCGCGCGGTGATCGGCAGCGAACTCGCCAAGGATCTGGGCGTGCGCCTCGAAGACAAGCTGCGCGTGATGCTCCCCGGCGGCCGCGACGAGCTGCTGCAGGTCGGTGGCATCTTCGACATCGGCAACAAGGATCTCAACCGCCGCTGGGTTTTTGTGACGCTGCCGCTGGCCCAAAGCCTGCTCGACCTGCCCGGCGGCGTCTCCAACCTCGACCTCACCGTCGCCGACATCTTCGACGCCCAGGCCGTTGCCGACCGCCTGCGCGGCGCCACCGGCCTGACCGTGGACAGCTGGATGCAGACCAACGCCCAGCTCCTCGCCGCGCTGCGCAACCAGACGGTATCCAACAACCTGATCCGCAGCTTCGTGGTCATCATCGTCGCGCTGGGCATCGCCAGCGTGCTGGTCGTCAGCGTCGTCCAGAAACAAAAGGAAATCGGCATCCTGCGTGCAATGGGCGCCAGCCGGGCCATGATCCTGCAGGTTTTCCTGATCCAGGGCGCGGTGGTCGGCGCCGCCGGTTCGCTGGGCGGCAGCGCCCTCGCCTTCACGCTGCTCAAGGTGTTCTCCCACATCTACCGCAACGCCGACGGCTCGCCGCTGTTCTCGGCCCAGCTCGAACCGCGCTTCATCGTCATGGCCGCGCTGGTGGCCACCGTCGTCGGCCTCGCCTCGGCACTGATCCCCGCCCGCCGCGCCGCCCGCATGGACCCGGTGCAGGCCATCCGCTCATGAACGCGCCCGCTGCCGCCCCGGTCGTGCAGCTTGCCGGGATCACCAAGGCCTACGGCATCGGCACCCCGGTCGAAACGGAAGTCCTGCACGGCATCGATCTCACGCTGGCCGAAGGCGAATTCGCCGCGCTGATCGGCCCCTCCGGCTCGGGCAAAAGCACCCTGCTCAATATCATCGGCCTGCTCGAACGGCCCACCGGCGGGCGGCTGTCGATCGGCGGGCGCGACACCGCCACGCTGCCGGAAGCCGACCTCACCCGGCTGCGCGGGCGCAGCATCGGCTTCGTGTTCCAGTTTCACCATCTGCTGCCCGCCTTCACGGCGCTGGAAAACGTGATGATGCCGACCATCATCGCCCGCGGCCGGCCCGACCCCGCCGCCGAAGCCACCGCGCTGCGCCTGCTCGACGCCGTGGGCCTCGCCGCCCACGCCCACAAAAAGCCCGCCGCCCTCTCGGGCGGCCAGCAGCAGCGCGTCGCCATCGCCCGCGCCCTGGCCCTCGAACCGCGCCTGATCCTCGCCGACGAACCCACCGGCAACCTCGACACCCGCACCGCCGACGACATCTTTGCGCTGCTGCGCGAATTCAATCGCCAGACCAACTGCGCCTGCCTCATCGTCACCCACGACCCCCGCCTTGCCGCCCGCTGCGACCGCATCGTACGGCTGGTGGACGGCCGCATCGCCGACGACGGCCCGGCCGCATAAACCCCGGCGGCGGCAGCCGCCCACCGCGCACAATCCACGCCGCAGCCACCGCCGGTCATCGGCACGCTGCGCCCCTTGCCCGGCCGCGCGCACCCGCTCCCCATTCCGCTCTGCCACGCCCACACGGGCCTGAACCCGGCCGCCACGCAGCGCATTTAATGCCAACGCGTTAGCCCGCACACCCTGCGCGACGCCCGATCGTCGCATTAGGGTATCCCCTAATTTTGCCCACACGTCATAGATGCACAGAATCACACCGAGAGTTGCCTACAGCATAAAAACAAAGCCGTAAATCACATAAAAATATTTGTTTGGCACAACACAAAAAGCCGTCGACATGAAAAAAATACCCTGCCAGCCATCGGCCGAATCCCGCGTCACATCATTCCAACCCGGCCAGTCATCTCAAAAACAATGCCACATGACTGGCGGCTTGTGCCACACACCGGCCAAACCCGGCCACACACCATCTGAACCCCGCCTCACAACATTTCAACCTTTTGCGATGACATTCCGGCCCGGCGAGACAACAAAAAAACACCGCCGCACATCACGCAGGGTCCGGCTCACATGAAATTCAATTTGCCAGATGTCCCGCACGGTTTTTCGCATGTCGCGCAGGGTCTGCCAGACATGCAGCGCAATTTTTCCGGCATCCCGCACAAATAATTTCATATCGCGCACAAAAAAGATTTCAACTTTCCCAACCAGCACGTCAACCCAAAGGAGTAAAACGATGCCCAAAAACTACTACCTGCCCACCGACGACAGCGGCAAGGCCGAACTGCTGGAACATCTGGCAGCCAAACTCCCCGCCTATTCGGCCGTTCTCGACATCAACATCGCCGACCTCGCCGATCTGCAGGCCGACGCCATCGCTTTCCGCTACACCCTCAGCGTCTTCAACCAGATGCAGAGCAACGCCAAGCAATGGACGGCCTACAAGAACCTGCTGCGCGACGGCACCGCCGGCACCCCGGCCAGCACCGCCTTCCCCTTCCAGCCCAGCCTGCCGGTCGCCCCCTCGATCGTCACGCCCGGCATCGTGCCGCGCCTCACCGCACTGGTCGCCCGCCTCAAGGCCGCCCGCAACTACACCGAAGTGATCGGCCAGGATCTCGGCCTCATCGGCGCCACGCGCATCATCGACCCCAGCGCCTGGAAACCGATCCTCCAGACCCAGCTCCACGCCAACCAGCCCATGATCGTGTGGAACAAGGGCAAGGCCGACTCGCTCGAAATCTGGGTCGATCGCGGCGCCGACCCCGGCTTCGCCTTTTTCGCCATCAGCACCGACCCGCATTTCATCGACACCACCCCCGCCCCCAACCCCGCCCGCTGGCGCTACAAAGGCATCTACCGCCTTCAGGACCGGCAGGTCGGACAATGGAGCGATGTGCATACGGTGACGGTTGGGGGGTGAACCACAGCGTCGGCGGTGCCGCCTGGATTCATACTTTTCAAAAACCCGCTTCATGAGAAAAGGGCTGCCCGAAAGCAGCCCTTTTTTCATCCGGCACAACAAACTGGCAACACGGCCTACAGACGCCAGACCTTCGCGCCCGCCGCCTCCAGCGCGGCCGGATCGTAGAAGCTCTTCACGTCGGCGAACACGCCGTTCGGGACGAGCTTTTCGCACAGCTGGCCGACGCCCATCGCGGCGTACTGCTTGTGGGCCACGGCGCCGACGATGGCCGCCGCGCGGGGCAGCGCGTCCCAGGCGGTGAGGCCGACGCCGTATTCTTCTTCGGCTTCGTGCGACTCGGCCACCGGATCATGCACGTGCACTTTGCAGCCATAGCTCTGCAGTTCGCGGATCACGTCGATGACCTTGCTGTTGCGCAGGTCCGGGCAGTCTTCCTTGAAGGTCAGGCCGAGCACCACCACGTCGGCGCCCTTGATGTTGTGGCCGCCCTGGATCATCTGCTTGACGGTCTGCTCGGCGACGTACTTGCCCATGCTGTCGTTGATGCGCCGGCCGGCGAGGATGACCTGCGGGTGGTAGCCGAGCATGTCGGCCTTGTGGGTGAGGTAGTACGGGTCCACGCCGATGCAGTGGCCGCCGACCAGGCCCGGCCGGAAGGGCAGGAAGTTCCACTTGGTGCCGGCGGCCTTGAGCACTTCGACGGTGTCGATGCCGATCTTGTGGAAGATCACCGACAGTTCGTTCATCAGCGCGATGTTGAGGTCGCGCTGGGTGTTTTCGATGACCTTGGCGGCTTCGGCAACCTTGATCGAGCTGGCCGGGTAGACGCCGGCGGTGATCACCGAGGCGTAGGTGTCGGCGACGATCTTCAGGGTTTCCGGGGTGTCGCCGGAGACGACCTTCATGATCTTGGTGACGGTGCGTTCCTTGTCGCCCGGGTTGATGCGCTCGGGGGAGTAGCCGACGTTGAAGTCCTGCTTCCACTTCATGCCCGAGCACTTTTCGAGGATCGGAATGCACACTTCTTCGGTGGCGCCGGGGTACACCGTGGATTCATAGACGACGATGGCGCCGCGCTTCATGTGCTTGCCGACGCTCTCGGAGGATTTGACCAGCGGGGTGAAGTCGGGCTGGTGCGCGTCGTCCACCGGGGTGGGCACGGCGACGATGATGAAGTCGGCCTCGGCGATGATCTGCGGGTCGGTGCTGCAGGTGAGGTGCACGGCCGCTTTGAGGTCTTCGCCGCTCACTTCGCCGGTCGGGTCCACGTGACGGCCATAGGCCGCCACCTTCTCGGGATGGAGGTCGAAACCGACGGTCTTCATCTTCTTGCCGAATTCCACGGCGAGGGGCAGGCCTACGTAGCCGAGGCCGATGACTGCGATGGTGGTCATGTCTACTTCTTCCTGATTTCAGTTCTGGGTAAGTATTGATCAGATGCTGGCACGGAGCTTGTCAATCTCGGCACGGAGCGTCGATTTTTCCGGAACGACCTTCTGCGCCTCGTCGAGCTCCTTGCGTGCGCCGTCCTTGTCGCCGTTCTTGATCAGCGCACGGGCCAGATTCACGCGCAACTGCGGCAGCCTGGGCCCGAGGCTGACCGCCTTCCGGAGATGCTCGAGTCCTTTCGCGACATCGCCGCCGTCGACGTACAGCATGCCGAGAGTGTCGAGGACGACCGGGCTGTTGGGCGCCAGCGCGACGGCCTGCTCGGCCACGCCGATGGCGCTCTTGTCGTTCAGCTTGCCGAGCGCCCACGCCAGATTGTTGAGCACCATCGGATTCTTCGGCGCCATTTCGAGCATCTGACGGTACTGCTGCACGGCGGAATCGTAATTGCGGTCGGCCAGCGAGCGTTCGGCGAGGTAGCTGCGGATGACCAGATCCTTCGGGTTGGCCCTGACCCAGTCGGCCACCAGCTTGGCGGCCTCCTGCGGCTGGCCGGCAGCCAGACGCGCCGTGTGCAGCCGGATCACCGACTGCGGGCTCTTGTCACGCTTGTAGGCTTCGCTGAAGGGCTCGATGGCTTCGGTCTTCTTGCCGGTCGCCGACAGCACCTCGCCTTCGAGCACAAAGCCGACCGCCGCCTCCTTGCGCTGCTTCTGGATGTCCTTGGCCACGCCGATCGCGGCGTCGCCGCGCTTGTCGTTGAGCAACAGGACCACCAGCCGCTGCTGGGCCTCGACCGCATCCGGCTTGAGCTTCAGCGCCTTGCGCAGACTCTGCTCGGCACCGGTGAGATCCTTGGCGCCGACCTGCAGGTCGGCCAGCGCGATCAGCGGCCCCGGAGAATCGGGCAGACGCGAGCTCAGCTTGCCGAAGGTGCTCAGGGCCTGCTGGGTTTCGCCGGCCGCAACCTGGGCACGACCGAGCAGGTCGAGCACGGTCGGATCGTCCGGCGACGCGACCGCCGCCTCCTGCGCCAGCAGCAGCGCCCGCTTGGGGTCGCCGCCCTGCACCAGCAGGCGCACGAGTGCGGCGCGGATCTGCAGCGAGGTCGGCACCGCCGCCAGCCCCTTTTCCATCAGCGCCTGGATGTCCTTCGCCTGCCCGCCGGTCATCGCGAGCAGTTCGGCGTACTGCACGTAACCCTGGGCAACCTTCGGATTCGCGGCGATGAAGGTGTCGTAGCGCTTGCGGGCGTCGTCCAGCTTCTTGTCGGCGATGTCGAGCCGGGACAGGTTGCCGACCGCCGGCAGGAAGTCGGGCTTGAGTTCAAGCGCCTTCTCGAAGGCCTTGCGCGCGCCGGCCTGATCCTTGCTCGCCAGCAGGACGCCACCCTTCATGTTGTAGGTGATGGGATCGTTCGGCCGCTTCTTCTCGAGGGTCTGCACCGCCGCCACCGCCTTGGCGATCTCGTTGCGGCGCAGGTGGGCCATGATCAGCGTGATGTCGGCCTGGACGTTCGCCGGATCGAGGGCCGACGCCGCTTCGAGATCGTGGAAGGCCTGCTCGGTCTCGCCGCCGGCCAGACGCGAGACACCGAGACGCGTGCGGTACTGGGCGTTCTTCGGATCAGCAGAAGCGGCGCGAGAGAAGTAATCCTCGGCGCGGGCGAAGTCGCCGTTCATCGCATAGACCTGGCCCGCCAGGTTGAGCAGGACGACGTCCTCGACACGTTCCTTCAACAAGGGCTGCAAGGCCTCCAGCGCCCGCGCCGGCTCGCGTGTGCCGATGTACGCCGACACCAGCAGGCGGCGCGCGAACTGCATGTTGGGAACCCGTTCGATCACCTTCTTGAGGTTCTCCTGCGCCTGGACGAACTCCTGCCGCTGCAGCTGGAGCGTGGACACCAAGAGCTGCGCCGGGATGTAGTCGGGCGCGATGCGCAGCACCTGCTGCAAGCCCTCGTAGGCTTCGTTGGTCTTCTCGCTGCGCAGATTGACGTAGGCCTGCAGATAGATGGCCAGCGGATGGTTACCCAGCGCCTTGCGCATCTCGCCGACCTTGGTCTGGGCGACATCGACCTTGTTCTGGCGCAGCAACAGCGCGATGAGGTTCTGGTGGGCGGGAACGTCGGTCGGCCGCTCGGCAATCACCGCCTCGTAGGCTTTGACCGCCTCTTCGGGCTTGTCCATCGCGACCATCAGGTCGCCACGCAGGGAATTCGCTTCCGGCAGCTTGGGCGCGTCCTTGAGCACCGCGTCGATATCGGCGAGTGCCCCGTCGAGGTCGCGGTTGATCGCGCGCAGGCGCGCCAGCCCGGCCCGTGCCAGCGGCTGCGCCGGCGCTTCGCGCAGCGCCGAGTTGAAGGACCCCGCGGCTTCGTCGCGCCGCCCCTTGGTCAACTGGCCAAAACCCTGCAGCGCCAGCACCGCGGCCCGCGCTTCGGGCTGCGAGAGCTGGCGGCTCGCCAGCTCGGCGATCTTGTCGCTCTGACCGCTGGCCAGCAGCGCCCGCCCGAGCAGCGGCACGACTTCGTCGGGCGAATAACCGGCATCGAGCGCGCGGTTCAGTTCCTTCTCGGCACCGGCGTAATCGCCCTGCTCGAGGTTGATCTTGCCGAGCAGAAAACGCGCTTCGGCGAGTTTTTCATTCTTCTGCAGCGCATTCTTGAGCTGGATCGACGCCGCATTGCGATCGTTCTTCGCGAGGTATTCCTTCGCCGAGGTGACCATGGATTCCGGACTGGCTCCGCAAGCTGCGAGCAGCAGGGCGCAAAGGGTGCTGACGGCGGCGTTCCGCATCGTGCGGCGCTGGGTATGGACACGCATCTGCATGGTTCCTTGAATCACGTTGAGGTCTCTTTCTTGATTCCGAAGCGGTTCATTAAATCGTAAAGCGTCGGCCGGCTGATGCCGAGCACCTCGGCAGCCCGCGCCACGTTGCCGTTCACCCGGGCCATGACCCGCACGACGGCACGCCGCTCAGCCTCTTCGCGGACGACGCGCAGGTTCAGCGCATCGAGCTCCTCGTCGACATTGACGTTGAGGCCGACATCATCGGCCGTGATGCAGTTGCCGTCGGCCATGATGACCGCCCGCTTGATCGCGTTTTCGAGTTCGCGGATGTTGCCGGGCCAGCGATGCGATTCGACACTCTGCACGGCATCGTCGGTCAAGGTCATGGTGCCCCGGCCGTGGTCGTTGGCGAAACGCTGGACGAAGGCATGGGCGAGCAGCACCGCGTCGCCGTCGCGATCGCGCAAGGCGGGGATGTCGACGACGATCTCGGCAAGGCGGTAGTAGAGATCCTCGCGGAACCGGCCGGCCTGGATCAGGCCTTTGACATCCTGGTGCGTCGCGCAGACGATGCGCACATCGACCGGGATTTCTTCGCGCCCGCCGATCCGCTCGATGACCCGCTCCTGCAGGAAACGCAGCAGCTTGGCCTGCAGCGGCATCGGCAGATCGCCGATTTCGTCGAGGAACAGGGTGCCCTTGTTGGCCACCTCGATCTTGCCGAGAGTCTGCTTGACCGCGCCAGTGAAGGCGCCCTTCTCGTAGCCGAACAGTTCGCTTTCGAGGAGGTTCTCGGGGATCGCCGCGCAGTTGATGGCAACGAAGCGCCCGTCGCGGCGGGGCGAAAGTTCGTGCAGACCGCGCGCCAGCACTTCCTTGCCGGTACCGCTTTCGCCCAGCAGCATGACCGTGACGTTGGCCGACGCCACCCTTTCGATCAGCCGGCACACCTTGAGCATCCCAGCGTCGCGCGTGATCACGCCCGACAGCGCACTGCCCTGCTGGATCTTCAGCCGCCGGTTGTCCTGCTGCAGATCGTAGAGGCGCAGCGCACGATCGAGGGTCAGCGCCAGCAGTTCGGGCTCGAAGGGCTTGGCGAAGAAGTCGTAGGCCCCCATGCCCACCGCCCGCACGGCATTCTCGCGATCGTGCTGGCCGGTCAGGACGACGACCTTGGTGTCCGGCGCCAGCGCCAGTATCTCGCCGAGCAGGCGGAAACCTTCGGTCACGTCGTCCGGCGCCGGCGGGAGGCCGAGGTCCATCGTCACGACGGCCGGCTCGTGGCGCCGCAACTGGGCGACCGCCTCCTCGCGATTGCTGGCCACAACCGTTTCGTACTGATCGAAGGCCCAGCGCATCTGCTTCTGCAGCGCCGGGTCGTCTTCGACGATCAGCAGGGTCCTGCGTTTATCAGTCATATTCCTAGTTTGCTGCCGCTGTGTTACCGGCATTCTGGACGTTGGCGGCGATGGGCAGCCTGATCTCGAAGCGGGTGCCGACACCGACTTCGCTGTGCACCGCAAGGCTGCCGCCCAGCTCCTGCACGTACTGATGCGC
>WBZX01001457.1_pt1 | contig 17777 bp, 21 predicted proteins | sample 5204211 | NCBI WGS metagenome assembly WBZX01 (sample SAMN12344362, study PRJNA552823) | activated sludge metagenome | biome: Activated sludge suspended growth; feature: Nitrification reactor; material: Wastewater; isolation source: activated sludge from nitrification reactor of wastewater... | reverse complement strand
GCCAGCTCAAGGGCGCATGCCTCGAACTGCTGGGCCTGATGGAAGATGGTCTGGCAGGCGAGTTTTCCACCGGTCTGCACGTGCTGTGCTCGCCGGAATTCTTCCGCGCGCTGACCACCCACAAGGAGGTCAAGACCGCCTACCAGAACTGGCAGCAGGGCGCGGTGCTGATCAACGACATGCGCTCGGGCTTCAGCTACAGCGGCATCACCTTCGAGGAGTACCGGGGTCAAGCCTCCTTCGTGCAGGCCGATGGCACGCTGGGCACGCGCCGCTTCATCGCCGTCGGGGAAGCCCACGCCTTCCCGGTTGGCACGGTGGACACCTTCGCAACGTACTTCGCGCCTGCCGACTTCAACGAAACGGTGAACACCCTCGGCCAGCCGCTGTACGCCAAGCAGGAGCCGCGCAAGTTCGACCGGGGCACCGACCTGCACACGCAATCGAACCCGCTGCCGATGTGCCACCGCCCGGGCGTGCTCATCAAGCTGACGTCGGCCTGATTCGACCGTGGATGTCGTCACGCTGTACGAAGCGGCGCGCAATGCCGGACTGCTGACGCCGGTGATCTTCGCCGGTGTCACCGTGCATTGCGCCTTCCGCGCTCCGGACGAAACCGTGCTCGATGGCTTCGCGCTGTCGCGGGACTACCAGATCGACTACCCGGCGGCGTGGCTCACGCTGGCAGCCGGGGACACGGTCGAGGTGGCAGGCAACAGCTATCAGGTGCGCGACGTGCGCGCCATCGGCGACGGCTCCGAGCGTCGCGCTTCGCTCTCCCAACTCTGAGGAACGCCCCATGAACTCCGTCCGCGAGCGCGTCTTGCGGGAGGTCGTCACGCGCCTGTCATCCGCGATTGCCCCGATCCTGGTGCTGCGGATGCCTGCCGTGCCGGTCACCCGCGAGGCCAGTCCGGCACTGCTGCTGTTCGTCGATGGCGACAGCATCACCGCCCACGCTAACCACCTCGTCGACCGGCTGTTGATCGTCCGGCTTGCCGTGGTGGCACGCGGTGCGGATGCCTTCGACGTGGCCGATCAGGCGCTGGTCGCGGCTCACGCGGCCTTGCTGGCCGACCCGAATCTGGGAGGGCTGGCCATCGCCGTGCGCGAAATCGACTGCGAATGGGATTTCGACGACGCCGATGCCGGAGCCGTTGCGCTGCCCGCCCGCTACGAGATTCGTTACCGCACCCACGCCATCGATCTCACTCAAACAGGATGAACCTCCAATGCACATCGAACTACTCAAACCTCATACCCACGCAGGCCAGCGCCGCGACGTGGGTGATCGCCTCGACCTTGCTGATGCCAGCGCCCGCTGGCTGATCGCGCAGGGCGTGGCCAAGACGGCAACGCCCGCCACCGACACCAAACCCAGCCGCCGTGATGCCACGTCCGGCACCGCCAACATTTCCCAAGGAGACTGAACATGGCTTATTTCTCTGGACAAGGCCGCGTCTACATCGGCGCGCGCGATGACCTCGGCAACCCGGCAGGCCTCACCTTCGTCGGCAACGTGCCCGAGCTGAAGGTGTCGCTGTCGGTGGACACCATCGAACATCAGGAAGCGCAGTCGGGCCAGCGCCTGACCGACCTGCAGCTCATCAAGACCAAGAAGGGCGAGTTCGCCTGCACGCTGGAAGAACTGATCGCCACCAATCTGGCGCTGGCGCTCTACGGCACCACAACCACGATTGCACCCGGCACCGTCACCGGCGAGCTGCTGCCCAATCCGGTCACGCCCGGCAGCCTCTACCCGCTGGCGATGCAGAACGTGTCCGCTGTGCAGGTGCAGGACTCTGACGCCACGCCCAAGACGCTTCCGGCCAGCCAGTACAGCGTCAATGCCAAGCACGGCTCGCTGGTGATTCTGGACGCCACCACCGGCGGCCCTTATGTGGATCCGTTCACCGTCGACTACGCCTATGGCGCAGCACAAAGCACGGCGATGTTCACCCAGCCCTTGCCCGAGCGCTGGATTCGCTTCGAGGGTCTCAACACCGCCGACGGCAACCGCGAGGTGGTGATCGACCTCTACCGTGTGGCCATCAATCCGGCCAAGGAGCTGTCCATCATCACCGACGAACTACTGAAGTTCGAACTGTCGGGCCAAGTGCTCGCCGACCTCACCAAGCCGGTCGGCGGTGATCTCGGCCAGTTCGGTCGGCTGGTGCTGCTGTGATGGACGCGTTCAACACCTTTCCGCCATCGCCGGTGGTGGTGACGCTGTCCGGCGGTGCGCTGGAGTTGACGCCGATCCGGCTGGGCGAGTTGCCACGGCTGTTGGCCGTGGTGCGCCCGCTGGCCTCCGAGCTGAGCGCCGATCCCGACTGGTTGGCGCTGCTGGGCCAGCACGGCGAAGCCATGCTCGACCTGCTGGCAATCACCACCCGGCGCGAGCGCTCGTGGGTCAACGATCTGCCGCTGGATGACGCAGTGCAACTGGCCGCCGCCGTGTTCGAGGTCAATGCGGATTTTTTCGTGGGCCGGGTGGTGCCGGGCATCCAGCGCTCGGCCGAGAAACTGGCCCCGCTGCTGCGCAGACTTGGGACGTCGCCGTCGCCCGCCTGATCCGAGGCGGCCACCGGCTGCCCGATGTGCTCGGCTACACACTCGGGCAGGTGCAGGCCTTTCTGGAGGCTGACGGTCTGCTCGAACGACAAGGGCTGGCGCAATGGCTGGGCGTGGTGGCGGTGGCCGCCCAAGGCGAGAAACGCAGCATCGAACTACTGCAACGCGATCTGCTGAAGGACTGATGCCATGCGCCTGTCGCTCACCACCACTGGGCTGCTCGATCCCCGTCAGTTGGCGGCGTGGAGCAGCGAACGTCGCCGCGCCATTCACCAAGCCGTCGCCAAGGGGATGCAGTCCGGTGGCCGCGAGGTGCGTGACGCGGCACGCGCCGAGATGCGCACGGCCTTCGCCATCAAACGCGCGAGCTTCGCCAGCTCGATGGGCGTCAAGGTGTTCGACAAGAAGCCCACGGAACTGCCCGCCCTGTGGGTGGGCAGCAAGATTCCGTGGCTGGGTATCCACGAAAATGGCGGCACGGTCAGCGGCAACCTGCTGATCCCGCTGCTCCCCGGGCGCATCGGCCCCAAGCGGTTCAAGGCGGTCGTCGACGGCCTGATGCGCTCGGGCAATGCCTTCTTCATCGAGAAGAACGGTCGCGTGCTGTTGATGGCCGAGAACATCAAGGAGAACGCTGGCCAACTGGGCCGCTTCAAGCGCGCCGAGCGTGCCCGCACGGGCGCAAAGCAGATCAAGCGCGGCCAGGAAATCCCCATCGCCGTGCTCGTGCGTCGCGTCGATCTCAAGCGGCGGCTGAACTTGGCGGGCGGCGTGCAGCGCGCACTGCCTGCCTTGGCGCGGGCGATTCAACAAGAACTGGACAAGGTCTGATGGCAAGTAATCGTGCACAAATCCTGATCAGCGCCGTCGACCAGACCAAGACCGCCTTCGACTCGATCAAGCGCGGCCTGAGTGGCCTCACGGATACGGCGCGCAGCGTCAACGGCCTGCTGGCCAACCTCGGCGTGGCTGTCTCCGTGGCGGGCCTGACCGCGATGGTCAAATCGGCCATCGACACCGGCGATGCGCTCGATGAAATGTCGCAGCGTGTCGGCGTCAGCGTCGAAACCCTGTCGGTGTGGAAACCCGCTGCCGAGCAATCCGGCGTGTCGGGCGAGTCGTTCGAGAAGGGCTTGCGCAAGCTCTCCACCACGATGCTGGAAGCGGCGACCGGCTCTGAAGAAGCCGCGCGCAACTTCGCGGCGGTGGGCGTGGCGTTCAAGAACCAGGACGGCACGCTGCGCGGCACCGATGCCGTGCTGCTGGATCTGGCCGAACGCTTCAAGGCCATGCCCGATGGTGCAGAAAAAACCGCACTGGCGGTGCGCCTGTTCGGCAAGTCTGGCGCGGAACTGATCCCGTTCCTGAATCAGGGGCGCGACGGCATCAACGAACTGTCCGCCGAAATGCAGGCGCTGGGCGTGCAGATGAGCGGTGAAACCGCCGCGCAGGCGGGCGAGTTCAACGACGCGCTCGACAAGCTGAAGCTGGCCAGCGCCAGCATCGGCAACCAGATCATCGCCTCCCTGTTGCCTGCGCTGAACGATATGGCGGGCGGCATGGTCGAGTCGGCCAAGGAAGGCGGCACGCTGCGGGTGATCCTCGACGGCGTGGTGCTGGTGCTTAAAACCTTGGCGCTGGGTGCCGCCACCGTCGGCAAGGCCTTCGTCGCACTGGGTGAAGCCATCGGCGCGGGCGTAGCGGCAGCGGTCGAAGCGCTCAAGGGCAACACCGCCGGGGCCAAGGCGATCATTGCCGACCTCAAGGGCAGCCTGATCAAACGGCTGGATGAGCTGGCCGAGTTCCGCGACAGCCTGTTCGATCCCAAGCCCATCGAGGTCAAGGCCCCGAAGATTCAGGCCGACCCCGATCTCTTGACGCGTATGGGCAAGCCCAAACCCGCGCAGGACACCAGTGGCGCGCAGACCGCTTTGATCAAGGCGCGGCTCGATGCCGAGTTGGCGCTACTCAAGGATGGCCTGAAACGCCAGCAAACCGTGCTCGATGCGGCGTTGGAAGATCGGCTGGTGTCGGTGCGCGACTACTACGCGCAAAAAACGGCCCTCGAACAGCGCGAGATCGATGCCGAAATCGCCCGCAAACAGCAGGAACTGGCGCGCAGCCAACAGATGGCCACGGGCGGCAAGTCGGAGAACGAGAGGCTCAAGGCCAAGGCGGAAGTCGCCAAGGTCGAAGCCGACCTCATCACGCTCAACAACCGGCGCGCCGACATCGAGCAGGCCAATGCCCGCGCGGCGGCGCAGGCCGAGCGCGAGCTGGCCGACGCCTTGGCGCAGGCGCGTGAAGAACTGGCGCAGATCACCGGCACGGCGACCGATGCCGACCGCCAAGCGGCGATTGCCCGCAGCTACCGCGATCTGCGCGCCCGTTTGGCCGCTGAAAGCGATGCCGATGGTGTCTCGCTGGTGGATCGGCTGATTGATGTCAAAGCCGCGCAGGCCAATCTGGCGGCGCTGGAAGCCCAATGGCGGCAAGTCACCGAACGGCTGCGCAATGCACAGGAAGCCATCGGCATCCAGCAGCAGGCTGGACTCCTCACCGAAGCGCAGGCGCGCCAGCAGATCGTCACCTTGCAGCAGCAATCGGCCACCGAAATGCAGCGCCTGCTGCCGACCATGCAGCAAGCCGCGCAGGCCATCGGGCCAGATGCGGTGATCCGCGTGCAGGCATGGCGCAACGAGCTGGAGCGCACGCGGCTCACGGTCGATGAAATGGCCCCGCTGTGGAACCGCATCGGCGAGAGTTTCGGCTCGGCACTCAACGGGATGATCACCGGCGCGCAGACCTGGCGCAGCGCGATGGCCTCGTTGTTCCAGCAGGTAGCCAATGCCTTCCTGCAGCAGATCGTGATCCAGCCGTTTCAGCAATGGATGGCGATGCAGGTGCGGATGCTGGCGATGAAGCTGGGCTTCATCCAGCAGGAACAAACCGCCGACGTGGCCGCCAGTGCCGCCAAAGTCGCGCAAAAAACCACCGAGACCACCGCCGTGGTGTCGATGGATGCCGCCAAGGCCGGTGCTGGTGCGGCTGCCTCGCAGGCGTCGATTCCCGTCGTCGGCCCGGGGCTGGCCATTGCCGCAATGGTGGCGATGGTCGCCGCAGTCATGGCGCTGTTGGGTGGCATCAAGAAATTCGCCGGTGGCGGTCTGGTGTCCGGCCCCGGCAGCGCCACGTCGGATTCGATCCCGGCGCGGCTGTCGGCGGGCGAGTACGTGGTGCGCGCCGCCGCCGTGCGCCAAGTAGGCGTGGCATTCCTCGACTCGCTCAACGGCCTTTCCGGCTGGGCACAGGGCCCGCGCTTTCGGGGTGGTGAGCTGGCGTTTGCCGCAGGCGGGCTGGTGCCGGAGGTGAAAGTGCCGCCCGCACAGCCGCAGGTGAATCAGGCGGTGCGCATCGTCAACGCCATCGATCCCGGCGTCACCCACGACCACCTGCAAACGCCTGCCGGAGAGCGGGTCATCGTCAACATCATCGGACGCAATGCGCGGGCGATTCGCTCTGCGCTTCAAGGGTAATTGTTATGGCACTGCTATTCATCGACGGCTTCGACCACTACGACCCGCAGGCGCTGGACGACTTCGGCCAGCCGTGGCTCGCGCGCGGCAAGGCCGCCTATCTCTCGCCGCAGGCCACCCGCGTGCAGGGACGGCGTCCGTCGTCCTTTGCGCTGCGCCTGCCGGAAGGTTCGGGCGGCGGCTACGTCAAGAATCTGGACAGCACCAAAACCAGCCTGATCATTGGCGCGTCGATCCGCGTCGTGCCCTACGAAAACACCTACACCGAGCCGCTGCTCTTGGGCGTGCGCGATGCCAATGCGCAGATCGCGCATCTGGTGAAGGTCGGCGAGGACGGACGGCTCAAGCTCTACCGCTGGCAGTATGGCTACGAGCAGTTGATCACCACCTCGGTGACCACGGCTCCGGCGCGCGGCTGGCACTACATCGAGTTGCAGGTCACGCAAGGCACCAGCAACGGCGTGCTGTCGGTGCGCATCAACGGGATTCTGGCGATCCAGATGAACGCACAGAACACGATTCAGGGCGGCGGCCAGTTGCTCACCGCCTTCCTCGGTGCGATTCCCGGCCAGTCCTGCCCGTTGACCCTCGATGTCGATGACTTCTACATTGCGGATACCACTGGCACGATCAACAACACCTTTCTGGGCGACGTGCGCGTCGATGCCTTGCAGGCGCAAGCCGATGGCAGTCTGAATCAGTGGACGGTGACACCCTCCGGCACTGCCGCGTGGGAAGCGGTCAGTGATGAGGATGAAACCACCAATATCAGTGCGCCCAGCGCCGGACTGCGCCAGAGCTTCGATGTTGTGCCGCTGCCGGTGATGGCCACACCAGCGGTGTTCGGCGTGCAACTGACGATGCTCGCGCGCAAGACCGATGCGGGCTTGGGTAAGTTGAAGGGCCTTGTGGTCAGCGGCGCACAAACCGCTGTCAGCCCCGAGGTGATCCTGCAGGAACAGCAGGCGTGGCAGTGCGCGCTGTTCGAGCGCAATCCGAACGGCAACGTGCAGTGGACGGAAGCGGCCTTCAACGCCGCTGAGTTCGGGGTGGAGTCGGCGTGACAGACCGGCGCATCACTCGGCAGGTCACGGAGACGTCCAGCCAGCCTGCGCCGGGAAATGCACTGCCGGAGTTTCACGGCGAGGTGTTGTCGCGTGCCAGTGCAGGCAGCCTGAGTACGGAACTGGTTGCGGAAGCCGCCAGCGCGCCGTGGCCACCGGATTGCGCCTCTACGTGGCTGGTGGAAGTGCTGGCCAAGCCCTGGCCGCCGCTGATCGGGCCGGTGTTTGTGGTTGAGGTGCTGCGCCGGGATACAGCCGCCAGCGCCATCGTCGCCACCGGCATGAATGCCTTTGGTGATACGCCGTGGCCACTGGCGCAGCGCGGCGTGTTTGCCTTCCGCCACGACTGGGCCGAGCCGCTGGTCGAGCGGCTGGCGTGGCAGACCAGCGTGACGCGGCTGGCCAGTGGCAACGAATCGCGCCAAGCCCGCCGCAAGGTGCCGCGTCGCACCTTGAGCTATCAGGTCGGCAACGCGCGTCCGGGCGATGCGCTGGTGGCCGACTGGCTAGCCGACCATCTGGGCCAGCGTGCGTGGTGGCCGCTGCCGCAGTACGCCGTGCCGCTGACCGCGCCCGCCGAAGCCGGTGCGCTGGCCCTCGATGTGCAGGATGCCGATTGGCGATATTTCGTGCCCGCGAGTGCTGATTTGCTGCTCGACTGGAACAGTGTGCAGGGCTGGCAAGGCGATGAACTCTGGGCGCTGCTCATCGCGCCCGACGGTTGGCAGCAGGTGCAGTTGACGCAAGTCGAGCCGGAAACCCTGTGGCTCACCGAACCTTTGGCTCGCCGTGCGCCGCTGGGCAGCGTGGTGCTGCCGCTGGTGTGGGGCCGCGCGCTCGATCCTGCCGATCTCACCCAATGGGTGCCGGGCATGGTCGGCGGCAACGTGGTGGCCCAACTCGAACCGGCACCGCCGCCCGATGCCGATCTGCTCGGCGACCCGTGGCTGGACGATCTGCCGGTCTGGCCCGATGGCAACTGGCGGGACGATCCGACCGCAGTGGCGCAGGCCACCATCACTCGGCAGGATGTCTCGCCCGCCGATGCGTGGGTGCGCCGCGACGATCCGTGGGCAACCACAACCTTCCAGCGGCGCTATCTGGCAAGCAGTCCGGACGACATCGGAATCTGGCGCGCCCGCCTGTGGGAAACGCAGGGGCGGCTCAACGCCTTTTGGTTGCCCGATGGCTTGGCTCCGATCCTGTGGGTGACGGCGGATGCCGATCCGGACGACGGCTTCATCCGCGTGGATGGCAAAGACGCCTCTGCGCAATTTTCCGCCTTCTGGCATCGCCCCGCCGCCTGCCTGATCGTGCATCCGGACGGCTATCAGCAGTACGCCCTGACCGCCACCTGCCATCTGGACGGCAACGCGGTGCTGGTGCTGCGCTCTGGCCTCGACGACTGGGTGCCCGCAGGCAGCCGAATCATTCGCCTCGCTCGTTGCCGCCTCGACCACGACGCCATCGACCTGTACTGGCACAGCCCGACGTTGGTGGAGATCACCCTGACCGCGCGCCAGTTGCCCGAACCACGCGGCAACGACCGCCAGACCTACGAAGGCGAGTAACCCTCATGAGTCAGAACCCTTTGCAGGAGGTGGAGCTGTACGCCTTTTCCAGCAACACCGCCCAGTTCTTCCTGACCCCGCATGAATTCGACGTCGATCTCGACGGCAATCTGTACAGCAGCCTCTCCATCGAACGCAACGAACTGGCGCTGGGTGCCGAGGCCGCCAAGTCGGCGCTGGAACTGAAGCTGCCACCAAACAGCGAACTGGTGCGGCATCTGCTCGCCACCACGCTGACCGGCGAAACCACTTCCGTCACCTTGCGCATCGGTCAGCGCGATAGCTGGGGAGACTACTGGTGGCTGTCCGGCACGCGCTGGATGGGGCGTGTACTGGGTGTGGAGATTGCCGACGATCAGGCGCGTATCCGCTGTGAATCGGCGCAGGTCAGTTTGAAGCGCATCGGCCTGCGCAGGCTCTACAGCCGCAAGTGTTCGCACGTCCTGTACTCCAGCGCCTGCGGTGCATCGCCGATCACAGGCAGCGCCTTCGTCACCGAGGTCTATGGCCGTAGCGTCGAACTCGACGGCGGCGTGCCGGGCGGCGTCAGTGGTGGTCTGGCCGGTGGCTGGCTGCAAACGCCCGATGGCGCGCGGCACATGATCATCAGTGACACCGGCAGCGGTGTGGAGTTGCTCTATCCGGTGGCCATCGAACCGGGCACCGAAGTGTTGCTGACGGTCGGCTGCGATCACAGCACGGCCACCTGCGCCGGGCGCTTCGGCAACCTCGACAACTACGGCGGCTTTCCCGCCATCCCGAGCAAGAACCCGTTTTCGACGGGCGTTTTCTGACCCTTCTGGAGAATTTCCATGTGGTACCTCGTCGTCATCGTGGTGGCGGCGCTGGTTTCGGTTGCGCTCGCCCCGAAACCGCCCGAACCCAAACCCGCATCGCTGTCCGACGTCGATGCGCCCACCGCCGAAGAAGGCCGACCGATTCCCGTCGTGTTCGGCACCGTGCTGCTGCGTGGGGCCAACGTGGTCTGGTACGGCGATCTGGTCGCCGATCCGATCCGCAAGAAAGGTGGCAAAAAGTGAGCGCGGACGTGACCGTGACCATCGACGACGTGCGCGCCGCTGGCCTGTGCGTGAACGGAACGCGCGTCTGGTTCGCCCGTCACGATCTGGACTTCCGCGCCTTTCTGCGCGAGGGCTGCACGGCTGAAACCTTGCTGGCCACGGGTGATGCGATGGCGTTGCGGGTGGTCGAGCGCGCGCGCATTCGGTTGGGGGTGCGCTGATGGGTGGCAGCAGCAAGAAGCAAACCGTCGGCTACCGCTACCGCATGGGCCTGCATCTGGTGCTGTGCCAAGGGCCGGTCGATGCCGTGCAGGAAATCCAGATGGGCGAGCGCACCGCGTGGGGCGATGCCGACCGTGGGCCGCTGTCCAGCGGGCACGGCCTCACCAGCCTGTCCATCAACAAGCCGACGCTGTTTGGCGGTGATGAGCGCGAAGGCGGCGTGGTCGGCACCATCGACGTGCTGCCCGGTGGCCCTGGGCAAGGGCGCAATGACTACCTGATGGCGCGGCTGGGCAGCGCCATCCCGGCCTTCCGGGGCGTGCTGTCGCTGGTGGCGCGGCAAATCCTGTTCGCCGCCAACAACCCCTACATCAAGCCCTGGGCGGTGCGCGTGCGCCGTTTCACGTCGGGCTGGTTCGACCAGCCGTGGATGGAGTGGAGCGCCGAAGTGCGCGCGTGGGACGACGATCAAGGCCGCGAGGTCAGCGTCGGCATGAACCCGGCGCACATCCTCGTGCAATGCCTGACCGACCCGCATTGGGGCATGGGCTATCCGCAGGACAGCATTGGCTGGAGTTTCTGGAACGTGGCGTGGGCTTTGTCGGATGAGGGCTTCGGGCTGAACCTGATCTGGACGCGCCAGCAGCCCATCGAGAGCTTCATCGGGCAAGTCGTCGATCACATCGGCGGCATCCTCTACACCGATCCGGAGCAAGGCACGTTCGAATTGAAATTGCTGCGCGACGACTACTGGATCGACAGCCTGCCGCAGCTGGGGCCGGACGAGATCGTGCGGCTGGAACGCTTCGAGCGCGCGCAGTGGGGCGAGCTGCCCAATGAACTGACCGTGGTCTACACCGATTGGCAGACCGGCGGCGACACCACGGTCACCGTGGAAAACCTCGCCGCCATCCAGTTGCAGGGCGGTGTGATCAACCAGCGCCGCGACTACCCGGGCGTCAACTACGGGCCGCTGGCCGCGCGACTGGCCTTGCGTGACCTGCGCGCCTTGGGTTCGCCGCTGGCGCGGATGAGCCTGACCGTGGCGCGCGACACGCTGGAACGTGCGCCGCTGCCGGGCGATGTGTTCCTGCTCAACTGGCCGCGTTTGGGCATCGACCAGATGGTGGTGCGCGTGACCGGCATCGACACCGGCACGCTGGGCGCATTGGAGTGGCGCATCGAAGCGATGGAGGACGTGTTCGGGCTGGACAACGTCGTGCTCGCTCCGCCGCCGCCCATCATCGAGGAGCCGACGCTGGAACCGCTGCCGCCCGCACTGGTGCTGGCGGTAGAGATTCCGTATTGGGAACTGGCGCGCAGCTTGTCACGGGCCGAACTGGATTACCTCACCGACACCGATGCGGCGCTGGGAGCCTTGGCCGCTGCCGGTGGTGCGGGGCAATTGAACTGGCAACTCGCCACCGGCGCGTCCGCAGGCGACATCGACAGCGTGGCCAGCGAGGACTACGCGCCGCTGCTCACGCTGGATGCGGCTTTGCCCGCCAGCGAAACCGATGCCGTCAGCGTGCCGGTGACCGCCATCAGCCAACCCGAGCGACTGGCCGTGGGCGACTACGCCTATCTGGTCGATGCCGCTGGTGACATCCGCGAAGCCGTGGCCGTGCTGGCTTTTGACGCCGCCAGCGCCCGCATCGATCTGGCACGCGGAGTGCTCGACACCACGCCACAGACGCACGTCAGCGGCACGCGCTTGATCGGCGTCGGCGAATGGCTGGCCTCCGAAGGTGCGGAGCGTGCGCCGGGCGAATCGGTGTTCGTCGGCGCGATCCCGCGCACATCCACCGATCAGGGTGATGTGGTGCTGGCCAGCAACGGCCAGCCGCTGGTGCTGACCGGTCGGCAGGCCTTGCCGTATCCACCCGGACGCATCCGCCTAAATGGTCAGACCGAGCCCGCCGTGGTGGCCGGTGACATCACCATCGCGTGGGCGCACCGCGACCGCACGCAACAGACCGCCTACCTCGTGCCTCAGAACGAAGGCGACATCGGCCCGGAAGCGGGCGTGAGTTACACGGTGCGCATCCGGGATCGCAACGATGCGCTGGTGCATACCGAAACCGGCATCACCGGCAGCAGTTTTGTCTGGGACGTGGCCAGCGCCGCCGCTGATGCCGGTGCGCTTGGTGATCGCGTCACGCTGGAAATCGTCGCCGAACGTGATGGTCTGGAAAGCTGGCAGTCGCAGGTACGCGCCGTGGATCGCACGGGTTACGGCCTGCGCTGGGGGCAGCATTGGGGAGGTGTCTGATGGAACCACGCATCGATGTTCACCTGCTCACCCTGAACGAATCTGCCGAATGGCGCGAGGCCTGCATCGCCAGCCTCGACGATGCTCCGATCCAGTTGCACATTATGCCGGGCATTGCGGGCCGCATCGGTGAGGCACGCGCGGCAGGCTACGCGCAGGGCAGCCTGCCGTTGGTGTCCTTCGTCGATCCCGACGATCTCTACGAAGCGAGCGCCTTCACGCAACTGGCCGATGCACTGGATGCCTGCCCAAAAGCAGTGATGGCCTACACCGATGAGGCATTGATGGATGAAACGGGCCGCGACATCGCGGTGCGTCGTCTGGCCTACAGCCGCTGGCAACACGCGAACAGCGCCAGCCACGTCCACGGCCTGATCGTGATGCGCCGGTCTGCTGTCGAAGCTGCGCTTGCGGAGACCACCGATCTCAACAACTTCGCCGACTGGCTGCTGACACTGCTGGTGGCCAAGCGCGGTGGTGTACTGCACCTGCCCATCGTCGGGCGGCATTGGCGGCAACACCCGCAGCAAAGCCATCGCGCTGGCGACCCGGAAGCCGTTCGGCGCATCCGGCAAGCCGCACCCCTCTGGAGATAAGCATGTCATCGACCGACCCGAACCTTGGACTCACCTACGGCTGGACGCTGGGCGAAAGCGGCTGGGACACCGGCATGGACGCCAACTTGAAGCGCTTGGGCGCAACCGTGGGCCTGTCCGTCAAAGACCGCGACCTGACCACGCCACCGGCCAGCCCCGCCAATGGCGACCGCTACATCGTGCCTGCCGCCGCCACCGGCGCGTGGGCGGGCAAAACCCACCAGATCGCCGTGCGCATCAATGGCGCGTGGGAATACCACATGCCCAAGGTGGGCTGGCTTTGCTACATCGAGGACGAGGCCAAGCTCGCCGCCTTCAAGCCCGCTGGCTGGAGCGCGGGCATCGCCATTTGAAACCCATGCCGCCGTAACCACCGAACCCGCCCATGAGGCGGGTTTTTGCATTTTGGAGACCTGCAATGACTGAAGAAACCCAACCTGAAGACACGCTGCTCCTGCGCCGCGAGGACTTTGAAGACCTGCTCGACCGCGCCGCCGAGCGTGGAGTCGAGCGTTGCCTCGCCCATCTCGGGCTGGAGAACGGCCACGCGGCGAAGGACATCCGCGAACTGCGTGATCTGCTCGAAGCGTGGCGCGATGCCCGCCGTACTGCGTGGCAGACCTCAGTGAAGGTCATCACCACCGGCATCCTCGCCGCGCTGCTGGTCGGTGCGGCCATCAAGTTGAAGCTGATGGGAGGTGCGCAATGAAGTCCCGCATCAGCCTGCTCGACAACTGGCGCTGCGTGCTGCGCCGTGCCTGGAGCATCCGCTTCTCGCTGCTGGCCGCTGCCTTTACGGCGGCGGAAGTGGTGGTGCCGATCTTCGGCGACGTGTTGCCGCGTGGCCTGTTCGTGCTGCTGGCCTTCGCTGCCAGCATCGGCGCGACCGTGGCGCGCATCGTGGCCCAGCCGGAGATGCACCAATGATCCGGCCACCCTCATCTACCACTACGCGACGCACCGTGGCCGCGCTGACCCTGTCCGCCGCTACGCTGGTGGGCATCGTGCTGCACGAAGGCTACACCGACCGCGCGGTGATTCCGGTCAAGGGTGATGTGCCGACCATCGGCTTCGGCACCACCACGGGCGTAAAGATTGGCGATACCACCACGCCACCGAAGGCGCTGGCCCGGGCGCTCACGGATGTGCAGCGATTCGAGGGTGCGCTGAAGCAGTGCGTGACCGTGCCACTGGCCCAGCACGAGTACGACGCGCTGGTCAGCTTCTCCTACAACGTCGGCAGCCGTGCCTTCTGCCAGTCCACGCTGGTGAAGAAGCTCAACGCCGAGGACTACGCCGGGGCGTGTGCCGAGCTGCTGCGCTGGCGCTTCTTCCAGGGCAAGGACTGTGCGCTGCCTGCCAACGCACGACTGTGCGGCGGGCTGGTCACGCGGCGGCAGGCCGAATACCGCCAGTGCATCGGGGATGCGCCATGAGCCTGATCCCGTGGCCTTACCGCTGGCTGGCCCTCGTCCTGCTCGCCATCGCCCTGATCGGCTTCGGCTGGATCAAGGGTGCGGGCCACGTTCAGGCCCAGTGGGACGCTGCCGTCCATCAACAAACCTTGCAAGCCGCCGCAGCCCGCGAGCGGCAGGCGCAAGCCACCGTCAAGGTCGTCACCGAGTACGTCGACCGCGTCCGCGTCGTCCGCGAGAAGGGCGACACCATCATCAAGGAGGTTCCCGTCTATGTGCCCATACAAGCCGATGCTGCTTGCGCTATCAACCGTGGCTTTGTGCGCCTGCACGACGCTGCCGCCGCAGGCGAGTTGCCAGAACCCGCCCGAGATACTGATGCGGCCGCCGCAGACATTGCGCTCTCTACCGTCGCCGGAACCGTTGCCGCCAACTACCAGACCTGCCACGAAAACGCCGAGCAGCTGAGGGCGTTGCAGGTGTGGGTTGGGGAGATGACATCCACCATCAAGTAGTCAGCGCTTGGCGATTTCGCAACACCTGATCGTTCCATCCGAATGCGCTTGGCTTCCAGCCCAGACAGCGCGTTCATGACATTCGTACCCGCCACGGAGCATTGACCATGAGTAATCGATTCAAGCACGCCGTCATCGACGACGTGATCTCGCGCAACATCGACGCCAACCTGCAAGACCATCTGCTCGACCTGTTCGAGTCGGCCATGAAGTCGGTGGCCACGACATTGGTGCGCGAAGCCAAATTCGACACCACCGACTTCGCCACGGCAAGAGGGCGCAGCTGCGAGGGGTTCACGCTACTGGTGAGTCGCGCTCGCGCCGATTCGCGTGACGGCTGGTTCGGTGCGTTTCAGCGCGGCGACGAACGCCTCGATGTCATCGGCCACCTGGAATAGGCGATCAATCGTCCAGTTCCGGAACGTCCCAGTCCGCCAGCCGCGCTTCGCCGGTCTGGTAGAACTGCTTTACCAGCTTCACGTATTCCAGAAAGTCCTTGTTCTCCGTGGCCAGCCGGTTGGCCATGTCCCAATCGATCTCGTCGCGCTCGCGGGCCGGAATCAGCACTTGGCTGTCAGCGGGGTTGTCCACGTCCAGCTTGATGAAGCCGATGCCGTGGGCCGCGAAGAGCATCCGCAACTCCTTCAGCGTGTCCTGCCCGCCGACCTCCGCCGCGACCAAGTAGCCGAAGTTGGCCCACGACGAGTTCGACACGGCCTGAAAGAAGCACTCACGCACGTTCGACCGGTTGATCAGCAGCTTGACCTCGAACGACCACAGCTTGGTGCGCTTGTCGGAATACTGGGTCACGCAGTCGCGCACTTCCTGATGCCAGTCCGCGCCCAAGTCCTCCATGCCCACCACGTCCGGGTAGAGCCAGCGGTTGCCGTTCGGCCCGCGCTTGTTCGATGACCGCTTCTCGTCCACGCGCTTGGAATACAAGCCGAACTCCTCCCACAGATACTGCGAGAGCAACGGGTACAAGGCGTGCTCGTCGAGCTTGGGCTGCCCGGCGTCCGCCGCCGTGGTGCCTGCCGCGCTTTCAACCGCCGCCACTTCCGCGCTGTCGGACTTCTCCGAGTAGTAGTACTTGCGGGGGCGTCCTTCCGTCGTCTTCACCTCCGGGTGCCGCTTCTGCAACACCGGGCGCTGCGAGCTGATCTCGGCGACCAGTTGCTGCACCAACTCGGCATCGTTGGTGATGAACTTGCTGCCATCTTTCTTCGCCTGACACTCGGCCGGGAACGTGGCGAACACCCACTCGGCGATCTGGCGCGCGGTGAACCTCTCCTCTGGCCGGTCTTTCAGATAGCCGATGACGGCTTTTGTGAGATTCAATGCCATAGCGTCGTTCCTCGGATACCTTGCGCGTCTTTCATACCGGTGCCCCAGGTTGCGGCGGTGCAGGCGGTTTCACGCCGGGATGGTAGGTTGCGTCGAACACCATATCCGTCAGCCAGCGTTTGAAGTTCGGGTTGTCGCTGAACTGCTTGAACAGTTCGGTGTGGTCGGACAGCAGCTCCAGCACCACGCGGCCCAGCGCCCGGTCGTGCTCCAGCCGCGCGTTCTGCTTGCCGGAGTTGGCCTGTGCGTTCTGATACGCCTTGTCCTGCTCCACGCGCGCGGGGATTTCTTCGGTGATGACCTTTTTGATCTTGTCCGCGTCGTGCCACTCGATATTGCCGAACAGGTCATTGAACTGTTTGATCACGTTCGAGAGCCTGTCCAAGTCCGGCTCGCCACTGCCACCGCCACCACCGGGCGGCGGCGGTTCGACCAAGGCGTCCGCATCGTCCAGCGCCATCTTCATCGCCGCCTGCGCTTGCGCACGGTAGCTGTCCATGTCGATGGCTTCCAGCACGCCTTTGGAGAGGTCTTCCTCCTTCGGCGCGGGTAGCTTCGGCGTCAGGAAATTCAGGAAGATCGACAGCTTCTCCCATGCCGGATGCCCGTAGGGAAGGATCGCGGAGAGGAAGCCGTAGCTGCGAACGAACGCCTTGGCCTTGCCTTTGAACTTGACCTGTTCGTCCTCGCCGAGCTTGCTGACGTACTCGGCCACGCAGGCATCGAGAATGGGGTCGAGCTTTTCGCGGTCGGCTCCGGACAGATACAGCGCCACCAAGTCGTCCACTTGGCTGCCGCTGTAAACCTGCTGCGCGTCCAGCTCGCCCTTGAGGTCGTGCAACTTGTTCGGGTCGGTTTCGCCGTCCTGAATCGTCGCGCGGTAGTACTCCTGAAACGCCGCCTTCACCGCTTCGGCGTTGTCGGCGAAGTCGAGAACGAAGGTGTCCGCCTTCTGCGGGTGCGCCCGGTTCAAACGCGACAAGGTCTGCACCGCCAGTACACCCGCCAGCGGCTTGTCCACGTACATGGTGTGCAGCAACGGTTCGTCGAAGCCGGTGACGAACTTGTTGGCGACGATCAGGAATCGATACGGGTCGAGCTTCAGCTTGGCCGGAATGTCCTTGCTCGGAAAACCGTTGAGGTCGGCCTCGGTCTTCTTCGATCCGCCCATCTCGACGTCACCCGAATACGCAACGATGGCCTTGTACGGACTCTTGATCTCGGCAAGGTAGTCCGACACCTCGCGGAAGTAGTCGATGGCGCGCGCGATGCCGTTGCAGACGATCATCGCCCGCGCCTTGCCGCCGACCTTCTTCGCGCCGATAACCTGCGCGGTGAAGTGATCGACCATGATCTCCGCCTTGCGGCGAATGGCCTTGTCGTGTGACTCGACGTAGCGCCGGATTTTCTTCAGCGCCTTCAGCTTGTCCACTTGCGGATCGTCTTCTATGGTCTTGGCGACGTGGTAAAAGCTGTCCACCGGCGTGTAGTTGGCGATCACGTCGAGGATGAAACCCTCTTGTATCGCCTGCTTGGTGGTGTAGGTCAGTTCCTCCGGCGAGCGGAACTGCACCTTGTCGCCCACCGTCACCCGTTCGCCGAACAACTCCAGCGTCCTGGTCTTCGGCGTGGCGGTGAAGGCGTAG
>WBZX01001456.1_pt1 | contig 17781 bp, 12 predicted proteins | sample 5204211 | NCBI WGS metagenome assembly WBZX01 (sample SAMN12344362, study PRJNA552823) | activated sludge metagenome | biome: Activated sludge suspended growth; feature: Nitrification reactor; material: Wastewater; isolation source: activated sludge from nitrification reactor of wastewater... | reverse complement strand
AGCAACGTGCTGCTGCTTGACGAACCGACGAACGACCTGGACGTGAACACGCTCCGCGCACTCGAAGAAGGCATCGAGGACTATAGTGGTTGCGCCGTCATCATCAGCCACGACCGTTGGTTCCTCGATCGCATCTGCACGCACATCCTCGCCTTCGAGGGCGATAGCAACGTGTACTGGTTCGAAGGCAACTTCCAGGACTACGAGGAGAACCGCAAGAAGCGCCTCGGTGGCGACATCGTACCGCATCGGATGAAATACCGGAAGTTGGTGCGGGGGTGAGTCAGGACGAAGGAACAAGTAGAAGCCCGGTGTTGAGCCGGGCTTCTTGCGTTCCTTGAGCTTGCCTGGGCTTTTCACGGCCCCTTCGTACGCCTCCTCGAAGCCCACGCAGGGTATCCTCCTGCTTCGTTAGCGCACCGCTAGCTCGGCCCCTTGACAAAGCCTGCGCAGTGGTCTGCCGAGGAACGAGGCGACCCTGCGCCTCGGAGCCGGGAACCCATCGCATGCCTGCCACGCTGGCCGCCACCGCACCGCGCGGCCTCGTCTGTTACATTCGTGCAAGCCCCACGGGGAGCACATCCTGCGCCGTGTACACCACGCAACTTGCTACACCATACGCCAGCGTAGCGCCCAAGGGGCGCAGGGTCCCCGAGGACGGGAGACCACTGCGCAGGCTTGCGCGCGCGGTGGCGATGGGGAGGGCCTGCAAGGGGTTAAGAGAGGTGTCGTAGCCGGAACATCAAGATGCATGTGCCCTCTATCAAGGACGACAAGGAATATCATGCGCCAGCCAGCGCTCCAATTGAGGAGGACCAAGACTAGAGCATGATGAAACTACAAACGTGGAATCGACTGCCCTACTATTTGCTGGGTGCATTGCTTGCTCTTGCAGTTTTCACGCCCTCCTCTGATGAACACATCCGTGCCCCGTTGCTTCTGTTCTCCACCCTGTCTGTCCTAGCTGGGGAAATCACGCTCTTCCCTATCCTGCACGTTGTTGGCACACTTGGCCTCACCATCGCCTTGTTCATCCGATCGAGGCGACACAGGGCTTTTCATTGGCTCGCGACGGCTTCCATAGTGCTTGTCCTTTGCCGGTTCACAGAGTACTTCGTCTATCTGCTTTCCATTGATTCTCATGTCCGAATATCCACGAGCGTTGTGTACATCGTGCTTTATGCACTCGTTTCCTTAGTCTATTGGCTTGCTGGTACACGCCCCCCCGTGAGCGCGAATGTTCGCTCTGCTGGTTCGGATCTATGATCCGGGCCGCGCTACCGCACAAGCTGCGCAACCAGTTGCAGCACGAACGCCAAGCCCAACGCGATGAACCTGTAGGCTTCCCCTAAAGTCGGCCACTCCGACCTGGACGCACGGCATGTTGCGCAGGCACCACAACGAGAACGGCCCCTTGCGGGGCCGTTCCTAGAAGGTCGTGGCGTGGGCTACTTGCGGTCGGCGAGTGCCACGTAGTCGCGTTTGCCGGCGCCGGTGTAGATCTGGCGCGGGCGGCCAATGGGTTCCTTGTTCTCCACCATCTCCTTCCACTGGGCTATCCAGCCGGGCAGGCGGCCCAGGGCGAACATGACCGTGAACATGCGCGTGGGGATGCCGATGGCGCGGTAGATGATGCCGCTGTAGAAGTCCACGTTGGGGTACAGCTTGCGGCTGATGAAGTAGTCGTCCTTCAGGGCGATCTCCTCCAGTTGCTTGGCTATCTCCAGCACGGGGTCGTTCACGCCCATCTTCTTCAGCACCTCGTCGCAGCTCTTCTTGATGATCTTGGCGCGCGGGTCGAAGTTCTTGTACACGCGGTGGCCGAAACCGAAGAGGCGGAAGGGGTCGTTCTTGTCCTTGGCCTTGTCCACCCATTTCTGGATGTCGCCACCGTCGTTGCGGATGGTCTCCAGCATCTCGATCACCTCCTGGTTGGCACCGCCGTGCAGCGGTCCCCACAGGGCGGCGATACCGGCGCTCACGGCGCTGTAAAGGTTGCTTTGGCTGCTGCCCACCATGCGCACGGTGCTAGTGCTGCAGTTCTGCTCATGGTCCGCATGCAGGATCAGCAGCGTGTTGAGGGCGCTGGCCACCACGGGGTCCACCTTGTACTCCTCGGTGGGCAGGGCGAACATCATGTGCAGGAAATTCTCCACGTAGCCCAATTTGTTGTTGGGGTACATGTAGGGGTGGCCCAGGTTGTTCTTGTAGCTGATGGCCGCCAGGGTGGGCATCTTGGCGATCAGGCGGTAAACGGTGCGCAGCACCTCGTGCTGGGGGCGGTTGGGGTCCTGGCTGCGGGGGTAGAAGGTGCTCAGCGAGTTCACCATGGCCGAGAGGATGCCCATGGGGTGGGCATTGCTCGGGAAGAACTCGAAGAAGTGCTTCATGTCCTCGTGCACCAGCGAGTGGTAGCGGATGTTCCCTTGGAACTCCTCCAGTTGCTTGGCGTTGGGCAGTTCGCCGAAGAGCAGCAGGTAGGCCACTTCGATGAAGGTGGCCTTCTCGGCGAGTTGTTCGATGGGGTAGCCGCGGTAGTGCAGGATGCCCAGTTCGCCATCGAGGAAGGTGATGGCGCTCTTGGTGGCCCCGGTGTTCTTGTAGCCGAAGTCGAGGGTGATGTACCCGCTCTCGTCGCGCAGCTTGCTGATGTCGATGGCCTTTTCGCCTTCACTGCCTACGACCACAGGGCATTCGTAGGTCTTGCCGTCCAGGATGATCTGCGCCTTATCGCTCATCGCCGCTCTGAAAAATGGGTGGTTTGTATCGAACGGCGCTAATGTAGCACGCGCCGCATGCTCCACTGCGAAGCCCGCGTGAAACTGTGCACACACGGATGCAGCAGGCTTTTCAAGGAGGACAGCGGTGTTGTCACGAAGGGTGTGGCGCTCGCCATCGCACGCGGGCACTAGCTTCCGGTGCAGGGCCGACGGCCGGACTCATGCCCGGGAATTCCCATCTGTGACATCGGCGTCATCTGCGGACGATACCTCTATCCCTTCACGAAGAAAGCCCCCGGGAACGGGGGCTTTCCGACAGGCGGTCTGCTGTAGGTGCTACGGCGCTGTCCAGCGGCTCTTGAAGGTGCCCAGGAAGCTCTGGTAGTCCTGGTTCTTGTAAACCCCTTCGCCGAAGTAGGCCAGGATGGGTTCCATCTCCTGCGGCCCCATGAGCCCTTGCACGGGGGCCAGCACGTTCAGGTCGCTATCCAGGTACACCACCGTGGGGTAGGCGATGCCGCGTTCGGTGACCGCGATCTTGTAGGTGAGTTGGTGCGTTCCGTTTCGGCCACCCACCATGGCGGGGTTGAAGTCGGGGTTGGTGAGCTTTTCGCCCTTGAAGGTCACCGGGTCGCCGCTCTCGGCGTTGAACTTCACGGGGTAGAAGTGCTTGTTCACATAGTCCGCCAGTTTGGGGTCGTTGAAGGTCTTCGCGTCCAACATCCGACAGGGGCCGCACCAAGGGGTATACACATCCACGAAGAGGGGCTTCGGCGCCTTCTGGGCCGCGGCCTGTGCGGCTTCCATGCTCATCCACTTGATCAACTTGCTGCCCTCGTGCGCGGGCGGGTTGGCTATCTGGGCCGTGGTGGTGGCGGCGGCTGCGAGGGTGGTGGCCACCAGGAGCGTGCGAAGGGTGCGGAGCATGGGCGTGCGGTGTGTGCGGAAAGGTATCAAGGTTCGTGCCGGTAGGGGTCAGTGTATCTCCCGCATCAGCTTGCGCACCAGGGGGGAGATGAGGATGAGGACCAAGCCGGAGATGAGGGCGTAGAGGCCCAGCTGTCCGTAGCCATCGGTGTACACCTTCAAGCGTTCCAGCGGACGCGGCGCCACGCTAAGGGCCGCATCGGCGCGGTTCACCAAGGAGCCTGGCAAGGCTACCGTCTCGGACCCGTCGTTCGCGATCTCCGTGCTGCGCCAGGCCACGGTATCTCCCTTCGTATTGAACTGCGCGGTGGTATGGGTGGCGATCTCCTTCCATTCGAATTCGGAGGTATCCGCCTCTTCGGTCATCACCACGATGTCCATGCGCTCGAAGGTGGCCTTGTTGGCCGAGGTGTCCTGCCAGGCGATGGTGCGCGGGGCGGAGGTGGCCTGGTCCGTGGCGGGTTCCACGGTGATGCGGTATTCACCCGTGGTGGCCAGACCGGCACCGAGCAGGCCCGCGATGTATTGGCCGTAGGCGCTGGCCAGGAACCACATGCCCATCATGAGGCCGTGCACGCTCACGGGCGATAGCTTGGTCATGAGCGAGAGGCCGATGGGCGAGAGGCAGAGTTCCCCGAAGGTGATGACGAAGTAGGCCAGGGTGAAGATCTCCAGGGAGGTGATGCCGTTGGCGTTGGCGAAGCCGAAGGTGCTCTTGAAGATGTAGAACGCGGCGCCCAGCAGCAGGAAGCCCAGTCCGAACTTCACCACGCTGTTGGGTTCGGCCTTGCGCTTGTGCAGCCACAGCCACAGCAGGCCGAGCGGTGCCGCGAAGGCGATGACGAAGAGCGAGTTGGCGCTGTTGTTCACGCTGTTGGGATCGATGGTCATGCCCAGCAGGTCGTTGTCCAGGTTGTAGAGCGCGAAAAGGCTGAGGGAGCCGCCGCTCTGCTCGAAGAAGGCCCAGAACAGGATGCTGAAGAGGATGAAGACCAGCGCGCCCAGCAGCTTCATGTTCGCCGCGCGGTCGAAGCGGCGCATCTCCCACGCCAGGTACACCAGTGTGAGCGGGCCGATGATGTACATGAAGAGGTCGGTGTAGGCCGTGTTGGTCACCATCTTGTAGATGAGCGGCAACGTGAGTAGCGAACCGATGTACACCGCGATCTCGTAGCCCTTGCGCTTGCTGGCGGGCATGTCCGGATGCAGCGGGCTAAGGCCGATGGGGCCGAAGTCCTTGCGGCGGAAGGCGAAGTTGAGCAGGCTGATGATCATCACCACACCCACCAGTGCGAAGGCCAAGCGCCAGGAGTAGCCCTTGCCGATCCATACCATGAGCAGGCCGCCGAGGAAGGCGCCGAGGTTGATGCCTGCGTAGAAGAGGCCGAAGCCGGCGTCGCGACGCTCATCACCATCGCGGTACAACTGCCCCACCATGGTGCTGATGTTGGGCTTGAAGAAACCCGTGCCGATGATGTTGAAGCAGATGCCGATGTAGAAGTAGTCCACCGGCGCCATGGCGATGACGAAACCGCCCACGATCATGAGCGCGGCCCCCCAGAACAACGACTTCTGGAAACCGAGGATCTTATCGGCGAACAAGCCGCCGATGAAAGTGAAGGCGTACACGAAGGCTTGGATGGCGCCGTATTGGAGGTTGGCCGCCTTGTCGCCCATGTCCAGCTGGGTCACCATGAACACGGTGAGCATGCCGCGCAGGCCGTAGAAGCAGAAGCGCTCCCACATCTCGGTGCCGAAGAGGTACCAGAGTTGCTTGGGGTACTTGCCTTTGAAATCCCGGATCTGTTCCAGGGTGGGTGCTGTTCCGTTCATGCGTGGGTCTTGGGGCGGTGAAGGTGATGCACAACGGGCGAAAATGAAAGGAGCGCCCATGGGACGCTCCTTCCTGAGTGACGTTCGGTGGGTTTAGTAATGCCCGGTCTTCTCTTTCAGCACCGCCGCGATACGCTTCACGGCGATGAAGAGCAGGATGGAACAGATGGCCGCACCCGTGAAGTTGATGTAGAACACCAGGCTCTTGTTGGCACTGTCGCTGCCCATGTGGCCCAGCACACCGGCCAGCTTGTTGCCGATGGAGGTGCTCAGGAACCAGCCACCCATCATCACCGCCGTAAGGCGTGAGGGGCTCAGCTTGCTCACCAGGGAGAGGCCCATGGGGCTCAGGCACAGTTCCCCGAAGGTGATGACGGCATAGGTGCCCACCAGCCACATGGCGCTCACTTTCATTTCCGCATTGTTGCTGGCGCTCACCGCGGCTATCATCACCAAGGTGCTAAGACCGGTGATCAACAGGCCGAAGGCGATCTTGGCCGGGGTGCTCGGTTCCTTGCCGCGCGCAGCGAGGAAGTTGAACAGGCCGATGACCAGCGGGGTGAGCAACACCACGAAGAAGGGGTTGAGCGATTGGAACAACTCGGTGCTGATGAGCTTGGCTGGCTTCTGTTCCGTAGGCCACTCCGCTTTCGGCAGCACATCCAAGTAGGTGTTGTAGGTGACCTTGGGGAGCAGCTTGGCGGCCACCAATCCTTCAGCGGCCACCTTGCCTTCGGCGCGGGTGGCGATGGGCATGTTCACAGCGAAGACCGCACTGGTGTCCGCAGCGGTGCTGTCACTCTTGCTCACCACTGCCGAAGCACCGAGGTACCTGGCGATGGTGTCGGCCTGTGCACGGTATTGTCCTTCGATGGCCACGCTGTGCTTGGTCACCAGCTGCCCGTTCTCCTTCACCTCCTTGGTGCGCACTTCGCCGGGCACGTCGTCCACCTCCTGGATCATGCCGGTGGCCTTGGCGAAGCCGACCATGCTCTCCGGGATGGGGCGCCAGGTGTTGCGTTCGGCCCACTTGGTGAGCACGTTGCCGTTCTGGTGGAAGATGGCCCAGAACACGATCACCACCACGTAGATGTACATGAGCGAACCCAGTGGCTTCTTGTCCTGCGGACTGCTCTTGAGGTAGGTGCTCAGGTAGAACCAGATGACGGGGATGCAGGCGAAGAGGAAGGTGTCGTTGCTGGTGCTGCCGAAGATGTTGTCCGTGCCGAAGACACGGCCAGCGAAGAAGCCGAGGATGGCGAAGCCGATGGCGGGTAGGAAGATGGTGCCAACGATGCGGCTCATGGGCATGTCCTCCTTCTGCGCGGGCTTCATCTGGTCCGCTTCGGCCAGGCCCTTGCTGCCACTGATGAAGATGCCCACACCGATGAGCATGCCCACACCGGCAGCAGCGAAGGCGTAGCCCCAGCCGTATTCATTGCGCAGCCAGGCAGCGATGAAGTTGCACACGAAGGCACCGATGTTGATGCCCATGTAGAAGATGTTGTAGCCCTTGTCCTTCAGCCGGGAGTATTCCGGCTTGTTGTACAGGTTGCCCAGCAGGGTACTGATATTGGGCTTGAAGAGGCCGTTGCCGATGATGATGAGGAACAAGGCGATGGCGAAGGCCGTGGGGCCAGGCATGGACAAGGTGAGGTAACCCGCCGCCATGAGCAATCCACCGGCGATGATGGTCTTGCGGTAGCCGAATATCCGATCGGCCAGCAGACCGCCGATGAAGGGGGTGAGGTACACCAGGGCGATGTAGGTGCCGTAGATGTCGTTGGCCTGCCCATCCCCGAATCCGAGTCCGCCTTTCAGGCCATCGGTCATGTAGAGGAAGAGGATCCCCAGCATGAGGTAGAAGCCGAAACGCTCCCACATCTCGGTGAAGAAGAGAAGGTACAGCCCCTTGGGGTGCTTGCTCGGGGTGGTAGTGGAGGTACTACTCATCGGTCGCTGTTTCAGTAAGGGTTGGATGAAGGCCCGCCAAGATAGAAAAGCATGGATACGGGACATCACCCCAACGCTCCCTCGGATGATGTGCCCATGCGCGACTGCGCAGTAGGACTTCGCCGTATGTGCTCGTGGACCGTAGCTGCGATATGGTCGGTCATGACCTCTTTATCGCATCACCACAGGAGCACGCGGCTACAGATTCTCCTCCAGCCAGCTCGTCATCAGCTCGAACAGGTGCAGGCGGGTGTTGCCACCGTAGATACCGTGGTTCTTGTCCGGGTACATGAACTGGTCGAACTGCTTGTTCGCCTTCACCAGTGCCAGCACCATCTCCGCGCTGTTCTGGTAGTGCACGTTGTCGTCCGCCACGCCGTGTATGAGCAGGTACTTGCCTTTCAACTTGGCCACGTGGCTCACGGGGCTGTTGTCGTCGTAGCCGTTGGCGTTGTCCTTGGGCAGGCCCATGTAGCGCTCGGTGTAGATGCTGTCGTAGTAGCGCCAGTTGGTGACGGGGGCCACGGCGATGGCGGCCTTGAACACGTCCGCTCCCTTGGTGATGCACAAGCTGCTCATGTAGCCGCCGTAGCTCCAGCCGAAGATGCCGATGCGCTCCTTGTCCACCCAAGGCTGCGTGCCCAGCCAGCGCGCCGCCGCTATCTGGTCTTCCACCTCGTACTTGCCCAACTGGCCGTAGGTGATGTGGCGGAAGTCGTGACCACGGTGCCCGGTGCCACGCCCATCCACGCAGGCCACGATGTAGCCCTTCTGCGCCAGCATGGAATACCAGATCTGGTTGCGGCCGCCCCATGCGTCCTCCACCTCGTTGCTGTTGGGGCCGCTGTACTGCGTCATGAACACCGGGTACTGCTCACGGCTCTGGAAGCCCGGCGGCTTCATCATCCACCCGTGCAGTTCCACTCCTTCGGGTGTGGTGAAGGTGAAGAACTCCTTCGGCACCAAGCCGAACTCGGTCAAGGTCTTGTTCAGCTTGGCGTTGTCCTTGAGCACCTTCACCTGCTTGCCGTTCCCCTCGTGCAGGGTGATGAGCGGTGCCGTGTTGCGCGTGCTGTGCGTATTGATGAAGTAGCGGAAGCCGGTGCTGAATTCCGCATCGTTGCTGCCGCCGACGGGCGATAGTTGGATCACGCCCTTGCCGCTCAGGGGCACGGCCAACACCTCGGTGTTCTCGGGGGCGCTCTTCGCTGCGGTGAAGATCACGCGCTTGTTCTTCTCGTCGATGCCCTTCACACCGATCACGTCCCAGGCTCCACGGGTGAGCGCGCGGGGCGTCTGTGCCTTCGCGTCGCCGCTGAGGGGCTGGAAGTAGATGTGGTTCCAGCCGTCGCGCTCGCTGGTGAGCACGAAGCCGCTGCCATCGGCCAGGAAGTTCAGGTCGTCCGTCACCTCCACATAGGTCTTGCTGGTCTCACGGTAGATCTCCTGCGGGGCTAGGCGCGCTACGGCACCGGGCGGAGGCAGCGTCACCTGCATCAGTATCTTCTCGTTCTGCAAGCGGTTCATGCGCATGAACCACACCGCACCGTTCGGCGTGAAGCCCAGGCGCGGCACGTAGATGTCGGTCTCGTTGGTGCCGAGCGGGATGCTCGTGGTCATGTCGTTGGTAAGGTCATAGGCGAAGAGCGCCACGGTGCTGTTCCCCTCGCCGGCCTTGGGGTACTTGAAGCGGTACTCGCTCGGGTACAACTGGTTCTTGTAGTAGGTGAGGTCGAATTCCTTCACTGCGCTCTCATCGCTGCGCAGGTAGAGCAGGTGGTTGCCGCTGGGGCTCCACGCGTAGCCCTGCACCAGAGTGAATTCCTCCTCATAGACCCAGTCCGTGGCGCCATTGAGCACCTTGTTCCATTCGCCGTCGGTGGTCAACTGGCGCTCGCGCATGGTGGCCAGGTCCACCACGAAGAGGTTGTTGTCGCGCACGAAGGCGGCCTTGCTGCCATCGGGGCTGAAGGTGGCCAGGCGCTGTTTGGCCTTGGTGATGTCGCTGAGCGGCACCAGCTTCTTGCTGGCGCGGTCGAAGACATAGTTGTGTGCGTAGTAGCTGTAGCGGTAGATGGGTTCGCTGCCCGTTTCGATCATCAGCTTCTTCTCGTCGCCGCTGAAGCTGTAGCCGTCCATCTCCACCGGGGCCTTGGCACCCGCCGGCACCAGCTCGCTGCTACGCACCAAGGTGGCCACCTTGTCGCCCGTGCGGTAGGCGTATTGGGCGATCACCGCTTCACCGCCTTCTTCTTCCAATGCGGTGTAGTGCACACCGTCCTTCATGCTGGCCAGGCCGCCCACGGATTCCACGCTGAAGGCCGGGCTTGCCCAGATGTCGCGGTTGGTGAGCTTGGACTGCGCAACGGCCGCGGTGGTGGCAAGGGCTGCGGCGAACAGGAATACGTGCTTCATCATGGAACGGAAGGGTTTCAGCAAGTGATCGATTGTGCTAGCAACGAGGGGGCGCCGAAGGTAGAGCGGGGCTTTGTGCGGACCAATGAGGTCGGTGGCAAGGGCAACCGTCCGTCCCGCAGGGGTGGGGCGGGCATGCCGAACCATCCCCTTGCCACAGCGTTACTTTCGGACCATGCTCGGCGTCCGCTTCGCGAAATTCATACCACCGCAGGACGACCGCACGCCCTTCGAGAAGCTGCTACCACTCTTCCTGGAGATGCTCACCCACACCAGTGGCGACGTGGAGGAGGCGCTCGATTGGATGGACCAACTGGACAAGGACCACGGCTTCTACACGAAGGAGTATGGTCGCAAGGAGTTCGAGGACGACCTGAAGAAGCACGGCCTCATCGGCGACCGCCCCACCAAAGGCGGCAAGACACCGCTCACCGGCAAGGCCGAGAAGCTCATCCGCGAGCGGGCCTTGGAGCAGGTCTTCGGCACCTTGAAGAAGAGCGACCGCGGTGCCCATGCATTGCGCAGAACCGGACAGGGCGACGAGGCCACCAGCGACCGCCGCAGTTATCGCTTCGGTGACCGCATCGAACAGGTGGCCATGAGCGACAGCATCCGCAACGCGCAGCAACGTGGCATCGACGACCTGCGCCTGAACGAGGGCGATCTGGAGGTGATCGAGACCGAGCACCAGAGCGCGTGTGCCACCGTGCTCATGATCGACATCAGCCACAGCATGATCCTCTACGGCGAGGACCGCATCACCCCGGCGAAGAAGGTGGCCATGGCGCTCGCGGAGCTCATCGCTCGGCGCTACCCCAAGGACACGCTGGACATCGTGGTCTTCGGTAACGACGCGTGGCAGGTGAGCCTCAAGGACCTCCCGTACCTGCAGGTGGGACCCTTCCACACCAACACGGTGGCAGGGCTGGAACTCTCCATGGACCTCCTGCGCCGCCGCAAGCTCAGCAACCGTCGCATCGTGATGATCACCGACGGCAAGCCCAGCTGCATCAAGCGGGATGGCGAGTACTACATGAACAGCATGGGGCTCGATGAAGTGATCGTGGCGCGTACGCTCGATGCCGCGGCGCGCGCGCGGAAGGCGCACATCCCCATCACCACCTTCATGATCGCACGCGATCCATACCTGCAGCAGTTCATCGAACGCTTCACCGAAGCCAACCAGGGCCGCGCCTTCTACACCGGCCTGCAAGGGTTGGCGGACATGGTGTTCCGCGACCATACGACCAACCGAAAGACCTCTTGACCCTCATGGGCGCCGCATGATGCGCCCCAATACCTCATGGAAAAGCTACCCACCACCCTCGGCGAACTGAAGAAGAGCGGCTACCAGAGCCGCAGTGTGAAGGAGGAATTGCGTGCCAACCTGATAGCGCGCATCCAAGCCAAGCGGACCCTCTTCGAAGGCATCCATGGCTACGAGGATACCGTGGTGCCCGCGTTGGAGCGTGCCATCCTCGCGGGGCACAGCATCAACTTGCTCGGCTTGCGCGGTCAAGCCAAGACACGCATGGCGCGTTCGCTCGTGCAGTTGCTGGATGAGTGGATGCCCGTCGTGGAGGGCAGCGAACTGAACGATGACCCGCTCGCACCCATCTCGCGTTACGCCAAGGACCTTGTCGCTTCCAAGGGCGACAACACGCCCATCGCCTGGGTGTATCGCAACGATCGTTACACCGAAAAGCTCGCCACGCCCGATGTGACCGTGGCCGACCTCATCGGCGACAGCGACCCCATCAAGGCCGCCAACCTCAAGCTCGACTACAGCGACGAACGGGTGATCCACTTCGGACTGGTGCCGCGCAGCCATCGCGGCATCTTCGTCATCAACGAACTACCCGACCTGCAGCCGCGCATCCAAGTGGCGCTCTTCAACATCCTGCAAGAAGGGGATGTGCAGATCCGCGGCTTCAAGCTGCGCCTGCCGCTCGACATCCAGTTCGTGTTCACCGCCAACCCGGAGGACTACACCAACCGCGGCTCCATCATCACGCCGCTCAAGGACCGCATCCAAAGCCAGATCCTCACGCACTACCCACCCACCATCGAGTTGGGCATGCGCATCACGGCGCAGGAGGTGCGCTCACCGGCGGAGCAAGCCACGCGCGTGCGCGTACCAGACCTTGTCCGCGTGCTCATCGAACGCATCGCCATGGAAGCGCGCGACAGCGAATACGTGGACCGCAGGAGCGGGGTGAGCGCGCGCTTGACCATCAGCGCGCTGGAGAGCGTCATCAGCGCGGCCGAACGGAGGGCCTTGCGCAACGGCGAAGCGCGGACCACGGTGCGCATCGGCGACCTGCAAGCGGTGGTGCCTGCCATCACGGGCAAGATCGAACTCGTGTACGAAGGGGAACAGGAAGGACCGGAGCACGTGGCCAAGCACCTGCTGAGCGTGGCGGTGCGCAACGTCTTCAAGGAACTCTTCCCCGAAGCGGTGAAGGCGCGGCGCCAAGGCAAGAGCGCTGCACAGGCGGCCAACAAGGACCCCTTCGCTGAGTTGATCGCATGGTTCGATGCACGCGAAGTGGACCTGTTGCAGGACATGCCGGACAAGGCCTACGTGGCGGCGTTGGATGCGGTGCCCGGCTTGCGTGAGCGCGTAGCGAAGGACCACCCGTACCTGAAGCCCGAAGAAGTGCCGCTCTGGATGGAGTTCGTGCTCAACGGCCTCGCCGAACACAGCCGCATCGGTCGCAATGCGCTCGTGGGCAGCGTACGCTTCGGCGATGTCCTGGGCTCGCTGATGAGCGGAGGGGAGGAAGCGGAGGAGAATTGAGGGCTGGTGCTTCGCGAAGCGCTTCAGTGCTCCACGAAGTCCATGTCGCTGTGGAAGGTCTCGCGGGCCCCGAGCACACCCAGGAAGGAAAGGCCGATGCACGCCACGCCCACGATGATGGCGGCGGCAGGCGCGCCCACCACAGGGATGAGGCCGGTGAAGGAGAGCGTGATGGGGATGGTGGCCCCGCGCACGAAGTTGGGCGCGGTGTTGGTGACCGTGCTGCGCAGGTTGGTGCCGAACTGCTCGCTGGCGATGGTGACGAACAAGGCCCAGAAGCCGGTGCTGACCCCGAGGATGCAGCACATGGCGTGGAACCACGCAAGGGACACATCGGAGCTGAGCGTGAACACCAGGGTGCTCACCGTTAGGAGGCCGAGGTAGTAGAACACCACCTTGCGCCGACTGCGCATCCATTGGCTGAGGATGCCGCTGAAGAGGTCGCCGATGCTGAGCCCGACATAGCCCCACATCACGCTATCGCCCACGTTCACGGTACCGTCCACTCCGATGGCCGCTGCGATGGTGTCGCTCTGGTTGATGAGCACACCCACCACGAACCACACGGGCAATCCGATGAGCACGGAGCTGATGTAGCGCTTCGCACGTTCCCGCGTCCGGAACAGGTGGCGGAAGTCGCCCTTCACCAGGTCCGTGCGTTGCAGTGCCGACTTGAACAGGCCGCTCTCGAAGGCACCCGCTCGCATCGCCAAGAGCAACAGCCCTAACGCACCGCCCACCACGTAGGCCATCTGCCAGCCTTGCAGCCCAAGGCCCAGGGCATCGGACCAAGCAGCACCTTGCCCGCCCACGAGGCGCGCCACCACACCACCCAGCGCACCGAAGGTGACGATGACCATGGTGCCCCAGCCGCGTTGGGTGCGTTCCATGCTCTCCACCACCAAGGTGATGCCCGCGCCCAGTTCACCGGCCAGTCCGATGCCTGCGATCACCCGGCAGAGCGCGTAGGTGGTGGTATCGGTCACGAAGGCGTTGGCGATGTTGGCCAGCGAATACACCACGATGCTGCCGAAGAGCACCTGCACCCGACCGCGTTTGTCGCCGAGCATGCCCCAGAGCAGACCTCCGGCGAGCATGCCGCCCATCTGCCAGTTGAAGAGCTGCACATCGTAGCGCTTCAAGGCTTCACCGGTGAGACCGATGGCCTCGAGGCTCTCGCGCTTCACCACGTTGAAGAGCACGAGGTCGTAGATGTCCACGAAGTAGCCGAGCGCAGCTACGATGATGAGCAGCAGCGTTCGACGGTCCACCATGCGTTCGGCCATGGACGCGAATATGGTGCGGAGCCGGAGAACTCCAGCGTCACTGCCCCACGGGCGCGTACATCTTCTTGATCCGCATGAGCGGACCCGGGCAGTGGGAGCTATGGCAGTTGGCACAGCTCTGTACCAACGCGTTGTAGGCCATGGTGCGGTCCGCCTTTGCTGCTTTGTAGAGCGCGTTCGCCTTCTCCTGGTAGTCCTTGCCGAAGGTGGGGAAGGTGATGGGGTCGATGTGCATGCCATCCGTGGGGGTGGCGGTGAGCAAGGTCTTGATCTCCGCAGGGAAAGCCGGCAGGTCCTTGTCGCCGCGCTTCAACCCGGCCTTCACGCTATCCGCATGGGCCGCCATGTGGCGCATGAGCAGGGCCAACTCACTGGGTGGTGCCACCTGTTGCGGCTGTGCGGGTGCCGCATCCCCGTCGTGTTGCTGGGCGGAGCAGGCGATGATGGCGAGCAGGACCATCGGGATCAGTAGGCGGGAGGAACGGAGCATGATGCAAAGTAAGGGGCAAGGATCCTGCCGATCTGTCGTAGACCTTCGCGGGCGCGATACTTGACCGACCGGCGCCGTGGATACCGAAGCCCGACCCATTCGCAACCGAGCGCTCACCGCACTGCTGCTGCCCTTCGTGGCGGCGGTGCTCGTATGGTCGGTGTGGTTGCTCGATGTGGGCTTCGACTGGCACCTGGGTCGGTATGGCTTGTTGCCTCGCACCCCGAGTGGACTGGTCGGCATACTCACGGCCCCCTTGCTCCACGCCGACCTGGACCACCTCTTCAACAACACGGTGGCCATGCTCATGCTGGGCTGGTGCCTCATGTACTTCTATCCGCGCATAGCAGGACGGGTGTTCGTCGCCAGCTGGTTGGTGAGCGGTATCGGCGTGTGGTTCATGGGGCGCGCCAACTATCACATCGGTGCCAGCGGTGTCATCTACGGCATTGCGGCCTTCCTCTTCGTCAGTGGGTTGTTGCGCAAGCAACGCACGCTCATGGCGCTTTCCATGCTGGTGGTCTTCCTGTACGGCGGTCTCATCTGGGGCGTGTTCCCCATCGTGGAACGACTTAGTTGGGAGAGCCACCTATGGGGCGGACTTGCCGGTGTTGCCATGGCCTTCCTGCACCGCTCCATCCCACCCGCTGTCAGTGATCCCAAGCCTTCGTTCGCCGATGAAGAGGACAGCGATGAGGACGAGCGCACCGGCGACGAACAGCAGTTGGATGGAGGCATACCCGAGGAACGTCTCGCCGCACCGGGTGACCGCCCCTGGAACGTGAACACCACGTGGGATCCCGGCCGGTGAACCAGGAGGTCCGGTAGGCCCCTCTTACTCCGCCTTCAAGGAGGCCACTTCCGCGCCGCCACGCAGCAGCTTCAGCAGGCCGCCCTCCATCTTATAGCTGTCAGCACCGCGCAAGGCTTCCTGCACCTTGCGTTCGGTGGCCTGGGTGGCCTCACAATACATCTTGGTGCCGCCCAGCCCCGGGAAGCTGATGGATCCATCGCCCAGCTTGTAGGAGCCCATGAGTCGATTGCATCCACCGAAGCCGGTCAATTGGTCGCTGGCCAGTTGGACCCATGGAGTTTCCACGCCATCGGGCATCGCGAGCTTCTCACCGTTGAGACTTTGGAACACCCACTTCTTGTCCAGCAGGGAGGTCATTCCACCAGCATTTTCGTTGCACGAATGGGCGCTCAGTAAGGTGAAGAGCGATAGGGCGAGGGCGAGCTTCTTCATGAGGGAGGATGGTGGTACGAAGTAACCAAGTTCGGTGCCGAAAGCAAGAGCGCCGGATCGAAGCCATGCTTCGTCCGGCGCTCGAAGGGTAGTGGCGGTCTAGTTGTTCAGCATCACGGGCATCACCAGCATGAGCATGTCCTCGCCGGCTTCTCCTGCCTCGCCAGGAAGCAGGATGCCAGCGCGGTTGGGCGCGCTCATCTCCAGCACCACGTGCTCGGTCTCCAGGTTGCTCAGCATGTCCATGAGGAAACGCGAGTTGAAGCCGATGGTGATCTCCTCGCCGTCGTAGGCGCAGGTGAGCTTCTCGTTCGCTTCGTTGGCGAAGTCGAGGTCCTCTGCGCTCACGGCCAGTTGGCTGCCGTTGATGTGGAGACGCACCTGGTGGGTGGTCTTGTTGGCGAAGATGCTCACGCGGCGCACGGTGCTCAGGAAGGTGGCGCGGTCGATGGTGAGCTTGTTCGGATTGGTCTTGGGGATGACCGCTTCGTAGTTCGGGTACTTGCCATCGATGAGGCGGCACACGAGCACGGTGTTGTCGAAGCGGAAGGCCGCGTTGTTCTCGTTGAACTCGATGGTGACCTCGGTGTTGTTGCCACCCAGGGTGTTCTTCAACAGGTTCAGCGGCTTCTTGGGCACGATGAAGCTGGCGGCCTTGGGGGCTTGCACATCGGTGCGCTTGTAGCGTACCAGCTTGTGCGCGTCGGTGGCCACGAAGCGCACGTCCTCTTCGGTGAGTTCGAAGAAGATGCCGCTCATCACGGGGCGAAGGTCATCGTTGCCGGTGGCGAAGATGGTCTTGTTGATGGCCTTGGCCAGCGTGCCGGCGGGCAGCGTCAGGTTGGTGGCTCCCTCCAGCACCGGGCTCTTCGGGAATTCGGCCCCGTTGAAGCCGGTCATCTTGTACTTGCCCTGTTCGCTGTTGATCTCCACCCCGTGGTGCTTGCCGTCGATGCTGAAGGTGAGCGGCTGCTCAGGGAAGGCCTTCAACGTGTCCAACAGCAGGCGGGCGGGAATGGCCACGCTGCCCTTGTCCTTGGCCTCCACGGCCATGGTGGCGGTGATGGTGGTCTCGAGGTCGCTGGCCGTGAGGGTCAGCTGCTTACCGTCTATCTCCAGCAGGAAATTGTCCAGGATGGGCAGCGTATTGCTGCTGGCGAGCACGCCTTGCAGGAGTTGCAATTGCTTGAGCAGGGCGCTGCTGGAAACGATGAATTTCATCGGGGAAAGCTGAGGTTTTTCAGGGACGGGCAAAGGTATCCGGCGCCCTTGGGGAGGCTGATCCTAGTTTTCAACACGGATAGCTGGTTTTCCACAGGCCGCCCGCGGCAAAGCGCTAGGGCATCAAGGCGCTGGCGGGCTGGGTCATGATGTCCGTGAACTGGCGCTGGACCACCACGAGCAGGGTGTCTTCCACCAGGGCGTGCATGCGCATCGGGTCGTGCAGTGCCTGTGGCTCATTGAATTCGCTCGGCTCGCCTTTATAGGGCATGTGCCACAGCTTCATGGTCCGTTCTTCGCCATTGCGGGCTTTGGTGCGGATGATGAAGTTCGGCGTCGCCCGCAGGAGCGAATCGCGCGCGGGCTTCTTCAAGTCGCGGTTGATGTACTCGTAATCGAACGTACGGTAGGGGAGCAGAGCACCTTTGGTGAGGGTGGTGTCCATGGGCAGGGGCGCTCCTTTCAATGTGGTCAGCTTGGGCACTCCGTCCAGTCCGTTCTCAATGCGGTAGGACATCAGGGGACGGTCCACATGCTCCACTTCCAAAGTGGCCAGATCGCTCAGGTCGCGGAAGCGGAACACGTTGGTGCTGCGCCAATCATCAACGAACGTTGGGAAGCGCGTGTTGAGGATGCCGGTGAAGCCACCCAGTCCCATCACGAAGGGTGCGCTGCTCCGTCCTTCGCCCGGCTTCTCCAGTACCATGAAGGTGCCGAAGTGGTCCTTCGTGGCATGCCCTACGATCCAGATCTTGCTGGGTGTGCTGCTGCTGTTCTCGTAGATCTCCACCTTGGTGGAGGAGCCACCCATGGTGCGCAGGGTCATCGCTTCCGCGCTCTTGGGCACGGGGCTCTTCACCTCCACACGCAGGAAGGTCTTCAGGATGAGG
>WBZX01001454.1_pt1 | contig 17791 bp, 14 predicted proteins | sample 5204211 | NCBI WGS metagenome assembly WBZX01 (sample SAMN12344362, study PRJNA552823) | activated sludge metagenome | biome: Activated sludge suspended growth; feature: Nitrification reactor; material: Wastewater; isolation source: activated sludge from nitrification reactor of wastewater... | reverse complement strand
ACGAGCAGGAGTTCCCCGACCCCTTCCGCTTCGACATCGCACGCACACCCAACCGGCACCTGGCCTTCGGGCACGGCGCGCACTTCTGCCTGGGTGCACGGCTCGCCCGCCTCGAGATCCGCGTGCTGCTCGAGGAGCTGCTCGCCCGCGTCGCCTCGGTGGTGCCCCTGGGTCCGATCGAGTGGACACGCTCGAACAAGCACACGGGTGTCCGGCACCTGCCCGTCGAGCTGGTCGCCCGCTGAGTGCGGCGGCCTACGATGCCGCCATGTCCGAGCACGTCACCCTGGTCGAGGTCGCCCCTCGTGACGGCCTCCAGAGCGACGGTGCCGTGGTCGCCACCGAGGCGAAGCTCACGCTGATCGAGCTCGCCGTCGCAGCGGGGTTGCGCCGGGTGGAGACTGCGAGCTTCGTCAACCCGGCCAAGGTGCCGCAGATGGCCGACTCGGAGGCGGTGATGGCCGAGCTGCACCGCCGCCGGGCCGAGGCGAGCCCGGGGTCCGCCATGGCGGCGTCGTCGTTCATCGGCCTGGTGCTGAACCGACGCGGCTTCGACCGTGCGGTGGAGGCCCGCTGCGACGAGGTGAACGCCGTGGTCCCCGTGAGCGACACGTTCAGTCGGCGGAACCAGGGCACCGACACCGAGGGCGCCCTGGCGGTCTGGACCGAGGTGGCACGTGCCGCTGCCGCAGACGGCATCCCCGCGAGCGTCACCCTGACCACCGGCTTCGGCTGTCCGTACGAGGGTGAGGTCGGGCTGGACCGACTGGCCGACGTCGCCCGCCGCTGCGCGGCTGCCGGCGGTGTCGAGATCGCGCTCGCCGACACGATCGGCGTGGCGGTCCCCGCCGACGTCCGCGCCAGGGTCGAGGTCCTGCGCTCGGCGATCGAGACCGAGGGGACCGGGCAGCGGCTCCGAGCGCACTTCCACAACACGCGCAACACCGGCATGGCCTCGGTGGCCACTGCGGTCGAGGAGGGAGTGATGGTCATCGATGCGTCCCTCGGTGGGATCGGCGGCTGCCCGTTCGCGCCGAACGCCACCGGGAACGTGCCGACCGAGGACGTCGCGTACATGCTCGAGCGCATGGGGTTCGACACCGGCGTCGACCTGGCGCGGCTGATCGATGCGGTGGGGTGGATGGAGAGCGACGAGCTGCTCGGCCACGACACCCCGGGACTGCTGGCGCGCGCGGGCGTCTTCCCGCCCGTCGACTGAGCCGTCCGACAGCGCCGACCCGTCCGACAGCGCTGGCCCGTCAGACGGAGCTGGCCGCGCCGCCACCGGCGGCGGACAACGAGAAGGCGATGACGAATCCGTCGTCGCCGCCGGCGGAGGGCTCCCGGCCGATCTGGCCGCTCGTGACCCCCGAGGCCACGAGCAGGCCGTCCTCGGTCACGGCGAGCCCGGTCATGGTCTCGTCGCCCTCGGAGCCGAATCGGCTGACCCACACCACGTCACCCGAGGCGGCGTCGACCGCGGCGAGGAACCCGTCCCTGGCGCCACCGGGCCCGCCGTCGTCGACCAGGTCGCCGAACGCGTCGCCCGTCGAGCCGGTCACGTAGACGGTCGCCCCGTCGACGGCGACGCCGCCGACGGTCTCTTCGAAGTCCGAGCCGAACTGCGCGATCCACTCCAGGGCGCCGTTGCCCCCGACCGCTGCGACGAACGCATCGTTGAGGCCCGCGTTGATTCCGGGCCCCTCGGCGTCGACGTCGGCGTCGGTGACCCCGGCGCCGACGAACAGCTCGGTGCCTCGGCGTGCCTCGCCGGTCGCGGCGACCGCGACCAGGGAGTCGGTGCCCGACGAGCCGAGCTGGGTGACCCACCGCTGGTTGCCCGAGGGGTCGAAGCGGGAGATCCAGGCGTCGCGACCGCCCGTGGACCGGCCTTCGAGGTCGCCGTCGGTGTACCCGACCACGGCGCCGTCGCCATCGGGGTTGCCCGTCGCAGCGAGTGCGCCGTCCTCGACGCCGGTGCCGAACTGGCGTGCCCACACCGGTCGACCCTCTGCGTCGACCTGCATCATGAGGGCGTCGCCGTTGCCGATCCCTCGGCCGTTCGGGTCCTGCGCGCCGGGCAGCAGGCCGCTGAGGGTGCCCGAGACGTACGCGTGACCGATGCCCGGGCTCGTCCCCACCCCTGTGGCGATCTCCGAGTCGGTCCCACCGAGCTGGGTGGCCGCACCGAGCGTGCCGTCGTCGGCGATCGTGGCGCACCAGGCATCCGCGGCGCCGCCTGACGGCGCACCGAGGTCGCCGGCGGTGGACCCGCACGCCGTGGTGGCGCCGTCCGAGGTCACGCCGTTCGCCACGTCGTCCGCGGTGCTGCCGCTCGAGGTGACCGAGCCGACCTCGCCGCTGGTCTCGATGCTGGCGACGAGCACGTCGGTGCCGCCCGCGGAGGGGGAGCCCGCCAGGCCCGTGGTCGTGCCCACCGCGACGACGGTTGCCTGCGCACCCGTGATCGCCGAGAGCCGGTCGTCGCCCGGGCCGCCGACCTGTGTGATCCAGGCGACCGGCAGCGGCTCGTCGTCGGGTGACGGCGCAACCTGGTCCGGCCCCTCGCCGGGGACGGTGGTCGTGGTCGTGTTCATCTCCGGCATGGTGACGGTGGCGGGCTCGTCGCGGTCGAAGGTGCACCCGGCAGCGGCCAGCCCCGCCATGAGGAGCAGCACGATCCCAGCGCCGGTGCGGCGGCGGCCAGCTCTCGTTCGATGGGATGGTGCACGGCTCACCGCGTCGGGGTCCTCTCGGTGGTCGGTCTCGCACGGCCGACCGTGCCGCACCAGCGTGCCACGCGCCGCCTGCGCCTCCGTGCGCGGCCTGAGGGGCGACTCCGCGGCTTCGCGCGGGGTGTGGTCGCCACGCTGCGCGATCCTCGCTCGTTGTGGCAGGCTCACGGGATGAGTGATCTGCCGCCTCTCGACCAGTCGCAGGCCTACGTGGTGGTCGGCCCCAACGACCAGCGTGGCCCCTACACCATGGAGCTCCTGATCAGCGAGGTGCTCGCTGGTCGGTTGAGCGAGGCCACGCCGGTCTGGTGGCCGGGTCTGGCCGACTGGACGACGATGGGCGCGCACCCCGGCGTCGCGGGCGAGCTGGCTCGCCGCCGCGCCGATGCCGCCCCTGCGTGGGCCGACCCGGCAGCACAGGCCCAGCCGGCCGCCGATCCGTACGCCCAGCCGGCCGCCGATCCGTACGCCCAGCCGGCAGCCGATCCGTACGCCCAGCCCGCCGCCGATCCGTACGCCCAGCCCGCCGCCGACCCGTTCGCGGCGGCCGAGGCGACCTCCGTCGCGGCCGAGCCGATCGCGGATGCCGACGTGGTGGACGCCGAGGTGGTCGAGGTCGACGTGATCGAGGAGGTCACGCCCGAGGGTGACGTGATCGAGGTGGACGAGGTGGTGGCGGTCGACCCTGCGCACCACGAGGCCTTCACCGCGCTCGTCGCCCGCAGCACCGTGCGTGCCGACGTGCAGTCGCGCATCGACGCGGTCAACGAGCAGCTCGTCGGCGCCGTGTCCGCCGCCGTGGTGGACCAGGGCTTCGCCTTCTCCGAGCGGGTCGATGTCGACCGCGGCTTCGAGCTGCGATTCGACGCCGCCGACGGCGACCTGGTCATGGTCTCGCTGGGCAAGGCGTCGGCCGCGCGTGCCGACGACCTCCGCGAGGCGCACGTCCCCATCACCGTGTCGTACCGCTCAGGCTCGCGCTCGGCCTCGCCCGACGAGGGCAGCGGCGCGCACGGCGACGTCGTCGTCGCCGCCGACGAGTGGACCGGCCAGTCCACCAGCTCGGTGTCGCTGTTCCTCGGCCTGGCGGACTACCTCGACCCGCAGCTGTCGGTCGATGCTGCCGCTGTGGTCCGCGACATCAGCGCCACCGTGGCGGTGCTGCGCGCTCGACTCGCCTGAACCGCCTCAGGCGACCAGCCCGAGCGGGGTGTGCCCCGAATAGCCCGGGAAGACCGAGCCCAGGTCGGTCGCACCGCCGCGTGTGGCGAGGACCTCGGCCAGCACGTGGCGGTAGTCGTTGAGGACCGTGAGGTCGCCCTCGGGGGCATCGACGATCTGGTCGGGGAACTGGCCGTGCACGCCGCCGCGGACGTTGTGGCCGAGCACGAACATCGACGTCGCCCGGCCGTGGTCCGTGCCGCCCGAGCCGTTCTCGTTGATGGTGCGGCCGAACTCCGACATGGTCACCAGCGTCACCTCCGACATCGCCCCGCCCAGGTCCTGGTAGAACGCCTGGAGCGCTTCGGAGAACTGCCGTGTCCGGCCGCGGAAGTACCCGTTCGGGTCCTCGGGCACGCCCTGGTCGTTGTGGGTGTCCCACCCACCGTCGTCCACGACGGCGACCCGGAGGCCGACGTCGGCCTTGATGAGCCTCGCCACCTCCTTCAGGTTCTTGGCCAGTCCGTCCCAGCCGTAGGCGGCGCCGTTCTGCGGGCCCGGGTCCGCCGGCAGCGCGGCGATCAGGTTGGTGATCGACAGCGTCTCCGCCCCGGTGCCGGTGAGCAGGTCCGCGCCGCCGGGGTAGAGCGCCATGAGCGCGGTCCTCGCCCGGGCGTTGTCGGAGAAGCCACGGACGCCGAAGCCCGAGATGGACCCCATCGAGAACGCGGGTGCGCCACCCACGAGCATGCGCTGCAGGGTGGATCCACGCCCGACCGCGCACAGGCGGTCGAGGTCGGGCACACCACCGAGGTAGCGGTTCAGGAAGCCGTCGGTGACCGCCAGGTCCGCACTGCCGGCCTCGAAGTTGCGCTCCGACTCGAAGTGGCTGCGCGAGGTCGACTCGGCTGCCGGCATGCCCGCCGCGTGCACGATGGCGAGGTGGCCCGCGGCCCAGGCGCCCTGGTGCAGCAGCTCCATCCCCGGGTGCAGCGCGAACACGCCGTCGAGGTCGAACGGCGCGACGTTGCCGCCCGCCTGCAGCGGCAGTCCCGCCAGGTTCGTCGGGTCCGGGAACTCGTCGGGAGCCTTGACCCGCAGCGTCGGGCGCAGCGCCCGGTAGCTCGGCATCTGGAACGGGGCGACGACGTTCAGGCCGTCCATGCCGCCGCGGTTGAACACGACGACCAGCACGTCGGCCTGGTCGGGGCGTGCCGGCGTGGCGAACGCGTACTGGTTGCCGAGCGCGGACACGCCGATCGCGGCGCCGCCCGCGCCGGCGAGGGCCAGGAACGACCGGCGGGACAGGCCGCGGTGCTCGTGGCCGTCCGGGTCGAGGTGCGCGGTGGTGCGGGTGGGCATGTCGGGGCTCCTGTGGGATCGGATGGTCAGCGGCGCTGGAACGCCGGGTGGGACAGCAACAGGCCGACCGCGTTCTGCAGCAGGTTCGTGTCGCCGGTGAGCGTCGCGGCGGCACCGGTGGGGGAGAGCCGCGCGGCGGTGGCGATCGCGTCGGCCTCGCTGGGGGCCAGGTCGAACTGGAACGTCGACGACGCCAGCGCGACCAGGACATCCCGGACGGTCGCCGGCAGCGGTGAGGGCAGCAGCGCCGCGACGTCGACCACGACCTTCTCGGCCGAGGCGGCGTCGGTCAACTGGTTGCGGGCGATCTTCGCCCCGTGCTCCCACCGCTTGAGCAGGCCGTCCGCCGCGACCCAGTAGGTGGCCCGGTCGGGCCAGCCGTCGGGGGTGACGCGCTCGAACAGCGGCTGGCCGAGCGAGAAGGCGGCGGTGCGGAGCCGGGCAGCTGCGGCGCCCTTGGGTGCCGCGTGGATCTGCGCCCTCGTCGTGCGCAACGCCGAGAACAGCCAGTCCTGGGGTCGCTTGACCTTCTGGCCGATCGCCGCGTTGAACTCCGGCGACAGGAACAGCTGTCGCAGCACGGGTGCGATCGCGGTGTCCGAGGCCAGGTAGGTCGCGGCGAGGCGGTCGACGAGCGCCGGGGGCGGTGCGTCCGACACGAACCGGTGGGCGAGCTTGCTCGCCAGGTTCCGAGCGGTCGACGGGTGCCGGGCCAGGAAGTTGATCAGCGACTCGCCGTCGCGCTGCGCGTTCGCGACACGGTCCTGGTAGTTCGCTCGCGACGGCCGGCTCCAGGCGCCGCCGAGGATCGACACCGGCTCCTGGCAGTGCCACCACTCCGAGAAGCGGAACGAGTAGCGGTTGGCGTTGTTGTCCCAGTTGATCGACCAGCCCGACAGCACCTTTGCGACACCGACCACGTCGGCCTCGGCGTACACCTGCGAGCCGTCGACGATGCCCAGCGTGTGGAGCTCGAGCAGCTCGCGCCCGTAGTTCTCGTTCACCTGGCTGCCGGGCTGGCCCTCGCTGGCGAAGTTGTCCAGGTAGACGAGCATCGCGGGGCTCTTCGCCGAGGCCATCAGCAGGTCGGCGAACTTCCCGAGTGCGAATCGGCGGACGACCTGCTCGTTGTCCACCGTCTTGAGCTGGCTCAGCCACTTGGCCCGTCGCCAGACGGTCAGGTGGTTCGTCCAGAAGTCGCACATGACCTCGTACAGCTGGCGCTCGGAGTACACCGCCCGCTGGATCGTGGCGTGGTCGAGCTCGGCGAAGAGCAGCTCCTCGTCGGTCGACCGCACCGCGTCGTTCTGCGCGTTGGTCTGTCGCAGCGTGGTGTAGGAGGTGAGGCGGGACTCGGCGTCGGGCAGCGCGGTGGGAGCGAGCTGTTGGTCCAGCCACGCCGCGGGGCCCTTGCGGCGGATCGCGTCGACCGTCGCCGCGGTGGCGCCGAACGTCGCCCGGTTGGCCAGGTGCCGCGCCGCTGCGACCGGTGTGGGCGCGACGGTGGTCGGCGGCGCCAGCGTCGTCGGAGTTCCGGCCGGTCGGGGCGCGGGCGCCGGTGGCGCCGTGCAGGCGGCGGCGATGATGCCGGTGCCGGCCGCGACCAGCAACGACCGCCGGCCGGTCACCTCCCCCGTGCCGTCGAGCTCGGGCCTGGTGTCGGTGTCGGTGTCAGCGGCCATGCCGCAGTGTCGGCATCGGGTCCGGATTCCTTGAGGCGAACGGCCCGGGCGAATGGGTCGTTCGGCCCACTCCGGTGGGTAGATCCGCCGGAGGGGAAGCGCGAGGCGCGCCGTTACACTTGGAAGCTCCACCCGAACACCCCCGACCGGCGGAGGACGCACAGATGTCCAGCGGGGCCCCCGGGCCCACCCCCGTGCTGTACCTGGCCGGCCTCGGCCGCAGTGGCAGCACGCTGCTCGAGCGCACCCTGGCCCGTCTCGACGGCGCCGTCGCGGTCGGCGAGCTGGTGCACCTGTGGGAGCGCGGGCTGGTGCGCAACGAGCGGTGCGGGTGCGGACAGGCCTTCCGAGACTGCCCCTTCTGGACCGACGTGGGCGAGCGGGCCTTCGGTAGCTGGGACCGCCTCGATGCGGCCGAGATCGTCGCCCTGTCCGAGCGGGTCGACCGCACCCGGTTCGTGCCCTACCTGGCCACCTCGACCGGACCTGCGGAGTACCGGGCGGACGTGCACCGGTTCGTGTCGCTGCTCGGGCGGCTCTATCCGGCGATCGCCGAGGTGTCGGGCCGCGCCGTCGTGGTCGACTCGAGCAAGGACCCCAGCTACGGCTACGTGCTCGCCCGGACACCCGAGGTCGACCTCCGGGTGGCCCACACGATCCGTGATGCACCGGCGGTCGCGTACTCGTGGGCCAAGCGCGTCGTCCGCCCCGACGCCGAGGCCTCGATGATGAGCCGGTGGTCGCCACGGCGGACGTCGCTGGTCTGGTCCGGGCTCAACCTGGTCGTCCGGGGCCTCGCACGGCGGGGTGTGCCGGTCGAACTGGCACGCTACGAGGACTTCGTCGCCGACCCTGCCGGAACCTTCGACCGGGTCCTGACCCGGCTCGACCTGCCCCGCCCGGCACCCGACGGGCCGCTCCTGTCGGGCCTGCGCGACGGCTACATCGACCTGGGGGTCGACCACACCGTGTCGGGCAACCCGATCCGGTTCGAGACCGGTCGCATGACCATCCGCGAGGACCGGGCCTGGGCCGAGGGGCTCTCGCGTGCCGACCTGCGACTGGTCGAGACGCTCTCCGCGCCGGTGCGCCTGCGCTTCGGCTACCTCGGTCGCTGAGCCGTCGGGTCGGACGCCACGCGGGGTGGTAGCCTCACCGTCGCAGGTGGGCGCTTCGCCCACCGGAGGGGAGTACCTCCGAAGCGGTGGTGTCGTCACCACGGTCCCGCAATGGGCCCGGTACCACCGGCCGGGCCGATCGGTCCGGTGAGGGAGACCTCCGCCGCAGGAGGTGCCGCGCGCACGGCACCACGACGACGGAGACCCCCGAATGACACTGACGCTGGAACCCACCACCTGGTTCAGGCTGTCGCCCGACGAGACCGCGCAACGGCTGTCGGTCGACCCGCTGCACGGTCTGGACCCCGCCGAGGTCACCGCTCGGCTCGAGCAGTTCGGCCCGAACCAGCTCGCCGAGTCGCCACGCCGCCCCGCGTGGAAGCGCTTCCTCGACCAGTTCAAGGACCTGATGGTCTACATCCTGCTGGGGGCCGCAGCGGTCTCCCTGGCGGTGGGCGACGTCAAGGACCCGATCGTCATCGGCATCGTGCTGCTGATCAACGCGATCATGGGCTTCGTCCAGGAGAACAAGGCCGACAACGCCCTGGCCGCGCTGAAGGGCATGCTCGAGACCATGGTGCGGGTGCGCCGCGGCGGCGAGGTGCAGGAGGTCCCTGCGACCGCCCTGGTCCCCGGCGACGTGGTCCTGCTCGAGGCGGGCGACCGGGTGCCGGCGGACGGGCGCTTCGTGGTGACGGCGTCCACCTCGGTCGACGAGTCGATGCTGACCGGCGAGTCGGTGCCCGTCGACAAGGTCGATGAGGTCATCGCCGGCACCGGCGACGTCCCGCTCGCGGACCGGGTGAACATCGGCTTCATGAACACCACCCTGGTGCGGGGTCGCGCCGAGCTGGTGGTGACCGACACCGGGATGCAGACCGAGGTGGGCCGCCTCGCCGGCCTGCTCGGCGCGGCGGAGGAGAAGCCGACCCCCCTGCAGGAGCAGATCCACGCGCTCGGCAAGCGCCTGGCGGTCATCGCGTTCGTCGCGGTGGTCGCGGTGTTCGTGGTCGCGCTCGTGCAGGCGCCCGAGATCACCGGGGACACGATCAGCGAGGCGCTGCTCAACTCGGTGGCGCTGGCCGTCGCGGCGATCCCCGAGGGCCTGCCGGCGGTCGTGACCGTCACCCTGGCGATCGGCGTCGGCCGTCTGGCGAAGCGCAACGCGATCATGAAGCGCCTCGCCTCGGTCGAGACGCTCGGTTCGACGACGGTGATCTGCTCGGACAAGACCGGCACGCTCACCCTGAACCAGATGACGGCGACGACGCTGCTGACCCGCGGACGCCGCTACACCGTCGAGGGACTCGGCTACGGCACCGAGGGCGCCGTGCACGCCGACGGCGCCCCCGCGGGCGAGGCGGACCTGGCCACGATCCGCTCCGCGCTCGTCGCCGGAGCGCTGTGCAACGACGCCCACCTGCGCACCGAGGACGGCCGCCCCGGCCTCGTCGGTGACCCCACCGAGGGCGCGCTGGTCGTGCTGGCGGCCAAGGGTGGCATCGATCCCGAGCAGATCCGCCACGAGCTGCCGCGGGTCGACGAGGTGCCGTTCGAGTCGTCGACGAAGTTCATGGCGACGCTGCACCCGCACCCCGACGACGCTCACCGGTCCCTGCTGGTGGTCAAGGGCGCCCCCGACGTCGTGCTCGCCCGGTGCGCCACCGTGGTCGATGACGGCGGCCCCGTGCCGATCGACGACGCCCGTCGGGCGCAGCTGCTGGACGACAACCACGAGCTGGGCTCCGAGGGCCTGCGCGTGCTGGCGCTCGCGATCACCGAGCTGCCGATCCCGGCAGGGGAGTACGAGGGTGACCTCGCTGCGGAGATCGCCGACCTGCGCCTCGAGGCGCTGGTGGGCATCCTCGACCCCGCCCGGCCCGAGGCGATCGACGCGATCGCGGAGTGCGGTACCGCCGGCATCGGGGTCAAGATGATCACCGGCGACCACGCCTCGACCGCCGGGGCGATCGCCGGGCAGCTGGGCATCCCCGGCCGGGTCGTCACCGGCGCCGACCTGGACGACCTCTCCGACGAGCAGCTCGCCGAGCAGATCGACGGGATCGGCGTCTGCGCCCGCGTGTCGCCCGAGCACAAGGTGCGGGTGGTCAAGGCGCTCCAGTCGAAGGGCAACGTCGTGGCCATGACCGGCGACGGCGTCAACGACGCCGCCTCGCTCAAGCAGGCGGAGATCGGCGTCGCCATGGGGATCACCGGCACCGAGGTCACCAAGGAAGCCGGTGACATGATCCTCACCGACGACAACTTCGCCACGATCGTGCACGCCGTCGAGGGTGGGCGGGCGATCTACGACAACATCATCACGTTCGTCCGCTTCCAGCTGACGACCAACATCTCGGCGATCATCACGATCCTCGCGGCACAGATCGCCGGCCTCGGCGTCATCTTCAACGCCATCCAGATCCTGTTCGTGAACATCATCGCCGACGGCCCGCCGGCGATCGCCCTGGGCGTCGACCCGCCCAAGCCCGGTGTCATGGCCCAACCGCCGCGTCGCCGGGACGCCGTCATCCTGTCGGGGCCGCGTCTGGTGCGCATCGTCATCTCGGCGGTGGTGATCTCGGTCGGCACGCTGGGCCTGTACCTGGCGTTCCGCGACGAGGACCCCGAGGTCGCGCTCACCATGGCCTTCACCGTGTTCGTCTTCTACCAGCTGGTGAACTCGTTCTGCGTGCGGTCCGGCGACGAGACGGTCTTCAGCCGCCACTCCTTGTCGAACCGCTCGCTGCTGCTCGCCCTCGCCGCGGTGGTGGCGATGCAGATCCTGATCGTGCAGGTGGCGTGGTTCGAGAAGATCTTCGAGACCGTGCCGCTCACCCTGTCCCAGTGGGGTCTGGTCGTGGTCGTGCCGTTCTCGCTGCTGGTGGTCGAGGAGCTGCGCAAGCTGGTCGTGCGGCTCCGGCGCTGAGCCGGACCGGCCCGGTCGGACGGGGCACCGAGTACGGTGACGCCCGGTCCGGCCGGGCGAGGGTCCCGGTGGCCAGGGGGATCCGGATGCGTGCAGCGCTGTTCACCGAGCCGGGGGCTCCGCTCGCGATCGTCGACGACATCGAGCTCGAGGGGCCACGCGACGGCGAGGTGCGCGTGCGGGTGGTGGCCTGCGGTGTGTGCCACTCCGACGTCAGCCTGGTGCGCGGCACGTTCCCCGCGATGGGACCGACCGTGTGCGGTCACGAGGCCGCCGGGATCGTGGTCGAGCTCGGACCGGGCGTCCGCTCGCTCGCCGTCGGCGACCACGTGGTGCTCAGCCCGAACCCGTCGTGCGGCCGCTGCGCCTACTGCGCGAAGGGGCTCTTCAGCGTCTGCCCGGACTCGATGTCCATCGCGACGTCGATGCTCCCCGACGGCACGACGCGCCTGAGCCGTTCGGGCGAGACGGTCTTCCGCGGCCTGGGTCTGGCCGCCTGGGCGGAGCAGGTGGTGGTGCCCGAGCAGGGCGCGATCCGCATCGACCCCGACGTGCCCCTGGACGTGGCCTGCGTGATCGGCTGCGCGGTCCAGACCGGCGTGGGCGCCGCCATCAACACCGTGTCGATCGAGCCCGGCGACTCGGTGCTCGTCCTGGGCGCCGGCGGCATCGGCGTGAGCATCGTGCAGGGGGCGGCGATCTCGGGCGCGTCCCGGATCATCGTGTCGGACCCCTCCGAGTCCCGGCGGGAGCAGGCGCTGCGCTTCGGCGCGACCCATGTGGTCGACCCGACCACCACCGACGTCGTGGCCACCACGACCGAGCTCACCGGCATCGGGGCGGACGTCGCGTTCGACGCCGTCGGCTCGTCCGCGCTGATCAGCACCGCCATGGAGGCCACGCGCAACGGTGGCACCACGGTCATGGTCGGCGCCGCCCCGGTCGACGACCAGTTCTCGATGGTGCCCGCCCTCGCGATGTTCACCGAGAAGCGGCTCGTCGGCTCGCTGCTCGGCTCGTGCTGGGCGCCCCGTGACATCCCGCGACTGGTCGAGCTCTGGCGGGCCGGACGGCTGGACCTGGACGCGATGGTGACCGCGCGCCGGCCCCTCGCCGAGGTGAACGAGGCCATCGAGGACCTCGAGGCCGGGCGCGGCCTGCGCACCGTGCTGATGATCTCCGACGCCTGAGCGACGCCGGGGGCGCTCAGTCGAGCGCGGCCTCGATCGCGGCGATGACCGCAGGATCGTCGGGCACCACGGTCGGAGCGAACCGAGCGATGACGGCGCCGTCGCCACCCACCAGGAACTTCTCGAAGTTCCACTGGATGTCGCCGTCGCGGCCCTCCGCGTCGGCGACCGGGGTGAGCTGGTCGTAGAGGGGGTGACGGCCCTCGCCGTTCACCTCGACCTTCTCGGTCATCGGGAACGTCACGCCGTAGGTCGTGGAGCAGAACGTCGCGATCTCGTCCGCCGATCCCGGCTCCTGCTCCAGGAACTGGTTGCACGGCACGCCGAGGACGCTGAAGCCGCGGTCCGAGTACTGCTCGTGGATCGCCTCGAGCTGCTCGTACTGGGGGGTGAGCCCGCACTTCGATGCGACGTTCACCACCAGGGTGACCTTGCCGTCCAGGTCGGCGAGGACGTTCGGGGTGCCGTCGAGCGCGGCGATGTCGGTGTCGTAGATGGCCATGGCGACAAGGTATCGCCGACGGTCCCGGCGGGGCGGTCGCATGCCGGGGTGGTGGCGGACCGCGGCGGTACAGTCGGACCGTCATGTCGACCGAGACCGTCACGACCTTCTTCGCCCTGCTCGCCGTCGTGGCGTTGGTGGTGGTCCTGCTCAGCGCCGTGACGGCGGTGTACTCGCTCGCCCGCGGCTCGGTGCCGCAGTGGGCGGCCGAGGCGCGCACTGCGGTCGCGCCCGTCGCGCTGCCGCTGGCCGCTGCGGTGGCGCTGACCTGCACGCTGGGCAGCCTCTACCTGTCCGAGGTCGCCAAGTTCCCGCCCTGCGTCCTGTGCTGGTACCAGCGCATCGCGATGTACCCGCTGGTGGTCATTCTCGTCGTCGCGTCGCTGCGGCGCGATCGCCAGGTGAAGTGGTACGTGGTGCCCCAAGCGGTCATCGGGATCGGGATCTCGATCTACCACTACCTGATCGAGCGCTTCCCCGACACGGTCTCGTTCTCGTGCTCCGACGACGTGCCCTGCTCGACGGTGTGGGTGTGGAAGTTCCACTTCCTGTCCATCCCCGCAATGGCGGGTCTGGGCTTCGCGCTGATCATCACGCTCGTGCTGCTGGCGAGTTCCTCAGGCCCCGGCGGGTCCGAGGGAACCGCACTGGCAGGCCGCGACGACCAATCCCCCGACACGCACGACCGCCAGGAGACCCCCGCATGACCGACAAGCGCCCCAAGGGAGTGCCCTACGGCTACTCCAGCACGCCCGAGTCGGGCGGGTCCCGCAAGGGCCTCTACGTGATCGGCGCCGTGGTGCTGCTGGTGGTCGTCGCCGGCATCGTCGCGATGGTGATGACCTCCGAGGGCGGCGGTTCCGACGAGGAGGCCACCCAGGAGCAGGCGACGGTCACCGTGACGGGCGACGCGCTGCCGGAGTACCCCGCGGACGCCGGCCTGTTCGCCGATCCCACGACCGACCCGGCGGTCGGCATGACCCCGCCCACCTTGAAGGGGCAGGACTTCCAGGGTGAGCCGGTCGCCGTCGAGCCCGGCACGTCGCCGATGGTCGTCATCTTCGCGGCGCACTGGTGCCCCCACTGCCAGAAGGAGATCCCCCTCATCCAGGAGTGGATCGACTCGGGTCAGCTGCCCGACGACGTGCAGGTCACCCTGGTCAGCACCGCGGTCAAGGCGGACCAGAACAACTACCCGCCCTCGGACTGGCTGTCCTCGGTCGGATGGTCCGAGCAGATCCTGCTCGACAACCCCGACCAGGCGGCCGGCCAGGCCTACGGCCTCACCGGCTACCCCTACATCGTGTTCGTCGGCGCCGACGGCAAGGTCGTGCAGCGGGCATCCGGTGAGCTGCCCATCGAGCAGTTCGGGACGTTCGTCGACGACGTCGCCGTCTGATCCGCTCGGCGCGACGGTCGACGCGGCGCCGGCTCAGGGCGTCAGGCAGACCTTGCCGGTGATCCGCCGCTCGAGCAGGTCACGCAGCGCCGTTCCCGCGTCCGCGAGTTGGTAGGTGCCGGGCTCGGCGGGCGTCAGCGAGCCGTCCTCGACCAGTGCCAGCACCTCGGACATGACCACGGCGTTGCCGTCGGGGTCGGACATGGCCCATGCGCCCCAGTCGACCCCGATGACCGAGCGGTTGCGCAGCAGGATCTGGTTGGCGGGCAGCTCGGGGATCCGTCCCGACGCGAACCCGATGACCATCAGCCGACCGCCGGTGCCGAGCGCCCGCAGCGCCGCCTCGGACTGCGCTCCTCCGACGGTGTCGACCGCGACGTCGGCGCCCCCGTCGGTGAGCTCGCGCACCCGCGTCTTGAGGTCCTCGGTCGAGTAGTTGACGACGCCGTGCGCCCCTCGCTCGATGCAGAGCTGGAGCTTCTCGTCGGTGGAGGCTGCGGCGATCACCTTGGCGCCGAGCGCCCGCGCCACATCCATCGTCGCCAGGCCCACCCCGCCGGCGGCGCCCAGGACCAGCACCCACGAGTCGGCCGCCACCACCGTGCGGCGAGTCAGCGAGAACCACGCCGTGGCGTAGCTCTGGGTCATGGTCGCGGCCTGGCCGTAGCTCAGGCGGTCCGGGATCGCGACGAGCTGACGCGGCGACAGCACGATCTCGTCCGCGTAGCCCCCGAGGCCGACGCTGGCCATCACACGGTCGCCGACGGCGAACTCCTCCACCTGCGCGCCCACCTCGGTGATCTCACCGGCGATCTCGCTGCCGGGCACGAAGGGCAGCGGTGGGCGGATCTGGTAGCGGCCCTGCACGAACAGGGCGTCGACGTAGTTCACGCCGGACGCCCAGACGTGCACACGGACCTGACCCGGTCCGCACGGAGGGGTGTCGAGCTGGCGGAGCTCGAGGTCCTCGGGCTCGGCGAAGGCATCACAGACGACGGCGCGCATGGCAGGACCGTACCCAACCGTCGCTAGCTTGGGCGCCGTGGACCTCGACGCCGCCCTCGCGGACGCCCGACCGGCCGTGCTGTGGCTCGACACGGCGGACCGGCCCGAGCCACGTCCGGCGCTGTCGGGCGACACGACCGCGGACCTGGTCGTGGTCGGTGGCGGCTACACCGGCCTGTGGGCGGCGCTGCGGGCGAGGGTCGAGCACCCGTCGCTCGACGTGCTGCTGGTCGAACGTGACCAGGTCGCCGGCCAGGCGTCGGGTCGCAACGGCGGGTTCGTGTCGTCGTCGATCACCCACGGGCTCGAGAACGGCATCGACCGCTTCGGCGGCGAGATCGACGCGCTGCTCTCCGCCGGGCACCGGAACTTCGACGGGCTCGTGGCGGACCTGGCCGAGCACGGGATCGATGCGCACCTGGAGCTGACCGGTGCGCTGACCGTCGCCAACCGCCCGTGGCAGGTCGCGGGGCTCGAGGACTCCGCAGCGCTCCACCGGCGCCACGGCGAGGTCGTCGAGTGGTGGGACCGCGACCGCGTGCGCGCCGAGGTGGCCTCGCCGACCTACGAGGGAGCGCTGTTCCAGCACGAGGGCGAGGCCCTGGTGGACCCCGCACGGCTGGGGTGGGGGCTGGCGGCTGCGTGTGAACGCCTCGGTGTGCGGCTGGTGGAGCGCACCTCACTGCTGGGGATCGACCGACATGGCGCGGGGCTGGCGGTGCGCACGGACCGCGGCACGGTGCGCTGCGGCGCGGCGGTGCTCGGGACCGGCGCCTTCGCGTCGCCGGTGCGGGCCATCTCCCGTCGTGTCGTGCCGGTGTACGACTACGTGCTGGCCACCGAACCGCTCGACGACGAGCAGATGGCGTCGATCGGCTGGCGGGGCCGCCAGGGGATCTCCGACGCGGCCAACCAGTTCCACTACTACCGGCTCACCCGCGACCGCCGGATCCTGTGGGGTGGCTACGACGCCGTGTTCCACCACTGGGGACGGATCGACGAGTCGCTGGACCAGCGCGACGAGACGCACCGCAAGCTCGCCGCGCACTTCTTCGAGACCTTCCCGCAGCTCGACGGCGTGCGCTTCTCGCATCGCTGGGGCGGTGTGATCGACACCTCGACCCGCTTCTCGGTGGGTTTCGGCACGGCGGTCGACGGCCGGGTGGCGTATGCGGTCGGCTACACGGGCCTCGGTGTGGGCGCGACCCGCTTCGGCGCCCAGGTCTGCGTCGACCTGCTGCACCGGCCCGACTCGGAGCTGCTCCGGCTGGACCTGGTCCGCACGCGGCTGCTGCCGTTCCCGCCCGAGCCGGTGCGCACGGTCGGCATCCAGCTGACGCGGCGGGCGATCGCTCGTGCCGACGCCGCCGAGGGCCGCCGCGGCGCGTGGTTGCGGCTGCTCGATCGACTGGGGCTCGGTTTCGACAGCTGAGGCGTCGCTCCGTAACGTCAACGGGTCGTCGACACCCTCGAGGAGAGCCCCATGCGCAGTCCCAAGGACTTCTTCAAGCCCCTGGCCGTCGGTGCCCCGGACCCCGTCCGCGAGATCCCGTTCCGGCCGTCGCGCATGATCCACTTCTTCCCGCCGCACCTGGAGAAGGTGACCGCGAAGCTGCCCGACATCGCCCCGACCGTGGACGTCCTGTTGGGCAACCTCGAGGACGCGATCCCGATGGACCAGAAGGAGAACGCCCGCAACGGCCTGGTGAAGGTCGCGAAGGAGGTCGACTTCGGCGAGACCCAGCTGTGGACCCGGGTCAACAGCCTGGACTCGCCCTGGGTGCTCGACGACCTCGAGACCCTGGTCGGCGAGGTCGGTGACCGTCTCGACGTCATCATGGTGCCCAAGGTGGAGGGCCCCGAGGACATCCACTACGTCGATCGTCTGCTCGCCCAGCTCGAGGCGAAGGCCGGGTTGACCGAGCCGCTGCTGGTCCACGCGATCCTCGAGACCGCGCGGGGAGTCGCGAACGTCGAGGAGATCTGCCTGGCGTCGCCCCGCATGCAGGGCCTGAGCCTGGGTCCCGCGGACCTGGCCGCGAACCGCCGCATGAAGACCACCCGCGTCGGTGGCGGCCACCCCGGCTACCTGGTCCGCCAGGACCCGCCGCCCGGCGAGGACGGACCCGCCTACGACGCACCCCGGGACAGCTACCAGCAGGACCTGTGGCACTACACGGTGGCTCGGATGGTCGATGCCTGTGCGATGGCCGGGATCCTGCCGTACTACGGCCCCTTCGGCGACATCAAGGACACCGTGGCCTGCGAGGACCAGTTCCGCAACGCCTACCTGCTGGGCTGCGTCGGCGCGTGGTCGTTGCACCCCGTCCAGATCGACATCGCCAAGAAGGTGTTCTCGCCCGAGCCGTCCGAGGTCGACCATGCCCGCGAGGTCATCGAGGCCATGGGTGACGGCACCGGCGCCATCATGCTCAACGGCAAGATGGAGGACGACGCCTCGGTCAAGCAGTGCAAGGTGGTCGTCGAGCTCGCCCGCCAGCTCGCCGAGCGCGACCCGGACCTGGCCGAGCAGTACGGATTCTGAGGAGCAGACGATGACCGAGTACCGCCCGCGCCGGAGCGCGCTCTACATGCCCGGCGCCAACGACAAGGCGCTCAAGAAGGCCAAGGCGCTGCCGACCGATGCGATCATCTTCGACACCGAGGACTCGGTCGCGCCGGACATGAAGGCCGTGGCCCGAGACAAG
>WBZX01001452.1_pt1 | contig 17806 bp, 13 predicted proteins | sample 5204211 | NCBI WGS metagenome assembly WBZX01 (sample SAMN12344362, study PRJNA552823) | activated sludge metagenome | biome: Activated sludge suspended growth; feature: Nitrification reactor; material: Wastewater; isolation source: activated sludge from nitrification reactor of wastewater... | reverse complement strand
CCCCTCTCCGACAGGCCCCTGCCCGAGCCCGCTCCGCAGCAGCAAACAGGGAGTCTGGATCGCGCTCGCCGCGAGCACCACGGCCCGCCGCGCCCGGATCTCGAAGCGCGCGCCGCCCGCCGACACCCCCGCGACGCCCGTCGCGCGCCCCCGCGACGTGAGCACCCGAACGACCCGCATCCCCGAGAAGACGCGCGCCCCCGAGGCGACCGCGTCCGGGAGAAAGCTCCGATCCATGGACAGCTTGGCGCCGTGCGGACACCCTTGCAGACACCGCCCCTCCCCGACACACCCGCGCACGTTGCGGCGAATGGGCCTGTGGGCGACGCCGAGCGCCTCGGCCCCCCGACCGAGCAGGAGATTCTTGGGCCCCGCGACATGCGCCTCTGTCGAGTGGACGAAAAGCCGCGCCTCGACGCGATCCTCCGCGTCCGCGACCGCCTCGGGAGAGAGCCCCTCGGACAACCCTGGATCCATCCGGATCCACTCCTCGACGATCTCGCGCGGGAGCCGCCAGCTGATGGCGCCGTTGACGACGGACGTGCCCCCGACGACGCGCCCCTGGAGATAAGGCATCGGCGCGTTGCCGAAGGCGATGGACGTGCCCATGTCCCTGTAGAGCCGCCGCATGGCCTGGAGGCCGCTCGCGGGGAAGTCTGCGGGGCTCACCTCGGGGCCCTCTTCGAGGACCAGCACCGCTATCCCAAGGGCCGAGAGGCTGCGCGCCACCGTCGCACCGGCTGGCCCACTGCCCACAATCACCACGTCTGCTTCGTCTTCGAACGCCGCGCGAACGTCTTGCCCGGAGACCTCGCAAAGGGCGCTCACGGGGCACCTCCGGGAGGCGCGGCCGCCGGCGGAGGCGCGGCCCCGGGGGGCGGCACGTCGAAGCGGGAGCGGACGGCGGGATCCTCGAAGTAGGCGAAGCAAGCCAGCGTCTTGAGGGTCACCACGGCCTGCCGGACGAACGTCCGCGGGGAGGCGGCGGCGCCCGTCAAGAAGGTCGTTCGCTCGTCCGGAGAGAGGGAGAAGAAGGGCCTTCGGAAGCCGGACACCAGGGGGAGAAAGGTCAGCGTGTGGACCATCGGCCGGAGCCCCGCGCGCACGAGCGGAGAGGGCGCCTCGTCGAAGGCCTCCCAGAAGGCGGCGCTGTCCACCGACGCGAAGGCGGGCAGTCCGTCGCCGCCGCCCGTCCCGAGGAGGGCGCCGAACAGGTCCTCTGCCCACGACCGCTCCAGCCGCGTGAGGCGCAGCGGGGACGCCGCGGCAGGGGCCTTGTCCTCGAAAGGCACGTACGTGATGCGGGACTCGCGTTCGAGGGTGAAATACGTGGGCGTCTCGATCGTCCGGCCGGCGATCACGAGGTAGCTGACGCCGAGAAGCTCGTCGGCGCTGGACGGTGAGAGCGAGACGAGCGGATCCTTGATGATCTGCACGACGCCCGGCGGGTTCGGCGCGCGCGAATAGTCGATGACGAGGCCGCGGTCGAAGCCGGGCGGCATCGGGACGCCGTCCGGGGGAATGACCTCGTAGTTCCACTCGGTCACAGGGCGGCCCTTCTTGATCTTGGGGCGGCTCGGGGCGTCGATGCCGTCCTGTTCGAGGCGGACGTTCCAGCCCAGGAGACGGCCTGTATCCAAGTCGCGGTGGAAGGTCTTCTGGAACGTCTTCCACGTGAGGCGCTCGACGAAGCCGGGCAGTCCGAGGCTCGTCCCCCGGTAGGCCCAGCCCTCGAGATCCCCTGGATCGACGGGATATCCGTGGACGATGTGCTCCCGAAGGACGCGTGTGCTGGCGGTGCGGAGCTCGCGGGCGGTGGTCATGCGCGGCCGCGAGCCTACAGCGATCTCCGGGGCCGCGGCGTCACGATCCGGTCAACGTGCCCCCGGGGCGCGGCGGGCTCAGCCGACGCGCGCCAGGCGGCCGGGGCGGGCCGCCGTGAGGCCGTTCGCGTCGCGCACGACCTGGCCGGCGACGAGCGTGGCAATGTAGCCCTCGGCCTCCTGGATGAGCCTGCGGCCGCCGGCCGGGAGATCCTCGCGCATCCCCGGGCGCAGGAGGCGAAGGCGCGCGAGATCGATCACGTTGATGTCTGCCCGCATCCCGGGCGCGAGGACGCCGCGATCGCGCAGGCCCACGTGGAGCGCCGTGCGCTGGCTGAGCATGCTGACGACCGTGGCGAGCGGGATCTTCTTCGTGTCCCGCGCCCAGTGCGTGAGCATGAAGGTCGGGAAGCTCGCGTCGCAGACGGTGCCGACGTGCGCGCCGCCGTCGGAGAGGCCGGCCAGCGCGAGCGGGTGGCTCAGCATGGTCTGGACGACATCGAGGTTGCGTCCCGTGTAGTTGAAGAGCGGGAAATAGAGCAGCTCCTTGCCGCCGTCGCCGAGGAGCGCGTCGTAGAGGACGTCGAGGACGGGGCGGCCCGAGCGCATCGCGTCCGCATACAGGGAGTTCTGCACGTCCGGCTCGTACGCGGGGTCGCGGCCGATGCGGAAGAGGCGCATGGCCACGAAATCGAGGTTGGCGAGGAGCTTGTCGGCCAGCGGGGGGACGGCGCTCCCGTCGCCCGCGAGCGGCTCCGGCGTCTCGGCGAGGAGGCGCGCCTTGAAGTCGGGGCTCGACATCTCGCGGACCCGCTCCTCGAGCGGGAGGTGCTGGATGCGCTTGTAGGAGGGGAATCCGATGAAGGGGTGGAACGTGGCAGTGAGGCCGAGGAGGACGCCTATCGCGCGGGCCGCGACCTGGACGCGGAGGGGGACGCCGTCGCGATTGGCCTTCTCGCAGCGGGCGAGGATGCGCTCCCACTGGTCGGAGGCGGCGTCGCGCTGCATGAGCGAGATGCTCGTGGGGCGGCCGAAAGCGGCGCGCGCCATGCCTTCGACGATGTCGAACTCGGCGTCGAACCGGCCGGGACCGGCGTCGATGTCGAAGTCGCTGACGGCCTGGACGACGCCGTGGGAGAGGCCCTCGAAGGCGCCCGCGAGGCCGGCCAGCTCGGCGAGCGTCGCCTCCGCAGCCGGCGTCGCGCGGCCGTCCGCCGAACGGTGGTTGTCGGTGCGCCCCGTGGAGAAGCCGGCGGCGCCCGCGAGGAGCGACTCGCGGAGGAGCGCGCGCATCGCCGCGATGTCCTCGGCCGTGGCGACCTCGCCGCGCACTCCCCGTTCTCCCATGACGTACACGCGCAGAGCGTCGTGCGGCACCTGGAGCGCGAAGTCGATGGAGTGGGGCATCGCGTCGAGCGCGCTCATGTACTCGGGGAAGGTCTCCCACTTCCAGTGGATGCCCTCCGCGAGCGCCGATCCGGGGATGTCCTCGACGCCCTCCATGAGGCGGATCAGCGTCTCTCGATCCGAGGCGCGCACAGGGGCGAACCCGACGCCGCAATTGCCCATGACCGCCGTGGTGACGCCGTGGAGGGAGGACGGCTGGAGCTCCTCGTCCCAGGTGACCTGTCCATCGTAGTGGGTGTGGAGGTCCACGAACCCGGGCGTCACGATGGCGCCAGTCGCGTCGAGGGTGCGGGCCGCCGGGCCGTCGAGCTTGCCGACGGCGGTGATGCGGCCCTGCGAGATGCCGATGTCCCCCTTGAAGGGCTCGGCCCCGGTGCCGTCGACGAGGGTGCCGCCCAGGATGGCCAGATCGTACATGCGCGGGATGATCGGGGAAGAGGCCCGCGACTGTAAAGGGCGCCGCGCGAAGCGCCTCACGATTTCGAGAGGGTGGCTACGAGGACGCGACGCGGGAGCGCGCCTCGCCGGGGAGCTCGACACCGTCGAAGTCGGCGCTGGAGAAGGGCAGATCGAGGGCGGGCTCCGGCGGCCACGTCCCCGTGTGGAGGCGCGGGTGCTCGCGGAAGCGCGTCGGGAAATAGGCCATGTGGAAGTGGGCCGCCATCGCGCGCTCGCCCAGGTCCTGCCGAGAGGCGATGTCCTGCCGGGAGCCGTCGTGTATACAAGCCGTGATCGCGCGCTCGATCCCCTCCGGATCCCAGGGCGTGGGCTCGTAGGACCCGGGGTCGCCGGCGCCGTCCCAGGGGCGCGGATCGTTCCTCGTGCGCCAGAGGGACACCTCGCCGTCCCTGGCGAAGGGATCGACATAGGCGCCCTCCCTCCAGACGTTGAAGTGGACGTGCGGAGTGCTGAAGGGGAACGTCAAGAAGCCGTCGATCCCGCTCAGCCCCGCGAGGGCGATGGGCTGGCCGCGGCGGACGATCTCCCCGGGGGAGACGAGGGCGCGCGCGAGGTGGTTCGAGCTCGTGAGCAGGCCGCGGCCGTGATCGAGGAAGACCTTGAGGCCGCCCCTGTGGAACTCGCTCGACACGCGGAGGACGCGGCCCGCCGCGGCGGCGACGACGACGGTGCCGGGCGGGATCGCGAAGTCCGTCCCGTTGTGGCTGTCGTAGGTGGCCTGGAGCCCGCGGAAGTCCCGCGCCTGCGTGACGCGCAACGACCAGCCGAGCTCCGGCGGGGGCTGGGTGCGGCAAAACAGGTTGTAGATTGGCACCCTCCGTCCGCTCGCGGGCCGCCCGAGCCAGAGGGGAAAGGACAGGCGCGGCTGGAGGATGCGCGTGCTCGAGAGATCGAAGCGGCTCTTCGGCGTCGCGCCGTCGCCGCGGAAGGTGAGCCACGCCTCCTGGAGGCGGAGCCGCGCAGGGGAGAGGCCGAAGAGCTCCGTGAGGGTGATGTTCGCGCCGTACATCGGGTCTCCTGGAAGACCCTTACCATGGCGGGACGCGCGGGGGGGCGCGGCGAGCGCGCCGTCAGGCGGCGCCGGCCACGGGCAGTCGGACCGCGAACGACGCGCCGCCGCCCGGCGGCGACGAGACGTCGATGCGACCGTGGAAATCGCCATAGACGATGTCGTGAACGATGGTGAGCCCGAGGCCGGTGCCCTTGCCGACCGGCTTGGTGGTGAAGAGCGGCTCGAAGATGCGCGGCAGCTGCTCGGGCGGGATACCGGGCCCCTCGTCGCCGACGGTGAGGACGACCTCGGCCCCCTCGCGCGCGACGCCGACGCGGACCAGACTGCCCCCTCGCTGGACGTTCGCGTCGAGCGCGTTCGAGACGAGGTTGGTGACGACCTGGCTCAGCTTGCCGGGGAACCCGACCATCTGGATCCGCTCCTCCGCCGCGGTGAGCTCGACGCGGCCCCTGGCGCGGGTCACCTCGTGGCCGAGCATCTGGAGCGCGTCGCGGACCGTCCCCACGACGTCGAACGGCGTCTGATCGTGCGCGCCGATGTCCCGCGTCCGGCTCTTGATGTTGCGCACGAACGAGCTCGCCCGCTCTGCCCCCTTGTCGGCGAGCTCGAGCGAGCGGCCGAGCTCCGCGACGATCGCGCGGTGATCCTCGTCGGTGACGTCGCGATCGCCGATCGAGCGGCCGTACTCGTCGACGAGCGCGCGCGCCTCCGCCAGCGCGCCGCGCACGGCCGCGAGGGGCGAGTTCATCTCGTGCGCGATGCCGGCGGTCAGCCTGCCGAGGGACGCCATCTTCTCCGAGAGGAGCAGGGAGTGCTGGTTCCGCTGGAGATCCGCGTACGCGCGCTCCAGCGCCTGGTTCGTCTTCTTGAGCTCCGTGCGGCGCGCGGAGAGGTGCTCGCCGAGGGCGAGGAGATCCGCGTTGCGCGCGCGCAGCTCGGCGCTTCGATCCTGCTCGATCTTGGCCCTGTGGTGGCTCAGCGCGATGGTCAGGCCGCCGAGGCTCACGACGTACGCGACGGCCTGCGGGACGTCGCCGGCAGCCTGGCCTCGACCGGCGAGCCCGGCGGCGATCGGGACCGCGAAGCACGCCGCGACGACGACGACGGTCGCGCGGAGCCGCGCGAACCCGATCGCCTGCATCATCACGAGGGACAGCCACGCGCACGAGCCGAACGCCCCGAGCGCCCCGGGGGTCGTCCAGACGAGGACCGCCGCGAGGGGGATGCTCCACTGGACGCCGAGGCTGACGAGGACGGCCGCCTCGACGTGGCGTGTCCGGCTCAGGCCATACGCCAAGGCGGAGAGCGCGAAGGCGCCGATGAAGACGAAGTGGAGGTCCGGCCCGAAGGCGTCCACGAAGAGCACGCGCGTGACGAGCCAGGCCTGCGCGTAGATGACGCAGAGGAGCAGGTTGATCGAGGCGAGCAGCCGCGCCTGCCGCCGATCGACCTCCGAGGTCAGCGCCGGCGACGCCTCGAAGAGCCGCGCCGCCGCGCGCGCGAGGGGCGCGCGGCTCGCGGACCTCGGCACCGCGGGAGGGCTCCAGTTCATGGACGACGCGAGATCGGCGAGGCCGCCGGGGAGCGAGTCCCGGACCCCGGGGCCGGTCGAGATCGTGGTCATGCGGCGCTCGCTTTCGGGGCGCGCCGGGAGCGGGGGTTGTCCTGAAGCCCGGCCGATCCGCCGGCTCCCCGGAACGAGGGCGGCCAGCTCATCAGGCGAGGCTCGGCCGCCTGCGCGCGCCCGGCCTCCTTGGCCATGTAGAGCGACTCGTCCGCCCTCCGCAGGAGATCCTGCGACAGCCGGGCGAGCGTCCCGCTGCGGAGCGAGATGGGCGTCTCCCGAGGCTCGCTGGGCAGCGGCTTGAGCACCGCGCAGCCGATGCTCACGCGCACGTCGATCGGCCCCTGCGGGCCGACCACGCTGCACCCCGAGAGCTCCGCGAGGATGCGCTCCGTCACCATCTGCGCGCCCTCGGCGCTCGTGCCCGGGAGCACCACGACGAGCTCGTCGCCGCCGTAGCGCCCGACCGAGTCCGTCGCCCTCGTGACGTGACGGAGCGCGCGGCCGAGCTTCGCCAGCGCCTCGTCACCGCAGAGGTGACCCCCCGAGTCGTTGATCTGCTTCATGTGGTCCACGTCCACGAGGAGCAGCGCGACGGGCTTGCCGCTGCGGTGCGCGTTCCGGATCTCGCGCGCGAGCGCCGCGTTGAAGAAGCCCCGCGTGTAGACGCCCGTGAGCGGATCGAGCGCCGCCATCTCGTAGAGCTGCGCGTTGTGGATCGCGACGGCGGCCTGGTTGGCGAAGATCTCCAGCAGCTCGACGTCGCGCGGATGGCTCAGCGGGCGATCGATGAAGACGGCGCCGAGCGGCAGCTCCCCCACGCGCAGAGGCACCACGGTCCCCGCCTCGATCACGGTCGGGCTCGCGGTGCCGAGCGCCGTCCGCAGCGCGGCGATCCCTTCGGCAGAGAGGCAGCGCTCCACGGGCTCCTGCGGGAGGAAGCGCCCCGTCCCCGCGCAGACGACGAGCTCCATCGCCTCGCGCGCCATCGTGACGAACGCCTCCGGGGGGCTCCCGTCCGTCACGGGCCGCTGATCGGCGAGGACGGCGAGGAACGCGTCGACGGCGCCGAGCAGGCCAGTCGTCTGCACGAGGATGCCTTGCAGGAGATCTTCGAGCGGCTGCATCCGATGGAGGGCGGGGGTCGCGTCGAGGATGTAGCGGAGCCCGAGGCGCCCCTTCTCGAGGAGCTGCACCGTGAACGCCGCCTTGAGCCCGACATCGGTCCAGAGGAGCAGCTTGTCCGGCCCGTCGCTCTTGTCGTAATAGCCCTGGATGTCGAGGCGCTGGAGCAGATCGCGGGGAGGCTGCTCGCTCGCGTAGCCGGTCTGGAGAATGACCTGCACGAGGGGGTTGAACTTGCGCAGCTCACGGACGAACTCCTCCCCTGTCATCTCCGGCATGAAGAAGTCGACCAGGACGAGATCGACGCGCTCGTGGCGGAGGAGCTCGAGCGCCGTCGCGGGGTTGTGGGCGGCGATCACCGAGTGACCCTCACGGGCGAGGAGGCGCTCGGCGCTGGCGAGGTACTCGCGGTTGTCGTCGACAACGAGGACGGTGCGCCCTGTCTGGAGCGGCTTGAGCTGCTTTCGTGCCATGGTCGTCCCTTCGCGTGAGCGATGGGGGCACGCCGATGCAAGCACCCGGCCGATCGTGAGCTCTCGGTGGGGCCTTGTTCTGACGAGGCCCCCCTCGGCCCCTCGTGACCGGCCCGGTTCGATTCGAGACGATCGTCTCAGGCTGAGCTTCGCGAGCCGACGAAGCGCGAGACCGCAGCGGCGAACGCGTCCGGCGCCTCCAGGTGCGCCATGTGGCCGGCGCCGGGGAGGACGACCCTCTCCGAGCCCTGGATCTTCTCCGCCAGGAACGCCTGGTATTTGGCGGGCGTGAGCGCGTCGCCGTCGCCGCCGATCACCAGCGTGGGGAGCGAGATCCGGCCCGCGTCGGCCATCCTGTCGAACCGATCCGTCGCGCGAAAGTCCACGATCGCGGCCTCGTTCGTGGGTTGGCGCGGGAGCGCGAGGAACGCGTCGAGCACCGCGTCCGGCGCCGCGGGACCGAAGAAGAAGCGGACGGAGTCCCGGGTCCGAACGTCGTAGTGCTCCTCCAGGCCCTGGAAGATCATCGGGCTCACGCGCAGGCGCGCCCCCGTGGAATACAGAATGATCCCTCTCAGCGGGACGGCGCCCCGGAGGGCCGTCTCGAGGACCACGGCGCCCCCCATCGAGTGGCCCAGAAGGACGACGGGGCGGCCGAGCGCCTGGAGGGCGGACTCCATCGCTCCGGCCATGTCCTCGATGGTCCGCAGCAGCGGCCCGGGGCAGTCGCCGTGACCGGGGAGATCGACGGCCGCGGCCCGGCAGGCGAGCCCCTCGACGAGGGCCCGGAACAGGGACGCCTCCGCGCCCGCGCCCGGCAGGAGGAGCAGATCCGGCTCGGCGGCGCCCCATGCGTGGACCTGCCCCAGGGAGCGTCGTGTCCAGTCGTTCATGGGCCGGCATCGTAGCCCGCGAGGGCCTCTCGGTGACAGCCATTCGAGCGACGCAAGGCGGCAGATTCGTCGGTTGACGGAGGGCAGCGTCCGGTGTCTATCCCTCTCCACAAGCGATGAAGCAGGATCGAATTCGCCGGCGCATCGGGGTGCTCACGAGCGGGGGCGACTCGCAGGGGATGAACGCGGCGGTCCGCGCTGTGGTGCGCACCGCCCTCCAGGAGGGCGCGGAGGCCCACGCGATCTGCGAGGGCTACGAGGGCATGATCCGCGGGGGCAGCCACATCCGCAGGCTCGGCTGGAGCGACGTGGGCGGCATCCTGCACGAGGGCGGCACCATCATCGGATCGGCCCGATCCACCGAGTTTCGCACGCGCGAGGGCCGGCGGAAGGCGGCGGCGAACCTGCTCGCGAGCGGCATCGACGGGCTCGTCGTCATCGGCGGCGACGGCTCGCTCACGGGGGCCGATCTGTTCCGGCAGGAGTGGCCGGGCCTCCTGGCCGAGCTGGTGCAGGCCGGCGAGGTGACGGCGGAGGTGGCCGCCGCGCACCCGCAGCTCGCCATCGTGGGCCTCGTGGGGTCCATCGACAACGACATGTTCGGCACGGACATGACGATCGGCGCCGACACGGCGCTCCACCGGATCGTGGAGGCGGTCGACTCCATCGCGGCCACCGCGGCGAGCCACCAGCGCTCGTTCGTCGTGGAGGTCATGGGGCGGCACGCCGGCTACCTCGCCCTCATGGGCGGGCTCGCCACGGGCGCGAACTGGATCCTCATCCCCGAGCACCCGCCCGAGGCCGGCTGGGAGACCGCGATGTGCGAGGCGGTCCTCTCGGGGCGCCGCGGCGGCCGGCGCCACAACGTGGTCATCGTCGCCGAGGGCGCGGTGGATCGCGGCGGGAACGAGATCTCGAGCGACTACGTGAGGCACGTCCTGACCGAGCGGCTCGGCGAGGACACGCGCACGACGATCCTCGGCCACGTGCAGCGCGGCGGGGCGCCCTCGGCGTTCGATCGCAACATGAGCACGATGCTCGGCCACGCCGCGGTGAAGGAGCTCCTCTCCGCGACGCCGTCGAGCGAGCCCCAGCTCATCGGCTTTCACGACAACGCGGTGGTGCGCTCCCCGCTCATGGAGAACGTCCGCAAGAACCAGCGCGTCGCGGGGCTCATCCGGGCCGGCGATTTCGCCGCCGCGATGGAGATGCGCGGGAGCGGCTTCGTCGAGGCGTATTCCATCCTCTCCACGCTGCTCCGCGCGCACGCGCAGCCGCCCCCCGCGGGGCAGCGGCAGCTCCGCCTCGCGGTCATGCACGCGGGCGCGCCGGCCCCCGGGATGAACACGGCCGTCCGCGCCGCCGTTCGGCTCGGGATCGATCTCGGGCACGTGATGGTGGGCGTCCGCAACGGGCTCGTCGGCCTCGTCGGCGGTGACCTCCGCGAGATGGACTGGATGAGCGTCCACGGCTGGGTCGCGAAGGGCGGCGCCGAGCTCGGCACGTCCCGGCGCGGCGCGACCGAGGCCGAATACGCATTGATCGCAAAGCACCTCTCCGAGCACCGGATCGACGGTCTGATGATGATCGGCGGGTGGGCGGGCTACCAGCTCGCCCACGATCTCGGCGCGCGGGCCGCCGCGCACCCCGCGCTGCGCATCCCCATCATCTGCGTGCCTGCCTCGATCAACAACGACCTGCCGGGGGCCGAGCTGAGCATCGGCGCGGACACCGCGCTCAACACGATCGTGGAGAACGTGGACAAGCTCAAGGAGTCCGCCGTCGCGTCGCAGCGCACCTACGTGGTCGAGGTCATGGGGTACGACTGCGGCTATCTCGCGCTCATGGGCGGCCTCGCCTCGGGGGCGGAGCGCATCTACCTGCCAGAGGAGGGCATCACGCTCGACGGCGTGCGCACCGACGTCGCGCGCCTGATGGAGGGCTTCGCGCACGGCAAGAGGCTCGGCCTGATGATCCGCAGCGAGCGGGCGGATCCGCACTACACGACGGACTTCCTCACCACGCTCTTCGAGAAGGAGGGCAGTGGCCTGTTCGACGTCCGGCGCACGATCCTCGGCCACATCCAGCAGGGCGGCCGCCCGTCCCCCTTCGATCGAATCCAGGCCACGCGGCTCGCGGCAAAGGCCCTCTCCCACCTCGTCTCCGCCGCGAACGCCGGAGAGAGCGAGACCGTCTGCATCGGGCGCATCGCGGGAAAGGTGGAGATCACGAGCCTCGCCGATCTCCGCGCGCTCATGGCGCCGGAGGCGCGCCGGCCGAGGATCCAGCGCTGGCTGGGTGTCCGCGAGGTGGCCGAGACCATGGCTCACCTCGCCCCGAGCCACGAGGGCTGACAGTCGAGCTGATCGCACGGCGGCGCAAGACGCAAGGGGTGCACGATCTCCGCGCAGGATGCGCCACGTGCGCCACTGGACGTCGAAAGTTGCACCCTTGCGGGCGGCATACCCTCTGCAAAGCGGCCGGGCGTGCACCCCGTTCCTTGTGCCTTCTGCGGCACGGCCACCCCGGTGGGCTCGCGTGACGAGCACTCGGCGCGGCTCCTCGTCGACGGGCTCCGCGCGGGAGCCCTCGCCGTCGGACCGGACGGGCACGTGTGCGACGCGAACAGGGGCGCATCGCAGATCCTCCGGATGCCTCTCGAAGAGCTGCGCGGCGCGCGCATCGAGCACGTGCTGGCGCCGCTCGAGGATCTGAAGCCCGTCCTCTCGACGAGCCCGGGAGAGCGCGTGGAGCTGCTGCTCCGCCTCGGCGACGGACAGGAGGCCACCGTCGGCTGCTCGCTCAGCGAGGTCCGGAACGGCGACAGGCTCGGGTTCGTCGTGCTCTTTCAGGACATCTCGGCCGTGGTGCAGCTCCGGCGCGAGCGCGATCGTCTCCTCCAGTTCGCGGCCGTCGCGGACACGCTGCCGTCAATCCTGCACGAGATCCGCAATCCGCTCGCCTCCGTCACGTCGACGCTGGAGGTCCTCGTGGAGGAGGTCGACGGCACGCACAGGGGCGATCTGGAGGCGGTGCTCGGCGAGATCCGCCGTATCGGCCTGTGCCTCCAGGGGATGGGCGGGCTCCACGCCGACCTCCACGGCAAGGCCCCGGAGGCGATCGACGTCGCGATCCGCGAGGCGTCCCGGATCATGTGCTCGACAGCGCAGGACCGAGGCGTGGACGTGCGGTACCACGTGGCCGATCTGCCCCCCTTGCCGATCCGAGCGGCGGTGCTGCGAGGCATCGTGTTCCACCTCATGCGCAACGCGATCGACGCGTGCGCGAGCAGCGGAGAGGTGCGCCTCGTCGCGGGCCTCGACGCGCAGCGCAGGGCGCTCGTCCTGACGGTGCGCGACAACGGGCGCGGCATGACCGAGGCCGAGATCCGGCACTGCTGCGACATCTTCTACACGACCAAAGAGCACGGCTCCGGGGTCGGGCTGCCGATTTGCAAGCAGGTCGTCGAACGCGCGGGTGGTGCGTTGCGCGTGGCGAGCAGGCTGGGGGAGGGCACCGAGGTGACGGTGGAGGTGCCAATCACGGCGCCGGGTTCAGGTTAGGGAAGGCCACAATGTCCAGATTCGAAAGTCTCAACAGGATCCTTCGATCTCTCCAGAGCGCTTCTCCAGACATGGAGGCCTGCGCGCTCATCTCCGAGGACGGCCTCATGATCGCGAGCGTCCTGCCACAGCACGTCGACGAGGCCCGCGTCGCCGGCATGAGCGCGACGCTGTCGAGCCTCGGCGCGCGCGCCGCCGCGGAGCTCGAGCGAGGCGACGTGGAGGAGGTGCTCGTCCGCGGCAAACAGGGCTACGCCGTGATGATGAACGCGGGCTCCGGCACGCTGCTCCTCTGCCTCGCGAGCAAGGCGGCCAAGCTCGGCCTCGTCTTCCTGGACATGCGAAGGGCCATCGAAGAGGTCCGCAAGGTGCTCTGAGCGCCGGAGCGAGAGAGGCACCCATGGCTCACACGATCCTGTACGACCAGAACGGTCACCGAAACATCCTCCTCGAGGACTTCAGCAAGGGCGGCCTCGCCGTCCAGGCCAATCAGCACCTCGTCGTCCACAACGGCGCCGCGATGATCCTCGACCCGGGTGGCCACAAGGTCTATTCGAAGGTGCTCGCCGCCACCTTCCAGATCCTCGGGCCCGCGAAGCTCCAGTACCTGTTCCTCTCCCACCAGGATCCGGACATCGTCGCCGCCACGAACGGCTGGCTGATGACGACGGACGCGAAGGCGTACATCTCGTCCTTGTGGACGCGCTTCGTGCCCCACTTCGGCCTCGATCAGCTCCTCGAGTCGCGGCTCTTGCCCATCCCCGACGGCGGGATGAAGCTGAACCTCGGCGGCCTCGACTACCTGGTCCTTCCAGCGCACTACCTGCATTCCTGCGGCAACTTCCACCTCTACGACCCCGTCTCCAGGATCCTGTACACCGGCGATCTCGGCGCCTCCGTCGACGGCGACGCCACCGAGGTGACCGACTTCGACGCGCACATCCCGCGGATGAAGGGGTTTCACGAGCGGTACATGGCGAGCAACAAGGCGCTCCGCGCGTGGGTCCGGATGGTCCGCGGCCTCCCGATCGACATCATCGCGCCCCAGCACGGGCGGTTCTTCCGCGGCCCGTTCGTCGGCCGGTTCCTGGACTGGTGCGAGCAGCTCGAGTGCGGGATTGACCTGATCGAGGGCGTCTTCCAGCTCCCCGGCTGAAGTCGCGAGGAACTCCCATGCTCCCGGCCCGAGGCACCCCAGGCTCCAAGGAATCCGCAGAGAGGCTGATCCTCATCGTGGAGGACGAGCCCGTGCTGCGCACGTCGATGTCCCGGGGACTGTCGAAGCTCTCGAACATCGAGATCGTCGTCGCGGGGAACGTGGCCGAGGGCAAGAAGCTCATCTCCGCGCTGGCGCCCAAGGTGCTCGTCCTCGATCTGCACCTGCCGGACGGGACCGGCATCGAGCTCCTCTCCGAGGTGGACCGCATCAAGCTGAACGCCGCGACCATCTTCGTGACGGCGTACCCGCAGAAGGTCGAGAGCCGCCTCCCGAACCGCACGGACATCACGGTGCTCGAGAAGCCGGTGCCGATGGCGCAGCTCCGCGGCGCCGTCGTCGCGGCGCTCGACGAGCTGTTCGGCCGGACCGAGGCGAGCTCGCCGTTCTGCCTCGCGGACTACATGCAGCTCGCGGGATTCTCGCGGCGCACCGTGCAGATCGATCTCTACAGGCGCGGCGATCGGCTCGGCTCGGTCTGGGTGCAGGACGGCTTCGGCTACCACGCGGAGGACGCGAAGGGCGGCGGGCCGCGGGCGCTCCGCCGGCTGCTCGGCGCGACCGAGGTGTCGATCGAGTGCCGGGCGCTCACGGAGGATCCGATCATGCCGCGCACGCTCGACGCGAGCTGCGAGGAGCTGCTCGTGGAGTCGATGCGCTTCTTCGACGAGAGCGCGCACCACGGCACCGTCGAGCCCGACGCCGCGGAGATGGATATCCCCGTCCGCTCGGAGCAGGCCGCGCGCGCCGCACAGTCGCTCTTCTCCGGGGATCGCCCGACGCCGCCCTCCGGGGATCGCCCGACGCTGCTCTCCGGGGATCGCGCGACGCTGCCCAGCGGGCCGGCGGCCGTCGAGCCGGAGCCGGAGCCGGAGCCCGCGGCCGAGGACAGGGAGGGCACGTTCGAGAACCTCTACGCGCGCGGCGTCGACGCTCTCCTCTCGCACCAGTACGCCGAGGCGTTCACGGCGTTCCTCGCCGCGAGCAAGCTCGGTACGACGACAGGCCTCGAAGCCAATCTCGCCCGTCTCCGGGCCATGGGTCATGGCAATGACACGCACTGATCGACCTGCCACATCGCCGGACGAGCGCGCCCCGAGCGCCGCCCTCACCTGGCTCTTCGTCGCCTTCGCCGCGGGCGCCGTCGCCTTCGCGGCGCTCCGCTTCGGCCTCTGGGCCGCAGCGGCGGCGGGGGGCGCGGCCCTGGCCGGCCTCGTCGCCGGACGCCTCGCGGGCGTGACGGCGGGCCTCGCCAGGAGCGCCCGTACGCGGGCCGACCTGCACGAGCGCCTCGTCGCCGCGGAGGGCGCCGTCGTCCGCTCGAAGCTCACCGCGCTCCGCGGATCGTCCACGGGGGACGACAAGGCGCTGATGGAGGAGACGGCGCGCCGCGAGGCCGCGGAGGCCGCGCTCGCCGAGGAGCGGGCGCAACGAAAGGCCGTCTCCGACGTCGGGGAGACCTCGATCGCCGAGGAGCGCAGGCAGCGCCAGATCCTCCAGGACCAGGCGCAGCGAGCGATCGCCGAGGAGCGCAGGCAGAGGCAGGTGCTCCATGAGCAGGCCGAGCACGCCCTCGCCGAGGAGCGCAAGCAACGCCAGGTCCTTCAGGAGCAGATGGATCGCGCCCTCGCCGAGGAGCGCAAGCAGCGCCAGGCCCTCCAGGAGCAAGTCGAGCGCGCGCAGCGCTCGGCGACGGCGGAGAACCAGGCCCTCCGCGAGGCGACGGCGATCGCGCAGCGCGAGGCGGAGCGCCTCAGCTCCGCGCAGAACGGCGCCCTCCGCGAGGTCGAGCGCGTGCTGGCGCCGTACATCGAGCGCGAGAAGCTCCTCCTCGATCTGGCGCGGATCGAGGGCGGGACGCACTCCCGCCAGGACCTCCCGCGCATCCTCGACACCATCGCGAAGAAGGCGAGCTTCGCGTCGATCGTCCTCGCCGACGAGTCGGGCCTCCCCGTCGCGGCGAGCCGCGGATCGCGCGATCCCGAGGGCACCGCGGCCACGTCGTCGCTCCTCTTCACGCTCGCGGATCGGCTCGCCGCGCACGGCCAGCCGGAGCCGATGTCCGTGCTCGTCCACGACACGGCCAACGAGACGATCCTGCACCGCCTCTTCCGCGCGGGCGAGGCGCGTTACCTCCTGACGGCGACGGGCCGCGGCCGCGGCGTCGTGCCGGAGACGCTGGATCCCACGCTGGACGCGATCGAGCGCGCGCTGCTTCAGGAAGCCTGGGCCCCGTCCTGAGGGGCGCGCGGGGGAGGCATCGAGGCGCGCCGTGACGGTCGCGGCGCGACGCCGGGCCCCGCGCGGGCCCAAAAGAGACCTGTGCCGAGCGCGCGACGGCGCCCCGCGTGGCGGCTGCGTTTGACCGCGCCCCCGTGGGCTCCTACGTTTCGCGACCCCCCCCATGTCGTCCAGAGCCAAGCTCCCCGAGGAAACCCGTCTCTACTCCGCTTTCCGGGGCCTCTACACGCCGGCCGAGATGGACGTGATCGCGCGCTACCTCCGGGACGAGCTCGCGCGCTCGATGGCGCACCTCCGCCGCCCCGGCCACCCGCGCGTGTATTTCCTCTCGTACCTGTTCCGCAACGAGCGCCGCGAGAGCGTGCGCGCGCGGCTCGGCGCGATCGCGGAGCACCAGGTGGACGCGCGCAGCCACGTGTTCGCGGATCTCCGCGTCGGCAGCTACCGCTACGATCAGGTGGCGCAGGGCGGCCTCGACGACAACGCGCCGGACGACGAGTCGATCCGCTACATCGAGATGCCCGCGGAGGTCAGCGAGGACGCGTACAAGATCGCGCTGTGGCGCCTCACCGAGGCGCGCTACCGCGAGGCCGCGGAGCAGTACTACGAGCGCAAGAGCGACGAGCTGCACTACGTCGACGAGGCGCGCCGCCTCCCCTCGCGCGTGAAGGGAAAGGGCTTCAAGGCGGGGCACCTCGCGCGCTTCCGCGACATCGACGTCGACAAGTGGACCCACACGCTCCGCAAGGCGTCCGGGTTGCTCAAGGCGAGCCCGGAGATCCAGGTCTCGGAGCTGGAGCTCAGCGCGTGGCACAGGCAGCAGCGGTTCGTGTCGTCGGAGGGCGCCGACATCGTCGAGCAGCGCGCGATCTTCGATCTGCACGCCACGTTCTGGATGCTCGCGCCGCGCGGCCACCGCATCGAGCAGGAGGTGAGCTTCGTCACGAGCGATCCGGACGAGCTGCCCGACGAACGCGGCATCGTGAAGATGGTGCAGGATCGGATCGATCTCTTGCGCGCCCTCGCGCGCGCGCCGCACCTGCCTTCGTTCTCGGGGCCCGTGCTGCTCGCGCCGGTGCCGGCGGGGCTCTTCTTCCACGAGGTGATCGGCCACCGGCTCGAAGGCTCGCGCCTCCTGTCGTCCGACGAGGGCGCGACGTTCGCGAACCTGCGCGGCAAGCCGATCGCGCCCAAATTCGTGGACATCGTGGACGATCCGACGGTGCGCCGGCACGGCGGAAAGAGCCTGATCGGCAGCTTCGATCACGACGACGAGGGGCGGCGGGCGGTGCGCGCGGCGCTCGTCGAGGGCGGCGTCCTCAAGAGCTTCCTCACGACGGCCGCGCCCGTCCCCGGGCAAAAGGAGCTGAACGGTCACGCGCGCAGCTCGCGCCACGAGCGCCCGATCTCCCGCATGGGCAACCTCTTCGTGACGAGCCGCGAGCCGCTCGCGAAGGACGCGCTGTGGGAGCGCTTCCTGGAGGAGATCCGGAGGAAGAAGGCGCCTTATGGCATCTTCGTGCGCGAGACGCTCGGCGGCGAGACAGACACGCGGAGCTACGATTTCCAGGCGTTCAAGGGCGAGATCATGTACGCGGAGCGCGTGTCGCCGGACGGCAAGCGCGAGCTGTGCCGCGGCGTCGACTTCGTGGGGACTCCCCTCTCGGCGCTCGACTCGCTCGTCGCGCTGGGCGACGACGTCACCGTCGACAACGCCTATTGTGGTGCCGAGTCGGGGATGATCCCTGTCTCGACGATCGCGCCGAGCGCGCTGATGGCGATCCTGGAGCTCCAGTCGAAGGACCGGCAGCGCTTCGCGGCCTTCGCGCTGCCGCCTCCGGTGATCGGCAAGGCGCGGCGCCCCCCCGCGGCCGGCGCGGACGCCCCGGAAGCCGCCGCGCCGACCGCCGCGCCGCCCCGCAAGCGGCGCTGAGACGAGAACAGTCCGTATTCTTGGAGCGCCGGCTCACTCCGGAGGACGGACCGCCCGCGGAGGCGCGAGCGCCATGGCCTTGCGGACCAGCGTCACG
>WBZX01001451.1_pt1 | contig 17810 bp, 12 predicted proteins | sample 5204211 | NCBI WGS metagenome assembly WBZX01 (sample SAMN12344362, study PRJNA552823) | activated sludge metagenome | biome: Activated sludge suspended growth; feature: Nitrification reactor; material: Wastewater; isolation source: activated sludge from nitrification reactor of wastewater... | reverse complement strand
CCACGCGGGATGATCTACACGATGGAGTTCAAGGACGCGGACAACCGCCTCTTCATCGTGGAGAGCCACCGCCCCATGTACACGCCGAAGCGCTACCGCAACTGGTTCGGCCAGCTGCTGGAGCATTCGCCGTTCTGCGAACGCGACATCCGCCGCCCGAAGAAGCTGGAAACGCACGATGAGAAGGGCAGCTTTGTGATCAAGGTGAAGAAGCAAGGCCTGTTGCACGAGTTCGTGTATGCCTCGCACCCGTTCGATGTGGTGGGCTGGGACGGCTACAACTACCCCTACGCCTTCAGCATCCACGACTTCGAGCCCATCACCGGCCGCGTGCACCTGCCACCGCCGATCCACCAGACCTTCGAGACCGATGCCTTCGTGGTGTGCAGCTTCTGCCCGCGCCTCTACGACTACCACCCGCAGGCCATCCCCGCGCCGTACAACCACAGCAACATCGACAGCGACGAGGTGCTCTACTACGTGGACGGCGATTTCATGAGCCGCAACGACATCGGGCCGGGCCACATCAGTTTGCACCCCGCCGGCATCCCCCACGGTCCGCACCCCGGCGCCATGGAACGCAGCATCGGCAAAAAGGTGACCGACGAGCTCGCGGTGATGGTAGACACCTTCAAGCCCCTGATGGTGACCGAGGAGTGCTTGAAGATCGATGACGGGAAGTATTGGAAGAGTTGGGTGGAGTGAGTTGTCACCCTGAGCCCGTCGAAGGGTAGGGCGTGCCCCTCTCCCGGCCCACGAGCCGGGACTCGGGTCGGGCTATCCGCAGTAGTCCTCGCTCGCAAAGCCTCGCTGTGGGCTACTTGCTGCTATCCCTTACGCGAAAGTCATCTATCTCCTCAGGACAACACGCGAGAGATGAACTCCCTTCTCATCCAACCAGCGCAGGAGATAGATCCCATCCGACAATGATCCAATGTCCAGATACCCCGGCGCATTTCTCCTTTCCAAGATTACGCGTCCCGACAAGTCTAGAACACATAGCGCAGTGCTGGGTTTCAATCCTGCTATCCAAAGCGCCCCTGAAGTTGGGTTCGGAAATACTATTGAGTCCGGGTTCGAAGAGCTTGATAGCCCAGTGGTCGGATCTTCGGTACGAGCCACGAAAATGGTATAGCTCGTTGCCGTTGGGATCGTAGTACCTCCGTTGTACTGAAGGTCTCCGTTCCTGAACGTTCCAGAGACGTAGCCATGCCCTGATCCATCAGCTCCAATGCCCCAAGGTTCGAAGTATCCAGTCGAGTCTGATAGAGACATCGTCGCAGTCCACATGTGGCCTCCTGTTCCGTGAACCTTCTCCAAGTAAAGTGATAGACCACGCAGCGTATCACCACTGAACACAGCACCTTCGCGCACATACCCCACAACAAGAGGATCACCATCTGGATCCACACACATCCCTCTCATGTTGTTGTAGGTACCCGTTGTGAGTGCGGTCGAAGAGTGCAACCAACCTATGTCTCCTTCAACGTCAAATTTGGCCAGGAACATATCGATGCCGATGGTCACCGGTTGCAATGGCTCGAAAGCGTTCGTGGTATCTGAGAAGTAAGTGCCCGCCACGAACAAACTATCATCCAATGACAGGTCCACATCGTTTCCCAATGCGCCGTTCCCATCCCTGGCCCACATGAAATTGCCGTTCGCATCCGCGCGAGCCATGAAGAAGGCGGATCTCGTGAGCAGTATCGTATCGAAAAGGCATGTATCTCCAACGAAGTAGCCGGTTATCACAGCGCCACCGTCTGGCAACGCCGCAACTCCATTGGCAGCACCTTTCGCGTTCACACTACCGATGTAAGGCTGTGCATACCACATTCTATTTCCTCCGGGTGCTCGCTTCACCAGTGTCGGAATAGATGAGTTCGACCAAAGACTGTCACCATACCACATCACTCGACCATTGAACTTCATGGCCATCAGAATCTCGTTCGCATCGTTGATCTCTATGTCATAGACATCGGTTCCTCCAACTATCGTATCGAGTTGGGTCCACACCATTGCACCCGCGGTGGTGAAGGCGGACAACAACAGGGCTTGCCCATCGGTTGTATTCCAAGACCACGTTTGACCCCCGATGGAGAAAGTCGTGTCGTAGCCGGCGTGTCCCGCTGCATAGAGCGTGTCACCCTTGAGCGCGAGCTTGTCGAAGAAGGCCAAGTTCATCGCTTGTGCCCAGACGATAGACCCGGACGCATCGTACTTGGCAAGAGTTCCAAGCTGCCCTGACTGCCAAGGCACGCCGCCAAAATCCACCGTGTCGATGAGCCTGTGCACCGCGTAAGTATTCCCTGAAGCATCTGTGGCGATGTCGCGCGTGACACCACCAACGAAAGGCTCGACCCATTCCCAGGACTGCTGCTGCGCAAAAAGCCCAGTAGCCGACGCGAACGTGGTAAGCAGCAGTTGCGCCCGAAGCAGCATGGCCCAAAGCTAGGCGGGTGCGTCTCGGTCACGGGTGCTTCGCGTTAGGGATAGCAGCGGAAAGCCCGCAGCCGGTCAATGCGAGGAGGAACGACGAAGCAACCGGCGAGGACTTGTAGCGGATAGCCAGACCCGGCCAGTCCTGAGCGTAGCAAAGCGGAGTCGAAGGGGGCCGGGGCACGCCCCTTCGACGGGCTCAGGGCATGCCTGACCTCCATCAGCATCCTCCCCCGAAAATGACCGAACTTTGGCGACACTGAAGCATACGACCATGTCAACCGGACTGAAAGACGTCGACTACGGCCTGGAGAAGATCATGAAGGAAGCGGAGGACTTCCTTCCCCTCTGGGGCACCGACTACGTGGAACTCTACGTGGGCAACGCCAAGCAGAGCGCGCACTACTACAAGACCGCCTGGGGCTTCCAGAGCGTGGCCTACGCCGGCCTGGAAACGGGCGTGAAGGACCGCACCAGCTACGTACTGCAACAGGACAAGATCCGCCTGGTGCTTACCACGCCGATGACGCCGGAGAGCCCGATCAACGATCACTTGCGCAAGCACGGTGACGGCGTGAAGGTGATCGCCCTGTGGGTGCCCGACGCGCGCAAGGCTTGGGAGGAGACAACCAAGCGCGGCGCGAAGAGCTTCATGAAGCCGGTGAGGGAGGAGGACGAGCACGGCTACGTGGTGCGCAGCGGCATCCACACTTACGGGGAAACGGTGCACATCTTCGTGGAGCGCAACGAGTACAAAGGCCCCTTCATGCCCGGCTACAAGGCGTGGAAGAGCCACTACAACCCGCCACCCACCGGCCTGAAGTTCATCGACCACATGGTTGGCAACGTGGGCTGGGGCGAGATGAACCAGTGGGTGGACTTCTACGCCCGCGTGATGGGCTTTGCGCAGCTGGTGAGCTTCGATGACAAGGACATCAGCACCGAGTACACCGCGCTGATGAGCAAGGTGATGAGCAACGGCAACGGCCGCATCAAGTTCCCGATCAACGAGCCGGCCGAAGGCAAGAAGAAGAGCCAGATCGAGGAGTACATCGATTTCTACCACGGCGCCGGTGTGCAGCACATCGCGGTGGCCACCAACAACATCATCGAAACGGTGAGCGCGCTGAAGGACCGCGGCGTGGAGTTCCTCTATGTGCCGCCGACCTACTACGACGACGTGATGTCGCGCGTGGGCGAGATCGACGAGGACCTGGCGGTGCTGAAGCAGCACGGCGTGCTGGTGGACCGCGACGACGAGGGCTACCTGCTGCAGCTCTTCACCAAGCCGGTGTTGGACCGCCCGACGATGTTCTTCGAGATCATCCAACGCAAGGGCGCGAAGAGCTTCGGCAAGGGCAACTTCAAGGCCTTGTTCGAGGCGATCGAACGGGAGCAGGAGAGTCGGGGGACGCTCTGATCCGAACAACTGGAATACACGCGAAGGGCGCCCGTCGGGCGCCCTTTGTCGTTCAGGCCTTGCTCTGGCGTTCCTTCTTCGCCAGAGCGAGATAAACGGCCCTGATCCTGTCCAGTTCATCATCATCCAACTCCTCCAAATCCAGCAACGCATTGTTCGCCTCCTGCTGTGCGCGGATCAGCTCATCGAGCTTGATCTGCAGCGCTTCCGTGTCGCGGTTCTGCGTGTTCTGGATGAGGAAGACCATGAGGAAGGTGATGATGGTGGTGCTGGTGTTGATCACCAGCTGCCAGGTGTCGCTGTAGTCGAAGAGCGGTCCGGTGATGGCCCACACGAGGATGATGAGCACGGCAACGATGAAGGTGGCCGGGCGACCCGTGAACGTGGAGGTCTTCTTGGCGAACCGCGTGAACGGGGAATTGATGGGCATGACCGAAGGTTTGTCCCAAACCTAGCGCTCGGGTCTTCGAGAAGCTCCTTCTTCGTTCCTTGTGCCGATAGTCCGGTATCATGAAAGACCTCCTGCACGACCCTCGGTTCACCATCACCAAACCCGGCACCTTCCGCCTGAAGGAGCACCCCTGTGAACTGCCCGGCAATTGGGACAAGAAGGAGTTGAAGAAGCAGCTCGAGGAGGACAAGGAGCGCATCAGTGAATTGCAGGACGTGCTCTACGCGGCCGGTGGCCATGCGGTGCTGCTGATCTTCCAAGCCATGGACGCGGCCGGCAAGGATTCGGCGATCCGCCACGTGATGAGCGGCGTGAACCCACAGGGGGTGCGCGTATGGAGCTTCAAGGCACCAAGCACCCTGGAGCGCTCACACGACTTCTTGTGGCGGCACTACCAGGCCGTGCCCGAGCGGGGGCACATCGGCATCCACAATCGCTCGCACTACGAGGAGGTGCTGGTCACACGCGTGCATCCGGGGTTCATCCTCACGGGGCAGAACATCCCTACGGTGCACACCGTGAAGGACCTGGATGAGGCATTCTGGGAAAAGCGCTACGCGGCCATCCGCGCTTGGGAGGAGCAACTCGCCGATAGCGGTACGGTGATCATGAAGTTCTTCCTGAACATGTCACGGAAGGAGCAGAAGAAGCGCTTCCTGGAGCGTATCGAGGATGCCTCGAAGAACTGGAAGTTCAACGCCAACGATGTGAAGGAGCGCGCGCACTGGGACGGGTACATGAAGGCCTACGAGCAGGCGATCGGCGCCACAGCGGCCGCGCATGCGCCCTGGTTCGTGGTGCCGGCCGATGAGCAATGGGAGACCCGGGCCGTAGTGGGCCGCCTAGTGCGTGAGCAGCTGGAAGCATTGAAGTTGCAGCGACCCACCCCCGACAAGGATGCGGTGGCAGCGATCAACGAAGCGAAAGCCGCACTGCTCGACGAGAAGGACTGAGCCGGCTAGTCCGCGTAGAGCTTGGTGACGTACGACCGACGTCCATCGCCTACACGCACCAGCAACAAGCCTCCCGTTGTCGTGGGTAGCGGGAACCTTCCTTTGGAGCCGCGGTAACCCACATCCAGCAACACGCGACCTGAGGCGTCCGTCACACACGCGTGTTTCTCTTCGCTCCATTCCGCACCCGTCTCGATGCTGATGCCAGCCCCATCCAGCCAAACCCTGGCCGCAGTCTCCGTTCGCTCCCGCACTGTAGTAGACAGGCATCCGTTCACCAGATCACCGAAAGCCGCGAGCGATACCGTTTCAGTCGCCCCTTCGGTGAGCAATGGACCACTCACCAAACCGTTGCTGTAGCCAAGCCAGTAGATGCCGCAAACCGGAAGCTGGAAATCCGTGGACTGCTCGAAGCTCGTGCCGCCACAGGCCTCATTGCCCCAGAGGTCGCAGGGCTTGATCCCCCAAAGCACGGTATCGCCATCGGCAACGCTGGTGTTGTACATGCGACAGAGGAAACCGCAATCGCCCCAGACCCGAATGAACTGATCGGCCTGGAGTACACCCCGGAAATCGTGGATCACTTGCAGGTCCACACCATACTCCACGGTGGCCAGCTTCACGGCCAGCACGATATGGTCCGGGATCCACCACGATGGGTCCATCGGCGGTTCGTAAGGCGGAGCCAGGGTCTCACATAGCGTGGATGGACCGAAGCAGGAGCACGCATCCATCCGAACGGGAATGGCGGAAAGGAGCAGGAGCAGGATGGCTGAACGCATGACCGTTGCTTTGGCCTAAGATGCACCAAGTGTAGGCAGCGCTGCCCCGAGCTGGACGTACCGTTCATCCGTCCCCGGACGGCACGACCTATTTTCGCGACCCTTCCCACCCCCATGTACCGCTCCCACACTTGTGGCGAACTCCGCCTCCCCGATGCTGCAAAGACCGTGACGCTCGCCGGATGGGTGCAGCGCGCCCGTGACCTGGGCGGCATGACCTTCGTGGACCTGCGGGACCGTTTCGGCATCACCCAGCTCAGCTTCAACATGGAGCGGGACAAGGGGCTGTGCGAGCAAGCACGCCAACTCGGGCGCGAGTTCGTGGTGCAAGCCACCGGGACCGTGCGCGAACGGGAAAGCAAGAACAAGAACATCCCTACCGGTGAAGTGGAACTGATCGTCACCTCCCTGAAGGTGCTGAACGGTGCCAAGACACCACCCTTCACCATCGAGGACGAGACCGATGGCGGTGACGAGCTGCGCATGAAGTACCGCTACCTGGACCTCCGCCGGGCCAGCGTGCGCAAGAACTTCGAACTGCGCCACCGCCTGGCCATCGAGGTGCGCAACTACCTGAGCGCGCAACACTTCCTGGAGGTGGAAACACCCGTGCTGATCAAGAGCACACCCGAAGGTGCACGTGACTTCGTGGTGCCCAGTCGCATGAACCAGGGCGAGTTCTATGCGCTACCCCAGAGCCCGCAGACCTTCAAGCAACTGCTGATGGTGGCGGGCTTCGACCGCTACTTCCAGATCGTGAAGTGCTTCCGCGACGAGGACCTGCGCGCCGACCGGCAGCCGGAATTCACGCAGATAGACTGTGAGATGGCCTTCGTGGAACGGGAGGACATCCTGAACACCTTCGAAGGCATGACCAAGCACCTGTTCCAAGCGGTGCTGGGCAAGCAGTTCACTGAGCCCTTCCTGCGCATGCCCTATGACGAGGCCATGCGCGACTACGGGTGTGATAAGCCGGACCTGCGCTTCGGAATGAAGTTCCATGAGCTGAACGACCTCACACAAGGCAAAGGCTTCAAGGTGTTCGACGAAGCGGAACTGGTCGTGGGCATCAACGCGGAAGGCTGCGCGGGCTGGAGCCGAAAGCAGACCGATGCGCTCATCGACTTCGTGAAGCGACCGCAGATCGGCGCCACCGGCATCGTCTTCGTCAAGTGGACCGAAGAAGGACTGAAGAGCACGGTGGACAAGTTCTACACCCCTGAGCAACTCGCCACATGGGCCGGTCGCTTCGGCATGAAGCAAGGAGACCTGCTCTGCATCATGGCCGGAGGGGCGGACAAGACGCGGAAGGCGTTGAATGAATTGCGCCTGCACCTCGGCGACGCGTTGGGCTTGCGCGATCCATGGACCTTCAAGCCGCTTTGGGTGGTGGACTTCCCGCTGCTGGAAAAGGATGAGGCCAGTGGGCGCTGGCATGCCATGCACCACCCCTTCACCTCACCCATACCGGAACATGCCCACCTCTTGGAGAGCGATCCCGGTGCCGTAAAGGCGAACGCCTACGACCTGGTGATCAACGGGACGGAGATCGGCGGAGGCAGTATCCGCATCCACGATCGCAGCATGCAGGAGGCTATGTTCCGCGTGCTCGGCTTCACCGACGAGGATGCACGGTACAAGTTCGGCTTCCTGCTGGACGCCTTCGAATTCGGCGCACCTCCCCACGGCGGCGCCGCCTTCGGTTTCGACCGCTGGGTATCGCTCTTCGGCGGTCGCAGTGACATCCGCGAGTTCATCGCCTTCCCGAAGAACAATGCCGGCAGGGATGTGATGATCGATGCTCCCAGCCGGATCGACGACATCCAATTGCAGGAACTGGGCATCGCGGTGAAGTGATGCCATGGGCGTCCTGCTGATCTTCGGACTTGCGGTGCTGCTGGCCCTTTGGACGGCGGCCAGCTCCGGCCTTCTGTGGCGCACCCGCAAGCTGGGCGCCGAGCACGAACGCATCCTCGCCACGTACGCCATCAGCTACCAACGCGCACATGCCAAGGACCGGCAACGCATGCAGCGGATCGTGGCCACCTTCGTGCACGACAAGGAGTGGGTTGGGGCCGGCATGGTGGTGGCCGAGGAGATGAAGGTGATGATCAGTGCCTGTGCCGCCCAGTTGTTACAGGGGCATCCGGACCTGGTCCTCCAGCACTTCGACAAGTTCATCGTGTACCCGGACAGCTACCGCAATCACCGCACCGGCGTGGTGCAGCAAGGCGAGGTGCGCCCCAAGGCTGGCACCATCGTGATCTCCTGGGATGATTTCGTGAACGGCTATGCCCATAGCCACGATGCGCACAACGTTGGGTTGCACGAGTTGGCCCACGCGCTGTGGTTCGAGAACACGATCGAGAACAACGAGGACAACTTCTTGAACACCGCCTTCCTGAGCCGGTGGAATGCCCTGGCCCAAGAGGAGATAGCCTCGATCAAGGCGGGCGCCCCCAGCTTCTTCAGAGACTATGCGGGCACCAACGAAGCCGAGTTCTTCGCTGTCGCCGTGGAGTACTTCTTCGAGCAGCCCCTGGAGTTCAAGGATGCCCGGCCAGACCTGTACGACCTGCTGTGTGGCCTGCTGAAGCAGGACCCCTCGGCCACGTTGGTGCTGAACTAAGTGTGTCCCGTACCAATTGAAAAGCCCCGCTTTCGCGGGGCTTTTCTTCTGTTGACCGACTAGGGCTCGAACCTAGACTCTTCTGAACCAAAATCAGACGTGTTGCCAGTTACACCATCGGTCAGTACCGCCCTACTTCCGTAAAGCGCGGCAAAAGTAACAACCGGGCACGATCCACAACAAGCCCTGAGCCATTCCGGCGCTGTTCTTTCGGTATTTTCGCCGCTTCCGTAACGTATCCCATGGACTATAAGAAGCTGAACATCATCACCGGCTGGCTGGTGTTCCTGGTGGCTACCTGGACCTATGTCACCACCATCGAGCCCACCGCAAGCTTCTGGGACTGCGGGGAATTCCTCGCCACGGCCAACAAGCTGCAGGTGGGTCACCCGCCGGGCGCCCCCCTCTTCATGATGCTCGGCCGCATCGCCAGCGCGTTCGTTTCGGTGGAGAACGTTCCCATCGCCATCAACATCCTGAGCGCTCTGTGTAGTTCGTTCACCATCCTGTTCCTGTTCTGGAGCATCACCCACATGGCCGTGAAACTGGCCAAGCGCAACGGGGCCGAGCTCACCACCGGTTCCATCATCGCCGTGTTGGGCAGCGGTATCGTAGGCTCACTGGCCTACACCTGGAGCGATAGCTTTTGGTTCAGCGCCGTGGAAGCGGAGGTGTACAGCATGTCGTCCTTCTTCACGGCCATCACCTTCTGGGCCATCCTGAAGTGGGAGAGCGAGGCCGGCGAAGCGCACAATACCCGCTGGCTGATCCTCATCTGCTACCTGCTCGGTCTGGGGATCGGGGTACAGCTGCTGGCGCTGCTGTGCATTCCGCCCATCGCCATGGTCTACTACTTCAAGCGGTACGAGACCACCACCAAGGGCGTGGTACTCACGCTGGTCATCAGCGCGCTCATCCTTGGCACCATCCAGGCGGTGATCATCCCCGGGGTAGCGAAGGTGGCGGGCTGGTTCGAACTGCTTTTCGTGAACGACTTCGGCCTTCCCTTCAACACGGGTAACCTCGTCTACTTCGTGCTCTTGGCCACGCTCGTTGTGCTGGGCCTGCGCTGGACACAACGTACCGGACGCACCATCCTCAACATCACGGTGCTGGGTGTAACGGTGATCCTCATCGGGTACAGCACCTACGCCATGACGGTGATCCGCAGCCTGGCGAACCCACCCATCGACGAGAACAACCCGGAGAACGTGTTCAACCTGGTGAGCTACCTGAACCGGGAGCAGTACGGCGACCGCCCGCTACTGATGGGCCAGTTCTGGGACAGCCCCTACGCCAACCGCCGCGAGGACGGAACGCCGGTGCATACCGCCACCTACCTGGTGCAGAAAGGTGGACGCACGGTGCAGAAGTTCTATGATGGCTGGAGCGCTGAACACTTCGTGGAGAAGAATCCCGGCCACGAGATCAAGCACGAGTACATCATCACCGACGCACGCAAAGGGAGTGAACTGGTCTACGAGCCGGAGTTCACCATGTTCTTCCCCCGCATGTACAGCAACCAGCGTAACCACGTGGATGCCTACAAGCGCTGGAGCGATTTCAAAGGAGTGGCGATGCGCGCCACCGACCGAGAGGGCAAGGCCACGCGCATCTACATGCCCACGCAAAGCGAGAACCTGCGCTTCTTCATCAACTACCAGTTCGATTGGATGTACTGGCGCTACTTCATGTGGAACTTCGCCGGACGCCAGAACGATGTGCAGGGTAGCGGCAACATCATGGACGGGAACTGGCTGACCGGTTTCAAAGCCATCGACGCCGAACGACTGGGTAATCAGGACATGCTGCCCAGCAGCATGACCAACAATAAGGGGCTCAACAAATTCTACCTGCTCCCGCTGATCCTGGGTGCCATCGGTTTCGTATTCCAACTGCTAAGGCATGGGCGTGACTGGACCGTTGTGATGCTCCTCTTCTTCTTCACGGGCATCGCCATCGTCATCTACCTGAACCAGACCCCCTACCAGCCACGCGAGCGTGACTACGCGTACGTGGGATCCTTCTATGCGTTCACGATCTGGGTGGGCCTTGGTGTGTACGCCCTGTTCGATGCCGCACGCAACCTCACCCTGCGCGAGATCGGCATAACGGCCGGTGCCATGCTGGGCCTTGGGGCGTTGAAGTTCGTGGTGGAGGACGGACATGCCGTGTCCTACATCCTGTTCATGATGACCGCCATCGGCGTGGGGTCCATCGCGCTCTTCTATGCGCTGGGTCGTGTGATGAAGAACGATGCTGTCATCGCTACGCTCGCCACCCTGGTGGGCATGGCCGTTCCGGCGGTGATGGTGGCCGAAGGCTGGGACGATCACGACCGCAACAACCGCACCCCTGCGCCGGACTTGGCAACGGACTACCTGGAAAGCTGCGCGCCCAATGCCATCCTGTTCACCAACGGGGACAACGACACCTTCCCCTTGTGGTATGCGCAGGAAGTGGAGGGCGTGCGCACGGACGTGCGCGTGGTGAACCTGAGCCTGCTGAACACGGACTGGTACATCGACCAGATGCGTCGCAAGGCCTACGACAGTGAGCCGGTGCCCTTCACCATCCCGCCGGAGAAGTACCGCCAAGGGACGCGCGACGCCGTGTATCTGGTGCCACGTGACGAAGAGAACCCGAGCGTGATGGACCTGCGCAAAGCGATCGCGTTCGCCATCGATGACAAGAACCTGCAGCGCGCCGGCAATGACCGCTACGCGTACATCCCCACGGACGCCTTCAGCATTCCGGTGGACAGCGCACAGGCACTGGCAACGGGCACCGTTTCCCTGGCCGACACCGGGCGCATCGAGGATGCGGTGGTCTGGCGCATCGGGCGCAGCGCAGTGATGAAGAACCACCTGATGGTGCTCGACCTGCTTGCCCACAACGATTGGAAGCGCCCCATCTATTTCGCGGTGACCACCGGACCGGACAGCTACATCGGCCTGCAGGACTACTTCCAACTGGAAGGTCTCACCTACCGGGTGGTGCCCATCTACACCCCCAGCGATGAGCGCACCGGCACCCTCGGTCGCGTAGGCGCGGACATCATGTTCAAGAACGTGACGGAGAAGTTCAAGTGGGGCAACATGGAGACCACCGGGGATATCTACCTGGACGAGAACATCCTCCGTATGACCACCAACCTGCGTCTGCAACTGAGCAGCCTGGCCGAAGAACTCATCGCGCAGGGCCGCAAGGATGATGCACGCACCATCCTAGACCTGAGCCTGGAGAAGATGCCGGACCGCAACGTTCCGTTCGATCGGATCCTGCTGCCCACCGTGGAGGCATACTACGCACTTGGCGACAAGGACAAGGGCAACGCACTGGCCGAGCGGATCTTCACCATCATGGAGGAGAACCTGACCTGGTTCCTGAGCCTTGAGCCGCAATACATGGGACAAGTAGGCAAGGAGGCCGAGATCACCCACGCGGTGATGGGTCGATTGGCCATGCAGGCCACTGCTGCCGACAGTTCCTTCGGGGCCAAGTTGTCCGAGCGCTTCAAGGCCATGGATGTAGTGTACCGCCAAGAGAAGGAGGAGGCGAAGCCAACCCGCCGGATGAGCAAGGCACGTTTCTGACCTGCGATGTACACCGTACGCCCGCCAGCCTTGTTCAGGCTGCTGTTGCCGGGGCGGTGGTGGCGCATGCCAGCGACGCGAAAGGTGCTCTACCTCACCTTCGATGACGGCCCCATACCGGAGGTGACACCGTGGGTCTTGGACCAACTGCGGGACCATGGTGCGCTTGCGACCTTCTTCGTGGTGGGAGCCAATGCACAACGGCACTCCGACGTCTTGGAGCGCATCCGCAGGGAAGGTCATGCGGTGGGCAATCACACCTGGCACCATGTGAACGGTAGCCGAACGCCCCGTGCGACCTACCTCCGCGATGTGCTGCACACGCAGCCCCACACCGGCACTCGTCTGTTCCGGCCACCCTATGGCCGACTCACATGGGGTCAGGCGAGGGCGCTCCGCGCACGCTTCGACATCGTGATGTGGGATGTGCTCAGCGCTGATTTCGACGCCACCGTTCCGCCAGAGCGATGCCTGCGCAACGTGCTCACCAAGGCGCGCCCAGGGTCCATCATCGTCTTCCACGACAGTCTGAAGGCGGAACCACGCTTGCGGTATGTGCTACCCAACGTGCTGAAGCACTTCTCGGAAGCGGGCTTTGCGTTCGAAGCCTTGCCCACACAAGGGCTTACGGCGCCACGGACGTGACCGTGTACTCGTTGCGGCGGTTGGCCGCGTGTTCCTCCTCAGTGCACTGCACACCAGGAGCGCAGTGGTTCTGCAGGCGCGTAGCGCCGAACCCGCGCGCCTTGATACGATCCTTGTTGATGGACTTCCCTTTCAAGTAGGTGGCGATGGCATCTGCACGCTGCTGACTAAGCTGCAGCTGTTCCTCCGCATTGCCGCGAGCGTCGCTGTGCACTCCGATCTCGATGTTCACCCCGGGGTTCAGCTTCAGCCGTTCGGCCAAAGCATCGAGTTCCGCACGAGCTTGCGGATCGAGCACCGAACTCTTGTTGGCCCAGCGGATGTACTTCATCACGATCGGCAGTCCGGGAATGATGGGCTCCAACTCCAGCGTGCGCGCCGCATTCAGGTCTATCAACCCTTGCTTCATGCCGATGGTGCTCACCGGGATGCTCATGCTGAAGTAGCCCTGCTTCTCGATGATCACCTCGAACTCCTCGTTGCTCTGCAGGCGCACATCGATGTCGCCACCCGGTCCGGTGGTCTTGGTCTCGGAATAGAAGCTCTCCAAGTTCACAACCGTGACGGTGGCGCCGTCCACAAAGCCCAGCTTGCCCTTCTCGCTCACTACGCCGCGCAGCCATACTCCCGCATCCGAGACCAGGTGAAGGTCGCGCGTCACGATCTGCTGGCGTTCGATGTTCTCCGTGCTCAGGTGCTGCTCCGCCTCGTAGCGTCCCTTCATTTTGGCCACGATCCGGTAGGCCATGTCCTTGCGGATCCCGAAGGTGTACTCCCCCTTCGCATCGGTACGCGTGGAGGCCACCAAGTCGCCATCCAGTTCCATGAGCATGACCTCGGCATCGCTCACGGGCGTTTCGTACTCATCATCGATCACGACCCCTGTGCACAGGAAACGTTCTTCGAGCGGCGCGAGCATCTCGAAGGCATAGATGTCATCATCACCCGCACCACCCGGCCTATTGCTGCTGAAGAAACCGCGCTTGCCCACGGCGTCGATGATGAAGGCGAAGTCATCCTTGGTCCCGTTCACAGGAGCGCCCAGGTTCAGAGCGCTCGCATAAGCACCATCCGAACCGCGACCCGCCTTATAGATATCGATGCCACCCAGACCTGGATGTCCGTTACTGCAGAAGTAGAGGGAGCCGTCCGCCGCAACGAACGGGAACGTCTCGTTGAAGGCCGTGTTGATCGCTGGGCCCAAGTTCTTCGGCTCACCCCACTGACCGCCTACATCCTCACACACGTATAGGTCCGAGCCACCGAAGCCACCCGGCATGTCACTTACGAAGTAGAGCTTCCTTCCCTCGGGCGACAAAGCCGGCTGTGCGATCGAGACTTCGCTGTTGTTGAAGAGGAATTGCTCTTCGGAGCCGAAGCCATTAGCGCCCAGCCGAGCCTTGTAGATCCCCAATCTGCTAATGCCCTTCTGGCTCTTCTGGGCCCGACCTCGGAAGTAGTTGTTGCGCGTGAACCAGAGCACGTCGCCATTCGTGCTGGCCGTAGCCGGTCCCTCGTGATACTTGGTGTTCACGGTACCCTCCAAGGAGCGCGCGTTCAGCAGGTCCCCGTTCGCCGTCACGTCCGCTGTGAACAGGTCGAGGAAGGGTTGCGCGTTCCATGCGGCGCGGCGCTGAATGATGCCAGGCTCGTTCCGGCTGGAGGTGAAGACCACGCGACCCTGACCAAGCCACGCTGTACCGAAATCGGAGTACGGCGTATTGATGCTCACCGGACGCACGGTGAAGCGGTCCTGATCCAGCATGAACTTGCGCGCGAAGCCAGACAGGTTGCTGCGTCTGTTCCCCCCTTCGGGCTGGGTCAATGCCAAGTAGCGGTCCATCCACTGCTCCGCTTCCTCGTAGCGTCCGTTGCTCTTCAGCGCCTCGGCATAGTTGTAGAGATCAATGGGTTCCCGGTTCAGGAACTTCACCACCACGGCGTACCAGCGTTCAGCTCCGACCGTATCGCCCAGACGCATGCTGCACTCGGCCAGTCGTTTGGTTACATGTTCGTTCACCGCTCCCAATTCCGTGGCCGTGCGATATAGTTCGGCGGCACGCGCATAGGACATTTGCTGGAAGTGGCGATCAGCCTCCCGGATGTACGGGTCCGCATTGCCCTGCGCCAGCGCCGGCACCACGGTGCCGAACAACAGGACTAGCAGACAAAGGAGACGCACGTACATCGATCAGAAGTAACGGGGTGATACGGTGCGGCCCGTGAAGAACCGCAGGTCGTAATTGAGCATGATCTCGTGCGTACCCGCGTTGTAAGCGCCGATCTTTGTGGTGGTGAGGTCGAAGGCGTAACCGATGCGGAACTGGTCGTTCACTTGGTATTGGCCCAGCACACCGAAGGCATTCCCAACGCGATACATGGCGCCCAGCCAAACACGCTCCCGGAAAAGGAAGTTGGCGTTCGCATCGATGGAGAGCGGCGCGCCTTCCACCGCCCGCACCATGAAGGAGGGCTTGAACTTGATGGAGCGGTCGATGTCGAACACGTAGCCCCCGATCAAGAACCAGTGGCGTGCTTCCGTAGCCGTGACGATGTTGGAACCGCTGACCTCGTTGATGTCGTTCTCCAGCAACTTCGGGATGCTGGCCCCCAGGTAGAAGCGCTTGCTATGCCAGAACATGCCGAACCCGAAATTGGGCAGGGTCTTGCTCTTCATGTTCACGTTGGCGACATCCGGATCCACCGTGGAGAGGGAGGCGAGGTCGGCCTGGTACAGGTTCACGCCCCCCTTCAGGCCGAATGCCAGCCGCGTATGCGTTCCGGTGCGTATGCGATACGCGTAGTCGGCATAGGCCCCTGTTTGACGCGTGGGGCCGATCTGGTCGTTGAGCACCGAGAGACCCAGGCCCATGTTCTCATTGCGCAGCGGCGTGTGCGCGAGCAGGGTCTGCGTGCTGGGAGCCCCGGTGAATCCGACCCACTGGTGCCGGCTCAATGCCATCACAGTGAACACGTCCGCACTGCCGGCATAACCCGGGTTCACGGCCAGCGTGTTGAACATGTACTGGCTGAAGAGCGGATCCTGCTGCGCGCGCAGGTCGCACGCCGTGCCGATGAGCACCGCAGCCGAAAGACCTATGCACAGGCGCCTCATCGGTTCAAGTAGATATAGCCAGTCATCGGTTCCGCGCCGTTGCCCAGGTCGAGCACATAGAAGTAGGTGCCCGTAGGCGCGGGACCTGCGATCACGGCATCCGGTGAGGTACCATCCCACACCACGGTGGTGTTGTCATAGCCCGTGGCCTCGTACATCTTGGCCCCCCACCGGTTGAAAATGAGCAGCGAGTTGGTCGGATAACCCTCGATCCCCGGTATGAGGAAACGCTCATTGACACCATCGCCATTGGGGGAGAAGCTCTCGGGGATGAACACGTCCTCTTCGAAATCGCAGGGAGTGGTCCCATCCACCACGATGGTACCGCAGGCATACTGGTCCCGAACGAAGGCCTCGAAGTCCTGGCTCGTGAAGAGCGGTGCACTGGTGAAGACGTACGGAGCTGAGGTGGTGATCGTTCCTTCGAGACCCGTGACCTCATAGGTGGCCGCATCTCCCTGCTCGATGGTGAAGCTCACTGTGTAGGTCCGGTCCCGTTCGATGCAGGTGCGTACGATCTCCGATACCGTTACGCTGGTCACCACCTTCACCTTCACCACCGCCGTGGTCGAACCGCAGCCTGTCACCGTCACCGTGTAGCGGAAGTAGTACTCACCCGGCGCCACCAAGCTGGTGTTCAACGTGCCACCCGTAAGGCCTCCACTTCCATTGAGGTCCTGCCACACACCACCCGGCTGCGGACTTCCTTGCAATCCGCCGAAGAGGTCCAACGCAGTGAGCGTGTCGCACGCCAGTAGTTCGCCGTTACTACCCGCATCGGGCGGATCGTTGACCGTGATGGAAATGACCGCCGTCGCATTCGCGCAGGGCTCCGTTCCCACCACCGTGTAGGTGTAGTTCCCTTCCGGATCGGAGGCGGGCACGAACGTTTGCCCATGTGGCTGCGAAGAAGGGCCTGCCCATGTGCCTCCGGTCTGCGGCGAACCGGTCAGTTGGGTGAATAGATCCACGGGCGATGCGGTGCTGCACAGCGTGAGGCTCGTCCCGATCCCCGCCACGGGGTACGGTGCGGCAGTTACTTGCACAACGGCGCTCACATTACCGCAGCCCGGATCGGTGATGGTGTATTGGAACGGCGAGGACCCACCTATTGGCAGGAGGCTCACGTTCAGGATACCGTTGGGGAGCAGGGCTCCCGTGCCGACCACATCGGTCCAGGATCCTCCCGCTGTCGGACTGCCACCGAGTTGGGTGAACAGATCGAGGTCAGTGATACTACCACAAACGGTGACGGTGCTGTCATTGCCAGCACTGCTGCCTGCACCCACTTCCACGGTGATGGTGCTGCTCACCGCTTGGCATGGTCCATTGCCCAAGATGGTGTAGGTGAACGGCCACGTACCGTTGCCCGCCACACTTGGGTTGAAGATGTTGCCGATGAGCGCTTGCGATCCGTTCTGGTCGGTCCACGTGCCACCAACCTGTGCGTTCGGCCCAAGCGCGGCGAAAAGGTCCACGGACGTTTGCGTGACACAGGCCTCCACCGTGGCACTCGTGCCGGCATTACCCGCCTGCACCACATTCACCGTGAGCAAGGCCGAAGCATTCGCACACGGCGCGACACCAGCCACCGTATAGCGGTATACACCCGGCTGGTCCGTTGCAGGGTCGAAGAAATCACCGTGCGGCGTGTCCCCTCCGGTCACATACACCCATGATCCGAACGGATTGGGCGAGCCACCCAACTGGCTGCGCATGGAAACGCTTCCTTGACTGGAGCACAGGGTGATCTCTTCATCACTTCCGGCATTGGGTGCCG
>WBZX01001450.1_pt1 | contig 17848 bp, 18 predicted proteins | sample 5204211 | NCBI WGS metagenome assembly WBZX01 (sample SAMN12344362, study PRJNA552823) | activated sludge metagenome | biome: Activated sludge suspended growth; feature: Nitrification reactor; material: Wastewater; isolation source: activated sludge from nitrification reactor of wastewater... | reverse complement strand
CGAGCCGGTGTACGGCCCCGACGACGCCGAGCACCCGGGGGAGTACCCCTACACCCGTGGGCCCTACGCCTCGATGTACCGCTCGAAGCTGTGGACGATGCGGATGTTCGCCGGGTTCGGCACCGCGATCGACACCAACGGGCGCTTCAAGGACATCCTGGCCAACGGCGGGGACGGCCTGTCGACCGCGTTCGACCTGCCCACCCTGATGGGCTGCGACTCCGACGACGAGATGAGCCTCGGCGAGGTCGGAACCTGCGGCGTCGCTGTCGACACGCAGGCCGACATGGAGGATCTCTTCCGCGACATCGACCTCGAGCACACCACCACGTCGATGACGATCAACTCGCCGGCCGCGCCGGTCTTCGCCATGTTCATCGCCGCGGCGGAGAAGGCGGGCATGTCGCGGGCGAAGCTCGGTGGCACCCTCCAGAACGACATCCTGAAGGAGTACCAGGCGCAGAAGGAGTTCGTCTTCCCGCCGCGCCCCTCGCTCCGCCTCGTGCGCGACACCATGGCGTTCTGCGCTGCGGAGATGCCGCGGTGGCACGCGATCTCGGTGTCGGGCTACCACATCCGTGAGGCCGGTTCGACCGCGGCGCAGGAGCTGGCGTTCACCCTCGGCAACGGGTTCGCCTACGTCGAGTTGGGTCTGAAGGCCGGGCTGAAGGTCGACGACTTCGCGCCGCGGCTCAGCTTCTTCTTCAACGCGCACCTCGACTTCTTCGAGGAGATCGCCAAGTACCGTGCCGCCCGCCGCATCTGGGCCCGCTGGATGCAGGAGCGCTACGGCGCCAAGGCCGCGAAGTCCCTCCAACTGCGATTCCACACCCAGACGGCCGGCGTGTCACTCACGGCCCAGCAGCCCGAGGTCAACATCGTTCGCACCGCCATCGAAGCGCTCGCCGGGGTGCTCGGCGGCACGCAGAGTCTGCACACCAACTCGATGGACGAGACGCTGGCGCTCCCCACCGAGAAGTCGGCGCGCATCGCCCTGCGAACCCAACAGGTGATCGCCCACGAGACCCGGGTCACCAACGTTGCCGACCCGCTCGGCGGCTCGTACTTCGTCGAGGCGCTCACCGACGAGATCGAGCGGCAGGCCGAGGAGCTGTTCGCCAAGGTCGACGCGTTCGGCGACGGATCGATGCTCGAGGGCGCGATCCACGGCATCGAGGAAGGCTGGTTCCAGGGCGAGATCGCGCAGGCGGCCTACGACCTCGAGAGGAAGCTCAACGACGGCCGCCACGTCGTCGTCGGGGTCAACCAGTTCTTCGAGGGCAACGACGAGCCGCAGCCCGAGACGCTCTACATCGACCGCGAGGTCGAGCAGTTCCAGATCAAGCGGCTCGACGCCGTGCGCCACGATCGCAACGCCGCCGCCGTGGACGAGGTCCTGACCCGCCTGCGGGCCGACGCCGCTGACCCCGAGGTCAACCTGATGCCCGTCCTCATGGAGGCATCGCGGGCCTACTGCACGCTCGGCGAGATGATGGGTGCCATGGCCGACGTGTTCGGCCGCTGGGAAGAAACAGCTCGGATCTGAGGACGTACTGCTGATGGACGCTTTTGGTGAGTACGACGTCCCGAAAGGGCGGGTCCTGGTTGCGAAGTTGGGGCTCGACGGCCACGACCGCGGTGTGAAGGTCGTGGCGCGCATCCTCCGCGACGCCGGCTTCGAGGTGATCTACACCGGGCTCCGGCAGACGCCGGCCAAGGTCGTGGCCGCGGCGGTCGACGAGGATGTCGACGCCATCGGCCTCTCGATGCTCTCGGGCGCCCACCTCGCGCTCGTCCCTCCGGTCGTGGAGCTGCTGCGCGAGCAGGGCCTGACCATCCCCGTCGTCGTCGGCGGCATCATCCCCGAACGCGACGTGCCGGTGCTCGAGGCCGCCGGGGTCGCCGCGATCCTGGCACCGGGTGCGTCGTCGGCCGAGGTCGTCGCGACGATCGAGTCCGTCATCGCCGCCAACTCCGGCGTCTGACCCCGAATCCGCACCCCGACGGAGCGACGCCGGAGAATAACGTTACATTGGGTGGATCGTTGTCCCGACCCGCCTCCCGGCGCGTTCAGCGCTCCCGATGACCGTCGTGGTGGTCGTCGCCGGCGTCGTGGGCTGGGCGGCGAGCGCTCGCCTGACCGGCACCCCCGATTCACTCGACTACCTGGTCGCGGCCCGCTCGTGGCTGGCGGAGGGTCGACCGCTCGACACCGCCGGGCGGCCGTTCACCCAGTTCGCCCCGGGCTACCCCGCCGCGCTGGCAGCCCTCACGTGGTTCGGGGCGGAACTCCTCACCGCGGCGCGGGTCGTGGCGGCGGTGGCGACCGCGGTGACCGCGTTCGCTGCGGGCCGGTGGGCACGCCGGATCACCGGTTCGTCCCGCGCCGGCGTCGTCGCCGCGGTTGCCGCCGTGTCGATCTGGCCGGTGTGGACGGCCGCTCATGCGTGGTCGGAATCGCTCCTGATCGCGTTGGCCGTCTCTGCCGGCGCCGTGCTCTCCGCCGGCGTGGCGCGCCGCTCCGTGCCGCTCGTCGGCGCTGCCGGAATCCTGGTGGGGTGCGCCGCGGCGACGCGGTACGCCGGTCTCGTGTTCGTGCTGTTGGCGCTCCCGCTGTCCGTGCAGTGGGGTGGGACGCTGCGGCAGCGGTGGCTCGCCGCGAGCGTGTTCGTCCTGCCAGTCCTCGTGATCGGTGGGGCGCCGGTCGTCCACAACCTGACGGTCGACCGGTCACAGCCCCTCGGCCCGCGGGCCCCCGCCGACGCGTCGACCCTCGACGTGCTGATGCAGGCGGTCACCGGGGTGGTGAAGCTGGCGGCCCCGCCCGACGCCCCGGCGCTCGTCGGCGTCGTGTCGTTCGGCATCGTGGCGGTGGTCGTGGCCCTGGCCGCACGGTCGCTGTCGGCTCCGCAGCGTTCCGACCTCCGCCGGTCGGCGGCCCTTCCCGTGGGATTCGCCGGGCTCTACTTCGTCGCGACCGTCGCCGGTGCGGTGGGCTCCCGCCTCGATCGGCTCGACGACGGCCGGCTCCTGGCGCCGTGCGGACCACTCCTCGCCGTGGCTGCGGTCGCGCTGGTCTCGCTCGCCGTCGGTGCGCTCAGCGAGCGAACCTCGGGCGTTCGGCCGGCCCTTCGATGGACCCGACTGGGGCTCCTCGCTGCGGCGGGAGCGGCGGCGATCAACGTCGTGGTGAGCAACGGTCTCGCCCGCCGGCCCCAGGGACTCCTGTCGCCGGCGGTCGTGCGTTCCGACGTGCTGCAGGAGGCGGCTGCCGCCGACGCGCCATTGGTCGTGAGCAACAGCCCGGGTGTGGTCGCATGGGCGCTCGATCGACCGGTCGTCACGCCGCCGCTCCGTGGCGCCGGACGCGCCGCCGACGGTTGGCCGGCGGGCACCCTGATGGTCTGGATGGACGTCGGGCTCGCCGACGTCGCCGACCTCGACGACCTCACGGGCGCCTGCGACGTCGACGAGCGCGCCGATCTCGCCGGCGGGAAGCTCGTCGTCGTCAACCGGTGCGCATGACCGGTCCCAGAGCTCCGAGGCTCACACCTCGGGGCGCCGCCTCCAGATGTAGTTGACGTTGAGGAAGTAGTTGCTCACGAGCGCCACGACGAACCCGACGCCGTCGTGGATCAGCCGGGTCGGACCCTCACCGAACACGTCGTTGCCCCAGCCGTTCTCCTGCAGGAACTGGAACACGGCCACGTGCACGATCACGCCAAGGCCCGACACCAGCGCGAACAACGCGAAGCCCTGCACGAGGTGGTGGCGCCGGTACCGGCGCTCCCAGAACGTGAAGTAGTTGTTGAGCACGAAGTTCGTGACGACCGACGCGGCGATGCCGGCGATGAGCGACCAGCGCAGGGGGCGGGCGAACCCGACGTCGATGGACCCGGCATCGAGCAGTTCGAACAGCGAGAACACCGCGAGGTTGATCATGACGCCGGAGGCCCCGACGAGGCAGTACAGGAAGAACTGGCCCTTCACCTGACGTCCGAAGCGCAACTCGAACACCGCGAGCAGGTAGGACCGGATGATCGACGGCGACAGTTTCGTCTCGCCGGCGACACGATTGCGGAACTCGTAGCCGACCTCGGCGACGCGGAGGCCGGGGTTGCGGCCGATGAACTCGAGCAGGATCTTGAACCCCTGGGCGTTCACTGCCGGTGCGGCTGTTCGGTAGGCATCGCGGGAGATCGCGAAGAACCCGGACATTGGGTCGGTCGTCGAGACCCGCAGGAAGACCCGGGCGATCATGGCGGCGACCCAGGACACGAGGCGGCGGAAGGCCGACCATTCCCCGTAACTCCCACCGTCGGCGGCGCGGGTGCCGACGACGAGATCGGCATCGCCCGACTCGAGCACCGACACCATGTCGGGCAGCACCCGCTCGTCGTGCTGCATGTCGGCGTCGATGACAGCGATCACCTTGCCGGTGCTCGCCTCCATGCCGGCCATCACCGCGGAGCTGAGGCCGTGGTCGCTGAAGCGGCGCAACACGCGCACGCTCGGGTGGGTCGCGGCGTACTCCTCGGCGACCTCCCAGGTGCGGTCGGGGGAGTCATCGTCCACCACGAGGATCTCGTGGCTCAGGTCGACGAGCGCGGCCTCGAGCTTGTCGAGCAGGGGCACCACGTTGTCGACCTCGTTGAAGGTCGGGGTGATCACCGACAACTGGGGTGCCCGGCGGCGTTCACCGAACCGGCGGTTGCCGGCGGTTGAGTGGGGATCGGTCACGATCCGAAGAACCTAGTTGCGGAGGCGGCGCGCTCCGGTGAGCGTCGGTGGCCCGAACTACGGTCGGAGACATGTGCGGAAGGTTCGTGTCGGCATCGCCACCGGAGGAGATCGCCGAGTACTTCGCCGCGATGATGATGGGCGATCCGCTCGAACCCAACTTCAACGTCGCACCGACCCTCGACGTGTACGTGGTCTACGAGGACGGCAGTGAGCGGAAGCTCGACCAGTTCCACTGGGGGCTCGTCCCGGGGTTCGCGAAGGACATCAAGATCGGCAACCGCATGATCAACGCCCGGGCGGAGACGCTGGCGACCAACAACTCGTTCAAGCACTCCTTCGCCCGGCGGCGGTGCATCGTCCCGGCGGACGGCTTCTACGAATGGCAGGCCGTTGCGGGTCAGAAGCGCAAGCAGCCGTACTTCATCCACCGGCAGGACGACGAGCCGCTGGCGTTCGCCGGCCTCTGGGCGGAATGGCGCGGCCAGGTGGCAGGGGAGCAGGTCGTGGTGCGGTCGACGACGATCATCACGACCGAGGCCAACGAGACGATGGCGCCCGTGCACGACCGCATGCCGGTGATCCTCCCTCGGCGGGCGTGGGACGACTGGCTCGATCCGTCCAACCTCCAGGTCGAGCGGTTGCAGCCGTTGCTCGTGCCCGCACCTGCGTCGCTGCTCACGATGCATCCGGTGTCGACCGACGTCAGCAACGTCCGCAACGTCGGCCGGCACCTGGCCGAACCGATCCCTGCGGAGCAGGTCCTCGGCGCCGGCGACCCCGAGCAACAGTCACTGCTGTAGCGGCTCGCTCTACCACCGACGAGGAGTGAATCGCAGCGCACGCAGGTCGTGCGCAGCGGTCCAAACCTCGGTCGGCGCGTGGCGCGCTCCACCAGGGAAGGCGTTCGTCAGGACGCGGGGATGGCGCCGTTGCCTCGAGCCCGCAGCTCGGCCCGCAGCCGTTCGGCGGCGGTATCGAGCGACTCAGGTGACGCGTGGTGGTCGGCGTTGCCGAAGCCGAGGTCGGCCTCGGACTGGATCGGGATGAGATGCACGTGGCAGTGAGGCACCTCGAGGCCGGCGATGACGGTGCCGACGCGCACGCAGTCGAACGCCGTCTCCATGGCCCGACCGATCTCGAGCGCCACGACGTTGAGCCGGATCCAGACCTCGTCGGCGAGGTCGGTCCAGCGGTCGACCGGCGCGACCGGCACCACGAGGGTGTGCCCCGGCTGGTGCGGTGCGATGGTCAGGAACGCCACGATCTCGTCGTCTCGCCACACGAAACGCCCGGGGAGATCGCCCCGGATGATGCGGGTGAACAGCGTGGGCTCGGGGGTCTCGTCGGTCATGGTCGAATCGTAACGGGGAGGTTGTCGGTGGTGGGGCGTAGGCTCTTCGTCTGTGAGCAGCCACGATCATCACTTGATCCATCGCCCCGACGCCGACGAGCAGGGCCTGGGCGACCTGGCCGTCGACCGGATCGTGACGCTGCCCAACATCATCACGACCGTTCGCCTGGCCTGCGTCCCACTGTTCCTGTGGCTGTTGTTCGGGCGCGACGCACCGGGGTGGGCCGGGTTCCTGCTCGGCACGTTGGGCGCAACCGACTGGGTCGACGGCTACGTCGCCCGCCGCTTCGACCAGACGTCCAACTTCGGCAAGATGTACGACCCGACCGTCGACCGGTTCATGATGGTGGTCGGCATCGTGGCGATCATCGTCGACGGCGCGGCGCCCTGGTGGTTCGCCTGGCTCATCCTGGTTCGTGAGGTGCTGGTATCGCTGTGGGTCGTGGCCATCACGGCGATGGGCGCCAAGCGCATGGACGTCACGTGGTGGGGTAAGTGCGGCACCTTCGCGAACATGGGTGCGTTCCCGGCGTTCCTGATCGCCAGCCAGCCCGGCATGTCCGACTGGTGGACGACCACGTGGAAGGTCGTCGCCTACGTGTGCCTCGTTCCGGGTGTGATCTTCTCGCTCCTCGCCGCCGGGCAGTACGTCGTCAAGGGGCGTGAGGCACTGGCCGAGGGCCGTGCCGAGCGGGAGGCCGCAGCGTGAATCCGTTCATCGGGCGGAAGGCCCTCGTTGGCCTCGTGTCGGTCGTGGCGACCGCGGTGCTCGTCGTCGACCTCGTGGTCGGGGGCGTTGCCTCGGCCCAGACGGCATCGGCGCCGGGTGATGCCGCGTCGGGAGTGGTCGCCATCACGGTCACGGCGGACGGCGCGCTCGACCCGGCGGCCGTCGCCGCAGCGACGGGCGGCACCGGTCGCATCACCGCCACGATCGGCGCGATCGGCGCCACGACCGTCGAGGTGCCGGCCGGCCGGGCCCTCGACGCAGTGCGCCGTCTCGGCGCTGTGCCCGAGGTCGACACCGCCCAGGCCGACCAGCAGGTCCGCGCCTTCGAACGGGTGCCGACCGATCCGTACTGGCCACAACAGGAGTCGGCGATGCGTGGCATCGGCGCGCCGGCGGCGTGGGGTGTCTCGACGGGCGCGCCGTCGGTGGTCATCGCCGTCGTCGACTCGGGGGTCAACCCGGTCAGCGACCTCGCCGGTCGGGTCCTTCCGGGCTACGACTTCGTCAACGGCGATTCCGACGCCTCCGACGACGCCGATCACGGCACCGAGTCGGCGCTCGTCGCCGCCGCGGCCGGTGACGCCGGCGGCGGGACCGCCGGCATGTGCTGGAGCTGCCAGGTGCTGCCGGTGAAGGTGCTCGACAGCGACGGTGTCGGCTCGATGTTCGACGTCGCCGCCGGCATCGTGTGGGCGGCCGACCACGGTGCCGACGTCATCAACCTCAGCCTCGGCGGTCGGTTCAGCGACCCGGCCGTGACCGACGCCCTCAACTACGCCTACGCCCGCGACGTGGTCGTCGTGGCCTCGGCGGGCAACGACGGTAAGAGCGAGCAGAGCTACCCGGCTGCCGAGGCCGGGGTCATCTCGGTCGCCGGCATCGTCAACGGTCAACGCAACCTCCACCCGTTGAGCCGGCGAGGTCCGACCTGGGTCGACGTGGCGGCACCGTGGTGCAACTGGGTCGTGATGGGTTCGCCCGACTACTTCTGCGGCACGTCGTCCTCGGCGCCGCTCGTGACCGGCACGGCAGCACTGCTGCGGACGATCCGACCCGCCGCCGATCGCCAGATGATCGCAACGGCGCTGCTCACGACCGCCGACCACGCGCCGACGACCGGCCTCGTCGGCTACGGCATCCTCGACGCCGGCCGGGCCGCTGCGGCCGTGTCGACGGTCGCCCCGGGCCCGACGCCGAACCCGCCCGACGTGACGCCGCCGACCGCAACGATGACCGCTCCCGGTGGCTACCAGATCGGATCCACCGTTGTGCAGGTCGTGAGCGACGACGACCAGGGCATCGTGATGGTCGAGGTGCGCCTCGACGGCACCCTCGTCGCCGCCCTCGCCAACCCGGCGCGGGTGCAGGACCTCCGGTTCGACACGGGTTCCTTCGGTGACGGGCCCCACGTCGTCGAGGCCGTCGTCACCGACGTCGGCGGCCACCGCGTGCTGGCCGGCTCGGCGACCATGGTCACCGACAACGCCAACCCGCTCGGCCTCCTCGTCAGCCCGTCCGCCGGGGCCAAGGTGTCGGGCTCCTACGTCGCCCGGGTCTTCGTGACCGACCCCAACGGCATCATGGGCACCTTCTTCATCGCCAACGACCAGGTCGTCGGCGGGTTCCTCGGCGCCGGATTCGGGCAGGTCACGGTCCCCGTCACCCGCAACGGCCCCATCCGCGTGGTCGCACTCACCGTCGACAACGCCGGCCACATCTCGGGCACGAACACCGCCGTGGTCACCGGGTCGGTGCCCCGCCGCAAGGCGCGGCGGTGACGCCCGCGCCGGTCGCCGTCACCACCGTCGGACCCCTGCTGGCGGCCCCGGCGATCCACTAGAGTCCGTGGCCATGAACTTTCCCGACGATCTGCGCTACTCCTCCGACCACGAGTGGGTCCGGCTCGAGGGTGGCACGGTCCGGCTCGGCATCACCGACTTCGCCCAGGACAACCTCGGCGACGTCGTGTTCGTGCAGATTCCCGAGCTCGGCGCTGCCGTCTCGGTGGGTGACTCCTTCAGCGAGGTCGAGTCGACCAAGTCGGTCTCGGACATCTACTCGCCCGTCGACGGCACGATCACCGAGATCAACCCGCTCCTCGAGTCCCAGCCGGAACTGCTCAACAGCGATCCCTACGGTCAGGGCTGGATCTGCACCATCGAGGTCACCGACGCCGCCCAGGTCGAGGGGCTCTTGGACGCCGCCGGCTATCAGTCGCTCGTCGACGGCTGAGCAGGGCTGCAGGACTGACGTGGATCGGGCCGTCTGCCCCCAGTGCGGCTCGCCCAACGCGGCGGAGTCGAACTTCTGCTCGGTGTGTGGCGCCGCGCTCGAGCGTGCCGACACCGAGCACACCGAGACGCACCCGGTGGTGTCGGTGGGCGACGAGGACCAACCGCTGCTGGTTGTCATCCGGGGCACCAACGCCGGCTCGCGATTCGCACTCGATCCCGAGGTGACCACGATCGGTCGCCACCCCGAGAGCACGCTGTTCCTCGACGACGTGACGGTGTCGCGCCGCCACGCCGAGATCCGCCTCGAGGGCACCCACTATCTCGTCAGCGACGTCGGATCGCTCAACGGCACCTACCTCAACGGCGACCGTGTCGACGTGCACGAGCTCGCCGAGGGTGACCAACTGCAGGTCGGCAAGTACCGGTTGGTCTTCGCATTCGGAGCGCACGATGGAGACGACTGACGACATCGGGCACCTCTCGATCGGCGAGGTGCTGGCGCTCCTGCAGGCGGAGTTCCCCGACGTCACGATCTCGAAGATCCGGTTCCTCGAGGCGCAGGGCCTCATCGATCCCGAGCGCACGCCGTCGGGCTACCGGAAGTTCTACGAGCCCGACATCGTCCGGCTGCGTTGGATCCTGCGCCAGCAGCGTGACCACTTCCTGCCACTGAAGGTCATCAAGGCGAAGCTCGAGCAGGGTGGCGAGATCGACTTCGAGTCAGCCATCGCCGTGCAGCCCAACCTGTGGTCCGAGGACGGCGCTGCTCCAGCGCCGACTCCGCCGATGGAGGCACCGTGGGCGCCACGGGCACCCGGTCGCACCCGTCCCGCCGCTGCATCACCCCAGGCATCGCCCGCAGCGTCTGCGGTCGCGACGGCCGACGCCGATCGTCCCGCACCGGAGTCCACCCCGCCCGTCGAGGCGCCGCCCGCGCCTGCTGCCAGCCCTGCCGCGCCCGCTGCCGCTGCGAGCCCTGCCGTCGGTCCGGCGGCCGGTTCGGTCACCGAGCCCTCCGCGTCGGAGACCGTCGCCGGCGCCGAGGTCGAGGAGCACAATGCCGCGGCGTGGCTGGCGGCGCTGCAGGAGTCCCCGCGCAAGTCGGCGCCGACGCGTCCGGCCGAACCGACCGCCGTCGGCATCGGCCGCGGGGTCCGGTTCGGGCTGGCCGAGGTGATCGAGGTGACCGGGGTCCCGGCCGAGGCGATCGAATCGATGATCGAGTACGGCCTGGTGACACCGATGGTCATCGGCGGTGAAGCCACCTACGACGCGTCGTCGGTGGCCGTGGTGCGGGCGGTCGCTCAGTTCCTGGCCCGTGGTGTCGAACCACGGCACCTGCGGATGTTCAAGAACGCCGCCGAGCGCGAAGCCGGGTTCTACGAGCAGATGATCCTGCCGCTGCTGAAGCAGCGGAATCCCAAGGCCCGCGACCAGGCGTCGGCGACCCTGGGCGAGCTGGCCGGGGCGGGTGACGACCTGAGCCGGGCGCTCGTGCGTCAGGCCCTCCGGTCGCACCTCGGCGACTGACCCGAACATCACCCGCGCCTGCCCTCCCTGACGGGGGTGGGAGCGGGCTATCGTTCCGGGAATGATCGAGGTCGAGCTGATCGGTGTCAGTGTGGAAGTCGCCTCCAACACGCCCATCGTGGTGTTGCAGGAGCTGACGGGGTCTGCGCGATCGTTGTCGATCTTCATCGGCGGCCCCGAGGCGACGGCGATCGCCTTCGCCCTCGAGGGGGTGCAGGCACCACGCCCGCTCACCCACGATCTCTTCAAGGACGTCCTCGATGCGGTCAACATCGAGATCGACCACGTGGTCGTGAGCGAGCTCAAGGAGGCAACGTTCTTCGCCGAGCTCCACCTCACGAACGGCAGCGACGACTGGATCGTGTCGGCTCGCCCGTCCGATGCCCTGGCCCTCGCCGCTCGAGTCGAGTGCCCGATCTACGTCAACGACGCAGTCATGAACGAGGCCGGCGTCGCCGACGTGGTCGATGACGACGACGAGGTCGACTCGGGCAACCCCGAAGAGGTGGTGGAGGAGTTCCGCCAGTTCATCGACTCGGTCAATCCGGAGGACTTCGCGTCCTGATCACCGCCGCCCGAGGCGGCGTTCGCGCGATCCGCGCGAATAATCGCGCGGATCGCGCGAATGGTCGTTGCCTTGACGCGCGGCCCTCGGTATGTTGACACGCACGTAGTTTCACCGATGTCGTGAGGGCAGGAATGACCGAGAACAACGTTGCAGCAGCCGAGACCGTCGGATTCTCAGGGCGTCGAACCGCCGAGATCGTGGGGATCACGTACCGGCAGCTCGACTACTGGGCGCGCACCGACCTCGTGCGCCCGTCCCTCACCGATGCCTCGGGCAGCGGGAGCCGGCGCCAGTACTCCTACCGCGACCTCCTGGAGCTCAAGGTCATCAAGAGCCTCCTCGACGCGGGCATCAAGCTCGAGCAGGTGCGCACGGTCTTCACGTACCTGAAGGAACACCTCGGCGAGGACGTGACGACCGCCAACCTCGTCATCAGTGGCACCGGTTCGGTGCTCGTCCGCACGGGCGAGGAGCTCATCGACGCACTCCGTTCCGGCCAGGGAGTCCTCAACGTGTTGCAGCTCGGTGGTGTGAAGGACGAGCTCGACGCGAGCATCGTCGATCTGCACCCGAGCCCCGACACCCCTGAGGTCACCTACGGCGGCGCCCAGCACGCAGGCTGACGCCCTCCGGCGCCGGTGGCGCACCGCGAGGCTTCGTTCGCCCCGCGTCGGGGCCAGTAAGGTCGGCCCGTGACGCTCAAGACCTCCCCGCTCGACGCTGCCCACCGCGACCTCGGCGCCAAGATGGTGCCGTTCGGTGGCTGGGACATGCCGCTCAACTACTCGGCGGGCACGCTCGCCGAGCACCGGGCCTGCCGCACCTCTGCGGTGGCGTTCGACGTCAGCCACCTCGGCACTGTGCGGGTGTCGGGTCCCGGCGCCCATGACGCGCTGCAACGGGCATTCACCAACGATCTCGACAAGGTCGCGCCGGGTCGGTGCCAGTACACCCACTCGCTCGACACCGACGGATCGGTCGCCGACGACATCATCGTGTGGTGGCGATCCGACGACGTCTTCGACGTCATGCCGAACGCCTCCAACACCGACCGCATCGTGGCAGCGCTCACGTCGTTGGCTGCCGACGACGTGACCGTCGAGGACGTCGGCTCGACCCGGGCGGTGATCGCCGTGCAGGGGCCGCAGGCCCGCTCGATGCTGGCCGCCGTCATGCCCGAGGCCGCGACGGTGGGTCGGTTCCGGTGCATCGACGTCGACTTCGACGGCACCACGATCGTCGCCGCCGGCACCGGCTACACCGGCGAGGACGGCCTCGAGCTCGCCGTTCCCACCGATCGGGCCGCCGATGTGTGGCGCGCCGTGCTGTCGGTGGGCATCGAGCCGGCCGGGCTCGGCGCCCGCGACACGCTCCGGCTCGAGGCCGGCCTGCCGTTGCACGGCCACGAGCTCGGCCCCGGCATCACCACGCTCAACGCCGACCTCGAGTGGGTCGTGTCGTGGACCAAGGGCGACTTCATCGGCCGCGACGCCCTCGCCGCCCAGAAAGAGGCCGGTGTCACGCCGATCCTCCGTGGCCTCAGCGTCGAGGGCAAGCGCCCGCCGCGTGCCGACATGGCCGTGCTGTCGGGTGCCGAGCCGGTCGGAACCGTGTCGTCGGGCAACTTCTCGCCGGTGCTGCAGCACGGCATCGCCATGGCGTTCCTCGATCCGTCGATCGAGATCGGGGCGACCGTCCAGCTTGATGCCCGCGGCACCCTCGTCGACGCCACCGTCGTCGAGATGCCCTTCATCACCAAAGCCTCCTGACCCAGGGGGTTTTGTGGTGCGAGGAGCGACGCTGACGTCGCTCCTCGCAGCACAAACCCCCGAGGTTCACGCGTTTCGGGCGGCGGCCTCGGCGACCAGGGCGTCGAAGAGCGCCTGGTTCTGAGCGTCGCTCGCCGCCGTCTCCTCGGGGTGCCACTGCACCGCCAGCATCCAGGACGCTGCGTCGGCCAGCTCCAGCACCTCGACCGTGCCGTCAGCGGTGCGGCCGGTCACGACGAGGCCGGGAGCAACCTCGTCGACCGCTTGATGGTGGTGACAGCGACCCGACGCCGTCACGCCTCCCATGACCTCGGCGACCAGTGACCCCTCGTCGAGGAGATAGTCGTTCGTCGTTCCCCCGCCGCCGTTGGGGACACCGTGCGCCTGGAGCCCGTCGCGGCCGGTGATGTGCTGATGGAGGGTGCCGTCGAGCGCCACGTTGAGGAGCTGCGTGCCCCGGCAGATGGCCAACAGGGGAGTGCCGCGGTCGAGTGCGCCCTCGATCATCGCGACCTCGAAATCCTCCTGTTCGACCGACGCCGGCAACGTGGTCTCGTGGCGCTCCTGGCCGTACCGGGCAGGGTCGACGTCGAGACCGCCGATGGCGATCACCCCGTCGACCTGGTCGAGCACGGCCGTGGCGTTGCTCGACGCGTCGCCCCCTCCGTCGGCGTCCGTCCCCGGCACCGGGAAGACCGGCATCGGCATGCCACCCGCTCGCCAGACCGCGTCGACGTAGTCGCTGATGACGGCGAACGCCGGCTCGAGCTTGTAGAGCTTGCCGGCCGGGTAGCGCTGGCAGGTGATGGCAATAAGGGGGCGAGTCATGGCCTACAACCGCTCGAAGTTGCGGCGGAGCTCCCAGTCGGTGACGTGGTTGTTGAACTCCAGCCATTCCTGGCGGGCCATGTGCAGCAGGTGGAAGTGGACGTCGTCACCGAACGCGGCCTTGGCGATCTCCGAGTTCTCCCACGCCGCGATGGCGTCGACGAGCGTGTGGGGGATGCGAGGCAGGTCGGACTCGTAGCCGTTGCCAGCGAACACGTCACCGGGCTCGATCTTGTTCTCGATGCCGTAGAGCCCACCGGCGACGGTGGCGGCCAGCGCGATGTAGGGGTTGCAGTCGGCGCCGGGCACCCGGCTCTCGACCCGCATGCCCTGGCCGTGGCCCACCACCCGGAAGCCGAGCGTGCGGTTGTCGGTGCCCCAGCCGATGGCGGTGGGCGCCCACGAGCCGGGCTGGTAGCGCTTGTAGCTGTTGATGAACGGTGCCCAGCACAGGGCGAACTCCGCTGCGGTGGCGAGGAGCCCGCCGAGGTACCAGCGGAAGGTGTCGCTCAGGCCGTGGCCCGACTCGTCGGGCATGAGCGAACGATCGGACGCCGTGTCCCACAAGGACGAGTGGATGTGGCACGAGCTGCCGACCTCGTCGATGTGGTGCTTCGCCATGAACGTGATGGCCTTGCCCGCGAGGGCCGCGATCTCCTTGGCGCCGTTCTTGTAGATGGTGTGGTTGTCGGCCATCTCCAGCGCCTCGGCGTAGCGCAGGTTGAGCTCGTGTTGGCCGAGGCCGGCCTCGCCCTTGGAGTTCTCGACCGGGATGCCCGCCGCCGCCATGTCGTTGCGGATCTTGCGGATCAGCCACTCGTCCTTCGACGTCTGGAGGATGTGGTAGTCGATGACGTACGGGCTCGACGGCGTGAGGCCCTTGAAGTCCTGCTTCCACGCCTGCTCCATGGACTCCTGGAACAAGAAGAACTCGAGCTCGGTGCCGGCCTTGACGGTGTAGCCCTGATCGGCGGCGAGGCCGAGCTGCCGTTGCAGGATCGCCCGGGGCGACACCTCGATGGGGGCGCCGTCGTGGTCGACGAGGTCGCCGATGACGAGGGCCGTCTTCTCGAGCCACGGCACGAGGTGGAGCGTGGACAGGTCGGGGCGACACACGAAGTCGCCGTAGCCCGTCTCCCAGCTCGTGAAGCGGAAGCCGTCGAGCACCTTCATGTCGACGTCGACGGCCAGCAGGTAGTCGCAGGCCTCGATCGAGCCCCCGTTGTTGTGAACCTCTGAGAGGAAGAACGAGCTGAGCACGCGCTTGCCCATGAAGCGGCCCTGCATGTCGGGGAACACCACGAGGACCGTGTCGATCTCGCCGAGGTCGTGCAGTTCGCGGAGCCGGTCGATCGTGAGCATGGCGGAGTCCTTCTCGTGGCACGTGCCTCGCCGGCGTCGCTGCCGGTGACCGCAGAATGTAGCGGCCCGGGGCCGCCCGATCGGCCGTCCGGTCCGGTGCGGCCCCCAGAGGCCCTAGCTTCTCGGCATGAAGAAGCCGATCATCCTCGTAGCTCTGCTCGTCGTCGTCGGTCTGGGCGGGTTCCTCGTGTACGACAACATGTTCTCCTCGGAAGCCGACGAGGAGTTCACCCTCGACTCGGCGACGACGGATTCGACCGCGGGTTCGGGTGGCGACGACAACGCTGGGGGCGACGACGCCGCGGCCGACCTCGCGAAGCTGTCGGGCACGTGGACGGTCGGCCCGACATCGGAGGCCGGGTACCGGATCGTCGAGGACACCCCAACGGGCGAAACGACGGTCACGGGGCGCACGAGCACCGTCGAGGGCTCGGTCACGCTGGGCGACGGCGAGTTGACCGCGACCCAGGTGGTCGTCGACCTGGCGTCCGTTGCGTCGGACCAACCGCTCCGGGACACGGCCTTCCGCGACACCATCATGAAGACCTCGGAGTTCCCGACGGCGACCTTCCGTCAGACCGAAGCCGTGGCGATTCCGGGCTCACCGTCCGCGACGGAACCCACGTCGGTGGAGGTGGCCGGCACGCTCGACCTGCGGGGCGCCGAGCGGCCTGCGATTGCGACCATCGAGGCGGTGACCGACGGCGACACGATCACCGTCGTCGGCAAGATCGAGGTGCAACTCGCCGACTTCGGTATCGACCCCCCGAAGATCCCCGGCCTGGTCACGGTGCGCGACTCCGGCACCATCGAATTCAAGCTGGTGCTCACGAAGAACTGACCGGCCGGGTCCCCACGCACGACGACCGGACGAAATCCATGCCAAATGTGTCGTCGACCATCACCTTCTGCATGGATTACGGAAGGCGCCCTGGTCCCATGTCGCATGAGACGAGGGTCCTGGCCACGTCGATCGCTCGTGGAGTATGTGGACATGGACCTGCGCACGTACCCCGACATGGCGGCATTCATCACAGACGTGCATGACGAGATCGCGCAGTGGCTAGATGACTCAGACATCGGCGAGTACACGGTCAGGCCAACCCTTGGTGGAATCTCCTACGCCAACCAGTACTCGGTGTTCGTGGTCACCGATTCGTGGATGGAGGAGATCTTTCGCAGCACGGCCGAGCGCAACGACGCCAACGAGTGGATTGCCGAGAGCTGGGAGGTTCACGCTGCGGGTGTCGCGCTCGGCGTGCTCATTCAGCACGACCTTGAATGGGCAGAGCCGAACCCGACCGGATCGTGACGGAGGTACTGGTTGAGCGATGGGCTGATGCGTGACGCCGAGGGTGCCCATCCGGCCGATGTTGCTGAATGGCCGGTGGAGGCCGCCCGAGCGACGGTGGTGCGGGAAGCTCGCATGAACAGTCTGCCGGACTCGGGTGATCAATCCTTCGGTCGACAGGAGCCGACGTCTGGCAGCCAGCCGAACTTCAGCTCGCCGGAGCGAAGCATCTTCTCGATCCGGCGAGCCGACTCCACAGCTCGGTCATGTCGACGGAACAACCGGCTACGTACCACCCAGAGGAGCGAAGGGTCGCGAACGACGACGGCGGAGGAGTCGGTGTGCAAGGCAGCGGGGTGGCGCTTCCGGGCGTGACCCTCGTCGAGCGGGTGACGGTCTGGGAATGTCACCCGATCCGAGGTCGAACCGGTGCTGACACTCTCGATCGCTCAGACGTAGTCCGACTGCACCTCAGCGATCGAGAGTTCACCGCCGCCCAGTCGACGGTGAATTCGTCTCACCGGCAGTTGTGCGGCCCCGCCCCGTTCAGAGCGGCGTCGTGTAGGTCTTCGTGATGCCGCCGTCGATCAGGAGCGACTGGCCCGTCATGTACGAGCTCTCGTCGCTGGCGAGGAACAGGGCGCCGTTGACCATCTCCTCGGCCTCGCCGAAGCGACCCATCGGGATGTGGACGAGGCGGCGCTGGCGCTTCTCCTCGTCGGACAGGAACTTGGCGAGGAGCGGGGTGAGCACCGGACCGGGGCAGAGTGAGTTGGCACGGATGCCCTGGCGGGCGTAGATCGCCGCGATCTCCTGGGTCATCGCCAGCACGGCGCCCTTGGACGAGGTGTACGCGATCTGCGGGGTGGCGGCACCCATGTGGGCCACGAAGCTGGCGACGTTGACGATCGAGCCGCCGCCGGAGTCGAGCATCGCCTGGATCCCGTACTTGTTGCAGAGGAACAGGCCCTTCACGTTGACGTCGAACGTGAACTGCCACGTCTCCTCGCTCGTGTTGAGCGGGGTGTCGTCGTCACCGGGGGAGACGCCAGCGTTGTTGTAGAGGATGTCGAGGCCGCCCCAGTTGTCGACGGCGATCTTGACCATGGCCTCGACCTGGCCGGCGTCGCGGACGTCGACGGTCGCGGGGAGCGCGGTGCCGCCGGCGGCGGTGATCGCCTCGACCGTCTCGGCAGCGCCGTCGGCGTTGTTGTCGGCGACGACGACCTTGGCGCCCTCGGCGGCGAACCGCTGGCAGGCGATCCGGCCCATGCCGGCTCCGCCGCCCGTGATGATGGCGATCTTGTCGTCGAGGCGACCCATTGCTGTGCTCCTGAGGGGGTGACGTCGGGGTTCTGTAGTGCGAGGAGCGACGCTCGCGTCGCTCCTCGCACTACAAAACCCCTGGGGGCGATGAACTTCCGTTGCGGCGACAGACTATG
>WBZX01001448.1_pt1 | contig 17866 bp, 11 predicted proteins | sample 5204211 | NCBI WGS metagenome assembly WBZX01 (sample SAMN12344362, study PRJNA552823) | activated sludge metagenome | biome: Activated sludge suspended growth; feature: Nitrification reactor; material: Wastewater; isolation source: activated sludge from nitrification reactor of wastewater... | reverse complement strand
GGTCTTGGTATCCAGATTACCCGTTGCTTCATCAGCCAGGATAATGTGCGGATCGTTGATCAGCGAACGGGCGATGGCAACACGTTGCTGCTGACCACCGGAGAGTTGTGGCGGACGGTGATCGAGACGTTTACCCAGTCCCACCATCTCAGCCAGGCGAATGCAACGGGCACGGGTTTGGGCATTCACCTTGCCCTGGTACAGCAGCGGTACTTCGATGTTCTCGATGACCGTGTACTGCGCGATGAGGTTGTAGGCCTGGAAGATGAAGCCCAGATACTTGCTTCGCACTTCGGAGAGTGAGTCGTCAGGCATCTGCGAAACGTCCTGCCCAGCGAGGAAGTAATTCCCGGTGGTGGGGCGATCCAGGCAGCCCAGCAGATTGAGGAGCGTCGATTTGCCTGAACCGGAGGGACCCATGAGGGCGACAAAGTCACCCTCTTCGAAATTGATGTTCACACCGCGCAGGGCATGCACCGTTTCGGAACCCATCTGGTAGGTCTTCTGCAGGTTGACAACGCGGGCGATGCTCGCCATTAATTGCTAGCCCCCTTGGCGCTGCGTTCTTGTGGTGGAGTCTTGCGGCCCTCCGTGCCACCCGATGCTGCAGCACCTTCGCCCGCAGCACGCTCCTTGCCGCTGTCCTTACCAGCAGCGATGGGAGCGGTACCTCGTGGGCCACCTTTGCCTGGCATACCTCCACCGTTCTTGCCGCCAGCGCCGCCACCCTTGCGGTTGCCTCGATCCTTCATCATGTTACTTGGATCAATGTTAACGTTGCCTTGTAGATCGTTCACCTTTTCGGCGTAGGCACGAGCATTGAGAACGATCTGGTCATTCTCCTTGATCTCGGACGCGGGCAGAATCTCGACAAATTTGAAATCGTTGAGGCCCGTCTTCACCGTTCGCTTCTCGATGGCGGTGTCCGTTTTGACATAGCAGAATTTCTTGCCACCTGATTCGAGCACCGCTTGAACAGGTAACCGCAACACGTTCTTGCGTTCATCGATCTTAACCGTCACTTCAGCACTCATGCTCGGCTTGAGGAAGTCGACATAGTCGTCAATGGTGACTACCGTCTGATAGACTTTGACATCGGATGACATCCAGTCGGTGGAAGAAGCGACAGCAGCCACCATCTTCACGTGGCCAGCCAGCATGCGTTCGCTACCACTCACCTTGATGCTGGCAGGCATACCATCTTCCACCACTTCTTCGTCCAGGTGAGCCAAATCTGTTTTGATCTCCTTCTGGGCAATGAGCGCAGGCATGAAAGAAATCAACCCACTGTGATGGCCAGGGATGGCATGGGCACCAATGATGTGTGCCCACTGCATCGTTGATTGACCAACATCGTAAGCGGTGCCGAAGCCTGTCTGGGCTGTGAGATCACCACGGATCTTGGCCACGAACGATTCATTGACCTTCACGCGGGCAATCATGCGGCTGAGGTTAGGGATGCGCATCAGCTTTTGGCCTTCCTTCACAGGAGCGCCTACTTCAATAGTGGAAGTCTGCGAGGAACCACCAAAGCGAGATGATTCTGGCATGAAGTAGATCACCATACCATCATGCGGTGCAGTGATGCGACAGTTGCGTAAATCCTGTTCGTAGTCTGACTTCTTCTGTGATTCCTGCTTGAGGATCAGTTCAGCAGAAGTGAGCTTGGCCTGGGCCTGAGCTCGCTTCGATTCCGAGTTCTCCTTCGCAATTTCGAGGGCCAGCTTGGCCTGATCGCGCTTGTTGATCAGATCGATTTCCATGCGCTTGTTGTCATACGAAAGCGTGTCGTATTCCTTCGAGAGCTTATCGAGATCGACGCTGGCCTTATCGAGACGGGTTTCATCATTCAACTTCTGATTGGCGCTGAGATAACCCCGAACGAACATGCGATTCGACCAACCGAGCTTGTCACGCCACTGCATCAGGTCAGCGTTGGCGAGCTTGATACGGGAATCAATATCGAACTGCTTCTGCTGTCTTTCAGCCTTGGTGAACTTCTCGAGATCGATCTTGGCAATCTCGTAGTTGCTGACAGCTGTCAGTTCTGCAGCCTTGTTTTCGTTCTCGACGATCTTGAGATTGGCCTTCGCCTGTTCGTAGAGATCGTTCTTTTCTTCCACCACGATGTACTGATTGTTGAGCTGTTCCCGAATGCTGGCATCTTCGAGTTGAACCAGCAGATCACCCTTCTTGACTCGGCTACCGTCGTCGATGACCCATTTGATGGAGGAAGCAGACTGGCTGCCTCGCCCGCTGGCACGTACCTGACAGATGATTTCAGTATTCCGTGCTGCTTCCAGTTCGCCCTTCTCGACGAAGGTGAGGGTGATGTCGCCCTTGGCGAGAGGCTGGGTTTCCAGATTCTTCGGTGGACCATCTGGCTGGGAGAACTGATGATAACCCCAGTACCCTGCTCCGCCAGCAACAGCCAGAAGAGCTGCACCGACAAAGAGCGGGGTCCAGTTCCGCTTGGCCTTGGGCGGTGCTGTCACCGCTTCGTCCAAAGTAGCCAGACGCTGCTTGAGTTCATCCGGAACGGAATGCTCGGGAGGGTTATGGGCTTCGGGGTTCAGGTTGGCGTCCGACGTTGTCATCTATCCAAACTCCTCGGCTATCAATCTGCATCAGTTCCAGGTCGCGATACAATTCCATGCGGGCGATCAGGTAATTGATCCAGGTGGAATACAAACTGTTCTGTGCCTGAGGCACACCTCGCTGTGCTTGCAGCAACTGCAAGGTAGCAGTACCGGCAGCAGCAGCAGTGTCTCGGTTGAGACCCGGTTCCGCAGGAGCCTGCAACTGCTCTCGAGCCTGGTTCACCTGCGAATAGATGAGCAGTAGAGCACGTTGCTGGATCTTGTAGGTCTCCTCCAGCTGCTGGAGCCGTCGTACTCGAGCACGCACCTGCAGCAGAATGAAATCCTGTATCCCTTGCAGGTTGCGTCGCTGCCGCTGGTACGCGATCAGCGAAGCTCGATAGTTATTACGTTCAATCCGGCGAGCGAGAGGCAGTTCGGTATTGAAGATTATCTGATGACGGGTGTTGTTCCCATCAAAATTGAAACCCTGCCCAATCGCACCAGATGGCGGTGCCAGCATGGTAGCATTATATCGTACATCAAAAGTTCCCAACAGTGAATTGGCAAACACGGCAATATTGCGCCACGAATCTACCAGTTGTGCCTGTTGATTCATTAAATCCAGCCGGGAAACGAGAGCGGTCTGTCCAACGAAGTCCTGCGCCTCATCAAGATTTAATCGTAAAAGGTCGCGTCCTTCGAGGAAGGTCGGGGGTAATTTCGGCCAAAGCTTGTTGTAGGCTAGTTGCCTTTCGGCACGGCCTTGATCATACACGAGCGAAAACCGGGCTTCGATTTGTCGGAAGAGTGCATCCTGAGTAGCCTGCCGATCACGGGCATTCTTCTCCGTCAGCCATGGTCGCGATTGGAAGATCGTCAACAGATCATCGAGTGCTCCAATTTCAAACTCCTGGCGTGCCACTAAGATAGCCTCGTCCATCTCTGGTGGTACTGACTTTTCCGCATCGACCAGATCATCGCGTACGTCAATCAAACGGTCGCGGGTCATTTGCTGTTGTTGCAATGGGGGAGTACTGAACATCGACAGAGTCGCAAACGCCGCTGCTCCATTACCAGCAGGTAACTGGCCGAGGATACTCAGGCGATTCGCTACCAGGTTGCTCTTCTCGATCATCGTGCTGTTCAGCGTGTGCCACCGTTCCAGTCGAGCGGGAAACTCCTGGGCGAAAGAGGTTCCTTCTGTAAGTGGTGCTGACTTGATCAGCTCCAGCAGTTCTTTACGAAGAATGCCCGTGCCATCTTCATGAGACTCAAGCTTGGTGAAAGCTTCACCGATCTTGCGTGCATTCAATTCGAGCTTCTGGAAGCGGAATAGTTGTTCGCGAAGATCTTCCAACACGTTGAGATCGAGTTCTAGAGGAAGGTCTGTGGGAAGACCCAACTGAATCTTGAACTGCTCTATCGAATCGAGATACGTGATCTGCTGGGCAAGCACTGTCGTACGAGCATCCAGTAGCTGCTGTTCCACCTGATCCACCTGGAGTGGAGACAAGCCACCACCCTTGGCAAACTCACGATAGAAGACGAGCAGTTCTTCCAGATCATTCACGTTACGTTGCTGAATTTCGATGCCGAGCTTGCGCTGTACCGTGGGGAGGTATCCTGTGATGGGCGATACTGCACGAACCACTCCACCATTCAAGGTGAAGGTAGCACCAGGCAGCAAGTTCGCTGCTCCACCAGGAGCACCCACACCCGGGCCACCCGCTACCTGCACAAAGAACTCTTTATTGAACCGGGCAAACCTGCGTACTTCATATAACATATCGCGTTCAGCTTGCGTCAGTGGTTCCAGTGCAACAGCCTGACCGCCACCACGAAGGAACGGCTGCGATAAATCCAGCACCAGGTTCGAGGTGCTGATCGTTGGTCCATTCTTTCCTGAAACATCGATCACTGTCTGATTAGCCAACCGAAGCAACAGCGCAGCTCCGGTACCGAAGTTCAGTGTCATGCCTGCTGCTGAATTCAGTTCCAACTGATTGGTAGGACCAAGCGTGGATTCTCTGGCAGTCCATTGCCTGATCGCTTCCTGAGTTGCCAGGAACTGAGGCAAGAAGTTGAATCGCTCGTTCGATACCGAAAGAGCAGCAAGGTAGACATTCTCGCGCTGCGTCTGCATTTCCCGGCTATTGATCATGGCCAGTTCCAGGGCCTGATCCAGCGTGATGCGGTAAGGCTTACGACCCGGTGCATCCTTATCATCAACGATGGTTTGCTTCTCGTTGGCAGTGAGCATCTTACTGGCATTTTTACGTGCTTCTTCAGCACGATTCAGTGCATCATACTGTGCCAGCATTTCGTAGAAGCCGGTGCCTTCCGTGTAACCCACGTTGCTGGGCTTCTGGGGTCGAGGCCCGGTGAACCACGCTGCTGGATCATCCGGTGGCATGCTCGGCTTATCGGGGTCACTGGTATCAGCAAAGCGCGACAGGGGATGCGGATACACCCAGTAATTGATCAGTGGCCAGCGTTCATCGGTGGCTTTGCGATCCAGGATGGCATCCACTTCCGTATCAGCCATGTCTCGGAAGAACTCGCGCGTGCAACCTGCCAGCAGCAGGTAGCCCATCACCAACACCATGCAATACCAGCCACGACCGGAGGCGCTTCTGGTACGGTGTGCTGATTGAAACCGCATGTGCCAATCCTTCCCTTCCATCGTCCAAGAGATAGTATCTCTTGCCCTATCGGAATAACCCGCATTGCACGTATCGTCCGCAAACCTTACCCTGCTTCAAAGGCATTTCGTTCATTTGCCAAGAATGAGATAAGGATGGGGAAAGATGAGGAAGCTGGTCAAGCTGCGATGGATGCTGTTGATGTTGTTCGCCCTGCCAATACCCCTCTTTGGTATGGTCGCTCGACACACTCTAATGGTTCAGACCACTCACCCTGACCAACTCCTGAAAGCTGCCGGTCAGAAGATTCAGTCGATGCTGGTGAACTTCCAGACGACCGATGCCGACTGGTTTGCCCCCTCTTTCTTCGAAAGCGTGCCTCAAGACAAACTCGCTGCCCTTCTGAAAGAACAGCATCGGCTCATGGGACCCATCGAACGGGTTCGTCTCTGCCGACTGATCGATCCACACAGCGGTGAACTGGAATTCATCAGCAAGCAAGGGAATCGCATGCGGGCAGCCATCCGGCTGGAACCCCAGTCGCCGCACCGCTGTTTCTTCTTGGTCTTCAGCGCAGTGGACACAGGCAACGATACCTGGAACAAACTTAAGGAGGATCTCAAGAAGCTGCCCGGTGCTCAAGGCGCTTCCGTTTGGGAACTCACTCCGGCGAAGACCAAGCTCTTTGGCTACCAGGAAACGACGCCCTTAGCCATCGGCTCATCCTTCAAGCTGCTCGTCACTCTGGAACTCTGCGACCAGATCAGTGCTGGCCGGAAACAGTGGAGCGACATCACCAAACTCACCGATCAAGGTCGCTCCCTCCCCGCAGGTCTCATGCAGGACTGGCCCACCGGCAGCCCGGTCACGCTGCACACGCTCGCCACCATGATGATCAGCCGCAGCGATAACACCGCTGCCGATCACCTGATGCTCGCCTTGGGGCGAGATGGACTGGAAGCACAATTGAAGAAGGTGCCTCTCTTCCAACCGGAACGCAATCGGCCATTCCTCCGAACCAGTGAACTCTTCAAGATCAAACTCATCGCCCCAGAGACGCTAGCTGTCAGTTACCCGAAGCTCAGCGAAGCGGAGAAACGGCAAACGCTCCAGCAACTGGATGCCATGCCGCTGCGGAACCCCAGGATCTACACTAACCCCATTCATATAGATCAGGTAGAATGGTTCTTCACCGCTGACGATCTGTGCAGGGTTCTTGACAAGCTTAGGCAATCGAAAGAACAGCAACGAGCGTTGGAACTTCTCGCCATCACCCGCCCCTTCGATATCGACGATCACGCCTGGGATTATCTCGGCTTCAAAGGCGGTGCCGAGGCTGGCGTGCTCAATCTCTCGCTGCTTGGCAAACTGCGAGGCAAAGACCACTGGTATGCCTTCTCCTTCACCTGGAACCGTACCGACGCCCCTGTGGATGAGACAGCCTGGATACGCCTGGCCCAACGGGCCTTGCTCATCGTCGAACGTAGTCAGGCCAAGTAACCTCGAATAAACTGTGGCCATCATCCTTCTGGATATGAACATCATGGAACCGGTACCCCCCACACCTGAGACACCTGTTGCCCCCTCGCTGCCACGGGACTTGGCCTTCGATACCCAGCCCTATGTTCCCGATGGCGGCTTCAGCGCTGTTGGTTTGCTGGTACTCCTCATCGGCCTCGGCGCGGCAGGCATCGGCATGGGAGCACTTGCTTACTACGTCAGTCAATGGTTCTACCTGATCCTGCTTTTCCCCTTTGCGATTGGCATCGTTATCGGGGGTGTGGGCATGGTGCTCGTCAAAGCAGGCAAAGTTCGAGCCCCCTGGCTCGCAGGCATTGCCGGACTGCTCGCCGGTGTGCTGGCCATTGTTACTTCACACTATCTGGAATACCGTCAGTTCAACATTGATCTCAACGACAACCGAGCCAAGGCACAATTCAAGATGCTCCTGGCTGCCAATGATGAAAAAGAAGTGCTCAAGAGGCTGCTCGCTGTCAAAAGCTTCCCCGATTTCGTTGATGCCAAGGCACATGAAGGTGTTACTATCAAACGGGGTGGTGGTAACGATAAAGGCATCAACCTCGGCTACATCGGTTCCTATATCTACTGGCTCGTCGAGATGAGCATCGTTGCAGGCATCGTCTTTGCCATGACGTGGAAACCAGCACGCGAACCGTTCTGCACCACCAGCAATGAATGGAAGACCGAACGCTGTGGCGACAACTTCGCCGTGCCCCAGGAACTCGGCGTGGATGCTGTTGTCAGTGCCGTCGGCGATGGCGCTGTTGGCAAACTCGCAGAACTCAAACAAGTCGCCCGTGAATCCACTACCCCAACGATCCCTGTCAGAATTTACGTCTACGCCAGCCCGCAACACTCCGATGTCACCCCGGTCGATGTGAAGCTCAATAAGTTCGTCACCAATAAGAACGGCCAGCAGGAAGAGAAAGAAATCCTGCTCATCACCTACCCCGCCCATGCATTGCCTTCGCTGGAAACGCTGTGTCGCATGTAAGTTGGAGTACCGACGTTAGTCGGCTGGGGAGTGATCGTTGCCACTGTTTTCTTTTCCACACCCCAACCCTCTATAATCATCTGCACCCGTCTCTCATGATCAATGAGGTTCACCCATGCTGCGTCTCTTCACCTGCTCACTCCTGAGCTTGTTCACTGTCTGCCTCGTGGTCGCGGAAGATTGGCCCCAGTGGATGGGCCCCAACCGCGATGGTCGCTGGAACGAAACTGGTACCATCGATGCCTTCCCCGCCGATGGCCCCAAAGTCCTCTGGCGCAAGCCTCTCGCGGGTGGCTATGCTGGGCCAGCTGTCGCTAACGGTAAAGTCTACGTCTTCGACTACGTTCGTGGTGAAGGCAAACTCAACAACAACCCCGGCGCACGGGCCAAGTTCGATGGCAAGGAACGCCTCCTCTGCCTGGATGCCAGCACGGGCGAGAAGAAATGGGAATACATCTACGATGCTCCCTATGCCATCTCCTATGCATCTGGTCCACGCTGCACTCCTACTGTTCACGACGGCAAGGTCTACATCCTTGGTGCTGAGGGACACCTGGCCTGTCTCGATGCCAACAGTGGCTCACAGGTCTGGGCGAAAGAACTCAAGAAGGAATACAAGACCGAATCACCGATCTGGGGCTTCTGCAGTCACCCCCTCATTGATGGCGACAAGGTCATCTGTGGCGTGGGTGGCGAAGGCAGCGTCCTGGTCGCCTTCAACAAAAAGACCGGAGAGCAAATCTGGAAGTCAGGCACCGCCAAGGAGCAAGGCTACTGCCCACCAGCCATCTACACCATCGGCACCACCCGGCAACTCATCCACTGGAACTCCGACAAGGTCGTCAGCTACGATCCAGAAACCGGCAAGGAATTCTGGGCCGAACCACTCGCCCCTAGCTACAGCATGGCCATCATGAGCCCACGCCTGGAAGGCAACTACCTCTTCACCGGTGGCATCGGCTTCATCTCCGCTTGTCTCGAACTCGACACCGCCAAGCCCGGTGCCAGCGTGCTCTGGAAGGGCGACAAGACCAAGTCGGTCTGCCCGGTCAACAGCACCCCCATCATCGAGAACGGCTACATCTACGGCATCGATCAACCCGGCCAACTCCGCTGCGTCGAGATCAAGACCGGCAAACGCATCTGGGAAACGGTCCAAGCCACCTTCGGCAAGAAGGACGCCCGCCCCAACAACTCAGGCACCTGTTTCCTGGTCAAGAACGGCGACAAGTTCTTCCTCTTCAGCGAAACCGGCCACCTCATCATCGCCAAGCTCACCCCGAGCGGTTACGAAGAACTGAGCCGAGCCAAGATTCTCGAACCCACCAACGAATGCTTCAACAGAGATGTCGTCTGGAGCCACCCTGCTTTCGCCGACAAATGTTGCTTCGCCAGGAACGACAAGGAAATCGTTTGCGTATCACTGGGGAAGTAGGTCCCAACTTTGCGCACACTCTCTCTGGAGCGATGGTTTTGCGCATTTTGTCATGCAAGACCATCACTCGATGAGATACCCCCTCTCCCGAGTGAGAGAGGGGAGTGTTTACTTCACACTCAACCCCAACCCCGAAAGTTGCCCGGTGAGGAGGTGGCCTTCGACGGGTTCGAAGAGGCCAGGGTAGCTGGCTTTCCAGGGTTCGTTGGCGGCGGGGAGGTACTGGCGGGCGTTGGCTTCGATGGCTGCTACCCCTTTCACATGGGCAGCCAGGCCTGCGGAGTGGATGAGCGATGCTCCGGGGCAGGTCAAATCCTGCACACAGAGGAATAGACCATAATGCCGGGCAGCACAGGCCATCAGCAGCGAACTCGTCTGCCCCTTGCAGGCTTTAAGTGCGATGCCAGTGTAGCCTTGTTCTTTGGCGAACTGCATGCTCTCCAGATCGATCAGCCCTTCATCCAGCACTAGCGGAATGCGTTCGGAGATGGACCGCAAGCCCTTCACAGGCTGGGTATGCAGATGCCTGCTGGTGGGCTGCTCGATGTACTGCACCCTGCTCCATGCATCGGGAGAGGCGGTCTCCACCTGATTGATGAACTCTGTCAGGTAGCCCACATCCTGGCACTTCTCGTTAAAGTCGAGGGAGTAGCGCCAACGGGTGCAGCCACGTTCAGCCTGTACTTCTGAGGCAGTACTTTCGATGGCCAGCACTCGATCCACGTCCCAGCGCAGGTCATCGCCATTGAGTTTGATCTTGAGATGAGTGAGCTCATCGCGGCGGATCCAATCCATCAAGTGATGGGGGTAGGTATCCCGTTTGCCATTGCTGGGCACTTCATCGGGAGTCAGGGCATCGAGCGCCCCTACCAGATGATAGAGGGGAAGGCGTATCGCGGGCGTGCTGGCGATATGTTCGCTGAAGTGTACACCATTGAACTCGCGGCCGAGGAACGAGCCTGCATCCCGAGTCAGAAAGGGCGATTGATAACACTGGTAACTACTGCGGCCATGCAGTTTGCCGTAGGCATCGTGGATGGCAGCATCGATGGGGCTGCAGGCGACCAGCACGGCCAGTGCCGGGGCAGCTTCCACCCACGTTGACGAGCGCTCGACTGCTGCCTGACGATAGACAGGTTCGAGCGCGTGCCCGATTTCGAGGGGATGGCCCCACTCGCGATACTCGCGCGTATGGTAGGCTGCTTCCTCAGCTACTTCGAGCATCATGGCCAGCGTCTGATCGTAACTGAGCTGCTTGGAGGGAAAGGCCCAGACATTGCCGAGTGGCATGGAACCAAAGCCGACCTGCTGCTTGCCTTGCCTGTCTTCGATAACGACATGAGCGTTGAGAATGGTAGCTTTATCGAGAGCGACGCCACCGAACTTGATGGGGGTTCGGTAGCGAAAGCTCTCTTCACCGAGCTGAACATCGACAACGCGAATAGGGACCGACATCTGGGCGACTCATTCGACGGAACTGCGTCAGTAGAACGCATCGCCCGGCAGAAAGCAACCGAATAGCAGGAGCTGTTACTGGTTATTGTTCAGAGGTTCGTCGGCGTAATAGGTACCTGCAGCCAAGGCTGGTGCCAGAGGTACGGTCTTGGCGATGGGAGTAGCCAACTCGAAGCTGATCTGGGCAAACCCGGGAGCAGGATTCGCGAGCACCTGGGCGACATTGTCAGCCTGGCTGAGCAACTGATGCAGCCCCTGGCGAAGCTGCTCGACATTCCGCTTGGTCTGGCTGCGTTCGAGCTGCAGGCTGGCAACCGTCTGCTGAAGTTGCGAACGATCGAGGTTGAGGAGCCCGAGTTCCTTTTTCAGCTTTTCCCTCTCTGCTTTCAGGGATTGCAGTTGTGCTGCATGCTGATTCAGCTCAGCCTTGAGTTGATCAGCGATCAGTTCGTTGGCTACCAGATCGCTCTGCGTGGATTCAAGTGCCTTCTGGCTGGCATCTCGTTCATCGGCGATGGTTTTCAGTTCCTGGCGTAACAGGGAAGCTACCTTGTTGTTACTGGTGTGATCATGGCTGCTGGCCGCGAACAGTATTCCGATGGCCGCGATAAATGCTATCCATCCCCATCTTGCCCCTTGCATGTCGATTCCCTCCTCAGCGGTGTCTATCTTGATCGCTGCCTCATCTGGTGCGGAGTGACATGGCTATGTCACATGACGGCAGGCTGATGCTATTACCATCGGAGAGAACCTGTCCCGGCCTTGCGAACCATGAGAGTGTCTTGAACAATATTCATTTTTCCGAGTGACTTCTAAAGCTCCTGTAGCGATTGTTCGCGATGTGAGTCTTTGTTCTGTGTTTTGTGTCATGCCTATGTCAACGGGAGTAACTGAGGACAAACAGGGCTGGTCGTGAAAGGTTGGCCGCAGCGGGTTGCCATGCAAACATACATCGCGCAGCGATGAACACCCGCCCGAAGCGTGAGACTTATGCTCCATACCCGTTCGGATGACTGCGATGCCAGCGCCAAGCGGTTTCGATGATCTCGTGCAGGCTAGGGAACGCGGGTTGCCAGCCGAGCACTTTGTACGCTTCATCAGCGGAGGCAACGAGGGCAGGGGGGTCGCCTGCTCGCCTGGGGCTTTCGATGAAGTTGACAGGAGAACCAGTGATATCACTGCAGATATCAATCACCTGTCGCACGGAATAGCCTTGGCCGGTGCCGAGGTTCAGTCGCAGTTCCATGCCTGGTTCCAGTTTCTCCAGTGCCAGGAGATGAGCATGGGCGAGATCATTCACATGAATGTAATCGCGGATGCAGGTGCCATCGGGGGTGGGATAATCGGTGCCAAGGATGTGGATGGCAGGGCATTGGCCCATCACCGTTTGCAAGACCAAGGGAATGAGGTGCGATTCGGGTTGATGGTCTTCACCAATGTCGCCACTGGGGTCTGCCCCTGCTGCATTGAAGTAACGCAGTGCTGCATACCCCAGACCATGTGCCCGGGCAGCATCAGCCAATATCCACTCCACCATTAATTTCGTACGGCCATACGGATTGATAGGCTGCTGCGGAGTGCTCTCGGTGATAGGCGTCTTCTCGGGGGTGCCGTAGGTAGCACAGGTGCTGGAGAAGACAAGCTTGCTGACCCCGCAGGCCTGCATGGTTTCAAGAAGTGTCAGTGTATTGACGACGTTGTTGCGGTAATACTTGTAAGGATGCTCAACCGATTCACCCACGTAAGCGAAGGCAGCGAAATGGACGACTGCTTCGATCTTCTTCTCGCGGAATACAGAAGCCAGCCGTTCCCGTTCCGCAAGATCAGCGACGATGAGCCGTTCTTCCGGAACCGCAGCAGCATGACCGAAGCTGAGATTATCGTACACCCAGACATCGTGGCCATGCTCCAGGAAGAGCTTGACCGCATGGCTGCCGATGTAACCTGCACCACCGATGACGAGGATTTTCATGGAAGTTGCTTGTGAGAATTAATGGGCATCGACAATTAAAGGCGCATGCCCCGGCGGTTCAGGCCAGACTTCGCCCGTGCCTTCCTCTTCCAGGGGCATGATCTCATGCTGCCCCATCAGGTTGGCCCACGGCCGAAGCAAGGTGACATTGGCACAGATGGCTTTGATACCAGCTGTGAGTGGCATGGCAAGGAACAGACCAATGTTGCCCCACACCAACTGCCAGAAGAGACAGGCAAGGATCACCGTGGTGGCATTCATTTCCATGTGCCTGCCCACCACGAGTGGAAAGATCACATACCCTTCGATGAGGAGCAGCACACCATACACAATCAGAATCCAGAGCACGACCACGAGGTTCACGTTCACGAAGCCATCGAGCACAGCCGGGATGCATCCTACGACATGCCCAATGTAAGGGATGTACCCCATCACCCCGGCGAAGATGGCACTGGTCCAAGGCTGCTTGAGGCCCATGCTGCTGTAAACGATGCCGAGGATGATGCTGATGGCCAGGTTGATCACCGTTCGCCAGACAATGTAATTGCGCACTTGCTTGGCCATCTCTTCCAATGCCCGGTAGGTGGCCGAGAAGTAGGGGCCTGTTCGTGGCCCGAAGACTTCTGCCAACCGGCTGGCCAGCATCTCACCATCCATCCAGAGGAAGAGCATCAGGAACAGCACGATCAGCGTAATCATCGAGACTTCAAAAGTCGAGAAGATCAGCGTAGGCAGCAGCGTTCCTTCCATGCTGAACTGCTTATTCAGCCAGCCGAAGATGAGCGACTGGTTCGGATCGAACTGGAAAGGCTTTTCTGGTTCCGATTCACTCTTTACCGGCGAGGTGGGGAGCAGATTCGACACAATGGGGATCTGCATCTCCTTGGCTGGAGCCGTTGCCTTCGGTGCGACAGGTGCAGTGGATTTCGCTGGCGAATCCTTACTTGCCTCTTCGGTAGACTCGCTGGTCCTTCTGGGTGCTTGGATAGGGAAGAGTTGCTCAGCAAGCTGGGGCGAGATGTCTTCTGCGACACGATTGTGCAGCTTCATGTAGTAGATACGCCTGCCTTCCAGGGTACTCAACTCCTGAAAGCCATTCTGCACCGAAACAACGATCCAGATGATGCCGAGCGTCATGGCGAAGATCAGACCGATCATGACCACGATGGCTGCGACCCCGCGTGGGAGCCACCAACGGACACGCAGCAATTCCACCAGCGGATAGAACACCGCTGCGAGCATGAGGGCGACGATGAGAGGCATGATCAACGGCTTGCCAAGGGCAAGCGCAATGATCACTCCGAAGAGGGCAAGGAAGTTGAGCCCCCATCGGGTTTCCGGGTGCGACTGGAGAAAGCTGGGCGATGGACTGCTCATAAGCTGATGTATGCCATGGTTGACAAGGCACTGTCACGAACCAGGTTCAATGTATGCCGGCGCTGAAAAACAAGAACGAATGAGGCCTGACACATTGCTGCTGACAGCGTTCAGCAGAGACTGTACCATAGTTGGGGAAGCAAGAACAAGGCAGCGACTGGAATTTTTGAGGGTGCCATGTCGAGCAGTAGCCCGAAGCCAGCAGACTGGCGTGATGACCGTACGGTCAGTCCGTTGCCATTCTTTGTAGGCATCATTGCCCTCCTGCTCTTCACCTGGCTATGGATCGATGTCAATTACGTCTGGCATTATCTGTTGCCTTTAAATGGTCCGCCTCCGCGTGATGAACTGCTGCGCACCCGACCGATGACTGCAATGACTCTGGGGTGGATGTCTATTGGGGCTACCATTGCCTTTCTGGTACAGCCTCACCCCTGGCGTGCCCTCGGATTGTTACCTTGGGCAGGCCTGGTCCTGTGGGTACTGATGATCATTGGCCTTGTGGTAGATTACTCAACCAGTATCGGCCGCCCCCTCTTTGCTATCATCGCAGGGATCATCTGGTATGTGCCCTTTGCCACGGCGATGCGAAGGCTGTTTACGGTCTCCATCATGGAAGGCATGCGCAAGCCGCTCGACTGGGCAGCTGCTGCCTTCATGGGCGGACTCAGCCTCCTGCTCTTTGGCTGGTCGGATTATAACCACAAAATCAATGATCTCGTTCGTCGTTCCGATCGGCTGGCAAATCCAGAGAATCCCTTCCCCGTCATGAATGCTCAAGCCTATCAGGCACTCTGGGATGGCGTGCAGACACGGGGTTGGATCATGTTCCTGATCGCCACCGTGGTACTCATCTTCTGGATTTATCTCTTTCGCCGCGAGATGGTCGAGTCATTTCTCGAAATGGTTTGTTTGCCTCTCTATCGCTTCAAGCTGGTGGGGCCGGGCATTGGCAACTTCCCCAATCATGGGCCGGTGCTGGTGATTGCCAACCATGCTTCGTGGTTCGATCCAGCCTGGGTAGGTAAAGTGATTCCGAGACAAGTGACGCCGATGATGACGAGCGTCTTCTTCGATAAGCCGGGTCTCAAATTCCTGGTGAAGGATATCTTTGGCAGCATTCGGGTGGCAGATGTCGCTCGTCGAAGGGAAACGCCACCGGAGCTAACGGAAGCAGTCGAACGCTTGAAGCATGGTGAGTGTGTTCTCCTCTTCCCCGAAGGCCGCATGCGCCGTGAAGAAGATGAGCTACTCAAACACTTCGGACAGGGAGTCTGGCACATCCTGAAGGAACGCCCCAACACACCCATCGTGCCGATCTGGATCGAAGGTGGTTGGGGCAGCTTTGCATCCTACCAGGGTGGTACACCCCCTGCAGTGAACAAAGGCAAATGGTTCGACTGGAACCGCAAGATCACCTTGGTATTGGGCGAACCCCTCGTCGTCGACCCACCACTGCTGGAACATCACCAAACCACCCGAAAATACCTGATGGACTGCGTACTCGCGCTTCGCAAGTTCCTTCCCAAGAGCCATACGAAGTTGCTGGGTGGCCCACCATCGGTGCCAAGTCTGCCTGCGTGATACCAGCCCGACGCGCTAGGGAACGCCTTGCGACAGCGGTACGTCAATAGCCATCGCAAAGCAACTCATCTTGTCTTCGCGCGGTCTTCCCTTGCTAGCGCAGCGGGCTGGTATGCACTGTCGCATTTACACATACACTAACTGGCATGGACGCTCACCTCCGCTGTCATCATGGCGGAGTGTGATGACTACTTTCCAGCAGGACATGGCTATGGACTCTTACCATCACCTCGGCTTCGCGACTCGGGCTATTCATGCAGGGCAGGAAGCGGACCCTGCTACCGGGGCGACCATTGTTCCCATCTATGCTACCAGCACCTACACGCAGGCTGCTCCGGGAGACCACAAGGGGTACGAGTATAGCCGCAGTGGCAACCCGACACGGACAGCGCTGGAAACCTGCCTGGCTGCTCTCGAGGGTGCTGAGATGGGGTTGGCGTTTGCATCGGGGCTGGCTGCTACCAATGCCACGCTGGCATCACTGCTGAAGCCCGGTGATGAGATACTTGCCAACGCTGATCTCTATGGTGGCACGTTCCGTATTCTCGACAAGGTCTACAAGCCTTGGGGCCTCGAGCCTCGCTACACCGAGGATGGTTCTGCAGCAGGCTTCGCGTCGATGGTCACTCCCAAGACGAAGATGATCTGGGTGGAGACGCCGACGAATCCGATGCTGCAGATCATCGACATCGAGGCTGTCGCAGAAGTGGCTAAGAAGGCGGGAGCCGTGCTGGTGGTGGATAACACCTTCGCATCCCCTTATCTGCAGCAGCCTCTGCACCTTGGGGCAGATCTCGTCCTGCACAGCACGACCAAATACCTGGGTGGGCACTCCGATGTTGTGGGTGGCTGTGTGGTGGGCAAGAAGGATCTGGTGACGAAGGTGAAGTTCCATCAGAACGCTTCGGGTGGCACTCCCGGGCCGTTCGATTGCTACCTGACGCTGCGTGGGGTGAAGACGCTGGCCCTTCGCATGGAGAAGCATTGCCAAAGCGCTCGGCACCTGGCCGACTGGCTCGCCCATCATCCACAGGTCGAAGCTGTCTACTATCCCGGCCTCAAGGGACATCCGGGCCATGCCTTGGCGAAGAAGCAGATGCGTGACTTTGGCGGCATGGTCAGCATGCGAGTCAAAGGTGGCAAAGCGGCGACGATGAAGTTCCTCACCCATACCAAGCTCTTCAGCCTGGCAGAGAGCCTGGGTGGTGTCGAATCGCTGGTCAACCACCCCGCGACGATGACCCATGCCAGCATACCCGCTGACATTCGCCTGAAACGTGGTGTCGATGATGGTCTGATCCGCCTGAGCGTGGGTATCGAAGATGTGGCTGATCTCCAGGATGATCTGGAGAAGGCGCTGAGCGTTCTGTAACTTTGATGACATACGAGATGGGTGCCACGGTTTCGCCGTAATCGGCGTAACCGTGTTAAGCAAGCAATCGCAGCATCGTTACGCTGAGTACAGCGAGAGGCCGTCCGGTAATGGAGTTGATCTAAACAGCCTGATCTCAAGAGGTTACGTTGTAGTTGCGAACGCCAACACAACACATCAGGAGATCAGGCATTGCTTGGTGCCAAGGAAGGCACGTCTTTAGCCACGTTGATTGCGGAAGCGATCCCAGTATGCCAGGAAGCTGAACGACGTTGTCCGCGTCGAGGTGCAGGACGTAAGCCGGTCAGTCCCGATTGGGTCGTTGCCTTGCTTATTATGGTAGCGGTTCTGAAGCGACGGAAGTCGAAATCGGCTCAATATCGGTTCATTCACCATCATCGGGCTGCCCTGGCCAAAGCCTTGGGAGGGTTGCCGTTGCCCAGGCGAAGCACTTATTTCGAGCGGTATCGTCGAGCAGCCGGTTTGCTGGAGATGGTCATCCGCATTCAAGGAGAATGGGCCGTGCGCGATGGACATGCTCAGCCTCAACGGGTGGCCATCGACAAAAGTGTGATCGCCGCACGTGGACGTTGTTGGCATCACCAGTATCTGGCGGAGCGAGGAGGCTATCCACGCGGGGCGGATCGGGAGAGTACCTGGACACGCACTCCGCATGATGGCTGGATTCAGGGATATGCCTTCGAAGTGGTGGTAACTGCACAGCCCAACGGTGTGACTTGGCCGCTGCTGGCGTCTGCCCATCGAGCGTGCGACCGGGAAGCTCGTACCTCACTGGCTAAACTGCGGGCACTGCCGTCCGCAACACAGTATGTGTTGGCTGACAGCGCCTACGACACCAACGATTGCACCGAAGCGGCAGAGGGTTCGCCTCGCCGACCGGGCCGTCGCTTCGTGTGTCCTGTTTATCACCG
>WBZX01001447.1_pt1 | contig 17869 bp, 18 predicted proteins | sample 5204211 | NCBI WGS metagenome assembly WBZX01 (sample SAMN12344362, study PRJNA552823) | activated sludge metagenome | biome: Activated sludge suspended growth; feature: Nitrification reactor; material: Wastewater; isolation source: activated sludge from nitrification reactor of wastewater... | reverse complement strand
CTCGATGTTGCTGGCGTTCACCACCAACACATAGTGGTGATCGTCCTTGTGCTGCATGCGGTACACCAGCAGGTCGTCCACGATGCCGCCGTCCTGGTTGGGCAGGCAGCTGTACTGCACCTTGCCCACGGTTAGCTTGCTCGCATCGTTGCTGGTCACCTTCTGGATCAGGTCCAGCGCACCGGGACCGCGCACGATGAACTCGCCCATGTGGCTCACGTCGAACATGCCCACGTTGGCGCGCACGTTCATGTGCTCATCGATGACGCCGGTGTATTGCACGGGCATGAGGTAGCCTGCGAAGGGCACCATCTTGGCGCCGAGCGCTTCATGCACGTGGGTGAGGGCGGTCTTCTTCAGGTCGGTGGCGGTCTCGGTCATGGTGAGCGTAGGCTTGGCTGATTCGTTTCGTTACGGCTTGGCCGGTGCGGCCAGCAAGGCGTTGAAGTGCTGAAGGTACCGATCCTGCCATGCGCGTTTGCTCCAGTGTGCTTCCACGGAACGGCGGGCTTCGGCACCCATGCGGCTGCGAAGATCGGCATCGTCGATGAGGCGGCAGAGCTTGGCCACCCATTCGTCGGTATCCCTTGCCAGGAAACCATTCTCCCCATCGGTGATGATGTCGGTATTGACCCCCACCGGGCTCATGAGCGTGGGGATGCCGAGGGCCATGTACTGGAGACCCTTCAAGCCGCACTTGCCACGCGCCCATTCATCATCGGGCAGGGGCATGATGCCGATGTCCATGGCGCGCAGGTCATCGAGCTCGGTGTCCTTGCGCCAGGGCAGGCCTGTGATGCCCAACTCGGGAACACGGTAGCCGCCATCGCCCACCACCCGGAACACCACCTTGTCGCCATAGCGTGCATGGATGGCGCGCAGGGCCGGAATGGCGTACTGGAAATGCTGGATGGTGGTGATGCTGCCGCTCCAGCCGATGACGATGGGCCCGGGCGCACGCACGGTGCGCGGCTGGTATTCGTCCGTGTCGATGGTGGTGGGCACCACGTGCACGTTGGTGTTGAAGCCGCGCGCGTACCCGGCGAGGTACTCGTTGCCAGCGAACACGCGATCGCTGAGGGCGATGAGCTTGCTGGTCTTGCTGGCATCCTTCACCCAGCTCCACTTGCGGTTGGCATCGCTCACGTTGCTCAGCCAGATGCTGTCGTCGAAATCGAACACGATACGCGCACCGCCCTTGCGGAAGGCCCGCTCGAAGACGGTGCTGCGCGTCATGAGCGCCTCGCGGCAGATGAAGACGATGTCGAACTCCTTCAGCCGTGCCACATCGCGGCGACGCTTGGCGATGCTACGGCGCACGAAGCGCAACTTGTCCAGGAAATGGCCGGGCTTGTAGAGGAAGCTATCGTCGCTGGCCTCCACCAGGTAGCTCACCTCGCAACGGTAGCCGTTGTCCCGCAGGGTGTCCAGGTATTGCTCGAAACGGAAGCGCTGGTTGGGGCTGCGGCCCAAGCGATGGCTGGCTACGAAGAGGATGGCAGGCATGCGAGCGGCCGAAGATAGCCGGGGCTGGAAATGGGGAAACACGGTGACGCCACGCTCCCACAGCCCGTCCGCATCAGGCATCCACGGGTCGTGTGCAACACGCCGAACGGCGGATCGCACGCACCCTACCTTGCTGGCACAAGTCCGCTACCATGCGCAAACCACTACTCCTGGTCGCCTGCTGTCTGCTCTTCCACCTGACAGACCACGCACAAACGAGTTTCAACGTGGGCGGTGTCGTGGTGAACGCGACCACCATCGCCGATGGCCTTGATGTGCCCTGGGACCTGGTATTGGGGCCGGACGGACACCTGTGGTGGACCGAAGCGAACGGCCATGTGTACCGCATGGACCTGACCACCTACGAGTATGATCTCGTGCACACCGTTGCCGATGTTGAATTGGCTGGCTTCACCGCCGGTTTGCACAGCATGGCCTTCCACCCGGACTTCGCCAACGAGCCATACGTGTACCTGCATTACATGAACTCCACCACCTCCTCCGTGGTGGAACGTTTCCCCTACGATGCGCTCACCAACAGCTTCGGACCCGGCTCCGGCCATCTGCTGTCGGTCCCCATCCCCGGCGGCGCATCGCACAACGGATCGCGCATGGTGGCAGACGAGGCAGGGAACTTCATCCTCACCATAGGCGATCACATGTCGGGCTCGGCCAACGTGCAGAACTTGAACAAGATCGAAGGGAAGTTCCTGCGTTTCGACCCGCTCGGCGGCATTCCAGCGGACAACCCCATCCCGGGCAGCTACGTGTACAACTGGGGACACCGCAACCCGCAGGGACTGGTGCACGCGAGCAACGGCATCTGGTACAATTCAGCACATGGCCAGAACAACGATGACGAGGTGAACATCGTGTTGCCGAACAGGAACTACGGCTGGCCCACGGTGCTGGGGCTATGCAATACATCCACCGAACAGGCCTATTGCACCGCGAACGATGTGGTGGAACCGATCCATGAATTCACCGCGCAGATCGTGGCCCCTGCCGGACTGGACCACTACGACCACGCTGCCATCCCCGCCTGGCAGAACTCGCTGCTGGTGGCTACGTTGCGTGGCAAGGCGCTCTGGCAACTACAACTGGACGCGAGCGGCACCACGGTGACGAGCGCCACTCCCTATCTCGCCGATGTGTTCGGTCGCCTGCGCGATGTGCAGGTGTTGCCTGATGGCCGTGTGCTCGTGTGCACGTCCAACAGGGATTGGTCCGGCGCTCCCATCGCCACGGATGATCGCATCCTGTTGCTCGCTCCGGAAGTGAGCACTGGCATCGCATCACCCATCACGCACGTTCCATCGCTCGCACCGAACCCATCCGCCGACCGAGCGCTGCTCCAATTGCCCACTGAAGCATGTACGGTGACGCTCTTGGACGCGACCGGGCGGACCGTACTGAGCTGGACGCGGGTGCAAGGCCCGCTCGAACTACCCATTGCCTCATTACCCAGCGCCAGCTATCGCATCCACGTTTCCGCTCCCGGCGGGAATTGGCGCCTACCTCTTGTGGTGAGCCGATGAGGTAGCGACCTGTTCCGCGCACGCATCAACCCTGTTCCGTAGTGGAAGCCGGTCTGCTCGGCTCCACTGCCTACCACAACCGTCTGCTGATGCTGCTTCCTAGGCGGCACGGGCGCCCCATCTTCATCGGCCCCGTGCGCTAACAAAGGTTCTATTGCACTGGTCAGCGGGCAGCGCTTGCTTGGCACCTCGACCCATACGCCATGCGCAAGCTCCCGATCACTTCCCTCGCATTCATCCTCGGCCTTCTCCAGCACCATGTGGTGAGCGGCCAGACCCTCACCACGGACTTCGTGAACGCAGGTTACGCCATCAACGACCTGGGGAGCATCACCGACCTGCCCACGCCATACGGCGGGCTCACCATCCGCAGTTCATCGATGGACACGCTATACATAGGTGGCACGGCCAACCAGGCCGGCGGTGCGGTGTACAAGGTGCCCTTGCTCCGCGACGTGAACACCCAACGGATCACGGGCTTCGGCGGACCTGCCGTGCTACACGCACCGGCACCCAACATCGATGGTGGGCTCAGCTTCGCGCCGAACGGCACCATGTTGTACACGCGCTTCAACATGAACGAGTGGGGGCAACTGCTCACCGACGGCACCACGCTCAGCACTGCGCTCAGTCCGTTGGGTATCACCACCTCGGTGGGAAGTCACGTGTTCGTGCCCACGGGTGCACCGGGAGCGGGCAACCTCATCATCGCCAGCTACAGCGCTGCCATCCTGTACAAAGTACCCTTCACCATCGGCACGGACGGGGCGTACCAACCTGCCGCACCTACTGCCAGCGTATCGGTGACCGGTCTGGCCAATGGCCCCGAAGGCATCGCCTACGTCCCAAGCGGTTCGGCTGGCTTCACCAACCCGTCCATGGTGGTCTCTGCGTACCAAGCCAACAAGATCGTGGCCTTCGAAGTGGATGCGGATGGTCTGCCCATCGCCTCCACCGCGCGTGACATGATCACCGGGCTCACCGGCGCGGAAGGTGCCTTCATCGACCCGCTCACCGGCGACTTCCTCTTCTCCACCTTCGGCGGTACCAACCGCGTGATCCGCGTTACCGGTTTCGAGGTGCCGAACGCGCTGGCGGAGATCGACGTTCGGGCCGACCGCATGCACGTGGTACCGAACCCCACCACGGGGCTGTTGCAATTGGCCGTGGATGCGACCGAGCCTATCGAGGACGTGGAGGTGTTGGACGCGAACGGTCGCGTGGTGCTGCGCACAGGGCGCCCGCTCGCGAACACGATCGACATCGGTGCACTGCCCGCCGGTGTGTACACGGTACGCGCACGCATGGAACGCGGCATTCGCACAGCACGCGCAGTGCGCATGTGAAGATCACCATAGCCGTGATCGAAGCGTATCGGGTAGCGGAACAGGAACGTGCGTCGGTGCAGAGCCACTGGTGATCAGCAAGCCGACTTGAAAAGGGGACCTCACGGACGACCTACGTTCAGTGGCCCACCCGTTCCAGCACCAAGTCCTGCTTCTTGCCCACGCGGTAGTACACATGGCGGTCCTCCGCACCATCGGGCCGGTGGCGCATTCCCTGCGCGAAGCGGACCACATAGAACTCCGCGCCGCCCGGCGTGAAGGTGCCAAAGACGTTGAGGTAGGTGAAGCGTGGTCGGTGCATCACGCTTTCGCTCGCAGCAGGCTCGATGCTGCGGACCGTGCGCTGCGCGATCATGGCCGGTAGCTGCACGGACGGGAAGTCCCAATGCCTGCCGATGTACACGGTGTCCGGCAGCGGTGCGGTGGTGGTGTCCATCGCCGCGATGTAGTCCGCGATGGCCGTGCTGTAAGCCGCAGCAGTGTCCAAGTGCGCAGTGGTGGATCCTACCGGCGCTGCTGCCTGCGGACTTGGTGGAGTACAACTGCTTGCGAACAGGACCAGGGCGAGCAATGGAAGAGAGCGCGATCGCATTGGTCCAAACCTAGTGCTCGGCCGAGGGTCATCCCAAAGGAGGAGACTGGGTGATGGTCGCATGACGGGACCAACCACAAGCGCCAACTCCCTCCTATCTTGCTCACATGGCAGCCTTCTTCGGCCTGTTCGGCAAGCCCAAGGTCATGCTCCACGAGGAGCTTCCCTCGCGGCAGCGCATCGTGCGCATACTGCAGGACCACATCGTGCCCGACATGGAGGCACGGGGCTTCACCTTCAACGTGAAGGAGGTGCTCTTCAAGCGCGACCGGGGCGATCAGCGGGATGTGATCCACAACCATACCCACCGGCGCAACAGTTCACCGGGCTGGGTGCGATTCCAGCCGTTCTGGATGGTGGAGTCCCGTTCGTATGCCCGCTGGTTGCAGGAGCACATGGGCAAGGACAAGGACTGGGGCGGCACGGTGATCCACGGTAGGCTCGAAGACCTATCCCTCCATGACGAACGGATGATGGACGTCGACTGGTTCGACCTGGCGCGGACGGACAACAAGAAACTGATCGAGCACTACCACCAGGTGCTGATGCAAGAACTGGTGCCGCTGATGGACAGCGCGCAGGACCTACAGAACGCACTAGCCTATGAGCGCACGCGAGGTCACCACGACTCACCCCGCTACATCACAGTGGCCTGCATGCTGGGTGATATGGCCGAGGCGCGGGCAGCCTTGGCGCGCTACGAGCAGGTCGTGCAGCGAAAGGGGAACGATCCTGGCATGGTGCGCACCCTGGAAGACCACCGCCGGTTGGTGGAGAAGTTCAGCTGAAAGACGAACCGGAAGCTTGGGAGGACATCGTCGGTGGTCGAAGTGAACCAGCCAGGCATGAACGTGTACAACAGGGTCCCATGCGCGCGGCACTCCTCCCCTTGTTGCTGTTGGTCCATGCGACCAAGTCCTTCGCACAGCCCGATCCGTACCCGGACATCCGCGTGAGCCAGGCCAGGGTCTCACCCGCGGCGCCCTCCACCGTCGATACCCTCACCATCACTTACCAGTTCGTGGGGCCCTCGGGTTGCGACTATATCCGCGACTGGGTCGTGGAGCATCCACGTGGATCAAGGAACCACCTGCTTGTGCGCGTGACCAAGCCAACGCATGCCAAATGCACTGCGGACAAGGAACACCTGCGCACTGCCACCCTGCGCATACCGCCGCTCCCCGCCGGCGACTACCAGTTGATGATGGAAGGGAACTGGCGCGTGCAGGGCAACCAGTTCCGCTTGGGAGGGATGCCGGTGCTGTTCACTGTGCGGAAGTGATTAGCAAGATCCCGAGGAAGTGATCACGGCTCCGAGCCGCAGGGGCCTAGTCCCAACACCGCTCCGCCTCGCACAAGCGTTCACCCTCGAAGGCGAACGAGCGCTCGCGACGGGTGTTGCAGATGCGCACCGGAGGCTTCGCCATTTCGAGCGGCTCGGTCCAACGGCGTTGCCAGTACAGCTCGTCCACCCGCTCTTGCGGGTATTGCGCGGTGCGCTCCACGGTCACACGCATGGTGTCGTTCGCCCATGACCAAGTGCCGGTGAGCACCGCCACGGTATCGCCTTGTAGCGGATCACAATCGCCGGGTCGCCAGATGTGCAATGTGCCCGAACCACGATCCTCGAAGATGATCTCCTGGTAGCGGTGATCGGGAAAGAAGACCATGAGGCGCTCCTCATCCGTATAGCCAGCGATGCACTCACCGTTAGGGCCGTGCATCATGGGATCACCTACCCAGTAGCGGAACTCGCGGCCCAGCCAGCGCGTGGAGTCCAAGGCGGTCGGTTGCGCCGATATGCACAGTGCTGCGCAGGTGAATGGCACAAGGCTGATGAGGCTTCGGGGGATCATGTGGGCCAGTACAAGGATACCGCGAGCAGGTTCAGCGAACGTGGACTCAGAGCGTGAAGGCGATGGGCTTCTCCAACTCTTCCCTCACCATAGCGGTAAGATCCTCCGGCGTGATGCCGAATGGACGGAGCACCACCCAGTGATCATCGCTCGCGGCCATCGCCTTCAACAGCGCATCCTTGCCTTCGGTGCGGATGATGCGCTCGCAGAGCAAAGCACCGATCATGTACGGTACGCTGGTGCCTTCGGGCGTGGTGTCGCGCATCACCGTATTGCATCGGTCGCGCAGGTCGACATGCGCATCACTGGCCAGGTAGCGCTGCATGTTCGCGCGGTGCCATGCATAGTCGCGGTCCTCCATGGAGCCGAGCAAGGTGGCAAGCCCTTCTTCGAGGAGCGCGCATTGCGCCGCGTGGTGGCGCTTGGCGAATACGTGCACGAGCTCATGGGTGTAGATCTCCTTGCCGTTGCCGCAGTACGCATTGCCTGCGCCGTCCACCATACCGCCACTATTGATCTTGTCCATGAGGGGATGCGCCCTGAAGCCGCACGACCGGTAGAGGTCTTCCGGATCCGCGAAGGCGTAGTAGGTGATGGGGAACGGTGCGGTGCCGAAGAAGCGCGCGAGCGCTTCGATGTCGTGCTGCTGCGCTCGCGCCTCCTCTTCCGAGAACGCGTTCTTCGGGGATACCACATAGGTGACCGGGCCGCGCACCTGCCGCTCCCATCGCGCAGTGTTCAGATCGATGGGGAAGGCGAGCCGATAACCCGCAGCGGTCTTCCGCGCATGGAAGTCGAAGGCGTAGCGCAGCTGTCCGTTCGGATATCCGGGCAGGGCCCAGACCACATGCAGGAGCCGATCGCCTTCCGTGCCGAGCACGGTGATGCTGTGCAGTTCCGGGGGATAGCCGAGGTCGCCCACGCTGTCGTACTCGGCATAGCGCAGCTCATTGAAGATGTGCGCGTAGCGGAAGGAGTCGGCTTCGTCCCAGAAATCACCCACGCCTTCCCAGTACATCTTCTGGCTGAAGTAGTTTCTCAGGCAGCGGATAGCCAGTTGGTTCGAAGGGTCCAGTGTGTCCACGCGCGCAGCCACGCGCAAGGGTGTTCCTGGTCGCACTTCGTTCGCGGTGCTCCCGGTCGTCGATGGTTCGCCAGGTGCTGATGCGCAGGAAACCGCCAGAAGGATGATCGCCCATGCGTGCCAGATGCCCATGGCCGTGAATGTATCCGCACTGCGGCACAGGCCGATCGCTCATGCTGTTCCGGTGACGGCTGGTTAAGGCGTTCGTTGAGCGCGGACGGTGTCAACGACTTGTTGAACAGAACATGCGTCCGTTCAAGAGCAGCGGACAGCCCCGGCGGAGGTTGGTGGAGACCCTCTAGGGTCTAGAACGCGTGAACGCCTACGAATGAGAGCTTCTTATTCGCACAGTTGACCTGAAACTCAATATTCGTGAAGTCTTGTGAACCGAATGGCGCCTGGAACCGATACATGGCAACAGCAAGGTCTTTGTCCTCGAATTGACCCAATCCAAAGCCAAGTAGTTTCGGGTCGTGCATTGGACCACTCACGGAATCCAGCCGTACCATTTCACCGACTATCCTATTCAATGTAGAGTCCGGCAGGTATACGTCGTCGTTCAGAGCCTTCAAGCTCTCGTATCGGCGCTTCTGGAAGAGATCGATGAATGTGGACACTACCTCGAGTAATGAATCTGCCAGTTGCACGTCAGCAACGGAGAAAGTCTCTTTCACGTGGTATCCGCCCTTTGCAGCGTCCACACTGAGCAAATCGTATCCTTCAAGTGCCGATGAACCAGCAAGCGCAACATACTTCAGAGCCACCACAGAAGTAACGGATCCCTTCTCTTGGTAGATGTCGAATTGTGCGATGTCTTCTACGACCAGGTTAATGGTCTTCTTCATGCCCTCACCGGTCTCAGCAGTCACACCATACGAGAGCTTCCACCGTTGTGCACCCATGGAGCGACACAACGCCTCCATTGCTTCCTGCGATTGTTGAGCGCCACATCCCAACATCATGGGAATGGCCGTGCAAAAGACAAGAAGCGTTTCTCTCATGATACCTGCGATTCACTGGTAAACATAGGGGTGTAGCGGTCTCGGCCATCGCCTCCGCAGAGCTTCAAACCTCCGCAGGACCCCTGCTGGCGCGGATCTGTGATCCGTGCCGTCGTTCAGACAAGCCGACCAACTCAAAGAGGGCAGCCGACATTGAAGGTCATGGCCAGGTACCTAGGGGAAGAGAATGGCACGGATCACAGATCCGCGCCAGCGATCAGGAAAATTCACGCGAGCGTGGGAGATCCGGGAGTACACCTCGCGGTTTTCTATTGCAATACGACACGTTGCGAAGTCACCGCACCATTGCCCTGCACGCTGGCGAGGTAAGCACCCGCCGCAAGCGCATCCACGGCGATACGGTCGGTCGGCCCCACGATGCGTTCGTTGATCACGATCCGGCCTTGCGCATCGGTGAGCGTGAAGGTGCTCGCAGGTTCCGCGCTCGATACAACGATGGCGCGCGCGGCCTCATCGAACCACAGGTCCGCATTCCCTTGCTCCATGAAGGACGACACTCCCAGGGTGCTCGCGGTCAGGCTCAGCACCCAAGCGTCCTCTCCGCCGTGCCCGCCGGATACATCGCCGTCATCCGATGCGGAGATGGCCGCCAGGAAGTAGCCTCCTCCGGGCTTCGGCACCAAGGCGGAGGCACCGTCCTCGCCCGTGCCGCCGTATGTGGTCTCCCACTCCAAGGCGCCTGCGGCATCCAAATGCACCAGCCAGACATCACTGGCGCCCGCAAGCTCGGTCACATCGCCGTCCGTTGAAGTGGCGAAACCCGTGATCGTGTATCCGCCATCGGCATCCTGCACGGCGGCATACCCGCCATCGCTGGTGGTGCCGCCCAGGCAATGCTGCCATTCGATGGCGCCGTCGGCATCGAGCTTCACGGCCCACATGTCGTAATCGCCGTGGTTGCCGCTCACATCGCCATCGTTGGAGGTCGTGTAGCAACTGATCAGGCATCCCCCGTCCGCGGTCAGCAGCACACCGTTGGCGTTGTCCGTGCCGTTGCCGCCTAAACAGCGTTGCCAGGCGAGCACGCCGCTCGCATCCACCTTGATCACCCACGCATCGCTGTTGCCGTGTATGCCGCTCACATCACCATCGTCGGAGGTGGTGTAGCCGGCGGCGATCACGCTACCATCGGTGGCCGTGGCCATCGCGAATACCTGGTCGCTCTCCGTCCCGCCGAAGCAATCCTGCCATTCGATCGCGCCCGTGCCATCGAGCTTCGCCACCCACATGTCGAAGCCGCCATTGTACCCGGACACATCGCCATCGTTCGAGCCCGTGGTCCCGGCGACCATGATGCTGCCATCCACGGCCTCTTGCGCATAGGTCGCTCCGTCGAAGCCGGTGCCGCCAAGCGGTCGTTGCCAGTCGATCGCACCATCGCCATCCAACTTCACCAACCAGTTGTCCTGGCTGTCATGGCTTCCGCTCACGTCGCCATCCTCGGCACCCGCGAAGCCGCCAACGAGATAGCCCCCATCGCTGGTGGCCGAAATGGAATATCCCCAATCCTCGAAGCTGCTGCCCAACATGCGTGTCCATTCCACGCCGCCGGTGGCATCCAATTTCGCCACGAAGACATCGGAATTGTCGGGGTTGTGGTTGCCCGTGCAATCACCATCGGATGAGTAGGAGAAACCCACTACCGCGCAACCGCCGTCGGATGCGGCGGCGATGGAGAGGATGTTGTCCGTTCCGGATCCGCCCAGCGTGCGCTGCCACACGATGGTGGGTTCTTGTGCAAGAACGGAGAGACCGTGCGCAGCGATAACGCAGAACGTGAAGAGACGTGGTGTGTACATGCTTCGCCGAATGTAGAGCGGCCATGCCAATGACTGCGCGGAGGCACCGCAGGTCGTTGCCGTCCCGGCTCAAGGCCGGGAGTGCGACAGACCCGATGAAGATCCGGGAGAACACCCAAGTGTGGTCCAAGTTCCATGAACTAGATCGCCAAGCTCTGAGCCGGGTCGCTAAAGGGGCTCTCCCCGGCCGTGCCCACGGCTACTACGCGGAACCAGTAATAGCGCAGCGAGGGCAGGTCCGTAACGGTGTAGTGCGCATGCGGCACCTCGGCCACAACGCGCCAAACCATGTCTTGGTCCGGGACCGCGTCGCTCATCTCCACGCGGTACATCCGGGCTCCCCGCACCGGAGCCCAGCCCAGATGCACTTGTCCGGGGTGCTCGCCGAAGCGTGCCACCAATTTCTGCGGTGCTGGCAGTGCACCGATGCGGAGCGCGGGCCGGCGCTGCGGAAAACCGCTACTCACCAATTTGGGCAGGTCGCCCAGGGCCACGCTCACCACATGGTTCAGCAGGCGCGTGAGCACACCCTTGAGCTCGGCCTTGCGCACGCGCTGTACGAAGTGCGCCGTTCGGCCACCGTCCATCGCATCGGTGATGGCCGTCATCATGGCGATGCGCGCTGCGCCGAGTTGTGCCACCAGTGGACCCGCATCCGGAAAGTTCGGATTGCCGGTCATGTGTTCCTCTATCATTTGGGCCATGCTCACCAACTCAACGGCGCGCAGCCCTTTCATGCCACCAACCACTGTGCCCATGGTGTTCCGTATTGCTCTCCCTTACAACGCCGACCAGGCGTGATCCTTGCGCAAACCCTTGGCAACAGGGGCTCTCCCGCTGGGTACTGCCGCGGCTCCTAAGGTCTATACGACCGTTCCCTTGAACATCCCTACCGCGCCTTGCGGGGCCGCGACCGTTCCAGAAGTATCCACGGTTGCACCAACGGAAGTGGACGCCGAACCGCTTTACGCCGCTACCGATCCCTGGGGACTTGCACGCGCTTCTGTCTATACACCGGCCGCGCCCAACGGCACGGCACATATACCACTGGACCATCTTGCACACCCTTCAGGACCGTTCTGTGAACCGCTGGGGAATACCGCCAAGCATGTGGGAACGGATGCTGTGCCCACATGCCTGCGGACGGGGACCAAGGGAACCATACCTGCTCCCAACAGCGCATTGACCGCTTCGTTGGGAATGGCCCACAGAACCGAGGAGATGGAGCCTGCTCCCAAAGGGATGGCGAAGTGGTAGGTGCAGGCTACGCGCAGACGTGCACCGTTCGGTGGGACCGGCTGCGAACAGATGTTGGAGGTTTGGGTGGACACCCTGCGGTGGTCTAGAGAGTAAAAAGCGCACGAGCGTGCACGCTCGCGCGAGATAAGGGGGACACGCTGCGGTGTTATAGATCAATAATCTTCATCCCCGAGAATTTCATGAGCTCCTTTCATTTGAGATAAGCGAAAACGAACATTTCGCACCTCTTGTGAATTCTCACCAAACTGGTGGATAGCATCCTTCTCTTGTTGAAGTGCAATAGCCATGTCTTGGTAGAACATCGCGCCCTGTTGACAAGCGAGCTTTCCGAAATCATCTGGAGGAAGCTGACTGCACTCTCTTGCCCTCTTGTCAGCGATATTCTGGCACGCTCGGGCATCATCGTCCTCCATGCATCGGTCGTACCAAGACCGACGATGTAATACTGGCATCGGCTTGTTCGACGGAACCTCCCCGGAATATGAACCATTTCGACCAGCATTCACGGTAATGTTTATCTCAGAAGTGCCCGTGCGGTATATCGGGATGCGAATCTGCTCCGTACCGATGATAGAGTCAGAAGGAAGGCCAACACCAAGCGACCCTCCGAAGACGGTTATGGATGTAACCTTCGTGTTCCCTACGTTCACTGTAGGAACCCAGTACAAAACAAGATTGAAGTACGACTTGCTGCTATCCCCTTCAATAAATCCGCGCAACCCTTTCTGCGCCCCCATGCAAAGCTCAATGCACTTACCCCACTGTGTAACAGCATTGGCGTCAACCAATTGTTTTGCCACATACTCAGCCCAGGCAGTGTTCATGTATTGCGTGTTTCCCTGATCAAGGAAGCTGGCGACTGTTTGGTTGCTCTGATCCGAGCTGTTCATTCCGAACGGAATCATGCCTTCTCCAACGGGGACGGTGATATTGAACCCAAATCCACTAGACCCTCCACTTGAAGCAGCGTATTGGCTCTTAAGCCATGCCCTCAGATCATTGGTGAAATTGTTCGATGCTTGAGTCTTAGTATGGTCATAGAACGCCACCTGAATTTGCTTGCAGTGGTCGCAAGGAGATTGGCCGTACGACGGGACGAATCCGAAGGCGACGATAGCAATTGAGAAGAATTGACGTGGGGTGCTCATGCCTGCCAATTTAGCCAACGGATGCTTTCGATCGAGCAAACTCGCACCCAGCGATCCTGAAGAGGTCCAGAGCCCGGAAGGACACCCTGTTATGGTCTAAGGATGCGGTCACGGCTGCGAGCCGTAGAATCGTCCGCTCAAAAGCAGCGGACAGACCCGGCGGAGGTTTTGGAGGACTACTCCTTATCGAAATCGAACTTCGGCTGCTGTCCGCGCGCGATGTGACGAATAATCTTGTTAACCTGATACGACTTCGTCACATAGGTATTCACAGACTCATCGAAGCGTTGGTTCACTTGCAACTCGACTTCTAGTGTGTCACCCTTAGCGAACGCTTCCCCTTTGTCGATCAACTCGTAGAAGGAAGGGTCCGCGATCTTGGCGGAAATCTTAATCCCGCGATAGTAGAAGTCCCACTTCAAGTTGTCCTCGAAGCTCAGCCGAACGATATTCAGCGTCGCTGCCTCAACGATCTGCCGGTCGCCCTCGCCTTCCGTTTCCGATTTCAGGGCGAGGTCCGAGAAGTCCTCTCGACCGACCTGCACATAGGGCTTCTCATCCTTGTCCGTGATCTCGAAGCCAGTGATGGCAGGGTCGTTGTTCAGCGCATCGAAATTCTGCGATAGCGCATCCTGGACGACCGGGCTATGCTGGTAGATGTTGAAGGTCGTGTTGTTGATCACCAACGTGTTGCCTTCGTTGTTGATGATCGTCGTGGTGTCGCCCTTGGTCTCTGTCTTCTTCGGCTTCCTGCCGCGCAAGTGCTTTTTGAGTTCGATCAACCCAACCAACGAACCGATGATGGCAGCGCCCAACTCTACATTCTCCTTCGTAAGCAGATTGCGGAGGCTATCAACCGCCTTCTCCACCAGTTCGATGTGGACTAGGAAACTGCCCGGCTCCAACGCCTTGACCTTGATCTCGATCTTCTTCCCACTATTCAGGCTGCGATTGACCTCTTGAACGACCGTGGTCGTATGGATCAAACTGCTGATCAGCACATTCGCATCGACCTGATGCTGCTGACCATCAAACTTGATCTTGAAATCACTACCGTTTGGAATGGCAAGGGCCATGAACTATGAGCGAAGGGTTGGTTGCGAAAGATAGACCCGGAGAAGAGTGTGTGGTGAGGAAGCTCACAAGTGGCCCGTCTGACCGCGCTCAAACTAGTTGGCGCGGAACACTTTCCACAATCAAGGCTACTACAGTCTGAACAGCACGGATTCGATTGTCTTCGCAGAATCCACATCCAGACCAATTTTGATGCGGCCTTTCTTCTTGCCACTATCATAAGGCACCATGCCAGAGACGTTGAAGCAGTACCATACGGCATCATGTTTATCCGTCACCCGCAAATGGTGACTTGGATTGATGCTCAAGGTTGCCGCTCCATTGCCTTCACTCCGAATGAGCTGATTAACGTGCGCAATCAGCCCTTCAGTCGTCAATTGCTCCTCGCCTTGGTCTCTCCTTTTGAAATCGTTCACGAGCAATTGCTTGGGCTTCGCTGCAGACATGAGCCGAGCTGCACCATTCGTAGCATAGCCGATTGCGTTTGATGCAACGCTGCGCGGATTGCGTTTAGCGGTCGAGTCATAGAAGAGATAGCACGAACCGATGAAGAAGGTTCCTTTCACCTGCAGCGGGAAACCATCCTGTTCCAGTACCTCACATTGCGACATGAGAAAGATGAGCACTAGGAACGTGACAATGTCGGATCTCATCCCAACGCCTTCGTGCCAGAAGTAGTAGCCATCACCTGTTGAGTTTCTGCCGAATCGGCTTCCGATCATGGAATCCTCACAGAACCTCGCACAGCGACGAATAGAACTGTCCAGCATATTGGTGAGACTGTACAGCGCAGCCAATTGATCGGAGTTCTTCATCTGCGAGAACCCGCAGATGTCAATCAAAGAGAACCCCTTCTCTTTGAGCAGCGGCGCCCCGTATCGTCCAATCATACGGCCAGCATACCTCCACTGCACTTGGAAAGTGGTTGATACCAGCGCTTCCCTGATCCTGAAAACATGTGGATTACCATCGCGCAGCCCCCTCAAGGATGATGGTCTGTGGCTTTTCCCGAGGTTGTAGCCGACGTCAGAAATCTCTTGGAGAATGGCTATCGCATTTGATAGGTCCATGATGTTCGTCGTCATCAACATCACGACGTACTCAATTGGGTCTGTCTTTGTGCTTGTCTGCCGACCACGCGCTTCGGTCTCGGTTTCTGCTGCACCGGGTAGATCGCTGTCACTAGTGTCCTCTACTTCCTCCTTCGCTCGATCCGGCCACCTGCGAACCACAGAATAGGCGACAAGCGGATATAACCCGCCAAGAGTTGTCTCGTTCACAAATGACTGAAGTTCATCAGTCATTCCTGCTTCATCGGAAAAGGTTCCCAGATTCACAGGCGCGCTGTCATATCTACTCTTTTGATCGGCCATGGCGGTATTGCTTCGCTCGAATGTATGTGTTCCTCTCATGCACCCGCGTAACGGATTGCAGCGGAAAGCCCGCAAGCGAGGAGGAACGACGAGTGCGGACTTGAAGCGGAAAGCCGGACCCCGCCTGCATTTGAGGCGGGGGCACGCCCAAAGAACCTACCTACTCAAGTACATACTCCTCTCCCCATACACCTGCCGGAAGAACCCCGCGTCTTCGCGCGGGGCAGGCTCCTCCTTCAGGTCCTTGATAGTGGATGGCCTTGCCTGTGTCATGGCCGTGCGGGGCTTTCCACAAACCTACGGTCCGGAAAGGGATGAACGCCTTGCCTGTTCACAGGCCTCTCCTACCTTGGATCCATGTCGGAGAAGACGGGCGATAGCGACATCTTCCGCAAGCACGGCGGTTTCGAGAAGCTGCTGAGCTACCAGGTGGCGGAGCTGCTGTACGACATCACGGTGCGGTTCACGCAGCGCTATGTGGAGGCGGGCAGCCGCACCCGCGATCAGATGGACCAGGCCGCACGAAGCGGCTCGCGGAACATCGCCGAGGGCAGTGTGTTCAGTGCCACCTCCAAGAAACTGGAGATGAACCTGACCAACGTGGCACGCGCAAGCCTGGTGGAACTGAAGAAGGACTATGCCGCTTTCCTCCGGCAGAACAAGCTGGTCCTTTGGCCCATTCCGGATGCGATGCGCCAGGAGCTGATCGATGGCCGTTTCAAGACGGCCGATGAGGTGGCGCGCTGGGGGGCGGATGTGCACAAGCGTGCTCCGGAGCGCAGCGGGGCCGAGATCGCGGCCAACATCGGACACGTGTATTGCATGGTGGCCATCGGCCTGTTGGACCGACAACTGGTGACGCTCGCAAAGGAGTTCAAAGAGGGCGGGGGGTTCAGTGAGCGCTTGCACAAGGCACGGACCCAAGCGCGTGGCAAAGGCCAAGGGCCTCCAGAGCAGTAGCTTCTTGGGTGGACACGGGGCAGCGCCCGCCACGGTGTGTACCAGTGGGCAGGCTTACCAAACCCGCAGTTGGCCTCGGGTGGACACAGGTGGACACGGAGGAGCACCTGCCTCCGTGTCCACCTGTGTCCACCCGCACGCGAGGCTGAACGGCCTGCCAGGAAAGAAGCACTGGCACTTGCACGCCCAAAGAACCTACCTGCTCAAGTACATGCTCCGCTCCCCGTACACCTGCCGGAAGAACGGATCCTTCAATTCGCCGCTCACTCGAACGCCGCCTCGACCCTGAGGTAGTTGTTGTGCATCCCCACCAGCCATTCACCGATCTCTTCCGCTGGTGCATGCGCATTGATGCTCGCGCGGAGGGTGAATGCACCGTTGACCTGTTGGCTCTCAACCATGAGGATGATATTCGCCTCGTTCGCGCCACGGACGCTATATCTCGCGAACTCCTTCTCAAAGGCCGACATCGATCGAAGCCCTGCGGCGATGTAGGCTGGCCATTCACTCTTCTTCCTATCCAGGTAGTTGAACTCAGGCTGGTACACACAGGCCGCCAACTGCTCCTTCACTTGAACACCAAGAACCTCTGGTTCGCCCAATGACTCCAGGACCGGAGTGGGACTTTCCGCCCACAGCCCAGCGTGATTGAACAAGGACGTAACAAGCACCTTCCCGCTTCTGCGTGAGATGTACACGTTACACCCATGAACGAAGGCCTCAGACATCTATCGACTCAAGTACATCGACCTCTCCCCATACACCTGCCGGAAGAACGAATCCTTCAGGTCCTTAATGAAATAGATCGCTCGCCGGTGCTCTTCATGTCTGACTTGTTGTATAGATCATGACACCCAGTATCGTTGCCGCGAGAACGACCAGGCTGAAGAACAATAACAGAAAGAAGCGGGCATAGATCCTGCGCTCCTCTGCGGGCAGCTTGCCTGTGATGATCTTCCACGCAAGGTCCGTCTTCATGTAACGGCCAGGGAGTGAATCAATGGCGGCTTTCGATTTCCAAGCGACCCATCCAGCGAACGCGAGCCATGCGGCCATGAGGATGTAGACCAATACCGGCATCGCTACCTGCTCAAGTACATACTCCGCTCCCCATACACCTGCCTGAAGAACGGATCCTTCAAATCCTTGATGAAGTAAATCGCTTCGCCCGTCGATTTCATCTCAGGCCCGAGCGACTTGTCGACGTTCGGGAACTTGTCGAAGGAGAACACCGGGACTTTGATGGCATACCCATCTAATCTGGGCTTGAACTGGAAGTCCTTCAGCTTGGCGCCGAGCATGACCTTGGTG
>WBZX01001403.1_pt1 | contig 17871 bp, 12 predicted proteins | sample 5204211 | NCBI WGS metagenome assembly WBZX01 (sample SAMN12344362, study PRJNA552823) | activated sludge metagenome | biome: Activated sludge suspended growth; feature: Nitrification reactor; material: Wastewater; isolation source: activated sludge from nitrification reactor of wastewater... | reverse complement strand
CGACACCGGCGTTGTAGGTCACCCAAAGATTTTCGAGTGAGGATCCAAAATTAAAGAGGCTTATCAATGCATGATCTGATGTCTGCTTGTCCATGTAGATGCAGGAGACACTGGCTGTACCTGGCAGATTAGCAAAAACAGAAACATCACCAGTAGAAATATCGCCGTCATGCGCATTGTCAATCCGAAGTACCAACCCACTTTGTCCTCCAAAATAAATACGGTTTTGTACTGTAGGATCTGCCTTGACGGCAGTAACGTTGATATTATATCCCGGGATATCCACTTTGTCCAATTGGCTGGTATTGACAAACCAGCGGAAAAAATCTATATCATTGATACCCACCTGGTCGACCTGGCCATAGAGAATATTTGCATTGTCATCATACCCTGAACGGTTGACAAATTCACCCCCTACATCTGCGCCAAAACCGAAGCTAAAACCTCCGTTGAGTGACAAGCCATAGTTACCATACTGTGAGGAGACCATCTGGATATTGGGTTCATTCTGATCGATAAAACCAAACATACCATCACCGCCCCAGGCTGTTTTTGAAGGAGACAATCCGGCCTCTTCAATGATCAGCGAATTATTATCCTGTGTCCCTCCCATCACATAAGGAGAACCTGCTGCAGGGTGAATAGCGCCTGCATAGAATTGAGTGGTCACATACCCTATACTCTTATCGACTGTACTCGCGCCACCGTTTTCGCTGAGCCATATTCCGCCGTCATTACCAAAAATAACACGGCCTTGTTTTTTAGGATCAAAGGCGATGATATGGTGATCAGTGTGCATCTCCTGGGCAATCACTTTCCAGGTGAGGCCCTGAAAACCTGATTCGGCCATATTTACGCCACCTGACAACAGTTTAAAACAATTGAACGGATCGCAAGCGATATCAAGGTCATACCATGCCTGGCCATATCCTTGGAAGATGGCGGGTTCTGTCCTTGAAATCCAGCTTTCCCCACCATCATTGGATACAAACGTATTGGAGGAAAAAGAACCAATGGCACCGATAGCATACAGGATATTGGGGTCACCGGGGCAGACCGCAAATTCAATCCGATTGACGTTATTCGGGAAGCCAGGCTTACCCAATCCAATACTCACCCAGTCCGCCCTGTTGCCTGTGGTGGATTTATAGATAGAATTATCATTAGAGGTATAGAAGGTCTGATTGGTCTCATTGTAGAAGAAGTCATGAAAATTGTCGCTGCTTCCTCCGGCCAATCCGGTGCCCATGACCTTTTCCCAGGTTTGTCCATCATTCTGGCTTCTCAGCAATCCTCCATTCGCTGTGGCGGCATAGACATCACCATTGGTATGCACATATATTTCATTGACTGTGCTCAGGACGCTGTTCTCAGTAGATGGGAGTATTGCCCATGTGGCTCCATCGTCTGTTGATTTGAAAATACCTGCGCCTTGCACGTCTCCTGTATAGCTTTCTCCTGTGGATACATAGAGTGTATTGTAATCGTTTGGATCCTGGGCGATATCAGAAATGGCCAGGCTTTCAAAATAGACACCAAGCTTCTCCCATTTCGGATCATCCAGTGTGATGTCATCTGTACGCCATAGTCCTCCGGAAACACCGCCTACCCAGATACGATTTCGGCTGGGGTCGGACTCATCGATCAGGATAGCCCTGGTGCGACCTCCACGGTTACTTGGCCCACGTTCACGCCACACGAGATTGGTCAGGCTGCCCCGGGAAGATCTGCTCCTTGAGGAGGATGCTATCCTGCGTTGCCCTTCGTCAATCGCCTTAAACAATTTATCATAAGGGATGATCCCCAGATCTACATCAGATGAAGTAAACTTATAATCAAGAATGGCATCTTCAATCCGTTGTTGTTTGCTGGCCTTTGCCTGTGGTGCATCCATTGAAGATGAGGGCTTGAACAGGAAAGTTAATGTGACGGCTACCAAAGCGCCAATTACCAAAAGGAATGATCTCAACTTCATAAACTCTATTCAATACTTGTTGTTAAAAAAAAGGCATCTGTATTCGTAATACACTCTATTTCCAACCCTTTCATTTACTTACGGCAATAGGCAATATGCCTACTGCCTATTGCCTATTGCTCTATCGCTTTTTATTTTGTCAATTGGTTTACACCAATTGATCCCTGATTGCTATTGCCCTCCGCGGGTAAATAACTTATATGCTTTGTTCTCCCCTTCCCCTATCTTAACTGTGAGTATATATACTCCTGTTGGCAAGTGGAGCTGATCCAGTTGCATAGCCACCGCGTTTGGCACAGTCGTTTGTTCAAGCACCATCTTACCTGATACATCAAACAATCGCAAGGTCACCGGCTGGGTCACAATACTAGAGAAACTCACCCCGATATAATTATTGAATGGATTGGGCAATACACTCTGGACAATATCCGGTTCAACATCCTTCCTCACTACTATAGTGTCCGTGTAGAATTCAAGGAAGTAGTCGATGTCCGGATTTTCATTGATCACCTTGAGTCTGTAATAAATGACATCACGGAGGCTCTGATCAACTTTTGTGTAGGTATTGGCAAAGGTGCTCACGACGCCCTTTGCCGGAAGATTGGCGACTTCGCTAAATCCAAATCCGGTGTAGGATCTTTCCAGGATAAAGCGTTGGCATTGATATTCAATACCAGTTGTCCAGTTGACTGTCACTTCCTGATCCGCAGTATATGCTGCATTGAAAACCGTTACGTTTGTTTTCAATTCGCCTTCATAACGGGTCACTTCAAAATTATCAATTGCCAAGCCCTGAGCCGGTTCTTCAGCATCGGAGCGGAATATATATCTGAAACTCACAGCAGGATTCCCGGCGAGGAAACTGATATCCTTGATGTATTGGGTCCAGGTGAGCTGGGCATTGGTAAAGTATGATTTCCCTTGAGCAAATGCACCATCTGTAATATTGGCGTTGAAGTAATTATACCAGTTTGGATTATCCCTGGTCCCCAACTGATCCCAGGACGCACCTCCGTCTGTGGAATATTCTACCTGAAAACCATCATTCCTGTTTTGGATCGCAAACTTGGCCCAGAATTTCAATTCATACAGTCCCGGTTCAGTGAGGTTGAACATCGGTGTATAAAATTCTGCCCTTGTATTGTTTTTGTACAGGGCATCATTGATGCCGAGGACCCATGCGTTTGCTCCACTGAACGTCCCGTCCTTCCCTGGCTTATCCGAAACTCCGCGCTGCATGCCGGTACCTTGAACGGTATAGGGTGCAAAGTGTTCAGGCTTTGTTTCAAAATCACCTGCGTAGTCTGAGACCCCAACCTGGTATGGTGCAGGCAGATATGGCAAGATGGCAATAGTTTGTGTCTTTGACACTGATCCATTGATCGTGAGTGAAATCGTATAAATGCCAGGCGTTTGATACGTATGCGTGATCACAGGTTCCTGTGACGTAGTATTATCCCCCAGGTCCCATTGATAGTTTTGTGCATTGACAGATTGTGAGCCATCTATGATGACTGGTTGGCCTTCGTAGGCTATAGGCTGGGCGACGATGACTGAAGCAGCGGCAGAAAATACATCTGTGGTAAATAAGCCGCGCCCATGTGTCACCCCAAGAACGACCTTGTCGCTGTCGCGCATCAAGAGCATTTCCACTTTGACAAATGGCATCCCATTAGCAGGATTGATGGGTTCCCAATGGGTGGCATCACCATCCACGTCGTCAGTGACCCATACTCCTGCTTCGGTAGCAATCATCACCCTGTCGTGATCGGCAGGATCAAATATAGCCCAGCGTACAGGCATGTCAGGAAGGTCACCTTCGATGGCTGTCCATTCTGTACCGCCGTCGTAGGTGACGTAGATATTCTTTAGGTTCGAACCGAAGTTAAAGAGGCTGACCAGGATATGCTGGTCACTCTGCTTGTCGAGATAGACACATGAGACACTCGCTCCACCACCCAGGCTTGCTACTGTTGTTCCTTGCACAGTGGTACCTTGATTGGCATTGTCTACGCGGATGACCCTTCCATTCTGACCTCCGAAATACACCCTGTTTGGTGTATTCGGATCAGCCTTGACGGCACTGACATTGAGGTTGGTCCCCTGGATATCGATATCTTCTGTAAAACCAGTATTGATGTTCCATCTGAAAAAATCCGCACCGTTGACCTGTCCATAGAGGATATTGGCATCATCATCATATCCTGAACGGTTGATGAAATCACCGTTGACCGTAGCCCCGAAACCAAAGTCTCCGCCCCCATCTGTAGACAATCCATAATTGCCCCCCTGGGATGAAACGATCTGAATATCCGGCTCATTCTGGTCGATGAAGCAGAAAATACCATCACCACCCCACACTGAGTTTGATGGTGCCAGTCCTGCCTCAGTGATCTGCAGTGAATTATTATCCTGAGTACCTCCGAGGAGATATGGTGATCCTACCTCCGGATGAATTGCTCCGCAGTAGAATTGTGTAGTCACGTATCCTTCATTCTTGTCGATGATCGTCTGTCCGCCATTTGTACTCATCCAGATACCACCGTCATTGCCAAAGTAGACGCGTCCCTGCATTTTGGGATCAAATGTGATGTTGTGCTGATCCACGTGCATATTGCCTGGGAGGAATGTCCAGCTCAAGCCCTGGAAACTACTTTCAAAGCAAGGTACTCCACCGGCTATGATCCTGCCGCAATTGAAGGGATCTGCAGCGATATCGAGGTCATACCAGGCTTGGCCATTTGTAAAATCTTGACCGGGCATAATTCCAGGAGCTGGCCTTGATGTCCAGTTTTCTCCGCCATTGTTTGACACATAGGTATTTGATGCGGATCCATTGACAGATCCGAGCACATACATTACATCGGGATTTGAAGCACATACGGCAAGTTCGGTCCTGACCAGGTCTGTAGGAAAGCCTGGTTTGGACGTTCCGATATTGACCCACTCTCCACGGTTGCCGGTAGTAGATTTAAAGACAGAGTTTGCATTGGATGCATAAAATGTCTGGTTGACCTGATTGTAGAAGAAATCATAAAAGATATTGCTGCTGGCTCCGGAAAGGGAGGTACCCAGGACTTTCTCCCATGTACCGCCAGCATCTTTACTTCTCAACAAGCCACCTACTGATGTGCCGGCGTAAACATCTCCATTGGAGTGAATGTATATTTCATGTACATTTTCAAAAGTGCTGTTCTTTGTAGAGGCAAGCCATGTCCATGTCTCACCGTCATCCGTGGATTTGAAAATACCCGCTCCGGTGACTGCATCGACGTTGGGAAATCCTTCACCTGTTCCGACATAAATAGTCTGGAGATTGTTAGGATCCTGTGCGATGCAACCGATGGCGAGGTTATCCACCTGTAGCGTTAGTTTTTTCCATTGGGGATCAGCCTGGGTGATATCTTCTGTTCTCCACACACCACCTGATACACTACCGATCCATATCCTGTTGCGGTTGGGATCGGACTCATCAATCATGATCGCCCTCGTGCGTCCGCCAACATTATTTGGTCCTCTGGTACGCCATATTGCATTGGTCAGGCTTTCTCCGCCCATGCTGCTGCGGGAGGGTTGTTGGACACGTTTCTGTCCTTCGGCTATGGCGCTGAATAATTTGTCATAAGGAACATAGCCGAGGTCAATATCGCGGGAGGTAAAAATCATGTCCTCAATAGCCCCTTTGATTTCTTCAAGTTCTGCTTCGGGTCCTTCTTTCTCACCATCAAATCGTTCTGATTTGTTGATGTCCTTAGCCTGATGGGAAATAGCGTCCTTTATGAAAGGAAAGCTGATGAATAATGCTATGGCAATAACGGGAATGAGGTAGTAGAGTTTACGCATTCTCAGGTTCTTGATATTAGAAATGTAATATTAAACGTAAGAGTTGGTTCAAGGTTTTGAAATCAGCAGGAGGCAATATCCGGCCCTGAAAAACTCCAATTCACTGGTGCAGCAAATTCAACTGGTATGAACGGATATAGATTCCGGTTTAACTTCTGATCAGTGCTGCAAACAAAACAAACTCTGGAACGGATTAAGTTCCTTGAGCCATAAGGCGAAGATAGAAAAAACAGGCCAGAAGATGTTGCTGGTATTCAGCCAAATGTCACCTAAACGGCATGGGATCAATGAGATAAGCAGGAACCTTCCGGGGGATGGGAAATTTTCAGGAAAAGGCTGAAAGATTGTTGACAAACATCCAGTTGCCCCCGACATCCAGAAATCCGCCATCAGGGAAGACTTTGAGGAAGACTTCATCCCTGAATTTCAGGTTCTTAGCTATATCAGGCTTGTATCGGCTGAGGCGGTTATAGAGCAGTATTCCGCCGGGATTGAGGAGATCCCGTATAGCTGTCAGGGCTTCTTCAGTCTCCAGTTGCTCCGGAATCCGGTCGCCGACAAAAACATCTGAACAGATCATGTCATACTTGCCTTCGTGCCATTCCAGGAAAGACCCGGCGTCGGCGGTAAAGACCTGGACTTTGATCTTCTTTGGGGAGAGGACGTACCTGTAGGCCAGACTGGTGACAGCTTCATCGATTTCGACAGCGGTAAATTCTAGATTTCTTTTAAACCTGCTGGCGAGCATATCCGGGATACTGGCCATCCCCAGGCCTAGAATCAGGCAGGATTTGACCTGGTGATTTGCCCAATCCAATCGCTCAAAAGATTGCCTGTAATTGGTGTAGAGATCTCCAAAGCTATAAATCGCGCCATCCGTGATCAGCTTATATCTGCCCCTGTGGAGTACGACCTTGAGATGTTCGTTGTGTTCACTACTGAGCTCTTCGACCGGCCATTCGATGAGATGGCTCAGCCATATCCTGAGCTTACCTGGAGGGCGACTCATCTAGCGGTACATCACTGAGAGTTCAAAAACCTTGCGAAAGATATTTTCATCTTCGATTGAAAATTCAATATCCCGACGGGCCATTACCTTGCGGGCAGTGGTCATCGCCTCATCCAGCCTGTGGGTCATGAGTCCGGAGGAGCCGCCCCAGGAAAAGGAAGGGACGAACTTAGGCGGGAATCCATCGCCAAATACATTGGAGGCTACCCCTACAATAGTGCCGGTATTGAACATACTCTGGATGGCGGCCTTACTGTGGTCACCCATGACGAGTCCCAGGAACTGGAGGCCGGTATCCCGCATACTACGGGTGCTATAATCCCACATGCGGACTGTGGAATAGTTGTTCTTGAGATTAGAGACGGTAGTGCCTGCGCCAAGATTACACCATTCGCCAATGATGGAATTGCCCAGGTATCCGTCATGGGCCTTATTAGAATACCCCAGGATAACAGACTCGTTGACTTCTCCCCCGATTTTGCAATGAGGACCGATGGCTGTTGGTCCGTAAATCCTTGCTCCCATTTTGATGGTGGTGCCTTCGCCGATGGTCACGGGGCCGCGGATGATAGCGCCTTCCATGATATGGGCGTTGCGACCGATGTAGATGGGTCCTGATTGGGCGTTGAGGATAGCACAACTGACCTGGGCGCCTTCTTCGAGGAAGATATTATCTCCTGCGATCACGGTATTATTGGATGGCAGGGTTTGGCTGGTTCGGCCGTTGGTGATCAGATGAAAATCGTATTCTATTGTTGCCCGGAGGTAGAGAAACAGATCCCATGGATAAGAAAGGTGTATAAATGGGGTGTCTGCGAGTTCCAGTCCGGATATCTCTTCTATGGCTTCGTCGCGGAGGAGGTTTTCAAACTGGTGGCGGTTGAGGCGGGCGGCGAGGAGGTTACCTTCATCCATCAGGGCTTCATTAGGCTCCAGTTGTTCGATGAGCCTGACGAGTCGGTCGTTGGGCATGACGGCACCATTGATGACGATATTGTCATTCTCGAGGTGCATGGAGAAGCGTTGGCTGAGGTATTCGGAAGTGATATAAGAGGCGGAGCCTTTGAGCAGTTTTTCCCATCGTTCCCTGATGGTAAAGATCCCGGTGCGCAATTCAGCTACCGGCCTGGTGTAGCTGAGGGGGAGCATTTGTTCCCGGGATTCGTCATCAAAGAGAATGATGTTTCTCATGGTCTATATGAGGCAATTAAAAAAGCCCCGAAGTGTGACCGGGGCTTTTTGATTATTCTTCAGATTCTTTCTTAGCAAATTTGGTGTTGGCAAATTTCTTGTTGAACTTGTCGATCCTCCCCGCGGTATCGATAAACTTCATCTTACCGGTAAAGAAAGGGTGTGACTGGCTCGAAATCTCCAGCTTGACCAGAGGATATTCATTGCCATCTTCCCATTTGATGGTATCCTTGGTAGCCACACAGGACTTAGTCAGGAAAGCGAAATCGCAGGAAAAATCCTTAAATACGACGTGGCGGTAATTGGATGGATGAATATCTTTTTTCATGGCGCTTTTTAATAATGGACGGCAAAGGTAAGGGTTTTAGGTTTCTCTGCAAAATTAATATGGAAAATTATTAGTGAAGGGCTAAAGGGCCTAAAAGGCGGAAGAGGCGGAAGGCAAGTCGGAACGCAGTGAAGATCCCGCTCGCTGCGAAGCCGAATAGCGGGAGGGCAGTGGGCAGTGGGTAATTGGCAATTGGCATTGGGCAGTTGGCAGCTGGCAGCTGGCAATAAATCTAAAGTAAATTAGAGCATAAGCAGTTGAAAATGTGTGGAATAGGAATTTGTATTTCGGCGAAATATATTTCGTAAAAATACGTACAAAATCTGCTCGTATAAGCAATCCGGCAACCGACCTACCCCTTTATGAATACCCCAATCCTGGAAAGAAAGCGTCCCTGTACATCCTGACCTCATGGGTCTTGCCTGGCTCACCGGTTATGGCTATGATATCAAACCTGATCTCCCATTCGTAGCCGACGGACCTCATATAGGCCATGGCAGCATCGATCAATAAACGTCGCTTACGTTGGTCTACCATCTCCTCCGGCCTTCCAAAAGCCGTACCTGACCTGGTCTTAACTTCAACAAAGACAAGAATCCCCTTTTCCTTCGCGATGATATCAATCTCAGCACGCTTGAACCTCCAGTTTTGGCAGATCACCTCAAAACCCTCCTTTTCCAGAAAGTTGACGGCCTGTTGTTCCCCCCATTTTCCGTGTTCATGTTGTATCGCCATTTCATGTCCAAAATAAGGGTGTGTGTACTTAAGGATCAAGGAATTTGAGATTTTCAACCCTCCTACCCTATGAATACGCCATTTTTGTAAAAAAAATACCTTGTTTTACAGGCTAATCACATTTTATCTAATACCGTCGAATACCTAAACTCTATGATGAATCAACTGATAGAGCGGTTTATGGACCAGCTCGAAGAAGGCTTACAGATCGGCAGCAAGGCGACTATCCAACCGGCTGCTTCCAATATCAACCATATCTATGTCGCCGGACTCGGTGGCTCAGGTATCGGTGCAGACTTCGTCTCTTCCTTTATCCAGGATGAACTAAAGGTTCCCTTCCTTGTCAGAAAAGGATACCATGTTCCTGCCTTTGTAGGCAAGGACACCCTGGCGATCGCAAGCTCTTATAGTGGAAATACTGAAGAAACCCTGATATCCTATGACCAGATCAAAGATCAGGGTGCCCGCATCATCTGTGTGGCTTCAGGAGGCAAAATCATCGAAAAGGCCAAAGCTGATAGTAATGATTATATCCAGGTGCCGGGCAACTGGCCGTCCCCAAGGGCTTGTCTCGGTTATAGTGTGACCGCACAACTCTGGGCCCTTCATAAACTTGGCTTTATCTCTGATCGAGCAATTAAAAATGTGGCTTCTGCAATCACCCTCCTGAGAAACGAAGAAAGTGATATCAAGGCGCAGGCCCAAAAGATCGCCAAACAACTGCATCACAAAATACCTGTGATCTATATAGAAGACCGGATGGAACCGGTAGCCGTACGCCTTCGCCAGCAGATCAATGAAAACAGCAAGGCACTGTGCTGGCATCATGTCGTACCGGAAATGAACCACAACGAACTCGTAGGCTGGACAGAGAAAAATGACAACCTCGTAGTCCTATACCTCCGTAATGATGATGACTACTCCAGGAATGTTGTTCGCATGGATATTAACAAGAAGATCATTGGCAAGTACGCCAGTGAGATCATCGAGGTATATTCCAAAGGGGCTAATATGGTTGAAAAATCACTTTATCTCGTTCACCTGGGTGACTGGATTTCATGGTACCTGGCAGAGTTGCGAGGTGTTGATGCACTGGAGGTAAATGTGATTGATTTCCTGAAAGGTGAATTGGCGAAAGTGTAAAGTGCAAAATGATGCTTCGGCTACGCTCAGTGACCGGAAATAAAGTGAGGAGTTAGGGCTTAAAGGCTAAAGAGGCGTAAAGGCTAAAGAGGCTAAAGAACTAAAGAGGCTAAAGAGGCGTAAAGGGCTAAAGAGGCTAAAGAGGCGTAAAGGGCTAAGGAGGCGTAAAGGGCTAAAGAGGCATTAAATGCTGAATGGTGAGTGTATCTGATGGCTGATAGCTGGCGGCTGATAGCTAGTAGCTGATAGCTTTTTTGTTCGTACTTTTGAGGCGATTTCTATCAAACCATTGAACATATGTCATTACTAGAAGGAAAAGTAGCTATTGTCACCGGGGGATCACGGGGCATCGGCAAAGCAATCGTTGATGCATTTGCATCCCAGGGCGCCTCTGTCGCGTTTACCTATCTATCTTCCAGGGAAAGGGCCGAAGGCATAGCCGAAGAATGGAGATCCAAAGGCAGAAATGTGATCGCCTGCTACTCTGATGCCAGCTCATATGTTCATGCGGAATCACTTGTCCCCTCAATCCAGGAACAATTTGGCCGGATTGACATCCTGGTCAACAATGCCGGGATCACAAATGATACCTTATTGCTACGCATGGATGAAGACCAATGGGACAGTGTCATCGATACGAATCTCAAATCCGTCTTTAACATGACCAAGCAATGCATCAAGGTCATGCTGAGGCAGAAGTCCGGATCACTCATTCACCTCAGCTCCGTTGTGGGTATCTTTGGAAATGCGGGCCAGGCCAATTATGCTGCTTCCAAAGCAGGGATCATCGGTTTCAGCAAATCCATAGCCAAGGAGGTGGGTTCACGTAACATAAGGAGTAATGTCATTGCCCCAGGTTTTATCGAATCTGATATGACCGGAGAGCTTGATGAAAATACGAGAAAGGCTTTCCTTTCAAATGTACCACTGGGTCGACTTGGTAAGACAGAAGAAGTTGCTCAGCTCGCTGCCTTCCTCGCTTCTGATCAGTCAGCTTACATCACCGGACAGGTGATCAGTATTTGCGGAGGGTTAAACACCTGATAATGCACCGGCATCACCCGGCATTCCTGATTATTTTCCTACTGGCAGCCTGCAGTCCCAAAATCCTTGTCAGGCCTGCATCCATAAACGACATCGTTTATCTGCCCCATGATGAAATTGTGGAACCAAAGATCAGTACCTGCTATTCCCCGCTCACCTATGTGGCGCATCCAGAACTGATGCGGATGAAATACGTCAGGGTGAATATACATTTCATGAATTCCACTGACGGCCTGTACAATATACCCCAAGAGGAAACTGCTGCCTATGCCCGTGATTGGATCATGGCCATCAACAGTAACCTGGATCACAATATGAAGATGTTTCTTCCTATTGGCAACGAAACACCTGTATTACCAATCCCTTACAGATATGTGATCACTCCTGACCCCGCCGTACCCGGTGATGACGGGATATACTATCATGTCGACGACACGCTTTGCTACGTGGTAAAAACCGGACGTGAAAGAAATATCAGTGACAAGCGCGTCATTGAAAAATATGCCGTTCGCGATGATTCTGTATTGAATATCTTTCTGCAAACCCATCAACTAGACAGCATCAAGTCACCGACGTATAAGCCCGATGGTTCAGGAATTTCCCTTGGCAGCAGTGTCAAGGTATTTGCCAAGTGGAACGAAAAGCCAAATGTCTGGGATATGCGAGGCATCACCAATCATGAAATAGCTCACTCGCTCGGCTTGTCCCATACCTGGGGCGGCCATGACGGATGTGATGATACACCAGCAAACCCAAATTGCTGGAACAAGACTGACACACCACCATGTGACAGTTTTTACTCCAACAACATGATGGATTACAATGCACATATGGCTGCCCTGACCCCATGCCAGATCGGCAAGATCCTCATGAACATGAACCGGCTTGGTGCGATGCAGCGTAATATCCTTGAGCCCCGCTGGTGTGTGCTGGATACCAGTGCTACAATCACCCTCAGTGATAGTGTGCGTTGGGAATGCAGTGCGGACCTTGAAGGCAATGTGATCATCAATGCCGGAGCAACACTGGAAATCGGCTGCAGAGTGTCGATGCCTGAGCAGGCCACTATTACAATCTATCCCGGAGGAAAACTAGTCGTGCTTTCCTCAGGTAAAATCCATAATTCATGTGGCGCGATGTGGGGCGGCATAAGATTGGTTGAAGAAGGAAAACGAAGTGGGACCCTCATGGTGATGGGGGGTGGACTGATACAAGACACTTTTTATCCGCTGGTCATCCAAAAATGAAATCAAACTGGTTCCTATTTCCCCTCTTCCTGCTGATCACCCTGATCTCATTTTATCCTGCAAGGGATGCAGGTTTTGTTTTTGATTTTCTCGGTTGGCAGCGGGTATATGACGCAGGTTCATTTGGAGATATCATCTATAGTTTTGGATACAAGGGAAATCATCAGGTCCTCCACTTTTTCTTTTACACCATCTATTCCATATTCCATATCAAGGGGTTGCCATGGTATATCCTCTTTTGCACATTACATGCTTTTAATGGGTGGCTGTTCTATTTGTGGCTCGTGCAGATCAACATCCGCTGGAAAGTCAATGCCGCCGGCTTATTGATCACCCTGGCCTGCATACTCTTCCTCGTCAATCCATATAATGTCGAACCTGTCGTCTGGAAAGTGTGTATTCACTACCTCCTTTCCCTGTCTGCCGTCCTGACTATATTCCTCCTCGTGCCAAAGTATATTGATGAAGGGAATAAAAAATATCTATGGATTAGTTTCCTGGTCTATGCACTTTCCTTTTTGTTACTTGAACTGTCCTATATCACACCACTCGCTATAGCAGTATACCTGCTCATTGACATCTATGCAGGACAAAAAACGAAATACCCTTTCAGCCGTGCGCTGTGGATCGGAGGTGGCTTATGGGGATTGCTGATCGCCGGGCTGCTCGTCAACAAGTGGACATTAGGCGCATGGGTAGGTCACTACGGTGCTTCCACACATCTCAGGTTGGACATCATCGGTATGATGTCTAATGAAGTAAAATACCTGGTCAAGCATCTCGTGGATGCGCGCTATCTTACTTTCAAGGCACAGACGGTGATCTTTGATCGTATCCTGTCTAACCCTGAACTTATCTTTTTTATCCTCACCCTCTGTATTGCAGCCATCCTGGTATACGTCATCCGGATCAGGAAAATACCGGGATACATCCACCTCGCTGTTTGTGGCCTGGCAGTATCTATGATCTATATATTGCCGGTCTCAAATCTTTTTTTCTATCATATCGGCGTGGGTACCAATGACAGGTTTAGTTATATCGCGCTGATTTTCTTCATTACTTCCCTGATGGCTATACTCTCCAGGGGACCGAGATGGTTTTGGATATCAATGATGAGCATACTATTGCTGGTACAAGTATACCTCCAGGAAAAAACCATCACCTACTGGAAAGATTCTACTTCTGTACTCCGGCATCTCAGAGATACCTTCCGCTGGCATGACCGGAGTCATGTCTTTGTGCTCAACAGTCCTGATAACTATAATGGTATCGTCATGGCGTCTATGCGCGAAATACCTTCAGGCATTGATGAGCTGATAGACTTTCAGACTGCTAAACCCTATGATGGGATTATGTATGATGTATTCCAGTACAACATGAATACCACCAATGATGGTGTCAAAGTAGAGCAGACTGGTCCAATGCAATTAAAGGTAACCTTTAAGCAATGGGGCAACTGGTGGCACCGAAACGGAATGGGTGCGAGTGCCTACGAAAATGAATATTACAAAGCGGAAACACTTGATTATCCATACCAGATTACCTTTAAGCAGCTTCCGGAAGGCAGTGCCATTATTTATCAGGATGGAATGGAGTGGAAAGAGTTTTTCTTAAGTGAAAAGTGATGCTTCGACTACGCTCAGCAACCGGGAATAAATTGAAGAATGAAAAGTGAAAAATGATGCTTCGACTACGCTCAGCAACCGGGAATAAAGCTAAGAGTGTGACTGATCGCTGAAGGCTGATAGCTGACAGCTTTTAAAAACATACATTCATGCAGGGGCAGTACACAAAGGGAATTGTAGCGACGATGTTGGCGGCACTGGTATGGAGTACTGCCGGTGTGCTGGTCAAGTTGCTTCACCAGGATGCCTTCACTATATTATTTTACCGAAGCTCATATGCGGGGCTGCTTTTTCTGGCGGTGTTTAGGAAAGAGGCCATGCAATTTGACCGGAGGGCATTCCTGATCAGTATCTTTTATGCGCCTCTATTGATTTGCTTTGTGTCTTCCACCAAACTGACGACTGCGGCCAATGCAATATTCCTGCAATACATTGCTCCTGCGATTGTGTTGATCATTGAACCCAAACTATTGGGTACAAAGATGAAGCGATATAACCTTGTCACAGTTGTCGCTTGTTTGCTGGGGCTATCCTTTTTCCTCTTTGAACAAAAGGGTACCGGTCACCACTGGCTTGGGGATGGCCTCGCATTGATGTCCGGGTTTTTCCTTGCGGGATTGATCCTTTCATTGAGGTTTAGCAATCGTTCAGAGCAGATGAGTGGCATATTGTTGGGCAACCTTTGGGTCGTGCTGGTGACCCTGCCTGCGTTTTTAAAATCCGGACCTGCTACCCTGGATGATCATCTTATGCTTGCCTTCTTAGGCTTTGTGCAAATTGGCCTTGGCTATCTGTTATTTACCTATGGGCAAAGACGAATACCTGCGCTTGAGAGTTCGTTGATATCGATGCTCGAACCCATCCTCAACCCGATATGGGTGTTATTGTGGTATGGGGAAAAACCGGCCTTGTGGTCCCTTATCGGAGGTGCAGTCATCCTCACCGCACTCATGGCCAGGACGATCTACCTGAGGAGGCTTGCACGATTCATCTCAGCGGGATAAAAAAGAAACTAAATGGACTATTTGTCTTGCTTTGAAAACACGCTTTTCAGAAGGTCAGTTGTACGTTGGGTCTGATCTGTCCTGATCTTCTCCTCCTTGACTTCGATGAGGCTGAAAAGTCCATCAAGCGCTTTCTGGTTGACATAGTCATCAAGTTCTGGATTTGCCTTTTTCACAAATGGAATGTTGTTGTAGGCGGTGATGACAGACTTCCAGTATTCGCGGGCATTGACTTCGTCGAGGGCGGCCTGGATCTCCGGCATAAACGAAGTATATAATTGGGTACGGGTCTGTGTTTCGAGGTACCTGGTTGCGGCATCCCTTTCGCCCATGAGGATATTCATGGCATCACTGATCGTCAGTGAGGTGATCGCATTGACAAAGATGGGGGTTGCTTTTTTTGCAGCGATCTCAGCCGCCTTGTTCATCTTCTCCACCAGTTGCTTTTCTACATCCTGAAAACCAGGTACCATTTTCACTTTCGTGATGATCACCTGGGCTTCTTCAGGGACAAGTATCTTGTAGGGACTATCAAAATATCCTTTATCAGCTGAAAGTTTGTCGACAGCTTCTTTCACCCCAAACTCAAGAGCCTGCTTAAGACCGAGATCAATATCCCCTCCGGTAGCCGGGGCAATGGTCTTCTTGGCCTTATTGAGGAGGTCATTAAACTGGGCATTGCCCTCAATGGGCATCAAACTGATCGTGAGGATGACTGCCATTACAGCCAGGCGGGATATGCACATTCTTATCATGAAGACAATAACGCTAGAAATGCTATTTCGGCACACTAATGAACAAGGTTTAACGTGATCTTAACCATATAGCAAGGGGCAGGGAGCAAGGAGATAGTGGTAAGTTAGTAGTTAGAAGTTAGAAGTTCTCCGTGCACTCCGTGCGAAACCAAATAAATTAGAAATCGATAAGGTTGATTTCAAAAACAAGGACGGAGTTGGCTGGGATACCGACACGCGCCTGCTCACCATAGGCCAGGCGTGAAGGAATGATCAATAGACCCCTACCTCCCTTACCAAAAAGGGGAATGCCTTCCTGCCAGCCCGCGATCACCTGGTTGAGCGGAAAAGTAATACTGGAAGAAGAATCAAAAATATCCCCATTGAGCAGGAAACCAACGTAGCCCACAGTCACTTCATCTGATAGTGTAGGTTTTTCAGCAGATCCGGGAACATCAATCACATAATAAAGTCCGGAAGCGGTCGAATCAGCATCGAGCTCGTGTTCAGCTATGAAATCTTCGATCAATTGCTGGTCTATTTCACTCTGGTCTTCCTTATGGCAGGAAACCATGGAAAAAGCAGCAGCCAACAGGCAAAAAATGAATGTCAGTGTGTTAAATTTCATAGGTATAGAAACGCTTTCTGGGCCAAATATGCGGCCAAAAATGGGATTTTATGCATGTTTTGCAAGGAATTTGACGATTCAAATCTTGTGGGTGAAGGCCACATTCAGATAAACTGACCTGGGCTTGCCAGGATAGTAATACCTGGGTTGGGCTCCGGTTGCATTAACCTGAAACATAGGAGAATAGTCAACATCAAAGATATTGTGGACGCTGGCCGTAACAGATCCGCTCCATTTTTCAGTATGCATCAATAAATAGCTTAGCCCGACATTGAAGAGCTGGTAACCCGCTCCTGAAACTGTATTAGCATCGTTGAGCAAAACCTCGGAGACCAGATGATAGTCCAGATTCAGTTTCCACTTTGGCAATGGCATTATGGTCAGTCTGTCATACAAATGATGCAAGGGAGTTCCTGGTAACCTGTTGCCACTATAATCACTTCCACCCTCGACAAACTCATCAAAACGATAATGCCCATAGGTATAAGATCCCTCCAGTGTAAACTTTTCTGCAGGGCTTTGCCACCGGTATTCGAGTTCAGCACCTTGATGAACAGAACTCCCCCCATTTATTTTTTCAAAGAGAACATCATTGATCCGTCTTGTGACTACTGTGTTCTTAATGTTCATATTAAACACAGTCAATTTCACAAAGGAACCTTTGGGCAAGGCATACCTGATACTCACTTCTTCACTCCATCCGGTCTCCGGCACAATATCCGGATTGATCATTCCGTCCGCATCAAGCATATCCTCCAGTGACAATGAAGAATAACCACGACTTACAGATGTTGATACCGCCCAATTTTTCCTGATTGCATAAGTAATACCGCCTGTAGGAAAAAAGTCAACCGGGCTCTTCGCCTTTTGCTCTTCATTGGATAATTGACTCACTGCTGTATTGATGCCTCCAAATAAGAACCATCGCATACCAAAGGCCCATTCTGCCTGGGCAAAGGCATTGAGATAGGTTCGCCTCTCCGCTTCATCGGTAAGTTGCACTCCAGGCAATCCACCCTCTAGCGTTTCATAGGTGCTGAACACATAATGCTCGTTGAAATATTCCATACCCAGGGTCACATGGCCTGTGTCTTTCACCTTAATGGTCAAACGATGACGCATGCCGGCTGATGTATTGCTTTCTTCAAGCACATTAAAGGGACGAACTTCATCCGAATTGAAAAATGTACCAAAGACTGATCCCCTGTACACCCAACCTGCTGAAGGAGCATATAAAATGTTCAGTCCTGTGATCCATTTCGTATAGTCTTCATTTCCCATCACTGCGGCCCAGGCAGGCGCTGCAACAGAAGGATTGTTTTCGTAATCATACTGGTTGATTGAACTTGGAATAAATGCCTTCAG
>WBZX01000120.1_pt1 | contig 17871 bp, 15 predicted proteins | sample 5204211 | NCBI WGS metagenome assembly WBZX01 (sample SAMN12344362, study PRJNA552823) | activated sludge metagenome | biome: Activated sludge suspended growth; feature: Nitrification reactor; material: Wastewater; isolation source: activated sludge from nitrification reactor of wastewater... | reverse complement strand
GAACCGGGTGGATGAGCGGGTTCTCGACCGAATCGACCGCCGAATCTGCAATCCGCTGGCAATTCTCTTGCAACCGGAGCAATCCTACGCCAAACTAGAGCAAAGCGTCGACACTCTGGCTCGTCGTCTCGAAACCGAAGGTGCCAGCCTCCCTCCGACTCTGCTCGAACAGCCCGTGATCCAGGCTGACAGGGTACTCCAAAAGCTCGAAGAAATCCTGAACGACATGCGCAAGCTCATTGAATTCAACGAGGCTTTGCGTGTTTTGCGGGATTTAATCAACAACGAACAGAAGCTGGTTGAGGAAATGAAGAAGCTAATTGAGAAAAAATTGAAGAATGACCTAGATGACAAGTAAGCTAATACGTCGATAGTAATGGATGCCTGCCGACCGCAAGCATCATTGCATGATGAGATACCACCCCGCAGTGTTGACTGCGGTACAATGCTGGTGGAGGCAAAGCGATGCGACGGATAGCGCTGAGTCTGGTTCTCATGTTCAGCTTCACCCTACTGGCTCTTTCACAAGGTCAGGATGGGAAAGGGAATTTGTCGGGCACTCAGGAAGAGATCGCCCGCAACTACAAAGCCCTTGAAGGCACCCTGATCAAGATCGCCAGTAAACTAGAACGGACTGGCACCAAAGAAGGTATTGAGAAAGCACGCATCATCCTCCGGGCTTTGCAGGAAGCTCGCGAGAAAGACATTGCTCCCAACCTCACCCAACTCGCAGACGTTCTCAAAGACCCCGATGTCACCAAGCTCCGCAACGCTGTGGAAAAGGGTGGCAACATCAAGCAGGACCTCGAAGTCCTCCTGGCTGCACTTCTCTCGGAACGCTCTTCCAAGGAACACACTGAGTACCTCAAGAACCTGGTGAAGGAACTGGAGAAAGCTATCCGCGATCAGAAGGTGGCTATCAGCAAGAACCAGTCGAACGCTGTCGAAAAGGAAGATGCCAAGAAGGCTCAGGAAGTAGCTGAGAAGCAGGTTCAGAAGATACTGGCACAGATCAAGGACTACGAAGCCAAGTCAGCCCCGAAGGATGGCAAGCCCAAGGAAGGCGAACCGAAGGATGGCGACAAGAACAAGAAGCCTAACGACAAGAACGGCAAAGAGAACGAAAAGAAGAACGAATCGAAAGAGAGCAAAAACAACAAAGCCAACCCCAAAGACGGCGAGCCGAAAGATGGAAAGCCCAAGGATGGCAAGCCAAAAGAAGGGGAACCCAAGGACGGCAAACCTAAAGATGGCAAGCCGAAGGACGGCGAGCCGAAAGACGGTAAGCCCAAGGATGGTGAACCCAAAGATGGCCAGCCTAAGGATGGGGAACCGAAGGACGGCGAATCCAAGGATGGCCAGAAGAAGCCACCAGGCGACAAGAAGGACGAGGAGCAGGACGCAGGTGTCCCGCGCAAACGCATTCAGGATGCCAACGATGCCCAGTCCAAAGCCAAAGACAAGATCGACAAGAACGAACGCAAGGAAGCTCTGAACGATCAGGAAGATGCCAAGACCAAGCTGGAACAGGCTCGCAAGAAGCTGGAGCAGATCCTCCGCCAGATGCGTGAAGAGGAAATCGAACGTGTCCTCGCTGATCTCCAAAAGCGCTGCGAGAAGATGAAGCAGATGCAGGAAATCGTCAACGCAGGCACCAAGCAGATTCACACCCGCATCTACAGCCTGGGCAAGCCAGAACGGGAAGACGAGCAGAACAGCCGTCGGCTTAGCGAAGACGAAGACAAGATCGTTCATGAAGCCGACAATGCCATCGCAGTCATCGAAGCGGAAGGCACTGCGGTTGCCTTCATCGAGGTCTTCCACCAGGTCCGAAATGACATGATCCAGGTGTCTCGTCGCCTGGGACGAGTCGATGTCGGACTGGAAACCCAGATGGTTGAAGACGACATCATCACGACTCTGAACGAGATGATTGATGCCTTCAAGAAACAACAGCAGGAACAACGGGACAAGAAGCAGAATGAGCAGCAGCAACATCAGCAACAGCAGCAGAACCAGCAAGATTTGATTGACAAACTGGCGGAACTGCGGATGATAAGGGCCATGCAGCTTCGAGTGAACAACCGAACGGTGCAATGGTCGAAGCGGTATGAAGGAGAAGTTGCTCGCGAACCTGCGATTATGCTAGAATTGAACGATCTCGGTAGACGTCAACTTCGCATCCAGAACGTGACCGATAACATCGCCAAGGGGAGGAATAAATGAGCCGTACTATCCACCTTGCCTGTGCTGCCTTCCTGGTAGCCCCGCTGGCACTCCTGGCTGATGACCGTCCCAAAGCACCACAACCTGTTCCGTCACTCTCGGAACTGCAAGGCCTCGGGCAGATCAAAGCCCCTACGCTGGATCAAGCCCGCGACCTGGCACAAGCCTACGTCACCAAGCTGCCTGACGGCCAAGCCTTGTGGACCAAGCTGGACACCCTCTGGCTGCCGGGCGATACCCGCACGACGCTCGATCGTACCATCGAAACGCTGGCTGCAACAGATCCAGCCATCGCTGGTTATGTGAACACACTGCGCCAGCAGGCAACGCCCGATCTCCTCAACGTACCTCTCCTCAAAGATGCCAAGTATCCTGCTTATGTGCAGAATAACCTGAAGCTCTTCCTGGCCCGGTCGCTCGCCAACAAGCGACTGCATGAAGATGCTCTCGCCTTGCTGCGTGGGCTGACACCCGAAACCTTGATTGACCCTGCGTCCTACTACTTCTACCGGGCTGTGTGTGAAAACAAGCTCCGTCTGAAGGAAGCTGGCCTGCTCTCCACCAATCGTCTGCTTAGTTCCATGCAGCAGACTGCTCCTGAACGCTATCTTGTCGTTGCATCCCTCATGCAGGATGAAATGGTGAAGTGGGAAGATCAGGACCTCGGCGACATCGCTCGCCGCATGGAAGAGATCGAAGCACGCCTCGACAACTCGCACGGCGGTCCCAAGACCATCGAAAAGCAGAAGGAAGTCATCGGCCTGCTTGACAAGATGATCAAGGACCTCGAAGACCAGTGCCAGAAGTGCAACAATCCCGGTGGTGGGCAAGCCAAGTCGTCCAGCCCTGCTCCTGAAAGCAAGATCATGCAGGGAGCAGGCGAAGGCGAAGTGGATAAGAAGAAGCTCATCATCACTTCAGAAGTCTGGGGTAAGATGCCTGAGAAGGAGAAGGTGAAGGCCCTTGAAGCGGTCAATCGCCAACTTCCTGCTCACATCCGCGAAGCAGCGGAAGGGTTCAGCAAGAAGCTGCAGACTGGCGGCAAATAGCCCTCGGTTCATTCATGATCGAAGGGGCATGGCACGCCGTGCCCCTCTTTCGTTGGGCCACAGCAGAATCTACATCACCACGCTGGTTCACCATGACAGCCAATTCACGGATGACTCTGAGTATCTTGTTTACCCTGTGCGGGTGCTTGCTCTCCTTATCTGTAATTCGAGCTGGTGAAATTCGCACTCTCGATGGCAACAGCTACATAGGCGATATCGTCTCCTTCAAAGCCAATGAAGTTCAACTACGCACCAGTGAAGGCGATAAGGTTGCCACCTTCTCGCTGAAAGATGTCATCACAATCGATTTTGCTCCCAGTGCCCGTCCCGTCACCCGTACACCGTACCTGCGTGTGCGCCTGGTGGATGGCTCTCAGCTTTATTGCCTTACGCTGGGCTTCCAGAACAAAACGATGAAGCTGATGCTCCTGAGCGGACACGCCATTGACGTGGCATTCGATCACGTACATACGGTAGTCTGCGATGCCCATGATACAAATGCACTCAATGCCTTTGATGTTCTTCAGGCAGAGAACCCCAAGCAAGATGTTATTCGAGTGCAAAACCGTGAAGGTACTGCCGTTGAACCGTACGAAGGTGTGATTCAGGGCTCTAACGATGTCGGTACCAGGCTTCAATTCAAAGCCCGTGGCGTCGATACTGTTTCCAACCTTGATGTAGCTCGCTTGCGAGCCATGTACTTCCTCCGCACCAATATCGGGCCGAGTGAGAAAGCCATCGCCCGCATCAGCGATACCTTTGGCAACATCTTTACTGTCACAAAGTATGCGATGGAGGGTAGTGCCTGTCAGGTGACACTGCAGTCTGGCCAGGAACTCAAGCTGATGACCAGTACCATTAGCAAGTTCGATCTCACCCCCGGCAAGCTGGTCTACCTCTCGGATCTGGAACCGAGCAAGGTCGAAGAGACACCAATCCTGGCTGAACTCTACCACTTCCGCCGAGACCGCAATCTGGAAGGTGGGCCACTCAGCGTGGGTCGCCGCATCTATCCCAAGGGGTTGGCTTTGCATTCCCGTACCGTTATCGAGTACGATGTCAAAAGCTTCAGTAGCTTCCGGACTGTACTAGGGCTGGATGATGCGATGGCTGGCAGCGCTCATGCCATCGTTCGCATTGAAGCTGACGACAAGGAAGTGCTGAAGACCACGGTGTCAAGTAAAGACAACAAACCGCAGGACCTGAACCTGCCTATGACTGGCGTGCAAAAGCTTCGGCTGATTGTTGAATATGGTGATGACCTTGACCTGGGTGATCACGTCAACTTTGCCGATGCCCGGCTCATCAAATAAGGAGTGACACATGCGACCGTTGATGCTGTTCCTCCTTGCATGCCTTGTGATTTCATCCATCACTGCACAAGACAAGGCAGTCCAATCGGCTGAAGCCAAACGCATCGCTGCTATCGAAAAGGTTCGCCCCACGGTCACTGCGGTGTTCGGCCCCGGTGGGGGCGGTGGTGGTTCCGGTGTAGTCATATCCCAGGATGGCTACTGTCTGACCAACTTCCACGTCGCTCAGCCCTGTGGCAACTTCCTCTATTGCGGGCTGGCCGATGGCACACTCTATGAAGCAGTGATCGTCTCCAACGATCCCGTCGGCGATGTTGCTCTCATCAAACTCATCCCCAAGGAAGCAGGCAAGCCCTTTCCCTATGCCACCATGGGCGATTCCGACAAGGTACAGATGGGTGACTGGGCCATTGCTATGGGCAACCCCTTCCTCCTGGCGACCGACTTCACACCCACGGTTACTTTCGGCATCATCTCCGGCACCCACCGTTATCAGGGTCCAGCGGGAATCATCCTCGAATACACCGACTGCCTGCAGACCGAAGCATCGATCAACCCCGGCAACTCGGGTGGGCCACTCTTCAATCTGAATGGCGAGATCATTGGCATCAACGGTCGCGGTTCCTTTGAAAAGCGGGGCCGGGTGAACTCAGGGGCGGGATATGCCATCTCGATCAATCAGATCAAGAATTTCATGGGGCACTTCAAAGCTGGGCTTAACGTCGATCACGCTACCCTGGGAGCTATCGTTAAGACGGAAGACGATGGCAGAATGCGAGTGACCAAGATGTTGGAAGCCAGCGATGCCTTCCGTCGCGGCATGCGCGAAGGGGATGAATTGCTCTCTTTCGCCGGTCGCAGCATCGGCAGCGTGAACCAGTATAAGAATGTACTCGGCATATACCCCAAGGGCTGGCGACTGCCTATGACCTTCCTGCACATGGAAACCGATGGTGACACCATTGGCGTACGCCGTGAATCGCTGGTACGCCTGGCTGGTGTGCAGGCCCGAGAGGTCAAGGAAGATGGCAGCAGGAAAGACCGTGAGCAGCCTAACCGTCCACCTGTCACACAGGCACCAACTAGCCACGCCGGTCGCAAGCTTTTCCGCAAGAAGACTGGCTTCAGCAATTACTACTTCAACGAACTCGAACAATCCCGTGTGCTGAAGGCACTGGATAGCTTTGGCACATTCAATGACCTGGCGGGTGCATGGCGCTTCAATGGTGAAATCGAGCGCCCGATCAAAAACCCATTCGCCTTCGTCATTGATGACAAGCAGGTCAGCATCAAGATCGACAACACTGAATCCATCATCGAACCACTCAAGGCCGGTGAAACTCCCGAGAACCTGTCTGCTCCAGCAGGCAGTGGTGGGTTGGCGATGGCGTTCTACCACTGGCGAAGGCTGCTGATTCAGCGGGACAAGGGGTTCGATGCAGCTTTCTTCTATGCAGGTACTGAGCCGTACTACCCGACGGGCCAGGCCAAAGACATGGTGCTGACTGATGTGCTGCAGACGGAGTACGCGGCTACCACCTGCAAGTGGTACTTTGATGCCGCAAGCGGTAAGCTGATTGGCTGCGAGTGCTGGCTCATCCCCGATACCGACCCCTGCGAACTCAGTTTCTTTGACTACAAGCCCGAAGGCAGCGTGCAACTGCCGGGCAGAATGCTAGTCAAATACGCCGATCGTGAATTCGGTCTCTACCGCATCGATAAGAGTACCCTGGCCAAAGGGGCTGCTCCAGTGCCAAATAAGAAAAATGAAAAGAAAGCCGAGGAGAACCCATGAGATTGCTTCGCTCTCTCTCGCTGTTGTTACTCTTCGCTGCAAGCACTTCAGCAGCCTATGCGGATGTTTCTTTCTCCCAGGTGGTGAAGGAGACCAACCGCAAGATGGTGAAGGTCTACGGTGCTGGTGGTTACCGAGGTGTCAATGCATACTGCACGGGTGTGCTCATCTCCGCTGATGGCTACATCCTGACCGTCTATTCTCCAACGCTCGATACCAACAACCTGCGTGTGCATCTGTACGATGGCACCAAGCATAATGTCGAACTGGTAGCAGCCGAACCGCAACTGGATGTAGCGCTACTCCGGATCAAGGATCGGGAGCGTTTTGCTGAACAACCCCTGCCCTTTTTCGATCTCACCAAACCTATTATCACTCCCAGCGTAGGCGATTGGGTGCTGGCCTTTACCAACCAGTTTGAAGTAGCGGTTCGGGATGAGCCAGTCTCCGTACAGCGTGGTGTGCTGGCTGCCATCGTACCCTTTGCCGGTCGTCGGGGTATCACCGAAGCCAACTTCAAAGGCATGGCCTACATCGTCGACGCCATCACCAACAACCCCGGTGCTAACGGTGGCTTGCTGACCACCAGAAAGGGCGAACCTCTGGGGCTGATCGGAAAGGAACTCAAGAACACGCTCTCAGAAACCTGGGTGAACTATGCCATACCCCTGCCCTCGTTGACCGATTTCGTCAGCAAGGCCATGAAAGGCCAATACAAACGCCAGGCCCGTGATGAAGACAAGGTCGGTGAAGACAAGAAGGCTTTCCATGGCATCATGCTCATTCCTGATGTGCTGGATCGCACTCCGCCTTACGTCGAAGATGTTGTTCCCGGCTCACCGGCTGCACTGGCAGGCATCCGCATCAACGATCTGCTCATCTTCATCAGACATCCACGTCAGGATGCCCCCGAAGAACTGGACGAACGGGTGATTTCCAGCTTCAAAACCTTCCGCGATGTGATGGCACCTCTGGCTCCAGGCACTCGCGTGAGTATTGTCGTCCGTCGTGATGGTCAATTGATTACACTCGATCTCGTCCTTGGTAAGCCAGTTACCCCTACCACTCCACCAGCCCCCAAGAAGTAGTGCATGAACCGATTCCTTTCGATAGATGTGCTACGTGGCGTAATCATGATCATCATGGCACTAGACCATGTGATTGGTGAGTTGGGTGTCCACCCGGCTTCGGAATGGTCGCTCGAGGGTTTTCTTGCCTTTCGTGGATACACCAGCCCGGCCCAGCAGTGGAGCCGCTTGATGACGCACCTGTGTGCTCCAGGCTTTCAACTTTTGGCAGGCATGGGGTTGGCACTCTCGGTTGCTCGTTCGCAATTGGCGGGCAAGCCTGAATGGAGGATCAGCATCGACCTGTTGATTCGCGGCCTGGTGCTGATCATTCTTGACTTCACCGTCATGGTGCCCATCTTTGGCATCAACTTCTTCTTCATGGTGCTGGCTTGCATCGGTGCCTGCACTCTCTGCTTTGTGCTGCTCAGGCACCTACCTCGTGATCTGATACTGCTTGTGGGTATCCTCATCATCGTCACATCTCCGTTGTACCGCCCAACAGAGATGACATCATTCACTGCGGGGAACTATGCCCTGAATGTATGGCATGGCGTGGGCGGCAACTTCTTGATGAAGAAGTATGCCTGTCTCTATCCCATTCTTCCCTGGCTGGGCATCTTCGCCTGTGGCTGGTGGATCGGCTTGAAACTCTCAGCAGCGCCGAAGAACGAGAACGTGAACACCTCAGCGAAGTGGTTCTTTCTCTCCGGCTTGTTCCTTACCATTACCGGAATCGTTCTGCGAATGAGCGACTGGAGATATGCTGAGCACTATCTCCTAAACGATGCCAGTATTTTCAGTGCCCGCTTCTGGACGTTTACCAAGTATCCACCGTCGCTGGTGTTTATTGCACTTACCGTGGGCATTCTGCTGATGCTTCTCGGACTCTTCCGCTACCTGCTCGACAGTGCTCCCCGGGAACCGATCTGGGCTCGAATTATTTCGGTCTATGGTCGCACGGCTCTCTTCTACTTTGTCGGCCATTTCTATCTAATTAAAGGCATTGCCTGGGTACTGCATGACAATGGAATGCTGGAGAAGGGAAAGCACCTGCCCTTTCCGCAGGTTTATTTATGCTGGCTGGTCGTACTGCTCATCATGTGGCCCATTTGCTTCGGCTACGACAAACTACGACAGCGTTTTCGACTGGTGCTACGCTACTTCTAATGGGGATACGCCATGCTGGCATCACTGCTTCTACTTCTTGCTTTCCAGCCCCCAGACGATCTTGATGCTGCTCTCGAAAGCAGCACCAAGGCAGCACTGAATCGTATAGCTCCCTGTGTAGTACAGGTACGCACCGTGGGTGGAGCTGAGTTTGTCGGCAAACGGGCTGAAAGCGTACAGCGGGGCACAGGCCCAACCACCGGGTTGATCGTCAGTGCTGACGGCTACATCCTCTCCAGTTCTTTCAACTTTGCCAATAGGCCTGCGGCGATCACCGTGATGATTCCCGGCCGCAAGGAGCCGCTCGCTGCCAAGGTCATTGCTGCTGACGAAACCCGCATGTTGACACTGCTGAAAGTTGATGCCAGCGGGTTGCCTACTCCCGTTCCCGCACCCAAGAAAGACATCCGTATTGGTCAATGGGCGATGGCAGTCGGTCGCACTTGGAGCGATACCCAAAACACTGCTCCGTCAGCCAGCATTGGTATCGTTAGCGCCCTGGATCGCGTCTGGGGCAAAGCCCTGCAGACCGATGCCAAGGTTTCCCCTGTCAATTACGGCGGGCCGCTGGTTGATCTCGAAGGGCGGGTCATCGGCATTCTGGTACCACTTGCCCCGCGAGGCGAATCCGAAACAGCAGGGGTCGAATGGTACGATTCGGGCATCGGCTTCGCCATCCCCATGGATGATGTGCTGCAAACGCTGCCGAAGCTCAAAGAAGGCAAGACACTTCGCAAGGGTCGCATCGGCGTACTGATGAAGCAAGACGATCCTGTGATGAGCGAGAGCGAAATCACCAGTGTCACCCTCGATTCCCCAGCCAGCAAGCTCGGTCTGCAGCCCGGCGACAAGATTACCAATGTCGATGGCAAAACCATCAAGAACCAGGCCCAATTCCAGCATGCCATGGGCCCCAAATATGAAGGAGACACGGTCTCGCTGAAGGTCAAACGAGGCGATAAGGAACTATCTTTCGACAAGCTGACTCTCACTGGCCAGCCAGCCAGTCACACTCATGCCTTCCTTGGCATTCTTCCCGTACGGGATGACAATGAAAACGGAGTACTGGTCCGCTACGTCTTCCCTGATTCCCCCGCAGCCATTGCAGGCATCGTACCTGGCGACCGCATCATGAAGTTCGAGAAGGCTCCGATTGCTGATCACAACATGCTTCGGGCCATTCTGAATCGACAGTATCCCGGCACCCGAATCGCTCTTGAAGTAAAAACGAAAACCGAGACCACTACCAAGGCGCTGTCCCTAGCCAATATGAGTGATGCAGTTCCAACTGGTGAACTGGCCATTGGTACAGCCAAGAAAGCGCTCGCGGAACGGAAGCCTGTTCCCGGTGAGATGCCTTCTCCCGGGAAAGCCCCAGGAAAGCGTCCGCCTGCCAAGGCACCAGATAATACGCCAGCCAAGGTCGCACCAGCAGCCAAGCCCAAGACTGGTTACTTTGAACAGAACGACACCACTTCCGGCCGCACTACCTGGTACTACGTCCCGGAAGACTACGATCCCAACATCTCCTACGGCATCGTCGTCTGGCTACACCCACCTGGCGATCCGATGACGGAAGGTATCCTCAGTGTCTGGAAGCCTGTCTGTAATGCCCATCACCTCATCATGATGGGGCCCAAGGCGGAGAACAAAGATGGCTGGCTCACCAGCGAAGCTGACATTGTTCAACTGGAAATTCGGGCATTGATGCAGCAGTACACGGTTGATCGCAATCGAATTGTTGCACATGGCCTACGGCAAGGAGCCCAGTTCGCTCTCTACCTGGGTTTCGATGCCCGTGATCTCATTCGTGGAGTGGCCTCAGTTGGTGGTAGCCTGGCACAACCACCGAAAGAGAACGTCCCTGATCAGCGATTATCGTTCTTCCTGGTAGCAGGCGAACGGGATCCGCAGATCGAAGTTATCAAGCAAGCACCCATGAAACTGACAGAAAATCGCTTCCCCGTGATTAGCCACATCGTTCCAGGCCAGGGGAATGGCTACATCACCGACCTTGCCATCTTCGAGCAACTCGTGCAGTGGATTGTCGGCCTCGATAGGCTGTAGCGGAACTCGCCCAGAGTTCCGTCTTGGGACTGCACGCTGCATCGGAAGTCTGGCGACTTTCGTTACATCGAAGGTTATCCAGAACGCTTTCGAGAGCGTGTCGTCGTCGTTTTCCGTCGTGTTGTGGGCTTCTGCTTCAACAGCTTGCCAACGAGGAATACGATTTGTGCTACCGAGGTCAAAGTCGCAGCTACATAAGTCATCGCTGCTGCTTCCAGTACTTTGCCGATGACCTTGTCTTCATCTTCACCGACTAAACCGGCTTTGATCAGGTTCTCTCTGCCTCGCCGGGTGGCATCGAACTCAACGGGCAAGTTGATGACTTGGAATAGCACCGTGAGTGAAAACGCCGCGATACCTGCAATGATCACCCATTTGCCGAGAGTGCTTTCACTGGCAGCGAGAGTTATACCAGCAGCGATGATAAGCATACCCGTGCTGCTGCCAAAGTTCGCCAGTGGGACCGTCAGGTTACGCAGTGCCATCATCTTGTAGTTGAAGCCATCCTGTATCGCATGGCCTGCTTCATGAGCAGCCACGCCGATGGCGGAGAGTGATGTGCCTGAATAGATGTCGCTCGAGAGTCTGAGTGTCTTGTCTCGTGGGTCATAGTGATCAGTCAACGTGCCTTCCGCTTCTTCGATGCTCGCAATCACGCCTGCTTCTTTCAAGACACGCTCTGCGGCTTGTGCACCGGTGAGCCCGCAGCGTGCCTGCACCTTATGCCCTTCTGCTATCGCCGTCTTCACTCGCCATGCTGCCCAACTGGAAAGAAGCAGTGCAGGAATCAGAAGCAAAAGATACTGCAAATCAGCCATACGAAGTCTCCTACATGATTGTCTCTGCTGCGCAGCTTAGCCAGTTTACGAAAAAGCCTGCTGACGAAACCAATCGATCTTGCATGCCTCGTCAACTTCGTTACAGACGTTCAAGTTTGCGTAGCTTCTCAGACGATACTTCTATGGGATATTCTCGGGGGGACAGGCGATGTCGTTTGTAAGAGGAAAGCTGCAGCGCTTGCTGATCGCCAGTCTTCTCAGCAGCCTGCCTGTTGCTGTTGTTGCTCAACAACAACAACAGATCAACCTCACGCCTGCACCCACAGCGAACCGTCCTGCCTTGGAACCGGTACCTGTCTGGGGCAAACGGCTCATCGAATCGATCAACAACGTCTGGACAGAAGGCAGCCCAACACGACGTGAAGTGCGTTTAAGCGAACTGGTCGAAAGCACACCAGCACAGTTAGCCTACATTACTCGTGTCTTTCAGCAGAACGATCCCGTCAAAACCGGGCAAACGATCTATGCCATGCGGGAACTCTTCAGCCTGATCCATCGTGTCAGCTGGCAACCTGGCGATGTGCCAACGATGCAACGGGTGGTAGCCAGTTGGTCCGTGGTTATTCCACAACTGGTGAAGCTTGTTAGTCAGCCGGAACTTTCATCAAACCAGCGCCGTATCCTGGAACAAGCCCTGGTAGACCTCGCTCACGTTACCCGAGACGCCAGACTGGGGACACCCCATGCGAAAGAGACCTGGCAGAAAGAAACCGCGACACTCGCAGCACTGCTCAAGCATCCGAAGACGAGTGTCAGGCTGACAACACTCAGTATCATTGAAGCTCTCGGTACCGATGCTCGGCCGATCTCAGCCTCTGTACAGCAAGCTCTCAGCGACACAGATCGATTCGTCCGCTGGTCAGCAGTACGTACTTTGTCTGCGATTGGCCTGGATGCCAATGGCACCAAAGCTGTTGCCAAGCTGAAGAACGACGAAGACTCCCTGGTAAGAGAAGCAGTACTGACTGCCTTGCAACCAGCAGCACCAGCGGTGCTGGCGAAGGAAGAAGCCAAGCCTGTACCTGGTTCAACTCTTACGAATGTCCCACCGCTTAACGTTAACGTGCCTATATCAACGACTCCACCAGAGCGTCCAGCCGTCACGCTACCGAAGTTGACTGAAACCAAGGTCACGCCACCGAGCAAGCCCGCCGAACTACCTGTATCGACAAGCAAACGAGAAGTACCTGCTACAACAACCAAGCCAACCTCTGCTCAGCCAGCAGTGTTGCCTAACAGCATCCCTGCTCTGCCGGTTGAAGGTGCTCCGGTATCGCTACCTGTGCTGCCACCTTTGCCCGCAGTGAAGGAACCTGCCAGTTCCGAGCCACAACCGCTGTTCGGACCGCCGATCTCCAAGAATACTGAATCTGTCGTCATACCGAAGACACCAACCGTCATTCAGCCGGTTGCTGCAGCCACACCACCACCTGCTCCCAAGCGGGTTGAACCCAAGGTTACGGGAGCGAGTAGCCTGAATCTTTGGCTGCCTCGTGTCAAGCAAGGTACCATCGAACAGCAGGTGCAAGCGGTGCGTGAGATTGGCAAGTTCGGGGCTGGTGCAGCTGAGGCTGTTCCCACACTGGCTGAAGTGCTGATCAACGGCAACATTGCCGTCCGCCGTGAAGTGCCTGACACCCTGGTCAAGATCGGCGCCCCTGCGAAGATGGCCACGGCTGTTCTTGAACGATGCTTGCAAGATGCCGATACCGATCTGAAAGTAAATGCTGCTCGAGCACTACTTGAGCTATCCGACAAATAGACACGCTGAGGTCTACCTCAGCTTCCAACATCATTCCTCATCCGCTGAACAAACCATGTACAACCTCACCTTCTCGCTCTCGATCATCGTCCTTGTCAGCCAGGCACTGCCGATCTCGGCACAGTTCCTGAAAGCCAAACCCATCGCCGTGGTGAATGGCCAGGCTGTTCCTCGCGAGGACTGGGAAGCAGCAGTCAAGAAGCTGCCTGCACCGCCACCCAACATTTCGCCTGAAGCCCGAAAAGGGGCTGCCATGCAGGTGCTGGCTCTGATGATTGACGATGTACTGCTCCGTCAGTTCCTGAACAAGAACGTCCCTGCACCAGCGGCTTCTGAAGTTCAGTCTCGTATGACACAGTTGGAAACCGCTCTTCGCAACAACAAGAAGACCCTGGCAGAATACTATCGCGAAACAGGTCTCGATGAGGCCAAGCTCAAAGCAGGCATCTCCGCTGAAACCCAGTGGCAAACCTATCTCGCTCGCCGCATCGCCCAGGATGATCTGAAGAAGTACTACAACGACAACAAGGACATGTTCGACGGTGCCAAGATTCGTGTGGCCCACATCGTCTATACCATTCCGCCAGGCGATGCCCGTATCGAAGCAGCTGGCAAGGATTACATGGAGAAGGTACGACTTGAGCTTCTAAAAGGTGCTGACTTCTCAGGTCTCGCCAAGCAGTACTCCCACGACAAGACCAGTGCTGAACGGGGTGGAGATCTGGGCTGGTTCCCTCCTCGCAAAGCTGATCCTGATCAATTCATCCGCACTGCTTCCGCCATGAAGAAGGGAGAAGTCAGCGGCCTCGTTCGCACCGAATATGGCTTGCATATCATCCAAATCGCTGACTTCCAGCCAGGCAAAACCAGCCGCTTTGAAGAAGTGCAGGACTCCGTGAAGGAAGTCTTCGCTGATGAGCTCAAGGTCAGCATCATCCTGCAACAACGACGCGATGCGAAGATTGAAGTGAATGAATAGAAGTTGATGGTTGCTCGTTGTTGGTTGTTGGTTAAGACAAGCAATAGCACTTGTCTTAACTAAAAATGAACAACCGACAACAAGCAACTGACTAAGGATAATCAAAGCCACCCGGATGCCACGGGTGGCATTTGCATAATCGCCAGAGGCCTTTGCCGGTACCACAGACCGGCCCATGCTTCTGAATAGCCAGGATCATGTACTGGCTGCAACTCGGATAGAATCGACACCGTCCGCCAAAGAATGGACTCAGCACCAGTTGGTATGCACGCACCAGCAGGATGAGGCAGAAGGCGATGGCATTTTTCAAAAGCGACATGATGTTAGTATATTCGATTGAGTTGTTGGTTGCTTGTTGTTGGTTGTTCGTTCAGACAAGACTGGCGTAGAATGACACTGGCGTATCAGTAAGTTGACCGGTCAACAACCAACAACCAACAACCAACAACCAACTCATGCTCACCCGGCTTCAGCTCAAGAACTTCATGTCTCACGTCGATACGACGCTGGACTTGGGGCCAGGTTTGAACGTCATCACGGGGCCCAACAACTGTGGCAAATCGGCCATCGTAGCAGCCATTCAACTCGTGTGCCGCAATCACCTGACGGGCGATGTCGTGGTCCGGCACGGTGCCAAGGAATGCAGCGTAACCCTTTGGACCGATGATGGTCATGAGGTCACCTGGCGACGCAAGGGCAAAGATGTCAGCTATGTGATTGATGGCACCGAACACAGCCGACTGAAGGGGAAAGTACCCGAGTCGCTGCACACCATCCTGAAATTGCCTGAAATCGAAGAAGGCGATGAAGCCTTCGATCTCCACTTCGGACTTCAGAAAGAACCAATCTTCCTGCTTGATGAAGCAGGCAGCAAAGCAGCCAAGTTCTTTGCCAGTTCCAGCGACGCAGCCAAGCTGATGGAGATGCAGGCTGCTCACAAGTCTCGAACCCGAGAACGCAAGTCACGCCTCAAACTGCTTGGCGAGCAGGCAAAACTACTCGAAGAGCAACTAGCCAAGCTGGAGCCAGTAGTTGCACTCCGGACGACGACCGATTCTGTCGTCGCCCAGTTCGATGATCTGCAACAACGCATCCTGTCAGCAGAACGATTAACTGGTCAACGTCAACTGATGGTGGAGCATCAAGCCAGCATCGAAACAGAACAACAGATTCTCGTCAAACTCGATGAACTGCCACCCTGGCCCGAATTTCACGATACTGAGCCACTCGAAGACTGGCTTTCGGAACATGAATCGGCACAGGAGCAGTACACTCTGTTCGGTCGCCTCACAGAAGCCTTGCAACAGCTCACGCCGCCACCATCTCTTGTGGATGTGAAAGCACTCGCGCAGAGCATCGAATCCCATCGCCAGTATGATTCCCAGCATCATCGCTGGCAGTCGGAACTCGACTCACTCAAAGACCTACAGCCACCACCCCTACTGCATATCGATGGAGCACTACAGCAAGCGGTTACTCGCTGGAAACAACTGCTCGAACAACAGAAACTCGAAACTTCTGCGATAGCAACCATCAGAGATGACATCACAGCACTACAATCGGAAACGCAGGCCTACGTCAAGAAGAACCCGAGTTGCCCTGTCTGCTCTCAACCCTGGCAGATGAAGCACCTCCTCAGTGAGGGCCATCAGCATGGCTGAGTACCAAGGCATCCTCTTCGTCGGCGACACTCACCTGGCCAGTCGCACCCTCGACTTCCGCAAGGACGACTATCCCCATGAATCCCTCAAGGATTTCTTCTGGTGCCTCGATTATGCCAAAAAGAAAAAACTCCTCCCTGCCCTCCTGGGTGATGTCTTCCACTGGCCCCGCGACAACGCCAATTGGCTGCTAGGCGAAATGCTCCAGTTCTTGAACGGCCGCGAAGTCGTCTGCATCTATGGCAACCACGATTGCCAGGAGAATCGACTGACCGAAAACGATTCGCTGATGGTGCTAATCCAGGCCGGTGCCTTGCGATTGCTCAGCCCGACAGAACCGTGGCGAGGAACGATGAACGGCCAACCAGTTCAACTGGGTGGAACCAGTTGGGGGCAGGATAGTCCACTGGAAGTGACCCGGGAATCAGCCAGGGAACTCGTCTTCTGGATGACTCACCACGATTGGCTGCTGCCAGGGTACGAAAATGATCTTGGCCCGCTAGGCAAACTCGAAGTCAAAGTACTGCGTGGGGCCGATCTGGTAGTCAATGGCCACATCCATCGGCAACTGCTGGAGTATCAGTACGAGACATCCCGCTGGCTCAACCCAGGGAGTATAGCCCGCGTCAGTCGATCCGATGCCAGCAAGAATCACAAGCCGATGCTGCTGAAGGTAGATATTGGCAAGAAGACATGGTCGACGGAGTATGTGAATGTCCCCCATCGGCCCTACAAGGAAATCTTTCACGAAGTGATCGTCGATGACGATGGCTTACCCCTCTTCGAACATACCTCGGCCTTCATTCATGGCCTTGCAGAATTGCAGGCTCGTCGTACTGATACAGGTGCAGGCCTCGTGGCGTTTCTGGACAATAACTTGTCCCCATTCCCCGATGATGTGCAGACCGAGATTCGATCCCTGGCGGAGCAGGTACTGAACCATGGCACAACCGACGACAAGTAAGAGCCAACCTATTGACGAACTTCGCCGCCGTTATGATGATCTGAATAATAAACGAGTAGCAGCTGAAACACGCCTCGAGCAGACCCAAAAGGCACTGGAGCAACTCAAGACCGAAGCTCAGGAGCAATGGGGCACATCAGACCTTGCTGAACTGCAGAAGAAGTTGGCCAAACAACAAGCGGACAACGAAAGTCTGCGGCAAAGTTACGAAGCCAGCCTGGCTCAGATCGAAACCAGCTTGAAAGAGATCGAGACAAACACATCAAAGCAGAAGTAACACTTACTGTATCTGTTGCAACACACTCACCATCTCAAGAGCGGCCAGTGCAGCGTCGCTGCCTTTGTTGCCAGCTTTGCCGCCAGCTCTGTTCATGGCCTGTTCCAGTGTATCGCAGGTCAGCACACCGAAGATGATGGGCTTCCCGGTCTCCAGTGCTACCCGGGCGATGCCTGCAGCAGTCTGACCACACACATAGTCGTAGTGATCGGTTTCCCCTTGGATCACGCAACCGAGACAGATCACTGCTGCATACTCTGCCTTGGCTGCAAGCTTCTGTGCCACCAAAGGCAGTTCAAACGAACCGGGAACCCAGACGAGATCCAGGTTGTCATCGGAGACACCATGACGAGTGAAGGCGTCTTCGGCACCTTCGATCAAGCGATCGACGATCAGTTGATTGAAGCGGGCAGCCACGATGGCGAACTTGCCCGGCACACTATGGAGAAGACCTTCGATGATATTCATGCAGCTATTATCCGATCTCTGCCTGCTTTTGTCTTGACCATCTGAATGCGAACGTGCAAGGATAGCTTGCTGTATTGGGAAAGGTAGCGATTATGCCAGAGGTTCTGGGGCTGGATATAGGTGGAGCGAATATCAAGGCAGCAACTACTTCGGGTTCGGCTTGCACCCTACCGTTTCCGCTCTGGAAGCAATCGGACAAGCTCAGCGGTGCCTTGCACGAAATCCTGGTCCGTC
>WBZX01001446.1_pt1 | contig 17887 bp, 20 predicted proteins | sample 5204211 | NCBI WGS metagenome assembly WBZX01 (sample SAMN12344362, study PRJNA552823) | activated sludge metagenome | biome: Activated sludge suspended growth; feature: Nitrification reactor; material: Wastewater; isolation source: activated sludge from nitrification reactor of wastewater... | reverse complement strand
GACGCGTGTTCCCTCTCACACTCGAAGCTGAGCGACGGCGCTCCGAAGCAGTGGCTGAAGCTCGGCGAGAACGTCGGCTACGGCGGCACCATCGCGCAGATTCACGACGCCTACCTCAACTCCCCCGGCCACAAGGCCAACATCATGGACCCGGCCTTCACGTCGATGGGGGCCGCAGCGGTCTGGGGTGATTGCGAGGGTCAGCACCGGGTGTTCACCGTCCAGGTCTTCATGAAGTCCTGAGGTCGTGGCTCACGGGAGAATGGCGTGTGCACGGACTGTGAACGTGCCCATCCCCTCCACCTTCGGCGGCACGGCCGTGAACGTGAACCCCGAGGGCGGCAGCTGATCGAGGCCGGTCAGGTGCTCGACGATGGGGATGCCCGCAGCGAGCAGGATCGAATGCACCGGCCGACGGGCATCGTCGGTGGAATCGATGTTGAGCGAGTCGATCCCGACGCACGCCGCGCCGCCCGCCACCAGGACGTCCGCTGCGGCGGCGAGCAGGTGTGGGTGCCGCTCGACATAGGCCGGTGTGGCCCACGCACGACTGTGGTCGGTTCGCACGAGCACGGCACGTCTGGCGACGTCGACCCCCTCGAACACGTCCGCTCCGATCGCGGTCGTCCCGACGACGTCGACGACCAGCGCCTCGACGTTGGACACCCGAGCGAGGTCGAGCCCGCAGAGGTCGTACCCGTCCGCGTAACGGTGGAACGGGACATCGAGGTACGTGCCCGTGTTCGAACACATGGTGATCATGCCGATCTGGAACGTGACCCCGGGGCCGTACACCTCCTCGGCATGAGTGCGGGTCAGGTGATCCCCGATGCGCGGGGTCGGCAGGCCGGGGTAGGTCTCCATCCCATCGGTGATCACGTGACTGAGGTCGACGAAGCGCTGCATCGGCGCAGTCTCGCCAGGCGCGCGTGCCTCCGTCGAACGAGTTCCCGCAGGCCCTGACGGTACGATGACGACGTGAGCACCTCCGCGACGACGAGCCCACCCGCCCTCGACGACATCGACGAGGTGAGCATCCTCGTCATCGACGACGAGCCCGCCCTCACCGAGGTCATGGCCGTGGCCCTAGGCTCGCGGCAGTTCAAGGTGACCGTCGCGACCAACGGGGAGCAGGCGCTCGCCGCGGCGACCGTCGACCCGCCCGACATCGTCGTGCTCGACCTCGGCCTGCCCGACATCGACGGCATCGATGTCTGCCGACAGCTCCGACGCTGGTTCGCCAACCCGATCATCGTGCTGAGCGCGGACGGTGCCGAGTCGCGCAAGGTCGAGGCCCTCGACGCAGGCGCCGACGACTACGTCACCAAACCGTTCTCGATGCCGGAGCTGCTGGCCCGCCTACGAGTGGCCCTCCGCCATCGTCGCCTCGTGGCATCGGTCGCCGACCCGACGGTCCTCGAGGTGGGTGACGTCACGATCGACACCGGAGCCCACGTCGTCAGCGTCGCCGGGACACCGCTCGACCTGACGCGCAAGGAGTTCGCCCTCCTCGCTCTCCTCGCCCGGAACCTCGGCAAGGTCATCATCCACCAGAGCGTGCTCAACAGCGTGTGGAGCGGAACACAGCGGGGCACGACCGAGTCCCTCCGGGTCCACGTGACCAACCTGCGACGCAAGCTTGGCACGGGCGCCCAGCGACCGCAGGTGCTCACCGAGCCGGGAGTCGGCTACCGGTTGGTCCTCCCCGACGAGGTATAGCTCCGCGCGTCCCGGAAATCTGTCCTTAACGTTGGCCTAATGCCGACGTAATGCCGACTTCCTACGTTACGGCGCATGACCACATCACGGCTTCGGCGCTTCAAAGAGAAAGATACACGCAAGCTGTTCGCGATCTTGCTGAGCGGCAAGATGCTCGGCATCGCGAGCGTGCTCGGAATCATGAAAGGCGCGGCGTGGCTCGTCGGTGGTGATCCAGCCGGCGCGTCCACCGTGCAGACCGTGGCCCACAAGGCCGATGACTTCATCAGCCCGGTGAACACCATGTGGGTGCTCGTGGCGGCCTTCCTCGTGTTCTTCATGCAGGCCGGCTTCATGGCCCTCGAGGCCGGGTTCTCCCGCTCCCGGGAGACGGTCAACATCCTCATGGAGTGCATCTTCGACACCTGCCTCTGTGGCGTCCTGTACTGGGCGATCGGCTTCGCCTTCCAGTTCGGACTCGGCAACGGCCTGATCGGTTACAAGTACTTCTTCCTCCTCGACCACGGCGCCACGTACGACTACGGCGGCCTGTTCGACACGAAGGTCGCGTTCCTCGCCTTCTTCCTGTTCCAGTTCGCCTTCGCCGACACCGCGTCGACCATCACCTCGGGCGCCATGGTCGGTCGCACGAGCTTCAAGGGCGACATCCTCTACAGCCTCGCGGTCTCCGGTTTCATCTACCCGATCTTCGGCCACTGGGTCTGGGGTCCGGGCGGCTGGCTCGGCAACACCATGGGCTGGTTCAACGGTCTCTTCTCCAACTCCGACGACTCCATGAAGGCCGTCTTCCGTGACTTTGCCGGTTCCTCGGTCGTCCACATGGTCGGTGGTGTGCTCGCCCTGTGCGGTTGTATCGCCCTCGGCCCACGTCTCGGTCGCAAGTTCAAGCGTGATGGCGGTGGCCCGATGCCTCCCCACGACCTCACGATGGGTGCGATCGGCGCCGTCATCCTGTGGTTCGGCTGGTACGGCTTCAACCCCGGCTCAACGCTGTCTGCAATGGACTTCGAGGGCATCGGCCGAGTCGCCGCAAACACCACACTTGCGGCCTGCGCCGGTGGTCTCGTCGCCGTCCTGTTCCTCTACCCCCGCTCCAAGACCTGGGACATGGGCATCTCGATCAACGGCTTCCTGGGTGGCCTCGTCGCCATCACGGCACCCTGCTACTGGGTGTCGCCCGGCTGGGCGCTCGTCATCGGCGCCATCGCCGGTCTGATCGTCCCGTTGGTCACCGACCTGCTCGAGCACCTTCGCCTCGACGACCCGATCGGCGCCGTGCCGGTCCACCTCGCCTGCGGCATCTGGGGGTGCCTCAGCATCGGGCTCTTCGCCAACGGCCAGTTCCTGCCCGGGCCTGACGGCGCGGATCACAGCAGCGAGATCGAGGGTCTGCTCGCCGGCGGCGGCGGCACCCAGCTCCTCGCCCAGCTCGTCGGTGTGCTCTCCTGCCTCGTGGTCGTCGGTGGCGTCGGGTTCGCCCTCATGAAGGCCATCTCGCTCATCCCCGGCGAATGGGGCCTCCGGGTCAGCAAGAACGGCGAACTCGAAGGTCTCGACCTTCACGAGCACGGCATCACCGCCTACCACATGGAGTTCGGCCAGGGCATGACGTACACCACACCGTCCAACCTCCCCAGCGAGAATCCGATCAAGGAAAAGGTCTGACCCATGCCATCACTCATCACCGCCATCATCAAACCGTTCAAGCTCGAGGAGACGAAAGAGGCGCTCCGCGGCGCCGGTCTTGCCGGGCTCACCGTGAGCGAGGTCCAGGGGTACGGCCGCCAGGGCGGCAAGTCCGAGACCTTCCGAGGGGCGGAGTACAAGATCGACTTCGTCCCGAAGGTGAAGCTCGAGATCCTCGTCGAGTCATCCCGGGTCGACGAGGTCATGGACCTCATCGCCGCTGCCGCCAAGACCGACAAGATCGGTGACGGCAAGATCTGGTCGATCGACCTCGGCTCGCTCATGCGGGTCCGCACGGGAGAACGGGGCGACGACGCCATCTGACCCACCGGGATTCCGGCGACCACGTCGGTCGATGCGAACACCCCGCCTTCGGGCGGGGTGTTCCCGTTTTCGAGTTAGGTTCGCCGAATGGAGATCCAGCAGTTCCAACTCCTCATGGACGACCTGTACGGCGAGGCGGACCGCGAGCGAGGTATTCCCTCGACGGTGGCCTGGCTCTGCGAGGAGATGGGCGAGCTGGCGCAGGCCGTTCGCAAGGGCACACGCGAGCAGCAGCTCCACGAACTGGGCGACGTGCTCGCGTGGTTGGCGTCGCTCGCGGGGCAACTGGACCTGTCCCTCGAGGAGGCAGCTCAGCGGTACGTCACGGACCCGCCACTGCCCTAGGAACGGGCGGCGAGCACCTCGGCGATCTGGATCGCGTTGAGTGCAGCGCCCTTGCGCAGATTGTCGCCCGAGACGAACAGCGCCAGGCCGTTCGGTGCACCGTGGTCGACCCGGATCCGGCCGACGAGTGACACGTCGCCACCCGCCGACTTGAGCGGCGTGGGCATGTCGTCGAGCACCACGCCCGCAGCGGTGGAGAGCAGTTCACGGGCGCGGTCGGGCGTGATCGGACGCTCGAACTCGGCGTTGATCGACAGTGAGTGACCGGTGAACACGGGAACACGGACACAGGTGCCCGACACGCGGAGATCAGGAAGGCCGAGGATCTTGCGGCTCTCCTTGCGGAGCTTCTGTTCCTCGTCGGTCTCGTCGGAGCCGTCGTCGACGACCGAACCGGCGATCGACAGCACGTTGAACGCGATCGTGTCGGGGAACTTCGGGCCGCTGCTGAGCTTCACGGCATCGCCGTCGAACGTGAGGTCGGCCAGACCGTCGGCGCCGGCGCCTTCACGGACCTGGGCGGCGAGCTCTTCGACACCGGCGAGACCGGCTCCGGACGTGGCCTGGTAGGTGCTGACCACGAGACGCGTCAGCCCGGCCTCGTCGGACAGCGGCTTGAGCACCGGCATCGCGACCATCGTCGTGCAGTTGGGGTTGGCGACGATGCCCTTGGGGATGTCGGACAACGCGTCGGCGTTGACCTCGGGCACCACGAGCGGAACGTCGGGGTCCATGCGCCACGCCGACGAGTTGTCGATGACGATCGCTCCGGCGGCAGCGACCTTCGGCGCCAGCTCCTTGGACGTCGCACCGCCGGCCGAGAACAGGGCGATGTCGAGCCCGGCGAAGTCGGCGGTCGCCGCGTCCTCGACGGTGATCTCGCGATCCTTCCAGGTGAGCACGGTCCCGGCGGACCGAGCCGAGGCGAAGAACCGAAGTTCGTCGACCGGGAACTCACGCTCGTCGAGGAGCGTGCGCATGACACTTCCGACCTGACCCGTTGCACCGAAGACACCGACGTTCATGGCGCCAAGGCTAACGAACCCTCCCGGGCCCCTGACAACCGGGTTTCGGTCAGTAATCGCTCTTGTCGAGTTCGTAGGTGGAGTGGAGGACGGCGACGGCCTGTTCGGCCTGGTCCTGGCTCACCACGCAGCTGATGCGGATCGCGGAGGTCGAGATCATGTCGATGTTGATGCCGTGCTCGGCGAGGCACTCGAACATCGACGCTGCGATGCCGGGGTTCGACTTCATGCCGGCACCGATGACGCTCACACGGGCCACGGTCGGGTCGGCGCCGAACTCACGGATGCCGAGCTCGGGCTGCAGCGCCGAGACCACGTCCATCGACGCCGCAACGTCGGAGTGGGGCACCGTGAACGAGATATCGGTGATGCCATCCGCGCTGGCGTTCTGGACGATCATGTCGACGTTCACACCGCGGTCGGCAAGGGCGCGGAACAGCTTGGCGGCGACGCCCGGCTGGTCGGGGACGCCACTCACCGTCACCTTGGCCTCGCTCAGGTCGTGGGTGATGGCGCGGACGGTGGCTTGTTCCATGTTGGGGTCCTCCTCGACAACCAAGGTGCCCGGCTCCCAGGTGAAGGCCGAACGCACGTGCAGTTTCACCCCGTGACGCACGGCGTACTCCACCGAGCGCATCGCCGGTTTGGGGCATCCGGTCGCCGTCATCTCCAGCAGCTCGTCGAAGCTGATGGTGCTCATCTTGCGGGCCTCGGGCACGACCCTCGGGTCGGTCGTGAACACGCCCGACACGTCGGTGTAGAGCTCGCAGAAATCGGCACCGAGCGCCTTGGCCAACGCGACGGCCGTCGTGTCCGAGCCGCCGCGGCCCAGGAACGTCACGTCGTGATCGGTCGATACCCCCTGGGCGCCGGCGACCACCGGCACCCGGCCTGCGGCGAGCGCTGCGGCGATGCGATCGGCACGGACCTCGAGGATCTTGGCGTCGGTGTGGTTGGTATCGGTGATGAAGCCGGCCTGGCTCCCGGTGTAGCTCTCGGCCTCGACGCCGAGATCGGCGAGGGCCATGCAGACGAGCGCGATCGCCTTTCGCTCACCGGCGGTGATGAGCATGTCCATCTCGCGACCCGGGCGGGTCGAGGACACTTCACTCGCGATGCGCAACAGGTCGTCGGTCTCCTTGCCCATTGCCGAGACGACGAGGACGATCTCGTCGCCGCGACGGTGGCAGCGCGCCACGTAGTCGGCGACGTCGCGGATCCGGTCCGGGTCACCGACCGACGTCCCGCCGAACTTCTGCACCAGTCGAGCCACGGGCGACGAATGTAGCGGATCGGTGCAAACCCTTATGAATCGGGGGTCCTGGCCGTCCTGAGGGGGCCCTCACCGCAGTGAGGTCCTCGACGCGACCCGTTGGTATCCTTCCGACCGCTATGGGAACAGACAAACGCGCCCGCCAGAAGGAACTCTCCCGCACCCGAGCCGAAGAAGCTCGCAAGGAGGCCGCCGCGCTCGCACGCCGCAAGCGGTTCGTGACGATCGGCTCGGTGACGGTCGTGCTCGCCTTGCTCATTGCCGGTGCCATCGCGCTCGGCGGCGACGACGACTCCACCGACGCTGCCGACTCGCCCACCACGACCGCGGCGGCCGACGCCACGACCGTGGCCCCCGGCGAGACGACCACCACGACTGCATTCGTCGAGGCGGAGCCCGGTTCGGCCGAATGCCCGAAGGCCGACGGCAGCTCCGACCGCAAGGACAGCTTCGACGGTCCGCCGAAGATGTGCATCGACGCCGCCAAGAAGTACACCGCGAAGGTCGAGACCAGCGAGGGCACCTTCGAGCTGGCGCTCGACGCGGCCAAGGCTCCGAAGACGGTCAACAACTTCGTGTTCCTCTCCCGCTACCACTTCTACGACGGCCTGATCTTCCACCGGATCATCAAGGACTTCATGATTCAGGGCGGCGATCCCCAGGGCACCGGCATGGGTGGCCCCGGCTACGACTTCGGCGACGAGCTCCCCCAGGCCGGCGAGTACCAGAAGTACTCCGTCGCAATGGCGAACTCGGGTCCCAACACGAACGGCAGCCAGTTCTTCGTGATCACCGGCGACCAGGGTGTCGGCCTTCCACCGCAGTACTCGCTGTTCGGTCAGGCGACCTCGGGCACCGATGTCATCGACAAGATCGGTGTTGTGCAGACGGCAACCGGCGACAAGCCGGTGAAGGACGTCAAGATCGAGAAGGTCACGATCGAGGAGAAGTAGGCGGCGGGATCTCGGTGACCTCGATGCGGTGACCGTTGCGGTGCGGGACCACTGCACCGGCCCCCGCCTGCGTCCAGGCGCCGTCTTCCCAGATCAGCGCCGTCGACTCCTCGATGCCCACGACCGTCATGCCCGATGGCGCCAGCGTGATGGTTCGATGCAGCTTGTCGCCCGACCACAGGTTGAACCGGGGAATCACGGTGATGTCGGTGAGGAGATCGAGGCCGACCGTGAACGCACCGCCGCGGCTGTCCACCATGTAGGTGGACAGCACCGACGCACCCTCGGCGCTGCCGGCCACCACGCCGCCGCGCTGCCAGACCTCGACGACCCCGTCCCAGACCGGGGTGTCCTTCAGCACTGAACGCAGGTGCATCGGCGACCCGCCGCCGATGTACACGAAGCGAGCGTCGGCCAGCGCAGCTGCGGCGCCTGGGGCGGTGGCGTCGGCGCGGCGGTACACCTCGAGCACGTCGACGGTGGCGCCGAGGGACGCGAACCATGACGTCGCACGGTCGATCTGCAGCTGCGGCTGTTCGTAGGCTGCGGCGGTCGGGATCACGAGGACGCGGTCACCGCCGCTCCGCGCGAGCAGGTCGGCATCGAAGGTGCAACCCTCGGTCCATTCCGCACCACCGACGAGGGCCAACGTTCCAGTCACGCACTGAACTCTAGAGGAGTGGTTCCGAGCACTCGATCGACTCGTCCATCGCGACCTATCGAACCAGTTTCGCCCGAGCCAGCGAAGCCTGCTGCAGGCGCCACTTGTCGCTCTGCTCGAAGCCGGCCTTCTTCCACACCTTGGCCTTCACGTCGGGAAGGTGTTCCGATCGAACGTCGAACAGATCGGACGAGGTACCGCACTCGGCATCGTCGGACGCGATCTTCGTCTCTTCCTGCTTCGTCGGGACGGTGTCGTCGGTCACCATCTGGAACCGGAGAACCTCGTACCCCGTGTCCCAGTTCGGACCGGCGCCCTCGCCGTCCATCCAGGAAACGCCCGCGGAGCGCATGCAGTCCTGCCACTTGCGAAGCGCCTGCACGTAGTCCGGGTAGTCCATGAGTGCGCGGTTGAGCTGCGAAGGCGTTCCCACCTCGACGACCTGGCTCAGCCAGAGGGCGTTCTCGACGGAGCCGTAGATCTGAGCATTGGCCTCGGCGACGCAGCCATCGGTGGAGATCGTGGCGGTTCCTTCGCCATCGCGCACCGTGAGCGTTTTCGTACCGCTGAACGCTCGCTGGTACGCCGCTTGGTCGGCAGGTGGGACGGAGTTGATCGGGTCGTTGAGGAACCGTTCGTTCGCATCCCGATCCGAGAGGTGCATCGCCGCGAAGTCCGCTGCGTAGCCGCTCCGAAGCAGCTCGCTCTTGGTCGGATACGGGTTGGCTTCGGACGGAAGGTTACGGCTGGTGACGACCTCCCACCGGAGGCCCGCCTTCGCCATGCAGGCGGAGATGAGGCGATCCCACGACGCCTGAATGACGTACTGCTCCTCGGTCGTCAGCGGTCGCGCCGGCCCGGAGGATCCGAGGTCGACGAGATCCTCGATCCGCTCGGATTTCCCACCTTCGCGCGAGGGTTGCGAGCGGGGCCGGTCGGCCCCGCTGCAACCCAACAAGGCCAACGCGAGGAGCGCCGGACCGAGCCGTCTCGCTACGAACACGCGAGACCCGGGGCCTTCCACTGATTGGAGGCGACGCCGCGGGCAGAGTACGTGTGCGTCGTGCTGGAAGCCGTCTTCGTGGACGTTCCGTTGCTGTACGAGATTCCGTAGTAGCCGCAGTTCTGCTGCCCACTGGTTCCATGGTTGTACGCCGACTGCGTGGCGATTCCCTTGGCCGAGAGGTTCACGTTGTTTCCCGAGACCTGCCAGCGGGTGCCGTTGTACGAACCGCCGGACCACCAGCAGTGCCACTGACTCGCGCAATCGTTGACGTCCGCCGACGCCATCCCTGGATGCGCCACCACGCCGGCGATGGCCAGCACGGCGACCGCCAGGCAGCGAACCGTTCCCTTCCTGCTTTTCATGCTCACGTTCATCCCTCCTTGGTACGACGCCCAGTGCGTCTGATGAATCATCCTACTCACATCTCCCTCGTTCGAGGGAACTGGGCGGCTGTACACCCCCGCGGGTGGCCGTTACCGTAACCAACCATATGATGTTCCGGATGCATCGACGGCGCTCTCTGCTCGCGGGGCTCGCTGCCGTCGCTCTCGCCGTCGGACTCTGGGCGGGTTGGCCAAGGCGGATCGGGTCACCCACGCCCGCCAGCGCCACGGCGCGCATCGTCACGGTCAAGGTCGAACGCCGCGAGCTCACCTCCACCCTTCAGCTCACCGCGTCCTACACCTTCAAGACCCCGATCGAGGTGGTGGCTCCTCCGGGTCCCACCGACGATCCGTCCCGACAGCTGGTGACCCGCGCGCCCGGCCCTGTCGGCACCACGGTGAGTGCGGGCTCTGCGCTCGCAGAGATCAACTACCGGCCCCTCATGCTCCTGAGCGGTCATCTCCCGCTCTACCGCGACCTTCGCCCTGGCGCCGTCGGGGAGGACGTCAGCAACCTGCAGGACGGCCTGAGGGAGATGGGCCTTCCCACCCCATCGAGTGAGGCGGGTCTGTTCGGCCCGGCGACCCAACAGGTCGTCGCCGATGTGTACCGGCTCGCGGGCTACGAACCGGACTACACGGGCGGCACCGCAACGGCCACCATGGCCGTCATCGACGCGGCGGACAACGCTGCCGACGCAGCTCGAAGCGCGCTCGACGCAGCTGCGAGTCGCGGCGAGGACACGACGGGCCTCAAGGCGGAGTACCGACAGCGCCTCGCCACGTCGGACCAAGTCAGGAATTCCGAGGGGGTCATGGTCGTCGCCTCGAGGATCGTGACGATCCCCACCGGTCAACTGACCATCGGCTCGAACACGGCGACGACCGGCAAGCTGGTGGAGCCCGGGAACGTCCTCGCGGTACTGACCGAGAGTGGTCCCCTCCTCTCTGCGAGACTGACCGCGTCCCAAGCTCGAGAACTCGTCGACGGAGCCACCGTGAGCGTCGCGGGAGCGAACGGTGATTGCCAACTCGAGGCACCGGTCGAGGCACCGGTTCCGGCAGCCGAGGAGGGGCCGGACGCTGCCGACCAACCCGACGACGCCACCGGCTCGACCGAGCCCCCGGCACGGTCCGATACACACGACCTCATCGTCCAGGTCTCGTGCGAACCTGCACCGACGTTGGACCTCGTTGGCACGGAAGCCGTTGTCACGGTCTCGTCCATCGTCGCGGGCCCGGACTCCCTCGTCGTGCCAGCCACCGCGTTGGTCTACGAAGCCGACGGGTCCGTCTCGGTCGAGACGTCGGACCAGTCGGGCCGACGACGCGTCGCGGTCGAGATCGTCGCCGAAGCCGACGGTTTCGTGGCGCTCGGCCCGACGGAGCGTCTGCACGAAGGGACATCGGTCCTTGTCGGCGACTGACCTTCCGCTGATACAACTGACCGACGCAACCGTGACGTACGGCAACCACGCACCGGTCACCGCGCTCCGCAGCACCGATCTGACCATCAGGGCGGGCGAGCACGTCGCGATCACCGGACCGTCGGGGTCGGGGAAGTCAACGCTCCTCAGCCTCATCGGGCTCTTGGAGCCACCCACGCGCGGGGCGGTGATGGTCGACGGGACCAACATCGCGGGCATCGGATCGTCCGAGCTCAGCCGACTCCGATCGGCCACGTTCGGGTTCGTGTTCCAACGGTTCCACCTGCTGCCGGCACTCACCGCCCGCGCCAACGTGGAGCTCGGATTGATGTACCAGGGTGTCCGCGGTTCGCATCGCCGCGCTGCCGCCGAGGCCGCACTCGAGCGCGTCGGGCTCGGTCACCGGATGACACATCTTCCGTCGGAGCTGTCCGGAGGCGAGCAGCAACGCGTGGCGATCGCACGGGCGGTCGCGTGTGATCAGCCCTGCCTCCTCGCCGACGAACCAACCGGGAACCTCGACTCGGCGATGACCGCGATCGTCCTGGACATCCTCGACCAGATCGCAGCGAGTGGCACCACGGTCATCTGTGTCACCCACAGTGAGGCAGTCGCTCGCCGAGGCACTCGACGACTCGTCCTCGACGACGGGATCGTGACGAGCGACCGGCCGCCACGATGATCAACGCCCGTCCGTCGCTCTCGATCGGCGATGTCGTGACTGATGCGATCGTCAACCTCCGGTCGCGGCTCGGCCGGTCGATCGGGGTCGGAATCGCTGCGGCCTTGGGCGTGTCCACACTCGTCGGAGCGATCCAGATCGCGGCGTCGGCCGACGCACAGGTTCGTGATCGGATCCTCCGCGAGCGACCTGAGGTCGTGATCGGTCGACCGATCGAGCAGAGCAATGGGCTGTCCGCCGATGTGAGCGATGCGCTGCTGGTCCAGCTCGCCGACCTTCCAGCCGTCCAGGCCACGTCGGTGGTCCAACGATTGGCGCTCCCCGCGACGGTCCGGGTGGGCCCTCGCGCCGGGTCGCCCGTCGCCGTGGCGACCTCGGCGGGCGACCTCGTTCGAGCAGCCAAGGTCCGCCTTCGCGGTCGCTCGTTCCATCGAAGTGAGCTGAACGCGTCCGCCCACGTCGCCATGGTTGGCCGCCGCGTTGCCACATCTCTCGACCTTGCTCCCGTCGACCTCGGACCGACGATCTGGATCGACGGATCCGCATACCTGGTCATCGGGATCGTCGAGGACAGCGACCTTGCGCCGGATCTCATCGATCAGATCGTGATCCCGCGCTCGACTGCTCTTGACGAGCTCGGGCCCGAGCCGGTCGGCGGCTTCGACACGGCGCTGTACCTGCGAGCCGCAAAGTCGGAAGTCTCCCGCATCGCCAGGGATCTCGATCTGCGCATCAGTCCCGAGCGACCTGAGAACTGGCGAATCGAGGTTCCACGGGTCTCGGTCGATCTGGCGTCCGCCATCTCATCGGATGTGCGCGAACTCACACTTGCGTCGGGTGCGCTGGTGCTGTTCATCGGCGCTGTCGGGATCGGCAATGCGATGCTTAGAAGCGTCTATACCCGGGTCCACGAGATCGGGCTACGACGAGCGCTCGGTGCCCGGACCAGCCACATCGTCAGCCTTCTGATGGTCGAGGCAGCGGTCATCGGACTCATCGCCGGCGTACTCGGTACCGTGGTCGGCATCTCGGTCGCGGGCGCGGCAGCGGCGCGGAACGGCTGGCCACTGGCCATCGGACCGTTGCTCCCCACAGCTGGGGTGCTGCTCTCCGTCGGTGCTGCGCTGGCAGGCGCTGCCTGGCCCACCAGAGTGGCCACCAAGATCTCCGCGGCGGAAGCCCTTCGTCGCGACTGAGACGACCCTGGGTGACCAACCGAGCCGACGATGCTGAACTTGCCTTGCTCTGGCTACCCACCGGTAACTTGTCACCCATGATCAAGACGGTGGGGATTTGTGGTTCGGGAATCATGGGCTCCGGCATCGCCGAGGTTGCCGCCAAGGCGGGCTTCGACGTGGTGCTGCGTTCACGCAAGCAGGAGACTGCCGATGCGACGATCGCCAAGCTGGCGAAGTCGCTCGCGAAGCAGGTCGAGCGCGGCAAGCTGAGCGAAGAGGACAGCGCCGCCGTCCTGGGTCGCGTCACCGGTACCGCCCATGTCGGCGACCTCGCCGACTGCGACCTCGTCATCGAGTCCGTCGTCGAGGACCTTGCCACCAAGAAGGCCTTGTTCGTCGAACTCGACGGCGTCGTCAAGACCGGAGCGATCCTCGCCACCAACACGTCGACCCTGCCGGTCGTGGAACTGGCCGTGGCCACCAGCCGCCCCGAGCTCGTCGTCGGCGTCCACTTCTTCAACCCCGCACCGGCCATGTCGCTGGTCGAGATCATCAGCCCGCTCACGGCCTCCGCCGAGACCACGGCTGCCGTCACCGAGTTCGCCACGACGTGTGGCAAGAACCCCGTGGCCGTCGAGGACCGCGCCGGCTTCATCGTCAACGCCCTGCTGTTCCCGTACCTCAACAACGCCGTTCGCATGCTCGAGAACCGCATCGCCAGCCGCGACGACATCGACACCGCCATGAAGGGCGGCTGCAACTTCCCGATGGGGCCGCTCGCGCTGCTCGACCTCGTCGGTCTCGACACGTCGGTGGCCATCCTCGACGCCCTGTACACCGAGTTCCGCGACCCGAACTACGCCACGGTGCCGCTGCTGCGCCGCATGGTGTCCGCCGGTCAGCTCGGTCGCAAGAGCGGCCAGGGGTTCTACGACTACAGCAAGTAGGGAAGCTTCGTCGCCGTGGATGCGACGGAGCTGACTCTCCGGTGGCTCGGGCTGCCGACCTGTCCGTGGGAGTTCCCTCCGGTCGACAGCGCCGATCGCTCCGGTCTCGTTGTCGTCGGGGGTGACCTCGAACCCGAGACGCTGGTGACGGCGTACTGCACGGGCATCTTCCCAATGCCGATCGGTCGGCGCCGCCGTCTCGGCTGGTGGTCACCCGATCCCCGAGGGATCATTCCCGTCGACGGGCTCGTCGTCAGTCGGTCGCTGCGTCGTTCGAGACGCCGCTACGAGATCCGGGTCGACACCGCGTTCCGGGAGACGATGCTCCGGTGCGGCGACCCCCGTCGACCGTACGGGTGGATCACGCGGGGCATCGTGCAGTCCTACGAACGGCTGCACCTGCTCGGCGTCGCCCACAGCGTCGAGACGTGGTCCGAGGACGGCGAACTGGTCGGTGGTCTCTACGGCGTCAGTCTCGGTGGCCTGTTCGCCGGCGAGTCGATGTTCCACACCGCACCCGACGCGTCGAAGGTCGCGCTCACCGCCCTGGTCGACATCCTGGGCACCACCACCCACCCGCTCCTCGACGTGCAGTGGACCACACCTCACCTCGAGTCCCTGGGAGCAGTGGAGATCGCCCGCGAGGACTACCTCGAACGGCTCGCCGTCGCGCTCGAGCAGCCGCCGCCCTCGTTCACGCCGGGGCCGCGGGCAGGCTGAACGCGGCGTCGCCGACGTCGTTGCGGATGTCGCGGCGGGCGACCGAGATCGTGAGCGGGCCGATCGTGGTGACCTCGGTCCGCAGCACTCCCGTCCGGTCGTCGAAGCACAGGTCGAGACGGTCGCCCCAGCGGGGACGGAACTCCTCCACGAGATGGCGCAGCCGGAAGCATCCGGTGTCGGTCCGACTCAACCGGTAGGTCGGGGTCGATCCTCCGGTGAGCGACCGGAACTCCGCGAGCTCGTCGGCGAGGCGGGCCTCCGCGTCGGTCGTCGGCCCGCTGTCGAGACACTGCGGGGGCGACGTGCCGGTGACGCTGCACCCGATCTGGCGGCCGCCCACCTCCGCGCTGATGTCGTCGCCGTCGCGGACGACACGATCGGGGAACCGCTGCGCGATCTCGGCGTCCGCGACCAGCTCCTGCTCCCCCGACGTCCGCACCGTGGTCTCGGTGAACGCAGCGGTCGTGCGGCGCCAGCGCTCCCAGCGGCGTTCCAGGTCGGACCGGATCGCGGCGACCGACTCGGGCCGAGCCGCCTTCTCGTGGGGCATCGCCACGAACACCGCGACGGCGATCAGCGCACCGACCAACGCGGCAGCCAGACGAACGGTGAGGCGGGTCGACGGCACGGCGCCACGCTATCGACCGTCCACCCTCCCCCGACCACGCCCGATACGCGACAATCATCGGAGACCGAGCAAGGGGGACCAGGGGTGGGCTTTCATCACGTGGCGTTGGCGACGCCGAACATCGAGGCGACGCACCGCTTCTACACCGAGGCCATGGGATTCGAGCTGGTGAAGGCCGTGTTGGCCCCGACTCCTGAAGGCGGGTGGGCCAAGCACGTGTTCTACGAGACCGGCGGGCACGGAATGATCGCCTTCTGGGACCTCCACGTCGACTCGCTCCCGCCGGTCAACGGCGCGATCTCCCGAGGCCTCGGCCTGCCGGAATGGGTCAACCATCTCGCGTTCGACGCCCCCGACGAGGCGGCGATCACCAGCGCCCTGGAGCGCTGGGCGGCGCTCGGCCTCGACGTGTTCGACATCAACCACGAGTTCTGCCGCTCGATCTACACCGTCGATCCCGGCGGAACGCTCGTCGAGTGGTGCATGGACACCCGGGCCCTCACCGCCGCCGAGCGCGAGCGCGCCAACGCCGTGATCCTCGTCGACGAGCCCGATGCCTTCGACCCCGAGCCGATCGTGGCGTTCATCCCCGGCGATCCGTCGCTCCGCCCAGCCTGGGCGGCGACACCTCAGACGGCCTGATCGTCCCCGCCGGAGGCCGCTGCCTCAGCGGGGTCGGCCTCGCCGTCGGCCGCCGGGATCGGTTCGGGAACGACCGGGCGCTGGTGCACCGAGACGGCGTACCCGCTGTCGATCATCCACGGATCACGCGACCACGACGCGAACCGCTCGATCAGTTCGAGCCCCGCCGCAGCACAGTCGCGGTCCAACCGGTCGACCCCGTACCGGCCTGCGGTGAGCTGGAAGCCGGTGACCAGCACACCCCCCGGCCGAAGATGTTCGGCCAGGCGATCGACGGTGACCGCCTCGGTGCCCGGTTGCAGGAAGATCATCACGTTGCCGGCTGCGACCACCAGATCGAACTGCCGCGCCACCGACGCGTCGTCGGGACCAGGCAGCAGGAACGACGACAGATCGGAGCGATACCACTCGATGTCGGGCTGCTTCTCGCATGCCGTCTCGAGCATCGAGCGGTCGAGGTCGACCCCGACCACCTCGACGCCCCGCCGGTGCAGCTCGATCGCCACCCGACCGGTACCGCACCCGGCGTCGAGGACGGTCGCGGGTTGGAACCCCATCACGAAACTGGCCTCGCCGTGCACGTCGTGGCCGGCACGCGCCAGCCGATCGAACCGCGCGTCGTACTCCGCGCCTCGCGGCACATCACTTCGTTCCCAGCGAGAGCTCACTCGGCCATTGTGACCTCCACCACGACCCGAGCGGGGTCAGACGAGGCAGAGATCGCTCGCGCCGCCACCAACTGGTCCGTTCGGACCATTCCTGCGATCGAGCATTGACGTTCTGCGCGTCACATGGTTCGGTGCTGGTGCGAGTTGATCTCGCAACAGGGAAGCACTGATCCATCGGACGTACTGGTCGCTTGAGACCGATGGGGAGCGAGAGCGAAACCGATCCCACCAACGGTGTCCTGAACCGGGTGGTGCTGGCTCAGGAGACCGAACGGGCCACGGCACGTTCAACCTTCCTGGAAAGCGTCGAGAACGAGGAGGCCCAACGGCCTCCTCGTTCCGCGTCCCGGCGTCGGCGCCCACCTACGATCGAACGATGGCCACCGGTGGACGACGGGCGCGGTACGCCCGGCGGCGCAAGCTCCGCATGGACCGGGTCGAGCACGATCTGACCGACGACCAGTGGAGAGCGATCCAATCGGCATGGGGCGGCTGTGCCTATTGCTCTGCTACCGACGAACCCCTCCAGCGCGACTGTGTGCTCGCGCTCTCACGGGGTGGGCGCTACACCCTCGACAACATCGTGCCGGCCTGCCGGTCGTGCAACGCCAGCAAGTGCAACGACGAGGTCACCGCGTGGCTCCGGCGCAAACGTCTCGACGAGCCGGCCTTCCTCCTGCGCTCTGCCGAGATCCGAGCGATGCTCGCCGCGGAGTTCCCACCGCTCTCGACCGACTGATCGACTCAGTCCTGCGTCTTCGCCATGTTCTCGAAGCGGGTGCAGTAGTCGAGGAACGCCAGCCGGCACATTCCGGTGGGGCCCGCACGGTGCTTGGACACGATGATCTCCGCCGTTCCCTTGTCGGGCGAGTCACGGTTGTAGACCTCGTCGCGGTACACGAACATCACGATGTCGGCGTCCTGCTCGATCGAACCCGACTCACGCAGGTCGGCGAGCATCGGGCGCTTGTCGGCACGGGCTTCGAGGGCACGGGACAGCTGTGACAGCGCCATGACCGGGCACTCCAGCTCACGAGCGAGGATCTTGAGACCACGAGAGATCTCGGAGATCTCCACCTGACGGCTCTCGGCATTGGCCCGGCCGCTCATCAGCTGGAGGTAGTCGACCACGATCAGGCCGAGCTCACCGACACGGCTCTTGAGGCGACGGGCCTTGGCCCGGATCTCCATGATGGTCAGGTTCGGGTTGTCATCGATCCACAACGGGGCCTCACCGAGACGGCCCATGGCACGGGAGATCTTCGACCAGTCCTGCTCGTTGAGCTGGCCGTTGCGCAACCGGTTGGCGTCGATGCGGCCCTCGGAGCCCAAGATGCGCTGCGTGAGTTCGAGGTGGCCCATCTCCAACGAGAAGAAGAGCACCGGCTTGTGCGACCGGAGCGCCGCGTTGGCGGCTGCCCCCAACGCGAACGAGGTCTTGCCCATGGCAGGTCGCGCGCCGACCACGATCAACGCGTTCGGCTGCAGCCCGGCCGTGAGCACGTCGAGGTCGGTATACCCCGACGGGGTACCGGTGATCGCCTCACCACGCTCGTAGAGCGCCTCGAGCCGGTCGAGGCTCGCATCGAGGAGATCGCGGAGCTCGACCATGGTGTC
>WBZX01001443.1_pt1 | contig 17906 bp, 15 predicted proteins | sample 5204211 | NCBI WGS metagenome assembly WBZX01 (sample SAMN12344362, study PRJNA552823) | activated sludge metagenome | biome: Activated sludge suspended growth; feature: Nitrification reactor; material: Wastewater; isolation source: activated sludge from nitrification reactor of wastewater... | reverse complement strand
AGAGCATCCGGTGGTCACCGACGCGCGGCGCAAGGCCAAGGTCCACGTCGAACTCGGTCAGGCTTACTTCCAGGTCGCCCGCTACGGCATCGCGTTGGACGAGGCGCGCGCCGCCGCCCAGCATGACCCCGGCTACGCGCCCGCCTACCAGCTGATGGCGATGGTGCACATGTTCCTCGAGGAAAACGCCGTGGCCGCGGCCAACTTCGAACACGCGCTGCAACTCGCGCCGGGCGACCCCGAAATCATGAACAGCTACGGCTGGTTCTTGTGCACGACAGGCAAGGAGCAGGCCGGCCTCGAGCAGCTCGCCGCCGCCGCCCGCAATCCCTACTACCAGACGCCGACGCGGGCCTTCGCCAACGCCGGGCTGTGCCAGTTGCGGCTCCACAACGACGCTGCCGCCGAAGCCCAGTTCCTGCGCGCCGTCGATGCCGACAACAGCAACGTCCAGGCGATTTTCCACCTGGCGGCGATCACCTACCGTCGCGGCGCCTACGAGGCGTCGAAGCGCTATCTCGCCGCCTTGCACCAGGGCGGCGAGCCGACCGCCGAAAGCCTGTGGCTGGCCATCCGCGTCGAGCGCAAGCTGGGCGACCGCAGCGCCGAGGCGTCTCACGTCCAGCAATTGCGCCGCCGCTTCCCCGGTTCTTCCGAATACAAGGATTTTTTGCAAGGGCAGTATCAGTGACCGAACCTCAAGTCTTGCCGCAAGCGTCGGCAACCATGTCCCAGGATGCTTCCGTCGGCGCCACCCTGCGGCGCACCCGCGAGGCCCAGGGACTCAGCATCGCCGAGGTGGCGAACGCCCTGAAACTCAATCCGCGCCAGGTCGAAGCCCTCGAATCCGGGCGTTTCGACCAGTTGCCGGGCTTCGCCTTCACGCGCGGCTTTCTGCGTAATTACGCCCGGCTGCTGAAGATCGACGCTGCGCCGCTGCTCGCCGCGCTGCAGCCGCCGGGTGCCGGCGAAGCGATGGAACTCGCACCGGCCTCGAACGCGCAGGGCGACATGCCGCAGGTCGGGCGGGGGCGTTTCCGCCGTTCGGTGATTCCCGGCATGCTGGCGGCGCTCGGGCTGTTCGGCCTCGTCGTGGCCGGGTGGTACTACGATACCCAGCGCAAAAAGCCGGCCGAGGAACTCGCCGCCAGCGTGGCGGCGGTCGCGGTGCCCGAGTCGCCGGCAGCCGCCCAGCCTGCCGCGACGCCCCCGGCTGCCGGTGGCGACACCAAACCGGCCGACACTGCGCCGACCGCCGAGGTGGCGGTGGCGCCGACGGTGGTGGGAGCCGCCCCGTCCGCGCCGGCGGAACCCGCCGCGCCGCCGGCGGCCGCTGCTGCCGGCAGCGATCGCCTGGTTTTCGAGTTCGCGCAGGACGCGTGGGTCGAGATCAGGGACAAGAGCGGCAAAGTCATCTTCAACAAGCTCGGCAAGGCCGGCTCCCGGCAGGAAGTCGAAGCCGCGGTGCCGCTGTCGGTGGTGATCGGCAATGCGCGTTTCGTCAAGCTCGAGCACAACGGCTCGGCGGTTGACCTGGGCCTCGCCGGCAAGGCGACGATTGCCCGCCTGAAGCTGGAGTGAGGGAGCGCACGATGGATCTTCTTCTTTCCGGGCGCGCCGCCGCCCGCCGCCAGACCCGTCAGGTGCGGGTCGGGCATGTGCTGATCGGCTCCGACGCGCCGGTGGTCGTGCAGTCGATGACCAACACCGACACCGCCGACGATTTCGCGACGACGATGCAGGTCGCCCAACTGGCGCGGGCCGGCTCCGAGCTGGTGCGGATCACCGTCAACAACGACGAGGCCGCCAAGGCGGTGCCGAAGATCCGCGACAAGCTGCTCCAGATGAATCTGGACGTGCCGCTGGTCGGCGACTTTCACTACAACGGCCACAAGCTGCTGATGGACAACCCGGCCTGCGCCGAGGCCCTCGACAAGCTGCGCATCAACCCCGGCAACGTGGGGCAGGGCGCCAAACGTGACACCCAGTTCGCGTCCATCGTCGAGATGGCCTGCAAGTACGACAAGCCGGTGCGCATCGGCGTGAACTGGGGCAGCCTCGACCAGTCGGTGATGGCGCGGATCATGGACGAGAACGCGAAGCGGGCGATTCCGCGCGACGCCGGTGCGGTGATGCGCGAGGCGCTGGTCACCTCGGCGCTCGAATCGGCCGTCAAGGCCGAGGAGTATGGCCTCGCCGGCAACAAGATCATCCTGTCGGCCAAGGTCAGCAGCGTCCAGGATCTGATCGCCGTCTATCGTGACCTCGCCGCCCGCTGCGACTATCCGCTGCACCTGGGTCTCACCGAGGCCGGCATGGGCTCGAAGGGTATCGTCGGTTCCACCGCCGCGCTGGCGGTGCTGCTGCAGGAAGGCATCGGCGACACGATCCGCGTCTCGCTGACGCCCGAGCCCAACGGCAGCCGCACGCAGGAAGTCATCGTCGCCCAGGAGATCCTGCAGACGATGGGGCTGCGCGCCTTCACGCCGATGGTCACGGCGTGTCCCGGCTGTGGCCGGACGACCAGCACCCTGTTCCAGGAAATGGCGTCGGATGTGCAGAATTTCGTCCGCGACAACATGCCGGCGTGGCGCGACCGCTTCGACGGCGTCGAGAACATGACGCTGGCCGTGATGGGCTGCATCGTCAATGGTCCCGGCGAGAGCAAGCACGCCAACATCGGCATCTCGCTGCCCGGCACCGGCGAGATGCCGGCCGCCCCGGTCTTCGAGGACGGCGTCAAGACCCAGACCCTGCGCGGCGAGAACATCACCCACGAGTTCAAGGCCATCATCGAACGCTACGTGGCCCGCACCTATCCGAAGAAAGGCGCGCCGGGCTGAAGCCCCGCGCCGGTTGAAAGAACACAGGCAATCATGAGCAAGACCCTCCAGGCCGTGCGCGGGATGAACGACATCCTGCCCGACGAGGCCGAAACCTGGGAACAGTTCGAGGACATCGTCCGCGACTGGCTGCACAGCTACGGCTACCGCCCGATCCGCATGCCCATCGTCGAGCCGACGCCGCTGTTCAAGCGCGCCATCGGCGAGGTGACCGACATCGTCGAGAAGGAGATGTACTCCTTCGAGGACGCCCTCAACGGCGAACACCTGACGCTGCGCCCCGAGGGCACCGCGTCCTGCGTGCGCGCGGCGATCCAGCACAACCTGCTGTTCAGCCATCCGCAGCGCCTCTACTACCACGGCCCGATGTTCCGCCACGAGCGCCCTCAGAAGGGCCGCTACCGCCAGTTTCACCAGGTCGGCGTCGAGGCGATGGGCTTTGACGGGCCGGATATCGACGCCGAGCACATCCTGATGTGCGCGCGGCTGTGGGATGACCTCGGCCTCGAAGATGTCAAGCTGGAGATCAATTCGCTCGGCAGCAGCGAGGAGCGGGCCGCCCACCGCGCGGCGCTGATCGCCTATCTCGAAATCCACAAGAACAGCCTCGACGAGGACGGCCAGCGGCGGCTGTACACCAATCCGCTGCGCATCCTCGACACCAAGAATCCCGATCTGCACGAGATTGTCGAAGCGGCGCCGAAGCTCGCCGATTTCCTCGGCGAGGCGTCACTGAAGCACTTCGACGGCGTGCAGACGCTCCTCAAGGACGCCGGCCTGCCCTACCGCATCAACCACCGGCTGGTGCGCGGCCTCGACTACTACAACCGCACCGTGTTCGAGTGGGTCACGACCCGCCTCGGCGCGCAGGGCACGATCTGTGCCGGCGGCCGCTACGACGGTCTGGTCGCCCAGCTCGGCGGCAAGCCGGCTCCGGCGGCGGGCTTCGCGATGGGCGTCGAGCGTCTGCTGTCGCTGTGGCAGGAATGCGGTGGCGAGGCCGAACGGCCGGTGCCGGATGTCTACCTCGTGCATGCCGGCGAGGCCGCTCAGCGCGCCGCCTTCCGGGTCGCGGAAGCCTTGCGCGGCACGGGTTTTGCAGTCACGCTGCATTGCGGCGGCGGCAGCTTCAAGTCGCAGATGAAGAAGGCCGACGGCTCCGGCGCCCCGTTCGCGGTGGTGATCGGCGACGACGAGGCGGCGGCCGGCGAGGTCAGCCTCAAACCCTTGCGTGACGGTGGCGAACAGATTCGCGTGCCGATGGACGCGCTCCCCGAAACCCTGGCTGATCGCCTACTCGAATCGGAACAAGACGATGGCAGCATTTGACCTCGAAGAACAGGAACAGATTTCCCAGATCAAGGGGTGGTGGGAACAGTACGGCAAGTTGGTGACCACCGCCGCCATGGTTGCCGCGCTGGCCTCGGTCGGCTGGCAGGGCTGGAATTGGTACAAAGGCCGGCAGGTGCAGGATGCGTCGGTTCTCTACGGCCAGTTGCAGAAGGCGGCCGCCGAGCACAACGCCCAGAAAGCCCGCGAGGTGGCCGGCGAGCTGATCGACAAATTCGCCGGGACGGCTTACGCCGATCTCGCCGCGCTGCTGTCGGCCAAGGTGCAGATGGAAGCCGGCGATCTGAAGAACGCCCGCGTCCCGCTGGCGTGGGCTGCCGCGAAGGCCAACGATGCGGCGCTGCGCGATCTGGCCCGGCTGCGCCTGGCGACGGTGATGCTCGACGACAAGGCCTACGATGAGGCGCTGGCCCAGCTCCAGGCGCCGGCGGACGAAAGCTTCGCGGCCCGTTTTGCCGATCTGAAGGGTGACGTTCTGGTTGCCCAGGGCAAGAAGGATGAGGCCCGTGCGGCTTACAAGGCCGCCATTGCGGCGCTGGACCAGGCGACCAAGGCCGAGGCGGTGACCCTGCGCGAACTGGCGCAGGCCAAGCTCGATGCCGTCGGAGGTGCCCAATGAAGGCCCGGCAGCTGGCGGTGAGCGTGCTCGGAGCGCTGGCGGTCAGCGCCTGCAGCTCCCTCAATCCCTTTGTCGCCGACGCGAAGATTCCGGCCCTCAAGCCGATCGCCAGTGCGGTCGCGACAACCGAGGAATGGCGCGCGCGGGTCGGCGATGCCGGCCGCTACGTTCTGCAGCCGGCGCTGAGCGGTGGCGTGGTTTTCGCGGCGGGCGACGGCGACGTCGAGCGCCTCGAGAACGGCCGCACGGTGTGGAAGACGCCGCTCAAGGTGACGGTGTCGGGCGGCGTCGGCAGCGACGGCCAACTGGTCGTCGTGGGCACGCCGAAAGGCGAGGTGATTGCGCTGGATGCGGCCACCGGGCAAGTGCGCTGGCGGGTCTTCGTCAACGCCGAAGTGCTGGCGGCGCCGGGTGTGTCGGGCGGAATCATTGTCGTGCGCAGTGCCGACAGCCGCCTGTTCGGCCTCGATCCGGCCGATGGCAAGCAACGCTGGGTTTATCAGCGCGCCACGCCGCCGCTGTCGCTGCGCAACGCCGCCGGCGTGGTGCTCGACCGGGATGCGATCTTCGCCGGCTTCCCGGGTGGCAAGCTGGCCGCGATCAGCCCCGCCAACGGCAGCCTGATGTGGGAAGGGACGGTCGCGATTCCCCGCGGCGCCACCGAACTGGAACGCATGGCCGACATCACCAGCACGCCGGTGATCGGCAGCCGCGCCACGTGCGCCGTCGCTTTTCAGGGCCGCGTGGCGTGTTTCGACATGTCGAACGGCACCACCTTGTGGACGCGGGATCTGTCCAGTTCCAAGGGGCTCGATCTGGATGAGCGGCACGTCTTCGTCACCGACGAGAAGGGGGCGGTGCACGCCCTCGACATCGCCAGCGGCGCCAGCGCCTGGAAGCAGGATCAGTTGGCCGGTCGCGGTACCGGGCGCCCGAAGGTGGCCGGCGATTACGTGGTCGTCGGCGACGTCGAAGGCTATGTCCATCTGCTGCGCAAGGACGACGGCAGCGTCGTCGGGCGCCGTCGCGCCGCGTCGGCCCCGATTCTTGCCGATCTGTTGCGTTCGTCGGGCAGCATCGTCGTCCAGGCCCGGGACGGCAGTGTTTCCGCCATTGGTGTTGAGTAACGGAGTCGCCCACGCGTGAAACCTACCCTGGTTCTGGTCGGACGCCCCAATGTGGGCAAGTCCACGCTTTTCAATCGTCTCACCAAGACCCGTGATGCCCTGGTCGCCGATTTTCCCGGCCTGACCCGCGACCGCCGCTACGGTCTCGGGCGGGTCGCCGAACGGGAATTCCTGGTGGTCGATACCGCCGGCTTCGACCCGGTGGCGAAGGAAGGCATCGTCCACGAAATGGCCAAGCAGGCCGAGCAGGCCATCGCCGAAGCCGATGCGCTGCTCTTCATGGTCGATGCCCGCAGCGGCCTGACGCCCCACGACGAACAGATCGCCAGCCGGCTGCGCCGCGTCGGGCGGCCGACCTTCCTGATCGTGAACAAGGCCGAAGGCATGAACCGCGCGATGATCTCGGCCGAGTTCCACGAACTCGGGCTGGGTGACCCGCTGTGCATCTCGTCGGCCCACGGCGACAACGTCAACGCACTGATGGAACTGGTGCTCGACAGCTTTCCGCAGGATGAAGAAGACGACGAGCCGGCCGGCCGCGGCCCCCGCGTCGCCATCGTCGGACGCCCCAATGTGGGCAAGTCGACGCTGGTCAATACGCTGATCGGCGAGGAGCGCGTCATCGCCTTCGACATGCCGGGCACGACGCGGGACGCCATCGAGGTGCCGTTCGAGCGCAACGGCCAGCACTACACGCTGATCGACACCGCCGGCCTGCGCAAACGCGGCAAGGTCTTCGAGGCGGTCGAGAAGTTCTCGGTGATCAAGACCCTGCAGGCCGTCGAGCAGGCCAACGTGGTCGTGCTCGTGCTCGACGCCAGCCAGGAGATTTCCGACCAGGACGCCCACATCGCCGGCTTCGTCGTCGAGGCCGGCCGCGCGCTGGTCGTCGCGGTGAACAAATGGGACGGCGTCGACGACTATCGTCGCCAGCGCATCAAGGAAGATCTGGAGCGCAAGCTGCCCTTCCTCGGCTTTGCCCGATTCCTCTATGTTTCGGCGCTCAAGGGGCAGGGCATCGTGCCGATGCTGAAGGCCGTCGACGGCGCCTACGCCGCGGCGATGACCAAACTGGCAACGCCCAAGCTGACCCGTCTGCTGCTCGACGCGGTCATCAAGCAGCAACCTCCGCGCCACGGTGGTTACCGGCCGAAAATGCGCTATGCCCACCAGGGCGGGATGAATCCGCCAGTGATCGTGGTGCACGGCAGCGCGCTCGATCATGTGCCTGCGTCATATACTCGCTACCTGGAGCGGACTTTCCAGGAGGCGTTCAAATTGCAGGGCACACCGCTGCGGATACAATTCAAGTCTTCCCACAATCCCTACGCCAGCAGGGATTGACGAACCTTTTTCCACACCGGCGGGCGCGGCTGCGAAGAGGATGTCGCAGTGCAGCAAACGCTTTATAATTATTCAAAACTACAAACCATCGAGGTTCTACCATGAGCAACAAGGGGCAACTCCTTCAAGATCCATTTCTCAACGCCCTGCGGCGCGAGCACGTGCCGGTTTCGATCTACCTCGTGAACGGCATCAAGCTGCAAGGTCAGGTCGAGTCCTTCGATCAGTACGTCGTGCTGCTGAAGAACACCGTGACCCAGATGGTCTACAAGCACGCCATTTCCACCGTCGTGCCGGCCCGTCCCGTCAATATCCAGCAGGAACAGAACGAGGCTGCAAGCTGAGCGGCGTGATCATCGGGCCGCTTGGCGGCCAATCCGAAGCCGGGGGGCCGCGTGTTTGACCGGCCAGCCTCGGGGAACCGGGCGGTGCTGGTCCAGGTCGATTTCGGCCAGGGCGGCATTGAAGAACGACTTGCCGAAGTCGCGCTGCTGGCCGGGAGTGCCGGTGCGACCGTCGTCGGCGTTGTCCAGGGCAAGCGCCAGGCACCCGACCCGGCGCATTTCGTCGGCAAGGGCAAGGCCGAAGAGATCGGCACGGTTGCCCAGCTGAACGAAGCCGATATCGTCATCTTCAACCACGACATCACCGCCGCCCAGCAGCGCAACCTGGAGCGCAAGCTCAACTGCCGGGTGATCGACCGTTCGGCGCTGATCCTCGACATCTTCGCGCTGCGCGCGAAGAGTCACGAAGGCAAACTGCAGGTCGAACTCGCCCAGTTGCAACACCTGTCCACGCGCCTCGTGCGCGGCTGGACCCACCTGGAGCGGCAGAAGGGCGGGATCGGCCTGCGCGGGCCGGGTGAGAAGCAGCTCGAAACCGACCGCCGTCTGCTCGGTGAGCGGGTCAAATTGCTGAAGGATCGCCTCGCCAAGCTCGAACGCCAGCGCTCGGTGCGGCGCCGTGCCCGCGAGCGGCGCGAGGTGCTGACGGTGTCGCTGGTGGGCTACACCAACGCCGGCAAGTCGACCCTCTTCAATGCCCTCACCAAGGCGGGCGCCTATGCGGCCGACCAGCTCTTCGCGACGCTCGACACCACCTCGCGGCGGCTTTTTCTCGGCGAGGCGGGCAATATCGTGCTGTCCGACACCGTCGGTTTCATCCGCGATCTGCCTCACTCGCTGGTCGCCGCCTTCCACGCAACGCTCGAGGAAACCGTCTCGGCCGACTTGCTGCTGCACGTGGTGGACTCGGCCAGCGAAGACCGGGAAGGGCAGATCGCGGCGGTGAACGGCGTGCTCGAAGAGATCGGCGTCGGTACGCTGCCGCAGATCCAGGTCTGGAACAAGATCGACGCGACGCTGGCGAGTCCGGAGGTCCAGCGGGACGCATGTGGTAAGATCACGCGCGTTTTGCTCAGCGCCAGGACCGGCGAAGGGCTCGACCTGCTGCGTCAGGTGCTCACCGACGTCGCGCTGGAACACAAGGCAGCCCTGGCTGCCGCCTCGCAATCACCGGATTCGGACTGACGAAGTCTCGGTACGACATATCCCGGAGCAGATTTCACTGTGATCTCAGGCATCCTCATGTCTCTCAACGATCCCAAATGGGGCAATCGCGGCGGCGGCGACAATCGCGGCGGCGACAATCAGGGGCCTCCCGACCTCGAAGAGTTGTGGCGCGACTTCAATCGGCGCCTGTCCGGCATGTTCGGTCGCAACGGCCAGGGCGGCGGCTCCGGCGGTGGCGACGGCGGCAACCGGATGCCGGAACTGAATTTCCGTCAGTTCGGCGGTGGCATCGGGCTCATTGCGGCGTTTGCCGCGGTGATCTGGCTGGCCAGCGGCTTCTACATCGTCGATGCCAGCCAGCGCGGTATCGTGCTGCAGTTCGGCCGCTTCGTCGAAGCCACCGATCCGGGCCTGCGCTGGCGCCTGCCGTATCCGGTCCAGACCCATGAACTGGTCAATCTGACCGGGGTGCGTACCGTCGAGATCGGCTATCGCGGTTCCGAGCGCAACAAGGTGCTGAAGGAAGCCCTGATGCTGACCGACGACGAAAACATCGTGAACATCCAGTTCGCGGTCCAGTACATCCTGAAAGATCCGCAGCAGTATCTGTTCAACAACCGCAATGCCGACGATTCGGTGATCCAGGCCGCCGAAACCGCGGTGCGCGAGATCGTCGGCAAGAGCCGGATGGACTTTGTGCTCTACGAAGGGCGTGAGCAGGTGGCCGCCAACGCGCAGAAGCTGACCCAGGACATCCTCGACCGCTACGCGACCGGTATCCAGGTGAGCAAGGTCACGATGCAGAACGCCCAGCCGCCCGAGCAGGTGCAGGCGGCATTCGACGACGCCGTGAAGGCCGGCCAGGATCGGGAGCGGCAGAAGAACGAGGGCCAGGCCTACGCCAACGATGTCATCCCGCGCGCCCGCGGCGCCGCCTCGCGGCTGCTCGAGGAAGCCGATGCCTACAAGGGCCGGGTGGTTGCCCAGGCCGAAGGTGACGCGTCGCGCTTCAGGCAGATCTACACCGAATACGCCAAGGCGCCCGAGGTGACCCGTCAGCGGATGTATCTCGACACGATGCAGCAGGTGCTGTCCAACACCTCGAAGGTGATGGTCGACGCCAAGAGCAGCGGCAATCTTCTTTACCTGCCCCTCGACAAGCTGATCCAGGCCACTGCCGCACCGTCGGCAGGCCCGGCCGCCGATCCGGTCCAGGGCCCGCGCCCGACCCCGTCGCCGGCTGCCGCCGAGAGCAATGTCTCCCCGCCCCGCGCCGATGCGCTGTCGGGGGAGTCGCGCACCCGCGAGTCCATGCGTAACCGTGAGCGGGGAGAGCGCTGATGCGTGAACGTTTCCCATTTTTTGCCGGCGTCGCGCTGTTCGTCGTGGCGATTCTGTCGATGAGCCTGTTCACCGTCGATCAGCGCCAGCATGCGCTGGTGTTCCAGCTCGGCGAGGTCAAGGGGCAGCTGAGCGAGCCGGGTCTTCACTTCAAGATTCCGCTGATCCAGAACGTCCGTTACTTCGACAAGCGGATCCTGACTCTCGACACCTCCGAGCCGGAACGTTTCATCACCTCGGAGAAGAAGAACGTTCTGGTCGACCTGTTCGTCAAGTGGCGCATCGTCGATCCGAAGCTGTACTACATATCTGTCGGCGGCGACGAGACGCGGGCGCGGACGCGCCTCGAGCAGACCGTGAATGCCGGCCTGCGCGAGGAGTTCGGCAAGCGTACCGTGCATGAGGTGGTTTCCGGCGAGCGCGAGAAGATCATGGACGAGATGCGCGTCAAGGCCGATGTGGACGCCCGCAAGATCGGCGTGCAGATCGTCGACGTGCGGCTGAAACGGGTCGACCTGCCGGCCGAGGTGTCCGAGTCGGTCTATCGCCGCATGGAGGCCGAGCGCAAGCGGGTTGCCAACGAGCTGCGTTCCCAGGGCGCCGCCGATGCCGAAAAGATCAAGGCCGATGCGGACAAGCAGCGCGAGGTGATCATCGCCGAAGCCTACCGGGAAGCCCAGAAGGTGAAGGGTGAAGGCGATGCCAAGGCGTCGGCGATCTACGCCCAGGCGTTTGGCCAGAGTCCCGAGTTCTACGCTTTCTACCGCAGCCTCGAAGCCTACCGGAGCAGCTTCAGGAACAAGTCCGACGTGATCGTCGTCGAGCCGAATTCCGAGTTTTTCAAGTATCTGAAGAGTTCCGGCGGGCGCTCGGCGCCAGCGCCGGCCCCGGAGTCGGCCAAGAGCGGCAAGAACGGGAAATAATGGGGCGGTCGCTGATCCTGGCCTTTGCGCTGATGCTGGTCCTCGAAGGCGTCATTCCGTTCGTCGCGCCGGCCACCTGGCGTGAAACCTTCGCCCGCCTGATCCGTCTCGCCGACGGGCAGATCCGATTCGTCGGCCTCGGCTCAATGGTGCTGGGCCTCGTCATCCTGTTTGTTTTTTCGTAAGGCGCCTTACCCATGCTGCGTTGGGTTCTACCCGAATATATCCAGGACGCGCTGCCCGCCGAGGCGGCCAAGCTGGAAGATCTGCGCCGTCGTCTGCTCGATGCGTTCCGCCTGAACGGCTACCAGCTGGTGGCGCCGCCGCTCCTCGAATACCTGGAGTCGCTGCTGACCGGAGCCGGCCAGGATCTGCATCTGAAGACCCTGAAGCTCGTCGACCAGCTGTCCGGCCGCACGATGGGCGTGCGCGCCGACATCACGCCGCAGGTGGCGCGCATCGATGCGCACCTGCTCAACCGCAAGGGTGTCGCCCGGCTGTGCTACTGCGGCAGCGTCGCCCACGCCGTGCCCTCGTCGCTGACCGCGACCCGCGAGCCGCTGCAGCTCGGCGTCGAGCTTTACGGTCATTCCGGCATCGAGGCCGACGCCGAAGTCATCCGCCTGCTGGCCGAGACGCTGCAGATTGCCGGTGTCGGCACCTCGCGGATCGACCTCGGTCACGTCGGCCTGTTCAAGGCCCTGGCCCAGAAGGCCGGACTGCTCCCCGAGCGCGAGGAAGCCTTGTTCGACTGCCTGCAGGCAAAGGATTTGCCCGGTTTGCGCGAGCTGCTCGCCGAGGTGTCCGACGAGGCCCTGCGGATGGCGCTGTTCGTGCTGCCGACGCTGTACGGCGGCCCCGAGGTGCTGGCCAGGGCACGCCAGATTCTGCCCGCCGACATCGAAATCCAGACCGCGCTCGACGATCTCGAACAGCTCGCCGTGCAGCTCGACGGCCTGCCGATCAGCTTCGACCTGTCCGACCTGCGTGGTTACCACTACCACAGCGGTGTGGTCTTCGCGGCCTACGGCGGCAACTCGCCGGTGGCGCTGGCGCTCGGCGGGCGCTACGACAGCGTCGGCCGCGCCTTCGGCCGTGGTCGTCCGGCGACGGGTTTCAGCCTCGATCTGCGCGAACTGGCGACGCAGGTGCCCGACCCGGCGCTGGTCGGATCGATTCTCGCCACCGGCGCCGGCGCAGCGGGTTTTACGGAGGCGGTTGCCGCGCTGCGCGCCGCCGGAGAAAGTGTGACGATCGAACTGCCCGGCCATGACGGCACGTGGCGCGAAGCCGGCTGTGACCGGCGTCTGGTTCTGCGGGGCGGTGCCTGGCAGGTTGAACCGCTTCTGGGAGAGTAAAAATGGCAAAGAACGTTGTGGTTGTCGGCACCCAGTGGGGTGACGAAGGCAAGGGCAAGATCGTCGACTGGCTGACCGATCAGGCTCAGGGCGTGGTCCGCTTCCAGGGTGGGCACAACGCCGGTCATACGCTGGTCGTCGGCACCACCGAATACAAACTGAACCTCGTTCCGTCCGGCATCGTTCGCGAAGGCGTCGAGTGCTTCATCGGCAACGGTGTGGTGATCGACATCCATCACCTGCTGGCCGAAGTGCGCGGCCTCGAGGCCGGCGGCATCAAGGTTCGCGAGCGCCTGAAGGTCAGCCCGGGTTGCCCGCTGATCCTTGGCTACCACTCGGCCGTCGATCGCGCCCGCGAGGCGAAGAAGAGCGCCGACGCCAAGATCGGCACGACCGGCAAGGGCATCGGCCCGACCTACGAGGACAAGGTTGCGCGCCGCGCGCTGCGGGTCTACGACCTGTTCGATCCGAAGCGCTTCGCCGAGAAGCTCGCCGAGAATCTCGAATACCACAACTTCGTGCTGACCCAGTATCTGGGTGCCGAGCCGGTCGAGTTCCAGGCCGTCTTCGACCAGGCGATGGCCGACGCCGAGGAAATCAGGCCGATGGTCGCCGACGTGTCGGCCGATCTCTACGCCATCAACAAGGCCGGCGGCAATCTGCTCTTCGAAGGCGCGCAGGGCACGCTGCTCGACATCGACCACGGCACCTATCCCTTCGTCACCTCCAGCAATTGCGTGGCGGGGCAGGCGGCGGCGGGTTCGGGTGTCGGTCCCGGGCGTCTGCACTACGTGCTGGGGATCACCAAGGCCTACTGCACGCGCGTCGGCGGCGGTCCGTTCCCGACCGAGCTCGATTTTGAGACCGCCGGTACGCCGGGCTACCAGATGTCCACCGTCGGCCGCGAGTTCGGCACCGTCACCGGTCGCAAGCGGCGTTGCGGCTGGCTGGATTTGGCGGCGCTGAAGCGCTCGATCATCATCAACGGCGTTTCCGGTCTGTGCATCACCAAGCTTGACGTGCTCGACGGCCTGCCTGAATTGAAGCTGTGCGTCGGTTACATGCTCGACGGCAAGCGCATCGACCTGCTGCCGATGGGCTCCGAGGAAGTGGAGCGCTGCGAGCCGATCCTCGAAACCATGCCCGGCTGGAGCGGCACGACCTTCGGTGCGCAAACCTGGGACGCGCTGCCGCCGGAAGCCCGCGCCTATCTGCACCGCATCGAGGAAATCTGCGAGGTGTCGATTGATGTGATCTCGACCGGCCCCGAGCGCGACGAAACGATCCTCAAGCGTCACCCGTTCGGCGCCTGATCGCGCTGGAACGATGCCCTTCCCCGGCCGCTGCGGGGGAAGGGCGGTCTTGCCGGGCCGCATGCAAGGCGGCGCAGAAAGATCGACAGCACCAAAAGAAAAAGCCGATCGAAAAATCGACCGGCTTTCCCGTAGAACCTGGTGCCCAGAAGAGGACTCGAACCTCCACGCCTCGCGGCACTAGTACCTGAAACTAGCGCGTCTACCAATTTCGCCATCTGGGCAGCGAGGCGCTATTATAGATCAAAATGATGCCGATGCAAATTTTTCGTGAACGATCCGTCGTGAAAAAGCCATTGCCGCGCTTGTGCGAGTGCGTGTGTCCGATCGTTCAGGAAACGGCAGAGGCGCAAAAAGAAAAAGCCGGTCGAAAATCGACCGGCTTTCCCGTAGAACCTGGTGCCCAGAAGAGGACTCGAACCTCCACGCCTCGCGGCACTAGTACCTGAAACTAGCGCGTCTACCAATTTCGCCATCTGGGCAACGAAGCCGCCATTATAGACTAGAAAGAATCTGTGTCAAGCCAAAAACCCAAGAACACTAAAAAACTGAGCAAACTGCGCCGCAGCGATCCCTTTTTCGACCGCGAAAGCCAGAAATACGATTTTCCGCTGCCGAGCCGCGAGTTCATCGTCCAGACCCTCGCCGACCGGGGCGTGCCGCTGCCGTTCTCCGATCTCGCGGCGGCGATGGACATCCAACCGGCCGAGCTTGAGTTCTTCGAGCGCCGCATGTTTGCGATGGAGCGCGATGGGCAGGTGATGCGCAACCGGCGCAGCGCCTATCTGCTGCCATCCAAGGCCGACCTGATCCGCGGCACCGTGCAGGGGCATCCGGACGGCTACGGCTTTGTCGTCACCGACGACGAGGGGCCGGACATCTTCCTTGGCCCGAACGAGATGCGCGAAGTGCTGCACGGCGACCGGGTGATGGTCCGCGTCGCCGGGCTGGACCGTCGCGGCCGCCCCGAGGGCAAGCTCGTCGAGGTGCTTGAGCGGGCTAACACGCGGATCGTCGGCCGAGTGCTGGTCGAAAACGGCGTCACGCTGGTTGTCCCCGAGAATCGGCGCATTTCGCAGGAGATCCTGCTGGCGCCGGGCAAGGCCAAGGTCAAGCCAGTGGCAGGCCAGGTGGTGGTGGTCGAACTCGTCGAGCAGCCGACCCGCTACGCCCAGCCGATCGGCCGCATCGTCGAGGTGCTCGGCAACTATGCCGATCCGGGCATGGAAATCGAGATCGCGCTGCGCAAGCATGAACTGCCCTTCGAGTTCTCGAGCGCGGCCAAGGAGCAGTCCCGCCGTCTGCCCGACAAGGTCCGCAAGATGGACTGGAAGGGCCGCGAAGACCTCACGGCGCTGCCGCTCGTCACCATCGACGGCGAGACGGCGCGGGATTTCGACGACGCCGTCTTCTGCGAACGCCAGGGACGCGGTTTCCGGCTGGTCGTCGCGATCGCGGATGTCTCTCACTACGTGACGGTGGCCTCGGCGCTGGATGGCGAAGCCTACGACCGCGGCAACTCGGTGTATTTCCCGCGGCGGGTGATCCCGATGCTGCCGGAAAAGCTGTCGAACGGGCTGTGCTCCCTCAATCCGCAGGTTGAGCGGCTGTGCATGGTCTGCGACATGGCGATTTCGCAAACCGGGGTGATCAAGCAGTTTCGCTTCTACCCGGCGGTGATGTTCTCGAAGGCGCGATTGACCTACAACCAGGTGGCGGCGGCGCTGTACGACGCCGACCCGGCCGCGCTGGAGGTCGTCGGCGATCTGCTGCCGCACCTGCAGAACCTCGACAAGCTGTTCCGCGTGCTGCTGAAGGCGCGGGCGAAACGCGGTGCGATCGACTTCGAAACCCAGGAAACGCGGATGATCTTCGACGATAACGGCAAGATCGAGAAGATCGTGCCGGAAAGTCGCAACGACGCTCACCGCCTGATCGAAGAATGCATGTTGGCGGCTAACGTCTGCGCGTCCGAGTTTCTGCACACCCACGAGCATCCGTCGCTGTACCGGGTGCACGAAGGTCCGACGCCGGAAAAGCTGGCCAAGCTGCGCGACTTCCTCGGCGAGTTCGGTTTGCCGCTGGGCGGTGGCGACGAGCCGAAGGCCGCCGACTATGCGCGCCTGCTCGAGAAGATCCAGGGTCGTCCCGACCTGCAACTGCTGCAGACGGTGATGCTGCGCTCGCTGCGTCAGGCGGTGTACAGCCCCGACAACGTCGGCCATTTCGGCCTTGCCTACGACGCCTACACCCACTTCACGTCGCCGATCCGGCGTTATCCCGACCTCCTCGTGCATCGGGCGATCAAGGCCGTGCTGAACGGCGAACGCTACACGCCGGCGCAGGATGCCGGCGACTGGGAGGCCATCGGCATGCACTGCTCGATGACCGAAAGGCGCGCCGACGAGGCCGACCGGGATGTCGAGAACTGGCTGAAGTGCTATTACATGCAGGTTCGCATCGGCGAGGAATTCGACGGCAGCGTTTCGGCGGTGGTACCGTTCGGGCTTTTTGTCGCGCTGGATGACGTTTTCGTCGAAGGTCTGGTGCATATCTCCGATCTCGGCAGCGATTATTTCCATTACGACGACGCTCACCATTCCCTGGTCGGCGAGCGGACTGGCGAGCGCTACCGGCTGTCGGACCGCATCCGCGTGCAGCTGGTGCGCGTGAACATGGAGGCCAGCAAGATCGACTTCCGCCTCGTCGCCGGGCCGGCGCGGGCTACCGAACGGATCGGCAAGACGGCGCGCGAGAAGGCGGTGCAGCCTGCCGCAGCGGAAGTGGCCGCGACGGTGGACAAGCCGTCCCGCCGGCGCGTCGTGAAGAAGGCCGAGGCCGAACCGGCGATTGCACTGGCCGCTCCGCCGGCCGCCCCGGTCAAGCCAAAAACGCGGGCCGTGACCAAGCCGAAAACCACCGCCAAGCCGAAAACCACCAAGCCCACAACCGCCAAGCCTGCGAAGGCCCCCAAATCGGCCCCGCCCCGCAAGGGCGCGGCGGGCGGCACGAAGAAGAAAGTGAAAACCCGTGTCTGAAACTGCAGCAAGTTCCCGCCTTATCTACGGCTTTCATGCCGTGCTCGCCAAGCTCCGCCACGACCCCGAGGCGGTCTTCGAGATTTACACTGACTCGAAGCGCAACGACCCGCGCGCCCGCGATCTGGTCCGCCAAGCCGAACAGCTAGGTACGCGGCTCATCCCGACCGACGGCGAGCGCCTCGACCGCATGGTCGGCACGCGCCGTCACCAGGGGGTCGTTGCCCGCATCGACGGGCGGCGCAAGGAGCTGAAGCTCGCCGACGTTCTCGACGGCCTGACCGAGCCGGCCTTGTTCCTCGTGCTGGACGGTATCCAGGATCCTCACAATCTCGGCGCCTGCCTGCGGGTTGCCGATGCGGCCGGTGCCCATGCGGTGATCGCGCCGAAGGACAAGGCCGTCGGACTCAACGCGACGGCGGTCAAGGTTGCCAGCGGCGCCGCCGATACGGTGCCGTATGTCACCGTGACCAATCTGGCCCGGGCCTTGCGCGAGATGCAGGAGGCCGGCGTGTGGATTCTCGGCGCGGCCGGCGAGGCCGGGAAAACCCTCTACACCGTGGACCAGAAGGGGCCGATCGCGTGGGTGCTGGGTGCGGAGGGGGACGGCCTGCGTCGCCTGACCCGCGAAACCTGCGACGAGCTGGTGAGCATCCCGATGTACGGTACGGTGGAAAGCCTCAACGTGTCGGTTGCCAGCGGACTATGCCTGTTCGAGGCACGGCGCCAGCGCTCGTGAAGATCAGCTACGCCATCGCCCGTTCGCTGCTGCGGCGCGGCAGCAGCGGCGCGCTGGGCACCCAGTCGGTCTGTGCGCCGGGTTACCCCTTTGTGAGTTCGTTGCCGTATGTCGCCGACGGTGCCGGGCGGCCCCTTTTTCTGCTCAGCGGGCTGGCGGAGCACACCCGCAATCTGCTCGCTGATCCGCACGCCAGCCTGCTGGTGACGGAAGGGGAGGGCAGCCTGCTCGAAAGGGCGAGGCTGACCGTGCTCGGCCCCGTCGAGCCGGTGGTGCTGGACGCGGCCTCGTGTGCCCGCTATCTGCGCTACAGCCCGGAATCGGCGGATTATCTGGCACTCGGCGATTTCCGTTTCTTTCGCCTGGAGCCGCAGCGGGCGCGCTTCATCGGCGGCTTCGG
>WBZX01001442.1_pt1 | contig 17909 bp, 12 predicted proteins | sample 5204211 | NCBI WGS metagenome assembly WBZX01 (sample SAMN12344362, study PRJNA552823) | activated sludge metagenome | biome: Activated sludge suspended growth; feature: Nitrification reactor; material: Wastewater; isolation source: activated sludge from nitrification reactor of wastewater... | reverse complement strand
TTTACCCCTCAATCCCCTAAAGGGGACCAAAAGGTAAATACATTGATATATAACTTTTCACTTTTCATTCTTCACTTTTCTCTTACCTAATCTATCCACCTGTCTTTTTTTGACATACAGGCATTATTAAACGTTTTTGAGGCCAATTTTAATTAAAGGTTGACTGCATCAAAAATGTTTATATCTTTGCCGTCCGTTTCGCTAAAAGTGTAGTGAAAAGGATGATTTGAAAGTACAGATTTGATGTGGTCCAGGAGGACTTTTCACCATCGGGTGGAGACACGGAGCGATACCGTAGACATCAGCATTGCACCTCTCCTGTGAAGGATGGCCGACTAGCCGAAAGCTGTCAGTGAAGGGAGAATCAGGTGTGCTAAAGTTCTTTGACAAGGATGGGGAGCGTCGTGAGGAGAGATACTGATTTAATCTTGATCAGTAAATCTTCTTCTATCCGCCATAGCCTTCGGGCGAAGGTGGGTAATTATTATTTTGAGACGAGTTTATTAAATTAAAATGCTTTTGGCATTAAGAATAGGAAGCGATTAAGAGCGTATGGGGAATGCCTAGGCTCTCAGAGACGACGAAGGACGTGGTAAGCTGCGATAAGCTGCGGGGAGTTGCAAACGAACTTTGATCCGCAGATGTCCGAATGGGACAACCCCTATGGTTGAAGACCATAGATCACGCCGCAAGGCGTGAAGACAACCCGGAGAACTGAAACATCTAAGTAACCGGAGGAACAGAAATCAACGAGATTCCCTTAGTAGTGGCGAGCGAACAGGGATCAGCCCATTAAGTATAGTAGTAAGTAGTAGAAGTGGTCTGGAAAGCCACACCGTAGAGAGTGAAAGTCTCGTAAACGAAACGAACTATTATATGAATTGAGTAGGGCGGGACACGTGAAATCCTGTCTGAATATGGGGGGACCATCCTCCAAGGCTAAATACTCCTGAGAGACCGATAGTGAACCAGTACCGTGAGGGAAAGGTGAAAAGGACCCCGAAAAGGGGAGTGAAAAGACCCTGAAACCATACGCTTACAAGCGGTAGGAGTGGCGCTTTGCGCCATGACTGCGTGCCTTTTGCATAATGATCCTACGAGTTGCTCCTGACTAGCAAGTTTAAATCCGAGGAAAGGATGGAGGCGAAGCGAAAGCGAGTCTGAATAGGGCGCATAGCTAGTCGGGGCAGACGCGAAACCACGGTGATCTACCCATGGGCAGGTTGAAGGTTGGATAATCTCTAACTGGAGGACCGAACCGGTGTACGTTGAAAAGTGCTCGGATGACCTGTGGGTAGGGGTGAAAGGCCAATCAAACCTGGAGATAGCTCGTACTCCCCGAAATGCATTGAGGTGCAGCGTTGGCGTTTTTTGTATTGGAGGTAGAGCTACCAATAAGGCTAGGGGGCTTCGCGGCCTACCAACCCTTGATGAACTCCGAATGCCAGTACAAATAACCAGCAGTGAGGCGCGGGGTGCTAAGGTCACGCGCCGAGAGGGAAATAACCCAGAACAACAGCTAAGGTCCCTAAGTATACATTAAGTTGATCTAACGATGTGAGGATGCTTTGACAGCTAGGATGTTGGCTTGGAAGCAGCCATTCATTTAAAGAGTGCGTAACAGCTCACTAGTCGAGCGTTCTTGCGCGGAAAATGATCGGGCATCAAATGTATCACCGAAGCATTGTGAACGAAAGTTCGGTAGGGGAGCATTCCAGCAGCGTTGAAGGTGTAGCGTGAGCTATGCTGGAGCAGCTGGAAAAGAAAATGTAGGAATGAGTAACGATTAATACGGTCAGAAACCGTATCGCCGTAAGACTAAGGTTTCCTGGATCGATGTTCGACAGACCAGGGTGAGTCGGGACCTAAGAAAAACCCGAAAGGGGTATTCGATGGCAAACGGGTTAATATTCCCGTACCAGTTTACAATAAAAGGGGACGGAGATCTGAACTGATCGCGCACTGACGGAATAGTGCGTTGAACCAACTGCAAGGTTGGGATAGTACCCCAATCCCGCAAGGGTGAGGGGATAGTGTCAGGTAAGTTCTTCCAAGAAAAGCCGAAGTAAACTGCTCGTACCGTAATCCGACACAGGTAGTCGAGGAGAGTATCCTCAGGCGCTCGAACGATTCATGGCTAAGGAACTAGGCAAATTAGACGCGTAACTTCGGGATAAGCGTCCCTCAGCAATGAGGCGCAGTGAAACGGCCCAGGCGACTGTTTAGCAAAAACACAGGACTCTGCTAATTCGAAAGAAGACGTATAGGGTCTGACACCTGCCCGGTGCTGGAAGGTTAAGGAAGGGGGTTAGCGCAAGCGAAGCTCTTGACTGAAGCCCCAGTAAACGGCGGCCGTAACTATAACGGTCCTAAGGTAGCGAAATTCCTTGTCGGGTAAGTTCCGACCTGCACGAATGGTGTAACGATCTGGGCTCTGTCTCAGCCATGATTTCGGTGAAATTGAAGTATCGGTGAAGATGCCGGTTACCCGCAACGGGACGAAAAGACCCCGTGCACCTTTACTATAGCTTCACATTGGTCTTGAGTCTAAAATGTGTAGGATAGCTGGGAGACTTTGAAGCTGCCACGCCAGTGGTGGTGGAGTCGTCCTTGAAATACCAGCCTTTTTATATTTAGGTTCTAATCCCCAAAAGGGAGACAGTGTGTGGTGGGTAGTTTGACTGGGGTGGTCGCCTCCAAAAGAGTAACGGAGGCTCGCAAAGGTGCCCTCAGTACCGTTGGTAATGGTACGAAGAGCGTATGAGTATAAGGGTGCTTGACTGAGAGAACGACGGTTCGACCAGGTGCGAAAGCAGGCTCAAGTGATCCGGTGACTCCACATGGGTGGGTCATCGCTCATAGGATAAAAGGTACGCCGGGGATAACAGGCTGATCTCCCCCAAGAGCTCATATCGACGGGGAGGTTTGGCACCTCGATGTCGGTTCGTCACATCCTGGGGCTGGAGAAGGTCCCAAGGGTTGGGCTGTTCGCCCATTAAAGTGGCACGTGAACTGGGTTCAGAACGTCGCAAGACAGTTCGGTCTCTATCTGTTGCGGGCGCGGGAATATTGAAAAGATCTGACACTAGTACGAGAGGACCGTGTTGGACGTACCGCTAGTGTACCAGTTGTGGCGCCAGCTGCACCGCTGGGTAGCTATGTACGGAACGGATAAGCGCTGAAAGCATCTAAGCACGAAGCCGTCTTTAAGATGAGTATTCCATTCTCCCTCGCGGAGATGAAGGGTCGTAGAAGACTACTACGTTGATAGGCTATAGGTGGAAGTACAGTGATGTATGGAGCCGAGTAGTACTAATCACCCGAAAGCTTCCTTTTTTTTAATTAAGATACTTCATATGAGCAATTCATGTGTCTCGTCGACACATAATGAATCGACAATCCCCATCCTTTTTTTAACTAATAAGTGAAATCCTTATATGGTTTCGCCAAGATTAGTGTGGCTCTCGAGTCCGTCCCATGGACAACTTACGGAGTCACACATCGATCTACATGATTTTACTCCGCGCAAGCGGAGTAAAACATGAAAATTCAATACGATGCGCCTCTTGCGCAGCGTGTTAAGATCAAATGGTGGCTATAGCAAGGGGGATCCACCTCTTACCATTCCGAACAGAGAAGTTAAGCCCCTTCACGCCGATGGTACTGCCGCAAGGTGGGAGAGTAGGTAGCCGCCTACCTTTAAACCAAGCCCTGTAGTGTAAACTGCAGGGCTTTTTTTATTTGCCATGTTTCGCTCATCCTGACAACACTTCCCTATGTTGATCATCAGATTCCTAAATCGAACGGCCAAAGCCAGTCTTTATTTACTTTGCCTGACTACGGCATTGCCATTATTTGCCCAGGACTACGAAGTCAAATGGGGGCCTGTAAATAAAAAGGAGAGCAGCATATTCACAGCTTTTCGCCTGATCGGACTTATGGGAGACTCCTATATTGTCCATGTCCCCAAGGGCAATGACGATCATCTGGTCGGTTTTAACCTCAATCACGAACTGGAATATGATATCCTGGCTAAAGAAGCGCTTGGACGGGATGACATCAATTTTCGTGATATTATTCCCATGGATACGGGCTCCAAAGCAATTTTTTTTGATGAGGATAAAGACCAATTCAATTGGAAAATGTGGGTCGCTCCTTTCGAAGATGGAAAATTTGGAAAGCTCGAAGAGAAATTTTCAAAGTCATATGACAGACCAGTCAGTCATTATCCGGCATATTTTGGCTCGAGTACATTTAGAACCAATAACTCCCGCGTTGGGCTCGAAGAAAAAGCTTTAAGTAATAACCTTTCCCATATAGCCATCGTAAGTCGGTTAAAAGCCTCAGGAAAGGCAAAAGACTTTGCTGTAGCAATCATTGTTATGGATAAAGATTTTAATATCCGCTGGGATCGAACCTATTCCTTGCCAGTACCATCGAGTCAAATTGTGGTCAAACAAGTTTTAGTAGCGGATGATGGCGATGTATACCTTTTGATCATGGAAGAATGCGACTATGCTGAAAGGAAATCAGGAAAAATGGCCTATTTGAATTGGTCGTACAGCCTTCTCCATATCCAATCTGATTCAGCGGAACGTCTTCCGATAGCGTTCCAAGATGAGCTGTTTCCGGATGCGCTCTCCGTGTTCTTGTCCCGGTCGACAACAGACCAGTACATGATTGCCGGACTGTACTCCCATGAAGAATCTTTTAAACGACTTGAAGGCGTTTTTCTTATTCCAGGTCAGGACGGATCACCTCTGATAACTCCTCGTTTATTCCCTTTTGATGACAAGTTGCTTGCTCAACTGAATACGGAAAAGGAACAAAAACGGGACGAAGGCTTGTCGGGGAACTTTGTCCTGGATGGACTAACGCTTTTCGAAAATGGTAACTTTGCCCTTGTGGCAGAGCGGAGATTTACTAAAGAGGTAACGAGGACATCTTCAACCGGCAACATGAAGACGACCGTCTATTATTACTCGCATGAAATCCTCATTCCTGTTTTTACAAACGAGGGTAATTTGATTACCATGACTGTATTGGACAAGCATTTTGTCACCACGAATGTTGGAACCGATTCCTATACTTCTGCATTGTTTGGTGATAAACTCTATTTCATTTTCACGAATTATAAAACCAAGGAAGAACGCGAGGAATTAAAGCAAGAAGGGATCGACCTTGGGTATTATTCTGATTTGGCTATAGTTGATGCTATGGGAACACAAGTGAGTCGGCAAACCTTATTTACCAGTGATGACTATGAACTATATTTCGCACCCACACTGTCAGATTCAAGAGGAAGTTTATTCTTATTGGGGACGTTTAAGATGAATAAATTTTCATTCGGAATATTGGACCTCAACAAATAGAAATGCATTTTGCCTATGAAAAATGTCCAACAACAAAAATTGGTAGTGGAACTCCTCTGGTGGGTATTCACCCTCCTGGTCATCGCCATCGTTCTCTTCCCCATCTGGGACAATGACATCGATTTTCCATTTTATTTTCAAAACGCACTCCTCATCGCATTGTTTATCACCTTCACACGATACATCTTTCTCCTCCGGCTCACCTTTATCGCCCGGATGAAATGGATCAAGGTGGCCATCATCGCGGTCGCTGCTATCTTCTTCTTTGTGATGACAACCGCCCTGGGTGATTTCCGCAACTTTATGGATGAAAAAGGATTACAGTCCCTCACTGATCACCTTCATGTGAGCAAGCAAACCAGCATCATCGAATACATCAAGGACGAAATGATTTTCTTCGGAGTAGGCAGTATCATCACCGGCCTCATCCTCCCGGCCCGCATGATCATGTCCCTGTGGCGCATGCGCAACGAAGGCACAGTCTAATCACTATCCCATCCTGGCTAAGAAGTCCTGATCAGGCTCCTGAGAAATGCGATTTCACTCCGCATCTCCTGGACCAACTGATCATACACTCCCTTCGTCTCGTGGTGCATATCCACAGCACCATGGTTGCCCTTTACAATGTTTGGTGACATGGGTTGTCTCCTGAACTCAAGCAAGTTGGTAAAATCCGTTTCCAGGATATCTGCGATGTGGAGCAACCTCGTAATACTCAGTGTCGTTTTTCCGGACTCCAGATTGGCATACGTGGACTGGCAGATGCTGAGCATTTCGGCCATGTACTCCTGCGTATATCCTTTGGCTTCCCGGTAGGCCCGGATCCGCAGATCGGGTTTATCAGGTTTGTGCATAAGAATATTGTTTTAACTGATGAAGTATTTTGTTTTCCGATTGGAAATTTAAGGATTACCTACCATTTTTGAAACAGGGAATGAAAATTTCCGGGCGGGTAGATGTTCGCTTCACCAGCAGATAACCCCGGTTGATCAAAACCAGTTGAATCATGAAAACAAGCATCTACATGCTGTGCATAGCTATTTGCACCAGCGTACATTCATCCGGCCAGACACCTGAGACTGCAGATCATGTCATTGAAGGCGGAAGGATCATCGTCGAACTGGTCAAGGCACTCAGCAATAAAAAGGATCTCGATAAGGATCCAGGCTGTAAAGGCAATTACGCCGATCTCTGCATCGAAAACGAATCCCCCGGCTCCATCACAGTACAACTCGATCAAAGAACCAACCCGGAGAAACGGGAAGTGGTTGTGCTCCCCATGGGCAAGGAATGCTTTCTCCAGGTCAGGGTGGGGGTTTGGACATATGACCTCCGCATGACGGGGACTACCACTTCTATGCGAAAAGGTGATTTGCTGATCGAAGGATGTAATAATCTATCGATGAAAATAAAGTGAGCTTCCAGGTGCCAGTCGCCGGCTTCCAGAGGACATATCGAGGCCCTCTGGCGGCTGGCAGCTGGAAGCTCAGGTTTTGGCTCTATCAGGTCCTGGCTCCTGGCGCCGGGAATTAAGGACCTCTCCATAGCGTAGCGGGCAACCGAAACCGCTTGATCAAGAAGTAGGAGATCACTTCCGCATGCCGGACGCAACGGAAGTAACATTTTAAAAACTTCATCATGAAAAACAAATTAATCCAAAAGACAAGGATGCTTTTATTCTTTCTCAGTATTCTTAGCCTATCCTGTCTTGCTCAGCAATCTGTAACAATTGGAGTGATTAACAATGGCAAAGCAACTATTACCAATTCAGTGGAAGCTACTAAAGTTTTGAAAGCAGGTCTCGCTCAAAGTGCTGTAGTTTCAAGCCTGCGTGTTGAGTGGGTAGCGGGCGAGGAGAACAAATATTATTTGATCGGGAATATTGAGGGCGATGTGATTTCAGCGAAAGGGGTTGAGCTTAAAACTCATGGAACCCAACTCAAGGCTCTTTCAGGCCCAGGAATTGAAATATCCTGCATGGGTCTTGATTGCAGCAGATGTGACTTACGATTTGTAAACTGGAAGCCTCAGTGCGTTTGTGAAAGAAGTATTGGGGCAAAAGAGGGTTCTTGTAATATGACAGTTAAACTTATCATTTCTCCCTGGTAGGTGAAAGTAATATAATTAATGCAGGACTTTTCGGAAAAATTGTTCTGCATTAATTATTTTTGATGATATTGAAAACAATAGATGTATGAAGACTTTAGCTCAACTCTGCTTTATTTCTTTGATACTACAAATTATATTTCAGGCTCAAATCCATAGCCAGGATAGGCAACTAGCCATTATTGATAAATTTGTTAATCAAAGAAATGGTTTTAGTTCTTCCTCTTATATTATAGACCTTAAGCACAAGGCATTTTCCGATGAGGACACTCTGTCGTATGTTGCGAAGGTGGATTTAATTAGAAATGCAAAGGATTTTCTATATGGTGGTTTATTCAGCATTGATATACCTGATACACTTTGGTATGGGTATGATGGCCATAACGTAATGCAAGGTACTATGCATGATTCTATTTTAACAACAGGAAATGCTGTTACACATCCAGGTTTATTTGTTAAGTCAACCTGGGTTGACAATTTTATTGATTATGGTTTTTTAAAAATGACCCCTGGCCCAAAGGCATTTATTAATGATTCCACCATCGAAAAGGAATTTTCTGATACGACCATTGCGGGCTGGCCTTGCCTGGGCTTACTATTTAGGCTTCCTGATGAGGAGGGCTTCATTAATCAAAGATTTTTTGTGGCAATCGATACAGTAGAGTATATGGTTAGAAACCGCATGTATACAGTTTCTTTTCAAGGAAATGAACAATATACTAACTGGCTATATAAAGAAAGCACTTATGGAAATGATTCCATTTTGGTAAAGCTAGGAGAAGATTATGTGGGGGCATTTAAGCATATGGAGCTGTATAGTCCTGATCTGACATATAAGGATAAATTCAATGAGTTCGATTTTTCGCTGCTTTCCGGTAGTATTTATGGAAAGGATGAGAAAGTAAAATTGTCTGATTTAAAAGCCAATATCATTATCCTCGATTTCTGGTACACCTCATGCTATCCATGCATCAAAGGGATCCCTGCAGTCAACAGATTGTATAGGGACTACAAAGATCGAGGTATTGCTGTATTCGGCGTAAACATGATAGACGACGAAGTTGAGAGTAAAGCCCGTCTTGAGAAGTTTTTTAGGAATAATCAAATGGAATATCCTTCGATTATGCTGGATTCGGGACAGGATAGACAGGTTGGAATCAATGCATATCCAAAATTGCTTATCCTAGACCAAAATTGCAAAGTTATCTTTGAGAAGGAAGGCTTCACAGAAAATTTGTATGATGAAGTTTCAGATTTTTTAAGTTCTAAGCTTTAATTGGTTTCCGATTTACGATATTTTCGCTACGCAGAGCTCGATACCTATTAAAATCTGGTTATGAAATATTCCATGGTCAAGTCGCTTTCTTTTTTTCTGCTTTTACATATCCTTCAGTTTAGTGTGGCTCAAACAGAAATTAAGATTGAGGGTACAATCGAAGACTTCGCCAATGGAAAGGTCATATTGTTTGAAGCGCTGACGCGCGATACCCTGGCAAAGGGAGCAATCGTCGATCATCAATTCACATTATTTCCCAGCAAAGGGGAAGTATCTGGCCAGGCATTACCGGCTATGCTATTATGTCTCAAGGGCGACGGCACGCAATCATCCGCAGCACCCCTTGCAATAGAAAATCATGACCTCATCATTACCATTTCCGGAACGAAGGGGAATTCCTATACGGGAACTCCTTTGCAGGAGGGCTATTCCAGGTTAATCCAGGACCTGATGCACGCTGAAATGACCTTGAATGAAACGTCTTCCGAAAACACCAGGGATAGTATCCGATCTGTGATTGCCGGCCAGATCGAATCGTATTACCTCAAAACCAGGAATACAAATTTTAATACATTCATGGCATTGGTCATGCTGGATTTTCTCAACCGAAAGTTTATTGATCCAAAGGATCTCGTCACTATAGGAAATCAATGTTTGGAAAACAAGCCAATTGATTCACTGGATCAAATGGTATGTGATTTCTTGCGTGTTACAGACACAGGATGGAAAGGAAAACATCCGCCTGAATTGAAAGGTAAAACACTGGATGGAAAGCTTGTAAATCTTTCAGATGTTATCGGTACGAAACCTGTCATTATAGATTTCTGGGCTTCCTGGTGTGGCCCATGCCTGAAGGAAATGCCTGAGCTGAAAAACCTCTATGCAGAAGGGAAGGTAGAGATTATTGGGGTCTCCATTGACGACCAGCATATGCCATGGGAAAAAGCGCTGGATAGGCTTCAACTACCATGGACCAACATTTTGGATGAGGACAAACTGATTGCAAAACGATACAAAGTGATTGCTGTACCCGCTAAGTTTGTCATCAGCAAGGAAGGTGTCATCATCGCCCACAATCCTGATGATCTCAGCGCCACGCTACAAGCCTTATACTAACATCTCCTATACCTGAAGTTGTTCGGCACCTGCTTTTTGTTTCGAAGCTGAATTTAACAATGCTCTGTGCAGCCTTAAGACCGCAGTATAAATAGGAGCGATTGAAGTTTTGAGAAACTGGTTTGAGTCGCAGAGATACGGTAGTCCATGCATGTTTAGATCAATGGTGCATATGATGCTCAACGCCTGTTGCACTTCTCATTTTTACAGGATGATAATCCTGAGGGTGAGGGACATGATCACCCTGTATAAGATTGTAGGAGTGGTTGGCCTCTACATTTGTATAGATGTCGTCTACACAGTCCTTGCACGGCCATTGCACACGCACACTATTGATAGTTGTTGCCTTTCCCAACCCAACCTCCAGGACCAGACTGTTAGCTCCAAAGGACGCTCCGGAAGTAACGGTACGGTATATTTTTCTTTCCTTCCCGTTTTCCTGGACAGAAATCATCACTCGCGCGCCAATAGCAGCTTTGTTGCATGTTGTGCCGCCAAGTTTCAACTCCACCCAGTTGTTCTGGTCATAATTGGGATTTTCAAACAGACAGTTATAGAAGCCATCTCCATCATACGCTCCCCCGATAACGGCATACAGATCTTCATCCCCATCGTGGTCAAGGTCACCAAATGAAACGCCATGTCCTTTCTGTACATTGGCAAAACCTCCGCTATAACTCACGTCTTCAAATCGCTGCCCTTCGATATTGAGGTACATCTTATTAGGCACCAGGCTTTGATATGTAGGATTACCTGTCGCCAGATAGAAGTCAAGAAATCCGTCGGCATTGATATCCCCTATATTACATCCCATCGTAAACACTACTTCATTCAGCCCCATGGGCAACCCCACCTCGTCAAAGACCATGTTTCCCTTGTTGTGATATAACTTAGGGTACATGTCATGATCTGCCTTGCCCATTTTACTCAACATCCAGTTTTTGGCAGGCGTACCATCATTGGTATATCCCGAAACAAAAATGTCCTCATTGCCATCGTTATCAAAGTCGAAGTTAAAGCACGGAAAACTCATTATTGGATTTCCAACCTTAGCCTGTTCAGTGATATTGAGAAATTCCTTTTTTCCTGCAGCGCCCTGGTTGAGCCAGAGATCATTTGGGGTAGCGATAGACGACATGTAGATATCCGGATATCGGTCGTTGTTGATATCTGTAGCCACACACCCTTTATAGAATTTATTTTGTGTCAATCCATAGACACCTGACTCATAGGTGAACGTACCATTTTTTTGATTGACATAGAAATCAATACCACGATCATAGCCTGGCAATGACTCATTGCAGACCACAAGGTCAAGCCAGCCGTCAAGATTGAAATCTGCCCAGGCAGATGTCTGGGTTGGGCCGACATGGGTCAAGCCGGATCTCAGGGTAACATCGCGAAAAGATCCTTTGCCCGTGTTCATGAGCAATGTGTTTGGGATATCACCTTGTGTCTGATACCAGGCACCCCGCATGAGGTAGATGTCCAGCCAACCATCATTGTTGTAGTCCGTCTGGTTGAGATTCAAGACCCCTACCTGCCCATCCAATCCGTATGCATCCGTTTGGTCTGAGAAAGTCCCATCCCCATTGTTGACATAGAAAATCAGTGCTTCTGTGGGCTTCCAGGAGGTGATGACGATATCCAACCAGCCATCATTTGTAAAGTCATCTATGATGACGCCACCCGCCAGTCCGTTTCGATTTAAGCCAATATCGGGAGCAATGTCCTTGAATTTTGGGATAGCCAATTTTGAGGTAAACCAAGACAGGTCGATACGATACTGGACAGGTACGCTATCCGGAAACTGACCAAGTGTCATATACGCCAGGTTTAGGAGATATACGGTTTCGAGATCATCCGGAAATTCCTTCAGTAACTTTTTATACTGGACGATAGCTCCTTTTGACCCAAAAGGTAATTGATGGATCCCCTTCCCCTGGATAGGTAATAGACAGGATTCATGATTATGGTTGTTGACACAGTTTTCAATTTCCCCATGCCGCATGTATGTAATGCCTATGACAGACAATAAATTGCGGCGTACATCCGGGTCAAGTTCCATGTCGTACTGCTCAATAAGCTGCATCAGCTGGGTGTACAATTGCAAAGCATCCCTGGTGTCACCGGATTTGAGCACTTCGAAAGCATAGTCGATACCAAGGTTGACTTTATCCTGCAGATCAGTGGCGTTTTGCAGTTTGGCCAATTTCAATTTCGCCCTTTCGGCATTAAAAGTTGGATTGAGTTTCAGCAGATCAATCTTGCGGTATGCCTCCTGGACCCAAATCCGGGTATCTTCTTCCGGGGTGAGTGGCCCCAAATCAGACTGATCTGACTTACAGGAGACCAGCAACAAAACCAGCATACTCCAAAATATTCTTTTGCAATAATCACTTGTGTTCATGGTACAAAGGTACAGCGATCTATTCTCTAACTTTGTCCTGATACAGGAAATTTCAATTTTTATATTTATTCTAACTTCTGAAATAATACAGCCATGTCAATGATCCATGATTTCAATGATTACCGCCAGCGGATGAACGATGTCATCCTCTCACAGGATAATAAGGTGATCAAGCGTTTTTTTAGTCTCGACAACCAGACCTATGAAGATGGTGCGTTGTCCGAAGTGACCAAGGAATTGCTTGGCCTGGTCGCTTCTATGGTGCTTCGTTGCGATGACTGTATCAGGTACCACCTTGGCCGCTGCCATGAACTGGGGGTGAGCAGAGATCAGGTGTATGAAGCATGCTCCGTTGCCTTGATTGTGGGTGGCTCCATTTTTATTCCGCATATGCGGAGAGCTGCGGAGTATTGGGAGGAACTGGAAGCTCAAGCCTGATCTTTCTTATTTGTTGCCAGGGCGTCATAAGGCTTATTTCTGGTTGATTACTTATTAACCTGGTGATAAGATTCGTATATTCAGGTACCAAAATTACCTGCCATGGAGTTTCTATTATTTCCCCGGATTGCTTTTTTGCTTTTGACCGTATACGCTGCATTTTTTTTCCCTTTATTGCTGACAGGTCAAACTCAAAATTATTTATTACATCCTTCTCTCTATGATGAGTATAAATCATTTCAACTCTTGCCTGGAGGCGGGGTAAGATTGTATGTGCTTTCAAACCAAAGTAATGAGTGGGTTTCCCCAAGCATGGAATACGTGGATTATTCGCCGGATAGTCTGCTTGTGGAACCAGTTGAGGTGCGCATTGATGTGCCTGGTAACTATATCAATTATTTTGCCGATGGGATTTGGATCATCAGGTTTGATCGTGGCGATGCTGTCATAGGCAATAATTTTTTTGATTGTGACTATGGCGGACCTGGTGGGGTATACAAATTGAACACGGATGGAGCAGTAGAGTGGAGCCATGATTTCTTGGAGGAGGGCAGTTTTTCACTTATTGAAGAGGTTGCTTTTGCTGATTCAAATACGATTTATGTCGGGGAAGGGGATTATGCCGTTTTTTATGATTTTCTTGGTCAAGAGATCAGTCATGATATACCAGATACGATTTATGAGTTCACGATCCAGACACCATTCGGTTATCTCGGGGGTTATAACGACGAGTTGAGCATTTTTAATCATGGTTTCAACGTATATAAAAATTACCTGCTGGAAGGTGAGATCACTTCTATTGATCCTGCTAAGCCCGGTATCTACCAAATCAAAACCGCTGATAAGTATTATGTATTCAAGGAGGATCAACAGTTATATTATTTACCTTTTTCTCCGTCGGCTTACCCTGTCGTATGGTCTTCACAACAGTATTACTGGACTTATGACGAGGAGCAGAGAAGCGTTGTCAAGTGGGATACTTTATTTGATCCGCTAGACACACTGCCATTGCCACCTGGTGTGGTCCCGTTATCTGGTGCAGTCAATGGTGGGCAAACCCTGGTCGTATGTTCTTATAATAATGAGATCAGTACAGGTGTTGTAACGTATAGAGGAGATGAAGAAACGCTTGATTTAGACCTGCATCAGGATATCGGTATTGCAGATATTGTATTGAATGATACGGTGCTTGTGGAGTATTTTGATTGGTCCGTACCCTACGCCGGTTGGGTGTATCATATTCCGGATGTAGCTGTGGTTGTAAAAAACTACGGAATTGATACTATTTCTCAATTCTACATACAGGGACATGATCTGTTAGACTGTTTCTGGTGGTGTGGCTACCCACATCCTTTTTGGTTTGTGGATAGTTTGCAATTGTCGCCCGGATCATCAGATACAGTGTGGCTTGGTTCATTTGAGACCCGATGCGGTAATGAATTTAATCCCGAGCTGTGCCTTTCGACCATAGCTCCAAACAATAAAGCTGATGGTGATTTTCTAAATGACAAGTTTTGCCAGGCGTTTGATACCATACTGGATGTGAAGGACCTTATTGAAGAACCCGTCCTTTCATTATACCCTAATCCGACCACTGATTTCCTCTATCTCAAAGGTTTTGCACCAGGTTTTGAAAATATTACGGGCTCGATCTATACCTCCGACGGGCTCAAGATTAAAGAATTTATTGTTCCACCAGAATTTGAGGGAATCGACGTTTCAGGGTATACTTCAGGTATGTATTTTCTGGCATTGAAAGACCAAGGCGGCAATACTAACGTTGGAAAGTTTGTCATTATGCGATAATCTAAATGTTCCTGGCTATTGCTGAAGTACCATTTTAAGTACTTCATTGAATTCTGCCTGAAGACTTATTTCCTGCCGCATCATCCCTGATTTACTATACCAGTAATCCGCATTCCAATCATCCCCTTCCTTGCGATGCAGATAAGCATGGATCAGCGCAGCCTCTTTCGTTTCAATATCCTGGATGATCGCATGGCTCTTTTGCCAATCACCTTTGGCATCATACCATAGGGCAAGTAGTAATGGTGTAAGCCCAGGCGGAGGTGTGTTGTGTTGAAGTGATTTATTGAATTCTTCAATGGTCATGGAGCAAAGGTAAGGACTAAGATTACCCCTAAATCCCCTAAAGGGGACTTGAATTGCTTTTTAGACGTGAATCGATTTCAGGATTTTATTGAAGTCCCCTTCAGGGGATTTAGGGGCAAAACGGATCAAGACGAAAGCCAGATCTTCAAAAAATTCCTCGCCTCCTGAAACAGGATCTTACGGTTCATTTTTGAAAACGTGATGCCAGGGCGCAAGGCGATAGGATAACCAATGACCTTTAGCTCTTTTTTTGCAGAGAGCAGGAAGATAAATTCGAGATCAAACAAGTAGCGATCGATGGTCGTCGATAAGAAAATGTCCTTTACATTTTTCCTGAACCCCTTCAACCCTGCCTGTGTATCATCCACCCTGAGCTTGAGCAATTTTGCATTGAAGCTGCGAAGCAACCGGGAGATCCGTCTGCGGGCAGCAGGCAGGTGTATGTAATAGGCTTCATCCCTTTTTCCGATCACGGCATCATTGGACTCCATCAGTGATTGGATCAATCCAAGCATACTATCCTCTGTGTAAGGCCAATCGATATCCGTATATACGATGTAATCAGCAGTCGAATGTGCAACACCCTGCCTTAAGGCATATCCTTTACCACGGTTTTGTTCATAACTAACCCATTGAAGATCAGGGATCCCTTGCTTGAGCAACGCAAGGGAGCGTGTTTTATCCAGGCGTTGCGAACCGTCATTGACCACGAAAAGCCTTATCTTTAAGGCAGGTAAGGCTTTCACCAGGGATTGAAAACGGCCGATGACAACCTCCTCCCAGCCGGGAAGCGGATTGTATGCAGGTAGTATGATGTCCAGGCTGGCCATGAAGCCGCCAAAAATACATAATTCCGTTCCGACGCATTTTTCTTTCCCAAAAGGATGTTCATATCATCTATTTTTGCCCTGTATCTATGAGTTATCTTCAATCCCTCAACGAAGTCCAGCGCCTTGCCGTCACTCACACCAACGGACCGGTGATGGTCATTGCAGGCCCAGGCTCCGGCAAGACCCGCGTGCTGACTTACCGTATTGCCTACCTGATCGAACAAGGCATACCACCTCAGCATATCCTGGCCCTGACCTTTACCAATAAGGCTGCCAGGGAAATGAAAGAGCGGATCGCCCATGTGGTGGGCTCAAAGGGCGAAAGGGTATGGGCAGGGACTTTTCACTCCATATTTGCAAGGATATTGCGGGTGGAAGCCACCAAGATTGATTTTCCTCCCACATTTACCATCTACGACCGCGATGATTCCAAGAGCCTGGTCACCGATATCATCAGGGAGATGCGGCTCGATACCAAGCAATACAATCCCAGCGGCGTCCTCGCACGCATTTCCTCCGCCAAGTCCAACCTGATCACTCCTGAACGCTACGCCAAGGATGATGATCTCGTGCTCTATGACCGGATGAACAAGCGTCCCCAGATCTATGAGATCTACGAACGCTACTACAAGCGCTGTAAGCAAGCAGGTGCAATGGACTTTGATGACCTGCTGCTGCAGATGTATCGCCTCTTGCAGGAAAACCGTGAAGACGTGCGGCATAAATACCAGCGTATCTTTCAATACGTGCTGGTGGATGAGTTTCAGGACACTAACTATCTGCAGTACGCGATCATCAAGCACCTCACGATGTATGATGGCAGTCCACGCAATATCTGTATCGTGGGCGATGATGCGCAAAGTATCTATTCGTTTCGTGGAGCTACGATCGAAAACATCCTCAAGTTTGAACATGACTTTCCTGAATTAGTCACCTACAAACTCGAACAAAACTATCGCTCTACAGAGCACATCGTACAGGCGGCCAATATGGTCATCCAGAACAATAGCAAGCAAATCCCGAAAGAGATATGGACTGAGCTCGGCACAGGCCATAAGATCAAGATGATCAAGGCGGTGAGCGATGTCGAAGAGGGGAGGTTAGTAGCCAGTACGATCATCGAGTACAAAAACAGATTACATCTCGAGAACAAGGATATCGCGATTCTATATCGTACCAATGCGCAGTCGAGGATATTTGAAGAGCATCTGCGCAAGCAGAATCTCGCATACAGGATTTTTGGCGGTCTTTCGTTTTATCAGCGCAAAGAGATAAAGGATATCCTCGGTTATCTCCGCCTCACCATCAATGAGCGCGATGACGAAGCATTCAAGCGTATCATCAATACGCCTAAGCGCGGTATTGGCAAGACGACTACTGATCAGATCGCTGAGTTGGCTGTGGCGCAGGGAGTCTCTATGTGGGCTATCCTGACATCTGGTGCATACCCTGCGAAAGGTAAGCTTGCTGCATTTTTACACATGATAGAAGGCTTCAGGCAAAAGGCACTGGAAGGCAATGCTTACGATGTGGCGATTAAGGTCGCCCAGGAGAGCGGTCTCTACGAAGAACTCAGGCAAGATTCTTCTATTGAGGGTATCAGCCGCATGGAAAATGCCAATGCCCTCCTGGATGGTATCAAGGAGTTTGTCGAAAATGACAATGCAGATGAAGCCACTAATGATCGCAGCCTTGCCGCCTATCTCGCCAACATTGCCCTCCTGACCGATTCTGATGAAAACACGGATGAAGAGCCTAACTACATCAGCTTGATGACCACACACACCGCTAAGGGCCTTGAATGGAAAGCTGTATTTGTAGTAGGCCTCGAAGAAAATTTATTTCCATCCTATATGTCCATGGGTTCGCCAGACCAGTTGGATGAAGAACGCAGGTTGTTTTATGTCTCCATCACAAGGGCTAAGATGTTTCTTGCCTTATCGTATGCCACCAGTCGTTATCAGTTTGGGCAATTCAGGTACAATGACCCAAGCCGCTTCCTGGAAGAGATCGATGAGATCCATTTTGAGACCACTGTCGAGCGCAGGGGCAAGCCAACATTGCCTGAACCTAAGTTGCTCGCCGATCGTCCTAATCGCAAGCGCGACTACGAACCACGGGTAAGTCCTGCTGATTTCAAGCCAAGTCCTTCAGAGCAGATTGCAGAAGGTATGGAAGTATTGCATCTTCAGTTTGGTCGCGGCAAGATCGTCAACATCGATGGTGCCCGGGAAAACCGTGTGGCGACC
>WBZX01001441.1_pt1 | contig 17923 bp, 15 predicted proteins | sample 5204211 | NCBI WGS metagenome assembly WBZX01 (sample SAMN12344362, study PRJNA552823) | activated sludge metagenome | biome: Activated sludge suspended growth; feature: Nitrification reactor; material: Wastewater; isolation source: activated sludge from nitrification reactor of wastewater... | reverse complement strand
CGAGATCGCGCGGCGCACTGGCCGGCGTCTCGTGATCGCGGGGAATCACTCCTTGGCGAACGATCCGGAAGGCGAGTTCTGGCGGCGCAAGGTTGCCCCCGAGATCGGCAAGGACGGCATCGAATATGTGGGCCCGGTCGACGACGTGCAGAAGAACGTCCTGCTCGGACAGGCGCGAGCGATGGTGGTGCCGATCCAGTGGAACGAGCCCTTCGGGATTGTCTTTGCCGAGGCGCTGGCATGTGGCACGCCGGTCATCTCGTGTCCGCGCGGCGCACTGCCGGAGATCGTGCGTCCCGGTATCGATGGCTTTCTGATCAATTCGATAGAGGAGGGGTGCGAGGCGGTAGAGCATGTGGGTGCCTTGGATCGCGCCGAGTGCCGGCACCGTGTAGAGGAACTTTTCTCGGCGGATGCCGTGGTCGCCCGCTACCTCGACCTCTACGCGAAAGTCAGAGCCCGGCTGGCGGCGACATGAGGCGGCGCGTCGCGCTCGTCACGGGCCATTTCGCACCCAGCAACCTCGTTGGCGCACATCGGGCGCGACTATGGTCGCGTTATCTGCCGGAGTTCGGCTGGGAGCCGGTGGTCGTGACCGGCGATCCGGCCAAGTACGAGGAGCGGCCCGATCCCGATCTGGAACGGCTCGTGCCGGCAGGCCTCGAAGTGGTGCATGCCGCTACGCTGTCGACGCGGCCGGTGCGTCTGGTCGGCGATATCGGAGTCCGGGCATTCTGGGGCTGCTATCGCGTGCTTTCTTCGATGGCGAAAGCCGGCCGACTCGACTTCGTCCTCGTTACCATTCCTTCAAACTATTTCGCCCCCCTCGGCCGGCTGGTGCATATGCGCCGCGGTGTGCCGTTCGGCATCGACTATCAGGACCCCTGGGTGAACCGTTGGACGGGCGTCGACGTACCTTTCAGTCGTGCATGGATGTCCTATCGGCTCGCGGGCTTGCTCGAACCATGGTCTGTTCGCGGCGCGGCGCTGATTACCGGCATGGCACCCGGCTATGTCGCCGGCATGCTTGAGCGCAACCCCGGTGTCGCCGATCGGGCCGTTCTGTCTTACATGCCTATGGGCAGTGCGCCCGAGGACTATGCGTTGGTACGCGACCTGCAGCGCGAACCGTTTCTTTTCCGGCCGGACGATGGACATTTCCACCTGATCTACGCCGGCGCTCTGCTGCCGGCCGGGCTCGAAGTCGTCGACGCCTTCCTTGCAGGACTACATGCCCTGCGCGAACAGGCGCCGCGAGCCGCCGCTCGATTGCGCGTACATTTCGTGGGTACAGGAAGCTCGCCGGATGATCCGCAGGGATTTCGTGTGCTGCCGCGGGCGCAGACCGCAGGTGTCACCGACATGGTGAGCGAGCATCCGCATCGAATTGGCTATGTCGATGCGCTGGGACACCTGATGCAAAGCAGCGGTGTCCTGGTCCTGGGTTCGACCGAACGGCACTACACGCCTTCCAAGGTGTTCCAGGCGATACTGTCGGAGCGGCCTGTCTTCGCCATGCTGCACGAGGAAAGCACGGCCGTGTCGATGATCCGGCAAGGAGAGGCGGGCGAGGTGCTCACGCTGACCGGCCAGCGACTTCCGGCTCCCGAGGAGGTGGCGGCAGCATTGCTGGCGTTCATGGAGCGTCCCCCCCCCCATAGGACGGCAGATCTCGGCAGCTTCGACGCCTATTCGGCACGCGCATCGACGCGCGCCCTTGCCGAGGCGCTCGACCGGGCCGTCGCGCGAGGGACGCCCCGGTGAGGCAGCGCATCGGCTTTCTGATCAGCCATCCGATCCAGTACTACGCGCCGATCTTTCGTGCGCTTGCGACGCGCTGCGATCTCACCGTTTTCTTCGCGCATCGGCAGACGGCGGCACAACAGGCGGAGATCGGCTACGGCATTGCCTTCGACTGGGATGTGGACCTTCTGTCCGGCTATGAGAGCCACTTCCTGACCAATGTCTCGCGCCAGCCATCGACATCGCGGTTCGGTGGCTGCAACTCGCCGGAGGTCTTGGACAAGATTGCGGAAGGCCATTTCGATGCCTTCGTCGTGCCGGGGTGGTCGCTGCGCTCCTACTGGCAGGCCGCGAGAGCCTGCCGGCGCCAAGGGGTGCCCGTCATGGTGCGTGGTGATTCCCAGCTTGGCAGTCCGCGGCGCGCCCTGCTGCGCCTGGCCAAGGAACTGGCCTTCTCGCAGGTGATGAGACTCTTCGATGGCTATCTCTATGTCGGCCAGCGCAATCGAGCCTATCTGGAACACTACGGTGCGCCGGCCGATCGGCTATTCTTCTCTCCCCATTGCATCGACAACGAAGCCTTCCGCACCGCCAGCGGGAGAAGCGGCGACGGGGCACGCCGCATACTCTTCGTGGGGCGATTGGTTCCCTACAAACGGCCGATGGCCATCGTCGCCGCAGCTGCACGGCTGAAGGCGGCCGGGAAGCCGGTCGACCTTACATTTGCGGGGGCTGGCGAACTGGAGGGCAATCTGAAGGAGGCAGTCCGGGTGGCAGGGGTGAGTGCAAATTTCCTGGGATTCACCAATCAGAGCCAGTTGCCGCAAGTCTATGGCAACGCCGACGTCCTCGTGCTGCCGTCGGGTGCCGAGGAAACCTGGGGGCTGGTGGTGAACGAGGCGATGGCCTGTGGCACGCCGGCCGTGGTGTCCGACGCCGTGGGATGCGGGCCCGATCTGGTCGAGCCGGGCGTCACCGGAGAGGTTACCCCCCTCGACGACGTTCCGGCGTTGGCGACCGGCATTGATCGCGTGCTTGGCTTCGACCCCGTCGCCGTCCGTCGCCATCTGGCGGAGCGCATAATGGTTTATTCGCCGGAGCGGGCGGCGGAGGGCATTCTCGAGGCCGGGGCTGCTCTTGCCGGTCTGACTCGACTAAGATAAGGCCTGCGGCGCAGTCAGTACCCGATCGGAAGATGACGACAACCACAGCGATGCCGGCACGCGCAGTCCCCAGGCTCGATTTCGAGCTGATGCGGCGCGTCGCTTTCTATTTCGGGATCGTCAACCTTGTTGCCGCGCCGTTTGTCCCCGATTCCATTGCCTACGCGGTCGGTGGTGCAATTCCCTTCGGTTTGCTGGCGATTATCGGCCAGCCGACCATGCCCAAGGGTGTTGCCTTCTTTCTGCTGTGGCAGTGGGCACAGACCTTTTCGCGCGCCCTCCAGTCCGTCTTCGACGGCGAATCGATGGCCAACGGTATTTCCGGCCCCGATGTGCTCCAAGCTTATTGGTATGCGTTGAGCAGTCTGGTCGTACTGGCGCTTGCCTTCCGGTTGGTGTTGGGAGGCATCAAGCCACCGACCGCCCGAGATTACTATGCCCACGAGCGCTGGCGCGCGCAGGACTTGATCGTGGTCTATGTCGGGGCAATTGCGGCTTCTGTCTTCTTCAATATCGTCTCGCGGCAAGTGGGCAGCCTCGAGCAGCCACTCTCCGCGGCAGCGCAGGTCAAGGTCGTGGCACTGTTCCTGCTGAGCACTTACGTCTTCACCACCGGCCGCGGTGCCGGAACCTTGCTGGCAGCGATCACCATCGAAATCCTGGTTGGGTTTACCGGCTTCCTGTCGGACTTCCGTGCGGTGTTCATCTACGTCGCTTTTGCGGCCGTGGCGGCCCGTGTCAGATGGACGTTTACGGCGAGCATGGCCGCCACTGCCTGGCTTGCGTTGCTTCTGCTGCTGGCATTGTTCTGGACATCGGTGAAGGTCGAGTATCGCGACTACGTCACAGGCGAAACCGAGAGCCAGCAGATCAGGGTGCCGCTTGCCGAACGCATGGCCTATCTGGGCGACAAGGCGCTGAATATTGGAGACACGAAGTGGGGCGAGACGTCCTATCTGCTGCTCATTCGTTTCGCCTATATCGACGTCTTCGGCCAGGTGATCAGCGTCGCGGAGAGCGCCCCGGAGACGATCCCGATGCGCCAATGGAAGGAGGCGTTTTCCCACATCCTGCAGCCGCGTGTTCTCTTTCCCGACAAGGCTGCTCTCTCTGACACCGAAGTCTACATGCGCCTTACGCGCGCCGACCCGACGGAGCAGATCCGGCTCGGTACGTCGATCAGCGTCGGCTATATGGCCGAGAACTATGTCGACCTCGGCTTTCCCGGCATGCTGGCTGGTATCTTCGTGATCGGCGTGATGCTGGCGCTTGTCATGAAGTACTTCATGACAAGATCGCTACCCTGGATGCTGCGGGAAGGTATCGTCATGGCGTTCGCCTTCAGCGCCGGCGGCGTCGGCATGGAAATGTCGCTGCCGAAGATGCTGGGCGCCATGCTGATGTTCTTCCTGGTCTGGTCGTTGATCGCGAAGTTCGCATTGCCGGTCGTCATGCGTTGGCTCGACCAGCGCGCAGGCCTGCCGCGGACAACGACACCCTGACGTCGCCGCTGCGTCTCGTATGAGCGACATTTCCGTCGTCATTCCGACCTACAACCGGCTGTGGTCGCTGCCGCAAGCTGTCGACTCCTGCCGATCGGAAAGCTGCGACGTGGAAATCATCGTCGTCGACGATGGCAGCACGGATGGTACATGGGAGTGGCTTCAGTCGCAGTCCGATCTCGTTGCCATTCGCACGGAGAACTGGGGCAAGGACTGGGCCGTGCAGCGGGCGATGGCGGCAGTGCGCGGCAACTACGTGCGCTTCCTGGATTCCGACGATTGGCTTGCGCCTCAGGCCAACCGCGACCAGCTCGATATTGCACGTCAGACCGGCGCCGACATCGTCGTTGCAGGATACACAGACCACGACGACGCCACCGGAGCCCGACAAGTCAACGAGTGGGTCGACAGCGACGACTTCATCGCGCAGCAACTCGGAGAAGTCTGGTCCTCGCACTATTCGGCGTTTCTGTTTCGCCGCGACCTGGTTCGCGACATTCCGCACCGTCAGGACTTCGCCTTGCGCGACGACAGGCTGTTCATCCTCGAAGTCGCCATGCGCAAGCCGCGGCTGGCGGTTTATCGTAAGCCGGGGTTCGTGCATCGGCGCCATGGTCAGGAGAGGCTGCAGTATACGGCCGGCTTCAAGCGCGATCTCGGCTACTGGACCTACATATCGATTTTCCGCAAAGTCCTGGCAATGCTGGAGGCGCAGGGCGAGCTGACATTGCGCCGCAAGCGTGCGGCGATCGGCGTGCTGTGGCCGAATTTGCGCACCTTCGCCAAAGCCTATCCGGCGGAAGCCGCGGAGATCGTCGACTGGATCTACCGGCTCGACCCCGAGTTCAAGCCGCCGGTGCGGCCTGTCCTGACGCTCGCCTACAGGATGCTGGGCTTCGCCACGACGGAGAAGCTGCTGCGTCTCGGAGCGTTCTGGCGATGACGTCGACTGACGGGCCAGTCGGCGGTCGGCGCCTGCACATCGTCCATTGCGTAGGCTTCTACTTTCCCGATTCGACGGGTGGTACGGAAGTCTATGTCCGCGACCTGGTCACGGCGCTATCGCGTCATTCGATCGACGGCACGATCATCGCGGCAACGGACGAGGGTTACGATCGATACAAGTGGCACGGTGTCGACGTCGTGCGCTATCCGATCGACGCGATCAATGTCCCGTCCATCCCGGCGCCGGGATCGCTGCCGCAACGACGTCGTTCGGCTTTCCAGGACATCGTGGAGGAGGCCGCGCCGGATATTTTCCATCTGCATTCGTGGACCAGCGGCGCGGGCCTCGGTCACCTGCGGCAGGTGGCACAGATGGGGATCCCATCGATCGTTACCATGCATGTGCCATCGGCGCTGTGCATGCGCGGCACGATGCTCCTCTATGGCAAGAAAGCCTGCGACGGGCGCATCGATGCCCGGCGATGCGCGCGATGCTGGGCCTTGCATCGCGGATTCCCTGAGCCGGCGGCATGGCTGGTATCGATGCTGCCGCAGTGGGATGCCACCGACAGCGAGATATCCCGAATATCTCCTCGTGCCGCGGCGCTGCTCTCCATCACGGCCAGTGCCGCGACCAAGGCACGGCAGCTGCGGTCGATGGCGACGCTTTCCGAACGCATCGTTGCGCCAAGCCAATGGGTACGCTCCGCTCTCGCCGCCAACGCGATCCCGCCCGAGAAAATCGTCGTGTCTGCACAGGCTGCCAGTGAAACCTTCGTCGAACGTAGCCGCCGGGTATGCGAGCGTGACGACAGCCGCGAGATTGTCATCGGCTTTCTCGGGCGGCTCGAAGCGTACAAAGGCGCTGACTTGATCATCATGGCCCTGGCGCGGGTGCCGAAGGACTTGCCAGTCCGGCTGCGCATCGCCGGTACCGGCACGGAGCCGGCCTATGTGCATGCGATCGAACAGGCGGCGAAGCGCGACTCCCGGATCGAAATGATCGGCCTCGTCGAACATGGCGAGGTGCCGAAGTTCCTGGAATCGATCGACGTCCTTGCCGTGCCGTCGCGCTACATGGAAACGGGACCGATTGTCGTGCAGGAGGCTCAGGCACTGGGGATCCCTGTCATGGGCGCCAATCTCGGCGGCATTGCAGAACGCGTACGCGACGGCATCGATGGCTGGCTTCTCCCGTTCGACGACCCGCGTCCGTGGACGGAGGCGATGGTCGAGGCGGCCACGAATCGTGAGAAGCTCGCCGGTCTGTCGAGCAATATGCGTCGGAACCGGACCATCGGCGATGTCGCCTCCGACATGGCGGCTCTCTATCTCGACGTCATGGCCACGCGGAAGGTACGGACCGCTGGAAAAGCGCGATAGGTAAGACGGCATCGCCCCGTCTTGCCGGATCGCAATTTCTTGTCTTCATTGGAAGTGCAGTTTAGGGTTGCGCCCTCTCGTCATGCATACTCGGCCGCCCCTCAACCTATTCTATGAAGAGCCCGATGCGGACCGATGGACGCGCTTCGATCGCTATCCACGCCGTATCGCGCGCTGGGCACTGCGAGGCCCCAAGCAGCCAGGCGGTACGATGCGCGCGTATCTCAATTTACGGGCGGGGCTCGACCGGCTGGGCGTTCGCTATCGCGCCAACGATTTCCATCATCTCCATGCCAACCCCGACGAACTGGCCTGTGTGATCGGTCAGCCGTTCGTCCTCGACAAACTGCCGGTTCGGACGCCGATCCTGTTCGGAACGTCGATCTACAACCATCCCAACGACAATCCCGACTTGCCGCGGCAACGGCCGATCCGCCGCGTGCTGGTGCCCTGCGCCTGGACGGCGTCTATGTTCTCGACCGTCTGGCCGGGGCTTGTCAGTGTCTGGCCAACGGGTATCGACACCGACCGCTGGTCGTTGTCGATGCGCGCCAACAAGGATGTCGATGTTCTGATCTACGACAAGATCGTATGGCACCGCCCGCGGTATCTGCGGACCATCGTCGAGCCGCTGCTCGCCGAGCTGCGGCGCCGCAATCTCAGCTTTCAGGTGCTGCGTTATGGTTCCTATCGCGAAGAGCAGCTCCACAAGCTCAGCCGGCGCGCGCGTTCGATGGTCTATCTCAGCCACCACGAGACGCAGGGGATTGCGGCACAGCAGATGCTGTCTTCCGGCATACCGCTCTTCGCCTGGGATCGTGGCGGGCTCTGGAAGGACCCGACCTACGCACCCCATCAGGTGCGTTTCGCGCCCGTGACGTCGGTGCCCTATTGGGATGAGCGCTGCGGCGTGAAGTTCAAGAATGGCGTCGATCTGCTGTCGGCTTTCGACGAGTTCTGGTTTGGCGTCGAGGCCGGAATATTCGCACCCCGAGGAATGATCGTGGAAAATCTGACACTTGAGCTGCGTGCCAGAGCCTATCTCGACCTGGTCGACCGATTCGGTGGAGCGTCCCGATGATTGGCGGTCTCAAGAGTCTGTTCAGCAGGCTGGCCTACTGGGTGAATGACGCCTTTCCCGGTGCCAAGTCGCTGGTTCCCAAGCCGCTGCATCGGTTCGTGCTGCTGCGCATCGTCGGGATGAACGACCAATACGAAAGGATGCTGCGGGAAAACCCCGAGCGCCTGTTCCTGCAGAACGACGCGCTGCCGTGGGTGAGTGCATCCTACAAGCAGGTCCTGTTCGTCGGAACGGCGGTCTACACCTATCAATACGAGAAGCTGTTTGCCGACGATCCGGACCGCTATACGACCATCGACCGCAATCCCTCCACCAAGGTCTGGGGCGGCAAGCACCACATCGTGGCGCCTATCGAGCAGATCGACCAGCACAGGCCGCCCGGCTTTTTCGACTGTATCGTCCTCAGCGGTGTGCTGGGCTACCGTATCCCGGAGCATGGCGACTACGGGCTCGTCGAGCAAAATGACCTTCGTGCGCTGCTGAAAGTGCTCCACGGCGTTTTACGCCCCGGCGGCCTGCTTCTGGTCGGGTGGAACCTTCGAGACATGGCACAATCGCTCTCTCAGCTCGGCCTGCTCGAACCGTATTTTGCACCGACGGACAAGACACCCTGGGGCGCGCGGAAGGAGTTTCTGGGTGACCCGCATGTCTTCGAGTTTTACGAGAGGCGTTGAGACGGCTCAGCGGCCGGAAGCGCCGCGCTCGGCATCCCAGTCTGTGATCGAGCCCATTCGGCCGATCGTGCCGAGCTGGACCGGCAGCAGGCGATCGACGATCGAGGCGGGCAGTCGTCGGCGCAGGGCCAGAGCCAAACGCAGATAAGACGACGCGAAGTCGAACGGGTATCGTCGATATCGCGGCGGTCGATGCACGGTGAGCCGGTCGGGATAGCTGCGGGTCGCAACGAGCGATGGCGCATTCTGGCTGACGAAGGCTCCGAGCATGCGTCTCTTGGTAGCAAGCTCGTTTGGATCAAGCCTCACCTTGAGCACGGGCCGCTGATCGACGCTGTCGGGCTCGCCGACGTAGACGATGAAGAAGAGCCATCGCGCAGCAAGCGACAGAATGCGATGGGGCGTGTTCAGCAGCGACACATAGGGACTGTATTCGGGAGCCTCGAACAGATCGAAGCGATCGTTTGCTTTGACGATGGAATCGACCAGCGCGGCAACCATGTCGTGATGGATATGGCCTCCTTCGAAAGCCGGCATGACGATCGCGGTCGGGCGGAAGTCGTCGATCAACTCCCGCAATATGGTTCTCGCCTGGGCGAGCTTTTCGGGATCGCTGCTCTCCAATGGCGGCATCAGGTCGAGGAACAGCAGGTCGTTCTCGCCGAGTCCGGCGAGACGCCAGGCCTCGCGCGCTTCAGCGGCGCGCCTCTCCGGCAAACCGGGGTTCTCGTCCCGCGCGAGATAGGCAATGCGGACGGCGCCGCCTAGGCGGGCGTTCCTGAAGCCGAGCCCACCGGCTGCAATCACGCAATCATCCTCGTGTGGCGCCAGGATGAGGAGGCGGCCCGGCGAATTCCATTCCATCCAGCGCTCGATTGCGATGATCCGCAGCATCGCGAAGCCGGAGAGGCCTAGGAGCATCGTGTAGAAAAGCGCAAAGGGAAGGGTCGTCCAGAAGATGCCGGACCACGCGCCCGAGTAGCAGGCGAGGAGCCAGAGCAGGGCGGCCACGACCGCCAGAGCCACAACCACGATCGATGGCCGGAATCCGATATTGAGCTTCATACGATCGCAGAGCCCATCCTTGTGACAGCTATGCTATCAATCAGCCGGGTACATCAAGCCCTGCGAAGCCTTGGACGGAGCCCTTGCGCCTTCTTCACGTCGTTCCGACCTACCTGCCAGCGGTCAGATATGGCGGGCCGATCCGCTCGGTCCATGCACTATGCCGGGAATTGGCTGCGGCAGGCCACGATGTCGAGGTCTTCACGACCAGCGTCGATGGCCCCACCGACAGCAACGTGCCGCTGATGAAGCCTGTCGAGCTGGAAGGGGTGAAGGTCACCTACTTTCCAAGCCGCATCCTGCGCCGCCTCTACTGGTCGCCGCCTATGCGAAAGGCGCTCGATGCTTCGATTGCGAGTTTCGATGCCGTACATCTGCACGCCGTCTACCTTTGGCCAATCCTGGCCGGCGCAAGGGCGGCGCGGTCACACAATGTCCCGTACGTGATCTCGCCGCGAGGCATGCTGGTGCCGGAGCTTATTCGGCGGAAGAGCCGATGGGTGAAGGAAGCCTGGATCGGTTTGATCGAGCGGCCCAACCTGGAAGCTGCCGCGGCGATCCATGCGACATCGTCCGTGGAGGCAAGCCACATCGCGAGTTTCGGCTGGCGCCTGCCACGTATCGCCATGATCCCGCATGGCGTCGACGACCCGCCGCCGCCGAGCGCGCAACCTCTGTCCGCCGATGTGGCGGCTGCCATCGCCGGAGGTCCGATGGTTCTCGCGTTCGGCCGGATCAGCTGGGAGAAGGGGCTCGACCGGCTGATTGCAGCTCTTAGCGGGGCGCCGGCTGTACGTGCGGTGATCGCGGGCGACGATGCCGATGGACATGCCGCGTTTCTCGCCTCGGAGGCAGCGCGCATCGGAGTGGCGCAACGCGTTACGATCCTGCCTCGCCATGTCGGCGGTGCCGACAAGGAGGCGCTTTTCGCGGCGGCACGTCTGTTCGCGATGACGTCGCTATCGGAGAATTTCGGCATTGCCGCGTTCGAGGCGATGCGGCGTGGTCTGCCGGTATTGGCGACGCCCGACGTCGGCATGTCGGAGATCGTGCGCGAGATCGATGCGGGTGCCGTCGTCGAGCCGACGCCGGAAGCGATCGCGGCAGGCCTGGATCGCCTGTTCGCCGACCCCGAGGCCTGTCGTAGCAAAGGCGAGGCCGGGCGTCGCCACGTCATCGATCACTATGGCTGGCCCGCCATCGCGCATCGAATGGCGGAGCTCTATCGCTCGATTGTCGATGCGTCGAAGGGGGCGAGGGAAGCGGCATGATGGAGCTGCTCGCACGCAGCCCGTTCGACCTTGCGGAGAAGCGGCTCGTCATCATCGCTGACTGGCTGCCGCCGGATTTCGGGGCAGTCGGCCAGTACATGCAGATGCGGGCAGAAACGCTTGCCGAAAAAGGGCACGAAGTAACGCTTGTCGGCCTCACGTCCGCTGCCGGTTCGACGATGCGCACCGCGAGGGGCAAGGGCACGCTGACCGAGATTCGTCTCCAGACGCGACCAGTGCCGCGCGCGTCGCTGGCCGGCCGCCTGTGGTGGACCATTGCGGCCAATCTGCGCCTGCTGGCGGCAGCGTTTGGTCGATTGCGTGCCGCGGACGGCATTCTGTTTACCGGCTCGCCGCCGTTCTTGATCCACTTTCTCGTGCCGCTGAAGTTCCTGTGGCGTGGGCGTCTGATCTACCGCATCACCGATTTTCATCCCGAGTGCCTGATCGCCGCTCGGTCGCGACCCTCGTGGGCGCTTGGGCTGATGCTGGCCCTGACGAATTTCTGGCGGCGACGGGTCGATGGCTTCGAGGTCCTTGGACAGGACCAGGTCCGCCGTCTCGCCGAAACGGGCATACCGGCCGAACGCATGACGCTTGTGCGCGATGGTTCGCCGGTCTCATTCGAGGCCGGGGGGGAGGCGATGGCATTGCCCTCCGAGCTCCACGGCACGTGCGTCCTGCTCTATGCCGGCAACTACGGCGTCGCTCATGAGGTAGAGACCGTTGCCGCAGGTTACGAACGCCATCACAGGCTGGGCAGCGGGCGAGTCCACCTGTGGCTTAGTGCCACAGGAGCCGGAGCCGATACACTGGCCGCGAGGTTCCGGGAGGGTGGTCTTCCATTCTATCGCTCTCCGCCGGTCTCGCTGGAACGGCTGGCGGCACTTTTGCGTGCACCAGCGGCCCATCTCGTTACCTTGCGAGATGCGTTTGTCGGCTTTGTCTTGCCCTCCAAGGTCTATGCCTGCGTGGATTCAGGCAAGCCGGTGGTCTTTGTCGGGAGCGCCAGCTCGGACGTCGATCTGCTCGCCCGCCCTTCACCGGCCGGCTACTGGCGGGTCGACTGCGGCGATGCGGCAGGGTTTGCTGCGGCTTTGGAAGCTTTAGCTGACAAGACAGCCACCTCGGCTGTCACGATGAATGTTGAAGGGCAGTAGTTTTTCTAAGAATTCACCTTAATAATCTGATATAATGGATTGATTATGAGTGATATTGTTCTGTTCGGAAGTTAGATTTCTTGATTGCATAAAGAATGCTGCTTTGGGGTTTGTAGCCGGATTTGATTGTTGATGACGTCGGGGAAGGCTTCCAAGTCCTATATCTGCGGTGTTCACGCGGGAGTTGGTTCGCTGGGCGTCGATATGATTGGACTAGAAGATTCGCCCAAGCCTGCAGGCTTCGTGAGGTCTTGGCTTCCTGTGGGCGAAGCTGTATTTTACGCGCAAGACTTGGATGGGGCCGATTCGGGGGTCACGATTCGGACCAAGCAGAAAAGAGAGCTCCTTCTAAATGATCGTGAAGTGGAATCACCGCACGATCGGGTTGGGTGTCATGTTTAATATTGCACTCAAGACGCAGGGTCTTGTTGCGCTGTCCGTTCTTCTCTCTGCGTCGGCTGCTTATGGGCAGCACGGGCCGGAGTTGGCGCAGGCGTTGCCGGCATCGCCGGAACTCGCCCAGGCTCAGTCCGGCAATCCCGAACTAGCTCAAGGGCAGCCAGGTGGGCCGCAGCAGGCTCAGCAGGGGCCGCTTCAAAGTGCGGGGCCCTTGCAGAGTGCCGGGCCGCTCCAGGGCGCTGGTCCCTTGCAGGGGGCAGGCCCGCTGCAGAGCGCAGGCCCGTTACAGGGAGCCGCTCCTTTTCAGAACGCTGCTCCTCTGCAGAACACCGGGCCTTTGCAGACGGCCATGCCGCTGCAGGACACAGCTCCGGGCCCCGGCAACATCGGAGGGATGGAAGGCACGCCGCCGCAGTTCGGCGGCTTGATACTGCCGGCAACCGGACCTGCTGGTGGGCCTTTGCCAGCCGAGGGCTTTGTTCCCACGATACCCGGAAGTATGAACCAGCTCGTGGCGCAGATGCTTGGCGGGCCAAACGGTACGTCGCCGGCAACGCTGGCCAGCATCGTGAATCTCCTTGTGCCTTCTGGCACGACGTCCGGCCCCGGTTCCGTGCAGCCTCAGACGTCGTCTCCAATTACTCCGGTGACAACACCGCCGGCGCCGCTGCCACCGCCGACTGGGCCGACATTCACCCCACCTGCCCAGTCAGGGCAGCTGCCGCCTGTTTACGATGTGCCGACGCAGAATCGCACGAGCGGCAGCTGACGTACTGAGTCCGCGCTGGAATTTTTTTCCCCCGACGCTCGGACCCATTCCCGGATGGCATGTCAGCCCCATGACTATTAGTGCGAGTCGCTCGCAATTAGTCTGGTCCCCTGTTCTGGGATGGATCCTGCTGACCTGTGCTTCCGCAGTGGCGCAGGCTCAGGATTCGACGCCGGCACCGGCCGCCCAGACACTGCAAGAGCAAACACCACAAGTCGATCTTCCCGTGGGAGTGCCGGCCTCCGGGGCAGGCGAGGGGGCGACGCGCGGTGAAGTCGGCATCGGAATCGGCGCTTTCACGCTCTACCCGTCGCTGGACGTCCAGGTAGGCTACGATAGCAACGTCTTCGCCACGCCGGCGCCGACCTCTGGTTCGATGTACACGCACATTCGGCCGGCGCTTGAGCTTCGCTCCGATTGGATAAGGCACGAAATCAGAGTGCTCGCCAATGGCGGCTTCGGTTTCTATCCTGCGGCGTCCAGCCAGAACTATCAGAACTACCTGTTCCAGTTCGACGGCAAGCTCGACATCCGCCACGATTTCTATGCAACCGGTATGATTGCTGCGCGGCGAGCGACCGAGGCACTCGGCACGCCAAACACCGAGTTTGCGACAGCGCCGACGGTGGTCGACACGATTCCGGTGGAGTTCAACCTCTACCAAAGGTTCAATCGGTTCTTCTATCGCGCCACCGCCGCCGGAACTCGCTACTGGTATTACGACAACAGCATCATTACCGCCGGCGGTCTGCCGGCCGCGAGTCGAGATCGCACCGAATACGACCAGCGCATTCGGCTCGGGTACGAAATCAACGAGGATCTCTCGCTTTGGGTCACGCCGAACTTTCAGCAGCGTATTTACGATATCTACATCAACGCGGCTGGCCAGGCGCGTGACTCGATTGGCTGGGGCCTAAACTTCGGTGCGACCTGGACGGTCGGGCGAAAGACCAAGCTCGAAGGCTACGTCGGTTATCAGCAACTGTCGTACATTGCCGATGGCAGTTCGACGCCCGCGACCGTTTTTGGCTTGTCCGGCTCCTGGAATGGCTATGAACCGCTGACTATCCGTCCGTCGATCAGCCGGACCATCAACGAGTCCGCCTACAGTGCCTATCAGAACTACGTCTCGACGACGGTCGGCGTCGATTTCACCTACGAAATTCACGATGCCTGGACCGCGGTCGGCGGAACCTCGATCAATACCGCCGATTTCAACCCCGCCCCTGGCTTCGCCAACACTAACCCGCGCACGGACTACTACTGGAAGGCGTCGCTCGGCCTCCTGTACAGTTTCCGGCCGCAATTCTCGATCGGTCCGCTCTACGAGCATACGACCGGCTGGACTACTGACCCTAGTGCGGGCGGGCCGCAATACTCGCGCGATCAGTTCTCAATTCGTTTCGTGGCCAAGCGGTGATGCCGGTGTTTTTCAGTAGAATTATTTCCCGTTGTGCTGCGGTCCTCGCGGTGGCGACGGCCTTAGCCGTTTCGGCATGCGAGCAGACGGCTCCAACCTCTACGGCAACGATCCAGCAGCCGTCCCAGGGAACGCAGAACCTTCGGCTGGGCGAGTATCGGGTCGCCCCGGGTGACCGATTGCGGGTGGTGGTACTGTCGGATGCCGAGTTGTCGGGAGAGTACGAAGTCGATTCGACGGGCATGATTGCGCCGCGCATGGCGGGCCGCGTCGTGGTTCTGGGCATGTCGACGCCCGAGATCGAGACGCTGCTGGCCGACCGCTATCGCAGCGGCGGCTATCTGCGCTCGCCTCGGCTCAGCGTCGATCTCGTGTCGCGGCGGCCTTTCTACATTATCGGCGAAGTGACGCGGCCCGGCTCGTTTCCCTATGTGTCGGGCATCAATGTGGTACAGGCGATCGCAATCGCTGGTGGCTACACACGGCGTGCGGCCAAGACGCGCGTTACGATCCAGCGATTCAATGCGACGTTGGGCCAAGAGGAAACGGTAAACGAGGATTCCCCGGTGGGGCCGGGAGATATCATTCGGGTGCCAGAGCGTTGGTTTTGACAGTTTAGCGTAAGGGTAGTCGTTTATTTGCTTGGGGAGAGCGGTGTGGGGCCGCTCGTGGCGTAGACGGCGACTAAGGGGCCGGCACGTGGCGACGCCGGTAGGGCGGTCGTCCGAATCGGCGTTTCGTGGAGTGTGGTGGGATGGGATCGTTGTCTAGGGCCGACCAGATGCTGGACGAGCCAAATCAGGGTCGAATGGTGGCAGCGGCCGACTCGTCGGCACTCGCGCCATTGCGTCCGACCGACAGCCCGAACGAGCTGTGGGAATGGTTGCGGCTGCTCAATCGCCGCAAGGCGCTGATCGTAGGTTGTGGCCTCATCGCGACGGCGCTGATGGCTTTGATGCTTGCGCAGGCGACGCCGCTCTACAAGGCGACGGCGCGCATCATGCTCGATACGCGGACCTTCAAGGTCGTCAGCACCGAAGCGGCGCTTTCGGGCGTCGATACGCTCAACATGGGCGCCATTCAGAGCGAACTGGAAGTCATCCAGTCCGACTTCCTGATCGGCCGTGTCGTCGACAAGCTGGGCCTTGCCAACAATCCCGAGTTCAACGGCACCAAGCCGCCGGGCTTTATCGACAATGCGCTGCAGCCGCTGCGTGATCTCTGGAGCACCGGTATTTCGACCCTGCTGGCGCCTCCGCCCAAGCCACAGCAGGCATCGGCGCAGCCGCAGCGTGCTGGCCGCCCGGCAGAAGATAGCGATCCGCGCCGTCGTGCTGCGATTGGCGCCGTCGCCGGCCGCCTCAGCGTCTCGCTGCTCGGACGTACCTTCGTCATCCTGGTGACGGTGGAGAGTCCCGACGGCACCATGTCGGCGCGTATCGCCAATGCGATCGCCGAGGCCTATTTGGCCGACCAGGTCGACAACAAGAACGAGGCCAACCGCCGCGCCACCGAGTGGCTCGAGCAGCGTCTGGCCGAACTACGCCGCAATCTGCAGGTCGCCGAGGAAGCGGTTGCCGCTTACCGGCGTGACAAGGGCTTGGCCGGCAGTCCGGAAGGGGCCATCTCGTCCCAGACGCTGTCCGACCTCAACACGCGCTACACGGCTGCCAAGGGGCGCCGCATCGAGCGGGAAGGGCGTCTGGTCGCGCTCAGCAAGGCGAGCCTCAACCCCGGAGAACTGGCCAACATTCCCGAAGTGTCGGGCAATACGACCCTGGCGGCGCTGCGCATTCAGGACGTGGAACTGACCCGCAAGGGCGCGGAACTCGCCGCGCAGCTCGGCGACAACCATCCCAAGATGCAGCAGATTCGCAGCGAACTCGCGGCCGTGCGCGCGCGCTTCCTGACCGAGACGCAGCGCATCACGCTGGCCGTCCGCGCCGAGCTCGACGCGGCGAAGGCCGAGGAAGACGACCTCAAGGAGCTGGTCGACAAGGCCTCGGTCGTCGCCGGAACGGCGAGCCAGTACGAAGCCGAACAGAAGCAGCTCGAGCGCGAAGCCCAGTCGAACCGGACTTTGTACGAAGGCTTCCTCAATCGCTTTAAGGAACTGCGCGAACAACAGGACATCCAGCGTGCCGACGCGCGCATCCTGGCCTATGCGCACCCGGCCGGAGGGCCATCCTCGCCGAATTACCGCAGCGGTCTGATGATGGCCTTCATCATCGGCTCGATGCTCGGCATGGCCGGCGCCGTCGCCGCCGAGAAGCTCGACCGCGTGTTCCGGTCGGCCGCGCAGGTCGAGGAGGCTGTCGGCGTGGGCGTACTCGGCATGGTGCCGGAGGTGCGGGGGGCCGCATCGACGCGCTCCAACGTGGTCGCCCACGTGCTGGAGAACACGACGTCGCCCGCGGCCGAATCCATCCGTGCCGTGTTCACCGCGATCAGTCTCGGCAGCCTCGACCGGCCACCACGCATCGTGGCGGTCACGTCGTCGACGCCGAGCGAAGGCAAGACTACGTTCGTTGCCTCGCTGGGCGGCCTGCTGACCAAGATGAACGCCTCGCGGCGCGTGCTGATCGTCGATCTCGACCTGCGGCAGGCGCGTCTGTCAGCTGCGCTCGGCCTCAAGGATCGCGGCGGCACGATCGACGAGTACCTTATGGGTCTGAAGACGCTCGAGGAGTGCACCCGGCGCCATGAACTCTCGGGCGTCGACTATATCTGCGGCCGGCCGAACACGCCGAACGCGCCGGAGATCCTGGAATCGCATGCCATGAAGGCGGCGCTGGGCGTCTTCGCCGAGCGCTACGACCTGGTGATCCTCGATGGCCCGCCGGTCATGGCCGTGTCGGATGCCCGCATCATCTCGCGGCTGGCCGACTATACGGTGTTCATCGTGCAATGGGCGAAGACCCCGCGCGAGGTCGTGAAGACGGCGGTCGGGGCGCTGCTCAGCGTGACCAACCATGTCGGGATCGTCATCAACCGCGTGAACCTCGCCAAGCATGCCCGCTACGGCTACGGCGACCACGGCGACTACTACTCACGCTACCGTGGCTACTATGGTGCGGGAGCCGACATGCCGGCCAACGTCGGTGGCCGGCCGCCGCTGAAGCTCGCCTCAAAGAAGTAGGGGCGGGCCTTCGAGACCTGACTGCCGCACCGGCATGGTCGTGCGGCCCATCATGGGCTGCTGCCGGATGTGGCGGCCCTGAATGATTCAGAGACGCCAGAGCGTGACGCCGGACGGCGTCGCGCTCCGGTCGAGCAGGGCGGGGACATCGGCTACGAAGCCGCCCGACGGCTTCAGCAAGGGCTGGATGAAGTTAGGCATGATATCGT
>WBZX01001439.1_pt1 | contig 17955 bp, 15 predicted proteins | sample 5204211 | NCBI WGS metagenome assembly WBZX01 (sample SAMN12344362, study PRJNA552823) | activated sludge metagenome | biome: Activated sludge suspended growth; feature: Nitrification reactor; material: Wastewater; isolation source: activated sludge from nitrification reactor of wastewater... | reverse complement strand
TTGACACCACCGATACGGTCGGCCACGTTGCCACCAATCGGGCGAACCAGCGAACCGGCGAAAACACAACCCGCGGTGAAGAAGCCCGCCATCTTGGGATCGAGGCCGTACTGGGTGTTGAAATAGATCACCAGCGATGATGCGAGGCCGACGAAGCCACCAAAAGTCACCGAGTAAAAGAACATGAACCACCAGGCATCACGATCCTTGAGCACCTTCAAGTATTCGGCGAAGGTCTTGGGTGGCGGTGCATCCGGCGCATCCTTGGCCATGAAGATGAAGGCAATCAGGACAATAACCAGCGGAATCAGCACGATACCGAACACATTGACCCAACCGAAAGCAGCGGCCAGGCCCGGCGCAAACAGGGCGGCGAGTGCCGTACCCGAGTTGCCCGCACCGGCGATGCCCATCGCCGTGCCCTGATGCTCGGCCGGATACCAGCGGGAGGCCAGTGGCAGCGCAGCCGCAAAGGAGGCGCCGGCAACACCGAGAAAGAGGCCGAGGATCAGCACTTCAGCGTAGGAATGCACACCGATCTGCCACGCGTAGGTCAGTGCTGCGATCACCACCACCTGACCGATGATGGCGGCCTTTTTCGGCGACAGGCGATCGACCAGGATACCCATGACGATTCGTAGCAGTGCGCCGGCCAGCACCGGCGTGGCCACCATCATGCCCTTTTCCGCATGTGACAGCCCCAGTTCCTTGGCAATGCTGATGCCCAGCGGGCCGAGCAGCACCCAGACCATGAAGGCCAGATCGAAGTAGAGAAAAGCCGCGAGCAGCGTTGGCGTATGACCCGCCTGCAAAAATGATTTCTTGTCCATTTTTAGTTTCTTTCCGGTTGACCGTGGGAACAGTCGTTTAAGAGGATTGCTAACGTCAGCGCATGGCGTCATCGCCATCTGCCCACCCTCGTTGGCGGAAAATCGCTGTGATGACCATTCCTTGCAATCTGCGTGCCAAGAGCCTAACCAATTGACTTATAAGGATTCTTAAAAACAGTGACCTGACAGGGCGCACCAAAACAAGGCACCCATCTCTATTGCGGTGCAGCATTTTGGGGAGCTATCCCCCAAGGATTGTGATTTGCCGTCCTTTGTTGCCGGCATGGCATCAGACGTCACAGCGAACCAGCCGTCCTATGTCGCCTCAGCGCTGAACGGTCTCGGTTGGCGCTGACTGAATCTGGTGTTCGAGCATCCGGATCGCCGTCAGGATGTCGGTCTTGCGCTGGCTGCAGATGTAATTGTCGGCGTCAAAAAATGCCGTCCGCAGACGCCGTTTCTCGGCTTCGCCAAAGACTTGCCCATTGGTAACGGCCAATAGCATGTCCTGGATACCGCTGTAGTAATTGATCGAACGCCTGTCCTTGTTGATGTAGGCCAGCGCCAAGGACAGGTTGAATACGGCCCAAACCGAGGCGACATGAAAGCTGTTCCATTCACCGCTCGTCAGAAGGTACGACAGTTGCAGATGCGGTATCAGCATGATGTGGACTTCTTCCGGCTCACTGATCCGGATGTCAGCGCGGAGCAGGCGGTTGATTTTACGACGACCAGAAAATGACATTTGACTCATTCACTCCTTCAATCTACTGGATGACGACAGGGCCGCCAGCATCGTTCAGCGACGGAACCTCCGGCTGAACCCGTGCGCCCCATGTTTGCTTTTTGCCTCATTTTTCCGGTCGACCATGGCATTCGCATTTTCGTCATCCGAGCGGCAAGTCAGTGAAAGCGAGCGACACTTACCCCGACCAGTGCCAGAAGCAGCACCAACGAAATGCTCTTCCAGAAGATCACCGGGTTACGCTCGATAAGCGGTGGCCGGGTTTTGTTCAAGAACGCGTTGTTCGGGTGATGAAGGTCGTAGACGAACTCCGACAACTCTTCGTAACGTTCGAAAGGATCGGGTTCGACGGCTTTTCGGATGGCATCATCAACCCAGGCTGGAATTTCCCGTTCTTCATTCAGGACTGTTTTGTAGGCAAGTTTTTTCTGGGCCGCCTTGGTGCGCGCCCGGGCGACGTCAGCGCCGTAGGGCAACCGGCCCGACAGCATCTGGTAGGCGATGACCCCCAGCGAGAAGACATCGGAACGTGACGAGCCGTTTTCGCCGAGGAAATATTCCGGCGCCGCGTAGGCAGCCGAGCCGAGCAGGTTGATCTGTTCGATGGGCGTGGCGATCTCCATGATGCCGGCAACGCGCGTGGCGCCGAAATCGAGAATCTTCACGGTACCGGTGCCATCCAGCATGATGTTGTCCGGTTTCAAATCCTGATGCACCATTTCAAGGCGGTGGAACGCCTGCAACCCCTTGGCGATCTGCTCGATGATGCCGCGTACGGCAGGCAGATCAGGCTTCGGGTTATCGATCATCCACTGGGCCAAGGTCTGCCCTTCAATGTATTCGGTCACCACATAAATGAAGTTGCGCTTGCGCGTTTGCGAGCACGGCTTGAGCACGTGCGGACTGTTGATACGCTTGGCGATCCACTCCTCGATCAGGAAACGTTCGAGAAAAGCGGTGTTGTCCGCCTGATCGACCGAAGGTGTCTTGATGACGACACGCTCGCCGGTGTCGCCATCGACCGCCAGATAAATGTGGCTGCGCGCACTGGCCTTGATCTCGCGGATGATCTGATAACCGTCGAAGTTCATCCGGGCTTCAAGCAATGGCGGAAATGGCAGCTCCGAGAGCTGTCGGTACATTTCATTGGACTCGGGGCTGGGCAGTTCATCGATACGAATGATTTGCAGCGTCAAATTATCGCCACTACCCCGGCGAAGGGCTTCATCTACGATCTCGCGAGCCGCCTGGTCGAACTGGTCAGCGCAGCGCTTGACAGCAGCGGATACGAACGCCGCATCGGTAAATTCATAGACACCGTCGGTCGCCAGCATGAAGACGTCACCGACCGAAAGCGGCATGGGCAGATAATCCACCTCCACCTTGCGGTCCATGCCCAGCGCGCGCGCCAGATAGCTCTGGACCGAGGAAACGCGTACCCGGTGATCCTCCGTAAGCTGTTTCAGTGCCCCATCCTTCAACTGGTAGATACGGGCATCGCCGACATGGAACAGATGCGCGGTGGTCGATTTGATGACCATCCCGCTAAAGGTACACACATAACCACGCTCGCGATCATAGCGATGCTGGCTTTGCTGGGTCTGCGAATGCAGCCATGAATTGGTGGCGACGAGCACATGCTCGGCCGATGTTTTGACCGACCAGGCATCCGACGTGCAATAGTAGTCCTCCAGCAGTGCCAGCACCGCCGCCTGGGCCGCCTCCTGGCTGACCGCACTGCTGCTGATCCCATCGGCCAGTGCAATGGCGATACCCTTGCCGCTGAGTTGAGGCTCCTTGGGAATACAGATGCCGTGGAAGTCCTGATTGATTTCCTTGCGGCCTTTGTCCGAGTACTGCCCGACAGAGATTCTGAGTTGTTGCGTCATTGCGGTTCTTGGACCATCCAATGAAAAAAGCCCCTGCCATCAGGCCAGGGGCTTTCAATGTACATCGTGGTGATCAAGCGGCGACGCGCTTCGGTGCGGTGCGAACGTGCGTGGAATACAGGGTCAGACCAACGAAGGCCAAACCGCCCACCAGATTGCCCAGCACCGTCGGAATTTCGTTCCAGATCAGGTAGTCATAGATCGAGAAGTTGCCACCCAGCATGAGGCCCGACGGAAACAGGAACATGTTCACGATGGAGTGCTCGAAGCCCATGTAGAAGAAGAGCATGATCGGCATCCACATCGCAACCACTTTACCGGTCACGCTGGTGGAAACCATCGCGCCGACCACACCGGTGGACACCATCCAGTTGCAGAGCACACCGCGTATGAACAGGGTCAGCATGCCGGCTGCACCGTGGGCGGCGTAACCCACCGTACGACCTTCGCCAATATGGCCAATCGCCTCGCCAACCTTGTTGGGCGGGGTGTCAAAGCCGAAGGTGAAAATGATGGCCATCATCACCGCCACCGTAAAGGCACCGGCGAAATTGCCAACAAAAACCAGACTCCAGTTGCGCAGCACGCCACCGAGTGTCACACCCGGACGCTTGTCGATCAGCGCCAGCGGTGCCAGTGTAAAAACACCGGTCAGCAGGTCAAATCCAAGCAGGTACAGCATGCAGAAACCCACCGGAAAAAGGACAGCACCGGCCAGCGGCTGGCCGGTCTGTACATTGATGGTCACTGCGAATGCTGCAGCCAGTGCCAGGATGGCACCGGCCATGTAGGCGCGGATCAGTGTGTCACGATTGGACATGAAGATTTTTGATTCGCCTGCATCAATCATCTTCGTTACAAACTCTGCTGGAGCCAGGTAGGCCATGCTATTTCCCCTTGATTAAAATTTGGCTGGATCGTTTTATACGGCGAGAAAAACGCTGCCGTCTTCGACCTTCACTTCGAATTTGGTGCAGGAGCCGACATCCGGCGCCACGGCGTGACCGTCTTCCAGGCCGATGTTCCAGCCATGCAACGGACAGGTCACGCGCTTGCCATGGACGATACCTTGTGACAACGGCCCGTTTTTGTGCGGGCACTTGTCATGGATGGCAAATACCTCATCATCCGACGTGCGAAAGATGGCGATATCGCCGCCACTCGCCGGCTTGACCACCCGCGAGCCAAGTTGCGGGATGTCGTTCAGCGGGCAAATCAGTTTCCAGTTACTCATTTTTCTATCCTTGTTTTCTGAATGCTCAGGCTTCGACCGTGATGGGAATGAACTGCTTGATTGCTTCCGGTTCGCGCGAGGTAGCCCACGGATCCTTGGCGTCCTTCAGCGAGTCAAGCAGGGCGGCGTAGAGTGCCTTGCGACCTTCTTCATCCTCGAGAATCTTGCCCTTGACGTAGTCCATGCCCACACGTTCGAGGTAGTGGCAGGTGCGCTCCAGATACCAGCCTTCGAGACGGTAGAGTTGCAGGAAGGCGCCGGAATATTCCATGACCTCCTCGTCCGAGGTGACCTTGCACAGGAACTGGGCAACTTCGGTCTTGATACCGCCGTTGCCGGCGATATAGATCTCGTAGCCGGAATCAACACCGATGATGCCGACGTCCTTGATGCCGGCTTCGGCACAGTTACGCGGGCAACCGGAAACAGCGAGCTTGACCTTGTGCGGGGCGTACATGTCGAACAACATCTTTTCCAGCTTGACGCCCATCGACATCGCCAGCTGCGTACCGAAGCGGCAATGCTCGGCGCCGACGCAGGTCTTCACAGTACGGATCGACTTGCCGTAGGCGTGGCCGGAGACCATGCCGGCGGCGTTGAGGTCGGCCCACATGGCGGGCAAATCCTCCTTCTTGACGCCAAGCAGGTCGATACGCTGACCGCCGGTCACTTTCACCGTCGGCACGTTGTACTTCTCGGCGGCATCGGCAATGGCGCGCAGTTCATTGGGCGTCGTCAGGCCGCCCCACATGCGCGGTACGACCGAGTAGGTGCCATCCTTCTGGATGTTGGCGTGCGAACGTTCGTTGATGAAGCGCGATTGCGGATCATCCTTGGCTTCATGCGGCCAGGTCGAAATCAGGTAGTAGTTCACCGCCGGGCGGCACTTGTCGCAACCGTTCGGCGTCTTCCATTCAAGAGCCTTGAAGACGGCTTCCTTGCTGGTCAGATGCTGATTCAGGATGGCATCACGCACCATCTTGTGTGACTGCTCCGTGCAACCGCAGACCGGCTTCTTGTCCGAAGCCGCCGGGGTATAGGCGCCGCCAATGGTCGAGGCCAGGATTTGCTCGACCAGACCGGCACAAGAACCGCACGAGGAGGCAGCCTTGGTGTGCTTTTTGACTTCGTCCAGCGTGAACAGGCCATTGGCCTTGATCGCCTGGACGATGACGCCCTTGGAAATGCCGTTACAGCCGCAGACTTCGGCGCTATCGGGCATCGAGGCGGCCTTGCTGTTACCGGCATGGCCGACGTCTCCAACCAGCGACTGGCCGAAGATCAGGTGATCGCGGATGTCGTGGATGTCGCGGCCATCCTTGAGCAATTGGAAGTACCACGGGCCGTCGGCCGTATCGCCGTACATGACGCCGCCGACCAGCTTGTTGTCCTTGATGACCAGCTTCTTGTACACGCCGCCGTAGGGGTCGTTGAGGATGATTTCCTCGGTATCTTCACCCCCCATGTAATTGCCGGCAGAGAACAGGTCGATGCCGGTAACTTTCAGCTTGGTGGATGTCACCGAACCGGTATAGCGACCAATGCCATACCCGGCCAGATGATTGGCGGCAACCTTGGCCTGCTCGAACAGCGGAGCGACCAGACCGTAAACCGTGCCACGATGGGTGACGCATTCGCCGACGGCATAAACCTTCGGGTCGTAGGTCTGCATGGTGTCATTGACCACGATGCCGCGATTGCAATAGATACCGGAGGATTCGGCCAAGGCGTAGTTCGGGCGGATACCGGCAGCCATGACGACGAGGTCGGCCGGAATCTGCATGCCGTCCTTGAAGCGGATCGCCGCAACGCGACCGGATTCGCCTTGAATCAATGCCTCGGTCTGCTTCTGCAGCAGGAATTTGAGCCCTTTGTCCTCCAGCGACTTCTGCAGCATCTTGGCTGCCACTTCGTCGAGCTGACGCTCGAGCAGCCACGGACCGATATGCACAACAGTAACATCCATACCACGCAGTTTGAGGCCATTGGCCGCTTCCAGACCGAGCAGGCCGCCACCGATAACCACCGCGTGCTTGTGCAGGCGGGCAGCCTCGATCATCTCGTCGGTATCCTTGATGTCGCGATAACCGATAACGCCGGGCAGGTCATTGCCGGGAATCGGCAGCATGAAAGGCGTGGAACCGGTCGCGATGAGCAGGCGGTCGTATTCTTCCTCAGTGCCATCTTCCGCGATGACCTTCCGATTGGTCCGGTCAATCTTGGCAATCTGCTTGCCGGTATGTAGCTTGATGCCCTTTTCCTTGTACCAGTCCAGTTCGTTCAGGACGATTTCCTGGATGGTCATTTCGCCGGCAAGCACTGGAGAAAGCAGGATGCGGTTGTAGTTCGGGTGCGGTTCGGCACCGAAAATCGTGATGTCGTAATGATCCGGCTTGATTTTCAGCAGTTCTTCGACGGTGCGGACACCGGCCATGCCATTGCCGATCAGGACGAGACGGGGTTTGCTCATTTGGGGCTCCAACGTTGCGCGCACCTTGCGGTGCAAAAGTGTGTCAGCGCATGACATCATTGCCATCGAGCTGCCGCCGTTGGCTGCTGATTCGCTGTTTCAATGAACCTGTTGCAATCAGTGTGCCAGGGCACTAGAAACTTGATTTTTAGTCGTTTTTTCCAGTTGACCGCAGCGAGTGCGCACCAACGCAGGGCGTCCGTTACCAGCGCGGTGCAGACTCAGATCAGTTGCCGCCCATCAGCAAGCCGGTCGCTTCAACAGCCACAATGGCCTTGGCCTGATTGAAATCTTCGGCATATCCGCTTGCAAAAAGCAGGCAGGCCAGTTGATTGGCCAAGGGCTTGGGCAAGGGAACCTGCTTGTCGAGAATACGCCGGATCCACTTGGCGGTGCTCACGGCATCGCTGGCCTCTGGCAGGTTTGGCAACGCCCGCAGACTTTCGTGCTCAGCCTCGAACAGGATGTCGGCCGCGCCGTCATGGATGAATTCAAGGCGTGGGCGACGCTTTGGATTGGCGAACGGCTCACCTTCCGTACCTCGCAATAACAAGGCACGCTGACCGTTGGCCATCAGCGTCTCACGCATAAGGTCGATAAAGTCCGGGTGAGTCGCTGGCGCCACCACGACCGAATCACCACGGAACGGATTGAGCATTTTGACCAGGCTATGCGCGCTGTTGCGAACGCCCATCCGGCTGCGAAGGGCAAGCAGATTATGGATACCGGGACAAAGCGCGCTGAGCGGCAAAAATGCCAGCCCTTTTTCGTCCACCGCAACCTGCCCTTGCGTCAATGATGACATCGGCATGATGCCGAGTTCTCGAAAAATTTGGGCTGTTGTTACTCGCCCAAATCCTTCAATCAAGCCATGAATAACGACCGGTACACCAAACCGCTGCAGGAGCAATGCCAGCAATGGCGTCAGGTTGGGCTCCTTGCGCGACCCGTTGTAGGTCGGCAAGACTACCGGACGAACGCGTCCATGCGGCATTTCAAGCTTGTGGGTTCGTTCATTTGTGGCTTCCAGGAAGCCCAGCATTTCATCCACCGATTCACCCTTGACGCGCAGACCAAGAATGATGGCCCCCATCTCCAGGTCGGGCACCCCGCCATCCAGCATGGCAGCATAAAGCTGCTTTGCATCGTCACCCGACAGGTCGCGAGACCCCTCAGCGCCCCGACCTATCTCCTTGATGTATTGCGCGTAGCTCATAGTCTCCTCCTGTCGCAATCAGCCAGCTGTTGCGATTTTCTTTTCATGCTCTGCCACCATGCGCTTGATATCAGGAACGCATGAGCCGCAGAATGTGCCACACTTCAATTTATCCTGGAGTTTCGGCAGGTCCGCGCCCCCCTCCAGTTCTAGGCCGATCTGCACATCACTGATATCGGCACATTTGCAGATGATATTGCGAGCAACCATGGTCACCGGCGGCTTGGCAGAGGGTGCCAGGGCAAAACGAATCAGGCTGGCATCGAGTTCATCCTCGGCCATTGCCTGTTTCAACCACACCTGAGCCAGCGTTTCACCGGCAAGGCGCACCCCTAACAGTCGGCCATCCTGTGCAATGGCCTTTTTGCTTACCCTGCGCGTAGCATCCTCGTAAACAATGGCGCCATCCTGTGTATCCAGACCGAAGAGACGATCAATTTCGGCAATCTCGCAATCGGCAATCGCCACTTTGGTTGCCGCCCGGAATACCACCAAAGGCGTCTTCCGGCCATACAGACCTACTGTCGCATAAGGAAATGACTTGAGCGAGCCGCGAGCCCGCTGCATCAGCGAAAGCGCCTCCGATTGATCCGCACAGCGTCGCACTACCGCCAGCGGGTACGGCAGTTCCGCTTTGGTAATCTGTACCGCGGCATGTTTCAGTTCAGGCTGCTTTGAATAGGGGTCAGTTGCATCACACGCCAGCGCGTTGGCGCCCGGGGTGTTCATGAATTGATTACCCCAGTGCATCGGCATCCAGGCTCGCCCTTTGACGAGTCCTGGTCGCTCAATGATACGTGTCACCATCTCGCCACGACCGTTGGTCACGGTCACCAGATCGCCAGACGACAGATCACGATGTCGCATGTCACATGGATGCATGGCCAGCAATGGTTCATCTTCGAGGTTGAACAAGCGAGGTACGGTGCCAGTCCGACTCATGCCATGCCAATGATCACGCATGCGACCGGACAACAGGCTGATCGGCAACTCAGGGGTGGTGGCATCGGCCGATGGCTGGTGCTGGATGGCGACGAAACGCGCTTTTCCATCCAGCGTCGGGAAAGCCCCATCCTCGTAGAGCCGAACCTTGCCAGTGCTTGCGCCCTCTGGATAAGGCCACTGCTGCGGACCTTGCGCTTCCAGCAATGCGTACGACAAGCCCGTAATATCCAGATCGCGACCCCGTGTTGTTTCGCGATGCTCATTGAAAATTTCTTCAGCATCAGCATAAGGGAACAGCTTGTCGGCTGAAGCATGACCCAGCTTTTTGCCCAGACGCCGAGCAAAGTCGACCACAATTTCCCAGTCGTGGCGCGCCTCACCTGGTGCCTGAATAGCTGGCATCACCCGGGAGATGCACCGCTCGGAATTGGTGACCGTGCCGTATTTCTCCCCCCATCCACTGGCCGGAAGCAGCAAGTCGGCGTAATCGGCCGTATCGGTGTTGCCATACGCCTCTTGCAGTACAACGTATTCCGCCGATAACAGCGCGTCGCGTACGGCAGCCTGATTCGGGAGGGATTGGGCCGGATTCGTGCAGGCAATCCATACCGCCTTTATTTCTCCGGTCTTAAGGGCCTTGAAGAGATCTACCGCAGATTTTCCGGGCGAGGCCGGCACAAACGGAACCCCCCAAAAACGAGCGATTTCGGCGCGGTGTTCGGGATTGGCCAAGTCACGATGGGCTGACAGTAAATTTGACAGCCCACCGACCTCGCGCCCGCCCATTGCATTCGGCTGCCCAGTGAGCGAAAAAGGCCCGGCCCCTGGCTTGCCAATTTGCCCGGTAGCCAAGTGCAAATGGATCACCCCAGCATTGTTGTGGGTGCCATGCGCCGACTGATTCAATCCCTGGCAGTAGAGCGACAACGAGGCTTCGCTGGCGCCAAACCAGCGAGCTGCCTGAATAATGTCTGTGGCGGGTATGCCACAGAGGGTGGCAACCTTGTCTGGCGTATATTCCTTCACAATATCTGAAAGCGCGTCGAAGCCAGTGGTATGTGCCTCAACATAAGTCCGATCCACCAAGCCTTCATTGATCAAGACATGCAGCATGCCATTGAACAACGCAATGTCGGAACCCGGATTGATGGGCAAATGAAGATCAGCGATCTCAGCGCTTTCCGAACGACGAGGGTCAGCGACAATGATTTTTAGATCCGGGTTTGCCGCTTTGGCATCTTCGATATACCGGAAAATAATGGGATGTGCGACAGCAGGGTTGGCCCCGGCAATAAACATCACCTTGGCAAGAAGAATATCGTCATAGCTGCAGGGTGGCGCATCCGCACCCAGCGTTTGTTTGTAGCCAGCCACCGCCGAGGACATGCAGAGACGTGAGTTGGTATCTACATTATTAGTGCCAATCAGGCCCTTGGCCAGTTTATTGAAGACGTAGTAGTCCTCCGTCATCAACTGCCCAGAAATATAGAAGGCCACTGAATCCGGCCCATGCTTTTGGATGGTATCTGCGAAACGTTCGGCGGCTTCATCCAGCGCCGAATCCCAAGTTAGCCTATCTCCCGCCTGACCGCGTACTCGGCGCTTTTCAGGGAAATGCAACCTGTAGGTCGCGTTGGCCGTCTGGTTCAGCGTGGCACCTTTGGTACAGAGACGCCCGCGATTGGCTGGATGCTCAGGGTCACCACGTAGCCCGGTAACAACACCGCTCTCGGTCTCAATGAGAACGCCACAGCCGACACCGCAGTAGCAACAGGTAGATTTAACTTCAGTTTTCATGATTTTCCTTCCGAAATGCCATCAGCAACAGCTGTGCCACCTATAGAAATCATGGACTTGCAATACAAAAGGGAAAATCCATCGCTGGATTTTCCCTTTTTTGGTGCAGTCATCGAAGCGACCGTCCCTATTTGATGCGTTGCAGCTTGGGACGCCCTCCTTCTGGGCGCGGAGGCTCCGGTTGAGGCTCCTCCGAAAGCACGTCAAGCTCGCCAGCATCGACAAAGCTGGGGTCGCCACCGTCATCAGCCCCATCAATTTCGAAAGCCATTCCGGCACCATTTTCTCGTGCATAGATAGCAGATACGCGAGCAATGGGTACGGACAAATCTCTGGCTACCCCATTGAAGCGGGCCTGAAAATCAATGAAATCGTTACCGATTTGAAGCTTGCTCGTTGCATTCTGGCCAAGATTTAAGACTATCTGGCCTCCACGAACAAATTCGCGGGGCACACGAGTTTTTTCGTCGACTTCAACAGCGATATGTGGCGTAAACCCGTTATCGCAACACCATTCCCAAATGGCGCGAAGCAAGTACGGCTTTGTCGACGGAAGTTCCATGGCTTATTTGCGCATTGCCTTTTCAGATGGCGTCAAGGCATCGATGAAACCCTGTCGACTGAAAATTCTCTCGGCATATTTCATCAATGGGGCAGCAGCCTTACCGAGGTCAATTCCATAGTGATCCAGACGCCAAAGCAGCGGCGCGATGGCAACGTCAAGCATGGAAAATTCATCACCCAGCATGAATTTTTGCTTATTGAAAATAGGGACAATTTCCGTAAGACGGGCACGAATCTCCTGACGCGCCTTATCGGCCGTCTTGCCATTTTTTTCAATCACTTCCATGAACGAAAAAATCTCCCGCTCCATACCAACCAGCAATTGGCGTGCTCGAGCCCGCATGATTGGGTCGGCTGGCATCAATTGCGGGTGAGGGAAACGCTCGTCGATGTACTCGTTGATAATATTTGGTTCAAACAAAACCAAATCGCGCTCGACCAATACCGGTACGCGATTGTGCGGATTGATCGCAGCCATTTCTTCCGGCTTGTTAAACATGTCCACATCGATAACCTGAAAATCCATGCCCTTTTCAAAAAGGACAATACGGCAGCGATGACTAAAGGGGCACGTAGTACCCGAGTAGAGGTTCATCATTTGTGACAACCTTCAAAATGAGATTCGGCATCGGGGGCAGGCGAAAGCCAAACCCGCGATGCCGCAAACGGATCTGCAAGGATCAGTGAATGTCTTTCCAGTATTCCTTCTTGAGCGCGTAAGCGACAACAAAGAGAATAGCTAGGAAGGCCAGTACAAACCACCCCAAAGTACGGCGGAATTGTTGTTGTGGCTCTGCCATCCAAACCAGGAAACTGACCAGATCGGAAACCGACTTGTCGAATTCAGCCGGCGGCATCGTGCCAGGAACAGCCAGTTCCAGCTTGTGTGTTTCGTGATTCAACACTTGCTGCCCCTGGAGTCCATAAAGAACGTGTGGCATACCAACGTTCTCGAAAACCAAATTGTTCCAACCGGTCGGACGATTCGCATCACGATAGAAAGAGCGCAGATAAGTGTAGAGCCAATCGGCACCTGCACCCGCATTACCAGCTTCGCCACGAGCCCGAGCGATGATGGTGAGGTCAGGTGGTGTTGCACCAAACCACAGTTTCTGCTCGTCAGCGCGCGCAGCGACTCGCATCAGTTCACCAATCTTGTCAGAAGTAAACATCAGGTTTTCCTTTACCTGCTGTTCACTTAAACCAAGATCCATCAGGTTCTTGTAGCGCATATAAGACGCGCCGTGACAGTTCATGCAGTAGTTAACGAAAAGCTTGGCGCCATTTTGTACCGCAGCCTTGTCGCTCACCGACCCTGGCCATTTATCAATATGGGCCGTACTTCCACTGGCAAATGCCATGATCGGCGCGAAGAGCAAGGCGATAAGGAATTTTTTCATTTTAGGCATCCTCTCACTTGAACGTCACACGGTCTGGAACCGGACTGAATTTGTCCATCCGTGACCACCAAGGCATACCCAGGAAAAATCCGAAGTAGAACACTGAACAGATCTGGGATACCAGTTCTCCCATTGGCGAAGGAGACAGGGTGCCCAGATACCCAAGAACGAAGAAGACGATCACGAAAATGGTCAGCAGCGATTTGTAAATCGGGCCACGGTAGCGGATTGACTTTACCGGACTGCGATCCAGCCACGGCAGGAAGGCGAAAATCACAACTGAAGCCCCCATGGCGACGACACCCCAGAACTTTGCATCTAGGCCAAACAATGGATAGGTAACCGCGCGCAGAATCGAATAGAACGGCGTGAAGTACCAGACTGGCGAAATATGCGGTGGCGTTTTCAGCGGGTCGGCCGGGTAAAAGTTGGGCGTTTCCAGGAAGTAACCACCTCCCTCAGGCGCCCAGAACATCACCGCAGAGAACACCATCAGGAACACAACGACACCAACAATATCCTTGACCGTGTAGTACGGATGAAAGGGAATACCATCAACCGGATGCCCATTGGCGTCCAAATTGGCCTTGATCTCGACGCCATCCGGATTGTTCGATCCGGTTTCATGCAGCGCCAGGACGTGAGCAGCCACCAGACCAATCAGGACGAGGGGGAAGGCGATCACATGGAAGGAGAAAAATCGATTCAGCGTTGCGTCACCAACCACAAAGTCACCGCGGATAATCAGGGAGAGGTCAGCACCAATGACCGGAATGGCTGAAAACAGGTTAACAATTACCTGTGCGCCCCAGTAAGACATCTGCCCCCAAGGCAACAGGTAGCCGAAGAAGGCTTCACCCATCAAGCACAGGAAAATCCCCACACCAAACAACCAGGTCAACTCACGCGGCTTTCGATACGAACCGTAGAGAAGACCACGGAACATGTGCATATAAACCACGATAAAAAATGCCGAAGCCCCTGTAGAGTGCATGTAACGAATCAGCCATCCACCAGAAACGTCACGCATGATGTATTCAACTGAAGCAAAGGCAATAGGTACACCACTTGCATTCAATGCAGCATCCGGCTTGTAGTGCATCACCAGAAAAATGCCGGTAACGATTTGGATGACCAGTACCAGCAGCGCGAGAGATCCAAAAAAGTACCAAAAATTGAAATTTTTCGGTGCGTAATACTCTGAAAGGTGCCCCTTCCATAGTGAAGTAGCCGGGAAGCGAGCATCAACCCACTCTAGAGCGTTGCCGGCCAGCGAGCCGTCAGATTTGTATTTTTCGAAATTGCCAGCAGCCATTTCTTATACTCCCTTCTTGTCTTCGCCGATCAGGATACGGGTATCTGAGAGATATACGTGTGGCGGCACTTCAAGGTTGGACGGCGCGGGCTTTGACTTGAAAACACGGCCAGCAAAATCAAATGTAGAACCATGACAGGGGCAAAGGAACCCCCCCAACCAATCAGCCCCCATACCCTCTTCTGTACCTTTTTTAAATTTTTGACCAGGCGAGCAACCAAGGTGCGTACAGATACCAACAACCACCATAAATTCGGGCTTGATTGAACGAGTAGCGTTCTGCGCATAAGGTGGCTGCTGCGATGCTTTCTCAGAATTAGGATCAACGACCGCATCAGCCAACTTTGGCAGCGTATCCAACATTTCCTTGGTGCGATTGATGATCCAAACCGGCTTGCCACGCCACTCGACAGTCATCATTTGACCTAATTCGAGCTTGCTGATATCGGCTTCGACCGGAGCGCCTGCAGCTTTGGCGCGTTCGGATGGAAGCAAGCTGGAGACGAACGGCACGAGTGCAGCTACCGCTCCTGCCCCGCCCACGGCTGCGGTAGCAACGACCAGACGCCGCCGTCCGCAGTCCATTTTTCCTTGATTGCTCATTACGCTGACCCCTACGGAATTAGATGGGATAAAAATTAAACGCTAAATTATACGATAACAGGCGCCCCGATAAAAGTCGTCATCAGCCACCGCACAGCCTACGCTCACGTAATGCTTGGGCCAAAGTACCACTATCAACATATTCAAGCTCCCCCCCAACAGGCACTCCACGGGCAATTCTTGAAACACTTACCCCTTTTGAACGAAGCATCGCCTCAATATAGTGCGCGGTTGCTTCCCCCTCGTTGGTATAGTTGGTAGCAAGGATCACCTCCTTAACAACGCCGTCTACTGCACGCGCAATCAATTTATCTAGGCGAAGTTCTTTGGGCCCAATACCATCCAGCGGTGATATTTTCCCCATCAGAACGTAATATAACCCTTGAAAACTTAGCGTCTGCTCCATCATATTCATATCGACAGGGGTCTCAACCACGCAAAGAACAGTGGGATCACGACGGTAGGAATTGCAACGTTCACACACATTCAACTCTGAGAATGTATTGCAACGCTGACAGTGCCTTATTGATTCCAACGCACGCAAGACTGTCTCGCCCAAGCGCTTTGCTCCACTCCTGTCACTCTGTAACAAGTGGTATGCCATGCGTTGCGCGGATTTTGGGCCAACACCAGGCAAGCAACGCAATGCTTCGATTAGCGAATCAAGCCCTGAAACTGTCATTGATTAAAATGGGAGCTTAAACCCGGGAGGCAAGTTGAGACCAGACGTAAACCCCGACATCTTTTCTTGGCTCATCTCTGCCCCTCGCCGAATCGCATCGTTCAGTGCCGCAGCAACAAGGTCCTCAAGCATCTCCCTATCATCCATCACAGATGGATCAATGCTAACTCTTCGTACCTCGTGAGCACAGTTCATAACGACCTTTACCATCCCGGCACCAGCAAGCCCCTCTACCTCAATCTGCGTCAATTGCTCCTGAGCTTTTTTCATATTTTCCTGCATTGCCTGCGCCTGCTTCATCAGGCCTGCCAAGCCGCCCTTCATCATATTCGTAGCTCCATTAGGTGATAGGTTTAATTGACGACTGTACTACCGATGCACCCAGAGACTCAATCGCATCGTTTATAAATGCATCGTTTGCAATCGCAGACACCGCCCTATCATGCCTCTGTTGACGCTGCAAGCCAATGCTCTCGGCAGGCGTGCTCGCCTCATTCATTCCCATTTCAATGCGCAACTGCATAGGACGGCCGAAATGCTCGGTAAGCGCCTGTTGCAAACGATCTGGACCGGGTTTCATTTGCAAGTGCCCTAGAGCAGGCGGCAGCCGAAGCAAACAAAACTTCTCATCCAATTGTCTGAGCTCACAGTTTTGAGCAAGCTCCTTGGTCATCCCCGACAAAGGTAACGACATAACAATCTGATGCCAGCTTGGCGTTGATCCCGAAGCTGTAGTTTGAGCTACCCCCCCCGCGAGCGGCGAAGACAAAGCACTGGAATTTAATACAACCGTTTTCGCAGCCATACGCTGACCAGCACTCGAATTACCACGGATGGGGACAGTACCAATAAATTCAGAAACAAGACTTGGGGTAAATGTAAGCAGGCGAAGCAAGGTCATGACAAAGCCCGAATACTCATCCGGTGCAATAGACAGCTCAACGCGACCGTTATTCGCGATTTGATAAGCCAACTGAATGAAATCCGGCGGGAATGCATTCGCCAGCACTAGCAATCGCTCTCTATCGGGTTCATCGTCTTCAACCGTAGGCGCACACTGCAGCACCTGCAAGCGTGCCAAGAGCGCGCTAAGCTCCTGCAAGGCCGCCGAAAACGACAGGCTGCGCATACCCAGATCTGCTGCTATTTGCAGCAACGTTACGGCATCACGGTCTTTGAGCGCATCAAGAATTGCAAAAAGATAGTCAGAATCAACGGCCCCCAACATACTTCTAACCAAGCCCCCCTCAACTCGCCCCGCCCCATGTGCGATCGCCTGATCAAGCAAGGACAAAGCATCACGCATACTCCCCGAAGCTGAACGCGCAATTAGCCCGATAGCATGCATATCGAACGGAATCCCCTCCGTCTGCAAAATCTGCCCTAGATGGGTGGTAATAGCTACCGCTGGCATCTGTTTTAAATTGAATTGCAAGCAACGAGATAAGACCGTTACTGGGATTTTCTGAGGATCAGTAGTTGCGAGAATAAACTTGACATGCTCCGGCGGCTCCTCGAGGGTCTTGAGCATCGCATTGAATGCCGAATTTGAGAGCATATGGACCTCATCGATCACATAGACCTTAAAGCGCCCCCTTGTCGGAGCGTACAGCGCATTTTCGAGCAATTGACGCATCTCATCGACGCGGGTATTGGTTGCAGCATCCACCTCAAGCAAATCGACGAATCGACCATTGTCAATTTCTTGGCACGCACTACATACACCACAAGGGGTTGCAGTTATGCCATTTTCACAATTCAGAGATTTAGCGAGAATTCGGGCAATGGTCGTTTTTCCGACACCTCTGGTACCGGTAAAAAGATAAGCGTGATGTAAGCGCTGCTCAGTGAGTGCGTGTGTCAACGCACGAACAATATGCTCCTGCCCAACCAGCGTAGAAAAATTGCGCGGTCGCCACTTGCGCGCAAGAACCTGATAACTCATGCGCTACGCACCAATTTAAAAAATAAAAATGGCGAGCCTAACCCCCGGCACTTGTAGTAAATGGCTGTGGCTGCTTCCTTCCGGACCTGACCAGATTCACCACCTTACAATGCGGGGAGACCCGCCGTTGAGAATTTTAACACAGTAAAATAGCTCATTCCGTCCAGAAATGCGTATATTTTACGTTCCTTTCTCAAGCAAAAAGCCCGTTACTGATTAGTAACGGGCTTTTTTATGGGGAGTCTGGCGTTGACCTACTTTCGCGAGCGGAAGCTCACTATCATTGGCGCTCATCTGTTTCACGGTCCTGTTCGGGAAGG
>WBZX01001437.1_pt1 | contig 17962 bp, 15 predicted proteins | sample 5204211 | NCBI WGS metagenome assembly WBZX01 (sample SAMN12344362, study PRJNA552823) | activated sludge metagenome | biome: Activated sludge suspended growth; feature: Nitrification reactor; material: Wastewater; isolation source: activated sludge from nitrification reactor of wastewater... | reverse complement strand
GCAGGCCGCGATGGAGGAACTCGGCCTGGCCGACCGTGCCGGCCAGCTCGCCGGCCAGCTCTCCGGCGGCTGGAAGCAGCGCCTGGCGCTGGCCGCCTGCATGCTGCACCGTCCGCGCCTGCTGCTGCTGGACGAGCCCACCGCCGGCGTCGACCCCAAGGCGCGGCGCGATTTCTGGGACGAGATCCACCGCCTGGCCGGGCAGGGCGTCAGCGTGCTGGTGTCCACCCACTACATGGACGAGGCCGCGCGCTGCCATCGCCTGGCCTACATCGCCTACGGCAACCTGCTCGCCTCCGGCTCGCCCGAGGAACTCATCGCCCGCAGCCGGCTCGCCACGTTTTCCGTCAAGGACGACGACCCGGCGCTGGCCGACCGGCTGCGCAAGCTGCCCGGCATCGAGCAGGTCGTCGCCATGGGCAACGTCTACAGCGTGAGCGGGCAGGACGGCGCGCGCATCGCGCAGAGCCTGGCCGCCGAACCCGGCCTGCAGTTCGAACCCGCCGAGACCGGGCTGGAGCAGGTGTTCATCCGGCTGATGGACAAGGTGCAGGACGTCCCCGCATGAGATTCCCGCTCGCCTGGAACCGCCTGTGGGCCATCGTGCTGAAGGAATTCGTGCAGATGCGGCGCGACCGCATCACCTTCGCCATGATGGTCGGCATCCCCGTCATGCAGCTCGTGCTGTTCGGCTTCGCCATCAACACCGACCCCAAGAGCCTGCCCACCGTGGTGTTCGACGCCAGTCCCAGCGCCTACTCGCGCAGCTTCGTCGCCAGCTTGGAAAACAGCGGCTACTTCGACGTGCAGCCCGCGCCCGCCAGCATCGCCGAGGCGCGCGAAGCCATGGCCGTCGGCGACCTCCAGTTCATCGTCTCGATCCCGGCGGACTTCACGCGGCAACTGGTGCGCGGCGAAAAGCCGGCGCTGCTGCTGGAAGCCGACGCGTCCGACCCGGCCGCCACCGGCAATGCGCTGTCCGCTCTGGCCAATCTCAACCAGAGCGCGCTGCAGCACGACCTCAAGGGCCCGCTCGCCCGCCTGGACAACGCCGCGCCGCCCTTCGAAATCCGCGTGCAGCGCAACTACAACCCCGAAGGCATCACCCAGTACAACATCGTCCCCGGCCTCATGGGCACCATCCTCACCATGACCATGATCATGATGACCGGCATGGCCATGACCCGAGAACTGGAACGCGGCACCATGGAAAACCTGCTCGCATTTCCCGTACATCCGCTGGAAGTGATGATCGGCAAGATCCTGCCCTACATCATGGTCGGCTACATCCAGGTCGCCGTCATCCTCGTCGCCGCCTGGGGCCTGTTCAGCGTGCCCATCGCCGGCAGCCTCGTCCTCCTGCTCGCCTGCGTGCTCGTCTTCCTGGCTGCCAACCTCACCGTCGGCATGATGTTTTCCACCCTGGCCAAGAGCCAGCTGCAGGCCATGCAGATGACCTTCTTCTTCTTCCTGCCGTCCATGCTGCTGTCCGGCTTCATGTTCCCCTTCCGCGGCATGCCGCACTGGGCCCAGGTCATCGGCGAAGGCCTGCCGCTCACCCACTTCCTGCGCATCGTGCGCGGCATCATGCTCAAGGGCAACGGCTGGCTGGAAACCTGGCCCAACGTCTGGCCCCTGCTGGTGTTCATGGGCGTGGTCATGGCCATCGGCTTCAAGCGCTATCGCAAGACGCTGGATTGAGGCGGGCGCAAAGACGGCGACGGACGCCTTGCCTGGGAGTAGTCGTTATTTCTGACGCATCGCATGCCTCTTGTTTGGCCTGAGCGGCCCGTCCTGTCACCCAGAGATCACGTCAGCTTCATTGCCAAGAGCGGTCAATGGAACTGGCCCAAGGCTGAAAAATCAGGCGCATAATCCGGCAGCACCCGTCTCCTTTTGCATAACGTAATAAAGAGACAGCCGGGCTGACATCCATATAAGAATCAGGACGATAGACTGCAAAAATGCCTGTCTCTTTATTAAAAAACGTCCGGACCCATGGGTCTCTTGATTAACTGTTAGAGCTATGCCGATGACACTTAACCGCTCAGCCTACTGGTGGCCAACAGCCATTGCGTCTATTTTGGTTATGCCAATGCTTCCTAGCCTTATGGTTGTTGCTGCCGGCTTCATATTCCCCGGCACTATCCGTTGGTCTATTGCAAATTCCGCTATCGTGGTCGGTGCAATTTTTTCTGTTTTATCTTTCGCCTTTCTTCTTCGCTATCGCCGTTGGCCAATTTTTTTTCGGGGCTTTGCTCTGGCTATTGTTGCAATCGTTATGAGCGTTTTTTCCAAGGCAGAGTATTTCACCTCTCAAGAATGCGTAACCCAGCAGGGGCGTTACATTGATCTACAGCGGCAGTACCGCGAGGTACAGGCAGCACAGGGCCAGTCCTGTGGTTAGCTCTAACCCTGCATTCCACCCGACCGGCTACAGCGGGCTTTGCCCGCTTTCGCCGACGGGTGAATTTGAACGTTAGGACTCACATGATGGTTTTCGTGAGCGGCTGTGTGGAAGAACCAGGCGAGGTAGATGTCCCCCGCTTTGCGAAGCTGCGCCGTGCCCTCATTGCCGCAGGGGGCATCAAGAGGCGGTTTCTTTTGCAGCCCTCGGGGGTGGTGATCGTGAGGTCCGGTGGCAAGCGTCCTATTGCCGGACGGGTCCGCCATCGCATTGATTTCCGGGCCAACCCATCATGCCTTGATCGTGTTCGGGTACGCGGTAAAGATCGGGTGGTAGTGCAGTTTGGGCCGCGGCTCTATTGGTGGCTCGGTCGCACACCTGATGCTATCGGTCTCCGTAAGTAAGGCGACCGTGAATCCTAACCCTGCGCTCAACCTCGCTCCCTTCGGTCGCTGGACGGCGCTAAAGCGCCGCCGGTTAGCTCTACGTTGGGCGCCTCAATGAAGACCCTTGCCGAGATCGAACTTGAAATCCAGAAGCTGGCCGCACTGGTCGGTGTTTCCCCTGGAGCACTGCCCACTTACGGAACATCCGCGGACTTTGGTCGTCCTCATATCGAGGTTAGTGGTGGCGCATACCATTACGTTGCCGTCGAGCGAGGCCAAGAATTGTCTCGGGTCACGACGGCCAACTTTGATGAGTTGCTCTTTCTGATCTTCCGCGGCGTCACATTCCACTTGGCAGTCGAGTTCGAGCTTGAACATCGAGTTGAGTTGCAAGACTGCCGCCGAAAGATTTTTGATTACCAAATTCAGCTTCTCTCAAGGCTTTCATCCGCCTGGGCAGTTCGTAAGGCTGCCGAGCATGAAAGGATATTGGCAGCCCACCCGTTCGACGATTTTGCTGGCTACTACGCATCTACCATCGCCGGCTATACGCAAGCTGGCTTCCCTTATGGCGCGGCCCGTAGGCTGGCCGCAATTGCCACTTTGAAAGAGAAAGTCCGCCTGTGGTTGCAGCGATTCATTCGGAAGCCCGCAGTGTAATGAACGCGAGGCGCCCAACCCTGCAATGCACCGGACCTGCGCGAAAAGCCGCGCAGTCCGGTGAATTCAAACGTTAACGTTCACCCGTCCGCCGCCTGCTCCACCCGCGCCAGTTCCCGCAATCCCGCCAGCGCCTGCTTCAGCGTGGCATTGTCGTTGTCGCGCGGGTAGACCATCCACGCCGGCAGCTTGAAGTCGGGCGCGTTCTTCACCGGCCACAGGCGGCGTTCCTCGATCAGGTGGCGCACCAGCCGCAGGGGGAAGTAGCCGCTGCCGCCGTAGGTGAGCAGTTGCTGCACGCCGAGCCAGCCGATGTTGGCGACCAGCGCGGGGGGCGGCACGTCAGCGTAGTGTTCGCTGAACTGGGCGTGGAACTCGGGGCCCCAGTCGATGTGGATGTAGCCGGGATCGGGCCAGCCGCGCTTCCTGTCGCTGCTGACGAGGACCAGGGTTTCGTCGAACAGGGCTTCGACGACGAGGCCGGCGCGTTCGGTGGGGGTGTACATCACGCCGACGTCGACGGTGGCCTCGATGAGGCCCTGCATGATGTCGGCCTCGAAGCCGATTTCCAGGCGCAGCGACACTTCCGGCGCGGACTCGCGCATCCACGCCACCCAGTGCGGCAGGAAGCCTTCCCACAGGGCGATGCGGCCGGACAGGGTGAGCACGTCGGAATAGCCCTGCGGCAGGCCGACGTCGTGGCGCGCCTGTTCCACGGTGCGCACCAGGTGCTTGGCGTGGCGCAGGAAGCGCTTGCCGGCGGGGGTGAGTTCGGCGCCGTTGCGGCCGCGCTGGAAGAGGCGCGCGCCGAGCGTGGTTTCCAGGCTGTGGATGCGTGCGCTCACCGTCGATTGCGTGACGAAGAGGCGGCTGGCGGCGGCGACGAAGTTGCCGGTGGCGGCCACGGCAAGAAAGGTGCGGGCGAGTTCGGTATCCATGTCCGGTTTATATCGATGTTTTCGATAGCAAATACAAAAAATAATCGTTAGTCAAATACAAGGCGCATCCGTAGACTCGTTTCAACTCCCTTCAACGAGGAACGGATCATGGACAGAGCCCCTTCAACCCTGCTACCGGTGCGCGACGTCGAGGGCTATCTCGTCGAGCCGGGCGACTGGAACGAGGAGGTCGCCGTGGCGCTCGCCGCCGGCGAGAACCTCGTGCTCAACGACGACCACTGGGACGCCATCCGCTTCATGCGCGCGTACTACGACGAGCACCAGATCGCCGCCGATGCGCGCTTCGTGATCAAGCATCTGGCCGAACGCTACGGGCGCGAGGCGCAGAAGAAGCTGTTCGAACTCTTTCCCTACGGCTACGTGAAACAGGCGTGCAAGATCGCAGGCATGCGGCGGCCGCGCGCCTGGAGCACGGGCTGAGCGGGGGGAAACGAAGATGGTGCGCAAACTGGCGTATTCCGTTTCCGAGCGCGAGCACTGGATTTCCGGTCTGGGCGGGCTGATCGGCATTGCGATCGTGATGTGGATCAGCCATCTCTGGCTGAGCGAATCGGCCGGGCTGGTGGCGGCCTCGATGGGGTCGACGGCGGTGCTGCTGTTCGCCATGCCGCACGGCGCGGTGTCGCAGCCGTGGCCGGTGATCGGCGGCCATCTTGTGTCCGCCATCGTCGGCGTGGCGTGCGCGCAGGCGCTGCCGCACGATGCGGCGCTGGCGGCGGGCTGCGCGGTGGGCGGGGCGATCACCGCCATGTATGTGCTGCGCTGCCTGCATCCTTCCGGCGGAGCGACGGCGCTGTTCGCGGTGGTGGGCGGCGAGCCGGTGCACGCGCTGGGCTATGCCTACGTCAGCGGGCCCATCCTGCTGGGGGCGGTGGTGCTGCTGGCGTTTGCGGTGGCGTACAACTACCCGTTCGCGTGGCGGCGCTATCCCCAGGTCTGGCACGCCAGGCTGGCGCGCGAGGCGGAGACGCAGGCGGAGCGTACGCACGAAACGCGCGAGGAGCCCATGATCCCGCACAGCGCGCTGGTCTATGCGCTCTCCCAGCTGGATACCTTCGTCGACGTGAGCGAAGAGGACCTGCAGCGCATCTATGCGCTGGCGCTGCACGGCGAGCCGCACACCGTGTCCGGGGTCGCACCGGCACCGGCACCTGCCCGCGCCACGGCCTGACCCGCGCCGTGCGCCGTCGCCGGCGCGCGATCAGCCGATGCGCACCGGCACGAACAGGCGCTGGCCGTTGCGCTGCACGAGCAGCGCCACCGACTTGCCGGCGTGCGCAATCACGCGCTTCATGGCCTCCACGCTGTCCACCTTGTTGCCGTTGACCGCGACGATGACGTCGCCGGGTTCCACGCCTGCGCGCGCGGCGGGCCCCTGCACCTCCTCGACGACGAGGCCGGATTGCAGCCCGGCGGCACGCGACTCCTCCGGCGCCAGCGGACGCAGGGCGAGACCGAGCCTGGCCTTGTCGGCGTTGTCGCCGGCGGCGACCCTGGCGGGGGTGTCGCTGGCGTTGCCGAGCGTCACGCGCAGGTCCTCGCGCTTGCCGTTGCGCCAGATTTCCAGCGTGGCGGGCTTGCCCGGTGCGGCCTGGCCGACCAGCGCCGGCAGGTCGCCCGACTGGACGATGGGCTGGCCGTCGAAGGCGCGGATCACGTCGCCCGTCCTGAGGCCCGCCTTGTCGGCGGCGCTGCCCGGTTCCACCTGCGCGACGAGCGCGCCGGCAGGCTTGTCGAGCTTGAACGAATCGGCGAGCGCCTGGTTCACTTCCTGCACCGTCACGCCCAGGCGCGCGTGGGTGGCGTGTCCGGTGGCGACGATCTGGTCCTTGATGCGCACCGCGAGATCGATGGGAATGGCGAACGACAGGCCCTGGTAGCCGCCGGAACGGCTGAAGATCTGCGAGTTGATGCCGACCACTTCGCCACGCGAATTGAACAGCGGGCCGCCGGAGTTGCCGGGGTTCACCGCCACGTCGGTCTGGATGAAGGGCACGAAGCTGTCGTCGGGCAGCGAGCGGCCCTTGGCGCTGACCACGCCGGCGGTCACGCTGTTTTCGAATCCGAAGGGCGAGCCGATGGCAAGCACCCATTCGCCCACCCGGAGGTCGCGCGGATTGCCGAGCGGCAGCGTGGGCAGGTTCTTCGCATCGATCTTCAGCACCGCGACGTCGGTCTTGTCGTCGCGGCCCAGCACCCTGGCCTGGAATTCGCGGCGGTCGGTGAGCTTCACGGTCACCTCGGAGGCGCCGCGCACGACGTGCGCGTTGGTGAGGATGAGGCCATCCGGGCTGACGATGAAGCCGGAGCCTTCGCCACGCAGCATGGGCTGGCCGCGCGGGATGGCGAAGTTGGGACCGAAGCCGGGCCCGCCGAAGCGTTTGAAGAACTGGAAGAAGGGGTCGTCGGGATCGGCGCCGCGCGGCAGGGCGGCGGCATCGTCCCCGCCCCCGTCGTCGTCGGCCGCCGCGCCGGTCACGCTGATGTTGACCACGGCCGGGCCGAAGCGCTGCACGATGCCGGTGAAATCGGGGGCGCCGTTGAAGGCGACCGGCAGGGGCGCCGGGGCGGCGGCCACCGGGACGGCGGAAGCGTTGGCATGGTTGCCGATCATCCAGGCGGCGGCGCCGCCGCCGAGCGCGCCGGCGGCAACCAGGGCGAGGAGGAGGCGGGTGGGGGAAAGCGTCAGGTTCGACATGGGTTCTCCATTGCTGTGTAACGAAACGAACGCGTCCGCGCCGGGCGCACGGACTTACTGCTCCGACCGTGCGCCGCGCGAGCCGGTTCCCGCCCGGTCCTCGAAAGGCAGGTCCCCGTCCTTGCGATAGCGCGTGCGGGCCGATGGACGAAACACCCGGATCGCGATGACGACGAGGAGGAGCGGCGGGCCGACGAACCCGCCGTAGTCGCGAACGAATGCAAGCACCGTGTCCATGTCGTGCTCCTCAATACCAGCGTTGGAGCCAGCCGTAGGGACCGCCGCCGTACCACCAGCCGCCGTCGAAGGTCCAGCGGTTCCAGTCCGCGTAGCGCTGGTCGCGACGCACTGCGTCGAGATAACTCTGCTGCATGGCGTCGATCACCCGGTTGGGCACGCCGCGGTCGCGCAGGTCGGCAAGCTGGCTGGCGGTGAGGCGGTAAACCGTGCCGGCGGCGCGTATCTTCGCGAGGATGGCGTCGGCCGGCACGCCTTCGTGCGCCAGCGCGACGATTTCCGGCACCGTGACGCGCGCGGGCCTGGCGTCGCCCATCGAGGCGCAGCCGCCGGCGAGCAACGCCGGCAGGAGCACCAGCGCAAGACGCGACGCACCAATGTGCGGTTTCATGGCGTTCTCCTTGCGTGGCGGCGTTCAGGCCAGGGCTTCGGCAGGCTTGAGCAGGCTGCGCGCGGCGTCGATCTCGCTCGCGTTGCCATGCACGAAGAGCAGGTAGCGGTCGGCCTTCAGGTCGCGCTCGTAGCGGATCGCCTGCTCCTTCGTCATGCCGAGGCCTACGAGCGCGGCGCCCAGCGCCGACATTCCGCCCACCAGCACCGCGCCTTCCAGCGCGCCCGCCAGCAGGTGCGCGATGGCGCCGGCGGCGGCCAGCGGGCCGAAGCCGGGCACCCAGAAGAAGGCGCCGCCCACCAGCACGCCCCACAGCCCGCCCCAGAAGGCGCCGAAGCCGCCCCAGGTCTTCATGCGGTCGCCGGTGGTGTAGAAGCCGACCGGATGTTCCTCGGTACGGTAGCCCTTGCCGATGATGGACAGGCGCTTGATGTCGAAGCCGCTGCGCTGCAGGGTGCGCACGGCGGTTTCGGCGGCGGCGTGCGTGTCGTACACGCCGATGACGGCATTGAGGTCTTGCATGATGCTCTCCTTGAAAATGGGAACGACGATGGAAGCGATCCATCTGCCCCTCGATTTGCAGATGCCGTGCCAGGACGGCAAGCGATTGATTTGCAAGGGGAGGCGTGCGGCAAGCGTTCGACGTGCGGTGCACTTCCCCCGATGCGGCGGGGCAAATGGGCCAGTGCGTCGCGCGGTTTGACAGCGGCGCCGCCGGGCACGGACACTGGCGTCGATATCCAGTCCGACTCCTTCGCCGCGTCCCCATGTCCCATCCCTGGTTGCTGCACCTGGCGCTGATCGCGGGCACGCTGGCGATGCTGTCCTTCGCCGCCCACATCCTGCGCCAGCGTCGCCATCCGGCGGCCACGCTCGGCTGGCTGCTGTTCATGCTGCTGCTGCCCTGGTTCGCGGTGCCGCTGTATCTCGCCATCGGCACGCGCAAGCTGGCGCCGCGCCGCGCGGCGCAATGCCTGGTGGCGCCGGTCGCCGGCGACGGCGCAGTCGACCGCCTGCTTGCGCATGGCGGCATCGCCCCCTGCGGCGCCGAACGCCTGTGCCTGCATGCCGACGGCGCCGCGGCCTGGCGCGCGTTGCTGGCGTTGATCGGCAGCGCACGCAGCACCCTCGACGTGGGCCTGTTCATCCTCGCCGACGATGCGCACGGTGCGGCCGTGATGGATGCGCTGGCGGAGCGTGCGAGTGCCGGCGTGCGGGTCCGCCTGCTGATCGACGGCATCGGTTCCCTGCGCATCGCGCGCAGCCGGCTGGCGGCCCTGCGCGCGGCCGGCGTGGCGACGGCCTGGTTCATTCCGCTGCTGCATCGCCCCCTGCGCGGGCGCACCAATCTGCGCAACCACCGCAAGCTGGTCGTCGCCGACGGCACGCGGGCGTGGACGGGCGGGCGCAACGTGGCCGACGAATACTTCGCGGCCGACGCCGTCTGGACCGATCTCAGCCTGCTGGTCGAAGGCGAGGCGGCGGCGGTGCTGCAGCAGGGCTTCGAACGCGACTGGCGATTTGCCGTGCGGGAGACAGCGCCCGCCGACGCGGCGCCGACGCGCGGCACGCGCATGACGGTGCTGTATTCGGGGCCGGACCAGGCCGGCGACACCCTGCACGATGTGCTGCTCACCGCCAGCTATGCGGCGCGGCACAGCATCGTGCTGGTGACGCCGTATTTCGTGCCCGACGAGGCGCTGCTGCAGGCGCTGTGCCTGGCGGCACGGCGCGGCGTCGAGGTGCGCCTGATCCTGCCCGCGCGGTCCAATCACCGGCTGGCCGACTGGGTGCGTGCGCGTGCGCTGCGCGAGCTGGCGGCGGCGGGGGCGAGCATCCGCCTGGTGCCGGGCGCGATGGTGCATGCCAAGGCGATGCTGTTCGATGACACGCTGGGCATCGTCGGTTCGGCCAATCTCGACATTCGCAGCCTTTTCCTCAATTTCGAGCTGGTGCTGCTCCTGCGCGAGGCCGCCGATGTCGCCGCGCTGGCCGGCTGGTGCGCGCGGCTCGACGCGCGCGCGCAGGACGCCGCGCTACCGCCGGCCGGCGCCTTGCGCGAGGCGGCCGAGGGCCTGCTGCTGCTGGCTGCCTTCCAGATCTGAGGCGGGGTTTATCCACCGGCTGGCCGGGGCATTTGCACCGCGCGCCCCGGGCGGCTAATCAGGGGCCGCTGATTCTGCAGGAAATTTCGAGCTGGCACGTCCGCTGCAAGGCATCGCTGCGCACGACTTTGTGCAGACCGAATTCCAAGGAGACCGCCATGAATGCATCGATGAAACCCCTTGTCCTGCTCTTGACCGCCACGCTTGCGGGCAGCCAGCTGGCCTGGGCCAGCGCGCCGGCTTCGCGCATCAGCGAGGACGTGACCGTGACCCCGGACCGCGCGATCAGCCGCGCCGACGAGGCAGCGCTGTCGCGTGCGGCCGCGAAAGTGCTCGACCGTGTCGGCGCGGCGCGCGCCGCCCTGGCGCGCCAGGACGAAGCGGCGGCGCGCGACCTGCTCGGCCAGGCCGGAACGCTGCTCGACATCATCCACGCGGCGCTGCCCACAGCGAACGTGCGCGACCAGATACGGCTCGCCGATTCCAGCCTGAAATATGACCAGACCGAGCAGGTGCAGCCCGACCTCGTGCCGCTCGATGCGGCGCTGAACGAAGTCGAGGATTTCGCCCGTGCGCCGGCCGCGCATGCGCAGGGCGACAAGGGCGATCGCGGGGCCGGGACCGGCAACCGCGCCGGCGCAAGCAAGGATATCCAGGCGGTGGACGCTGCCCTGATGTACGAGGAAACCGACCTGCCGCTCGCGGCCACGCGCACCTTCCTCCAGTCCGCACAGGATGCCTTGTCCAGGCACGATCTGAAGCGTGCCGACCTGCTCTTGCGCGCCGCGCAGGATCACGTGGTGACGCAGTCGATCGTCGTCGACGAACCGCTGGTGCCGGCCAAGGCCAACCTCGCGCGGGCGGACGCCAACATGAAGGCGGGCCGGCTGGATGCCGCACGCGCCGATCTCAAGCGCGCGATCGCGCAGCTCGACCGTGCGGCACAGCGGGCAGAGGGCTCGGCCCGCGCCGACGTGCAGGCCCTGCGCGACGACGCACGCGCGCTCGACAGCCGGCTCGACCAGGACGGCCAGGCCAGCGAGCGCGATTTCGCGATGTTGTGGAAACGTGCGCATGCACTGGCCGATCGCGCGATGGACTACACCGACGTCGGCTGGGCGCGCCTGCGCGCGGGCAGCACCCTGAAGCAGAGCCTGATCGAGGCCAAGCTGCAGGCGCGCTACGCGGACGCGGATGCCTTCGTCGGCGGCAACGCGACGAAGGCGCAGAACGACCTGGGCGAGGTGCAGCGCTATCTCGAGCAGGCGCGCGACGTGAAGGAGATCGCGCCGGACACGGTGCAGCGCATCGACGCGCTGCAGCAGCAACTCGCCGCCATCCGTACGCCGGGCAGGCCGATCGATCGCGACGCGCTGCGCACGCTGACGCAGGATCTCAGCCAGGCGATCCAGGCGCTGTAAGCCGTGGCGGCTTGCGGGGCGATGGACGATCCGGTACAAGTCGGCCGCATGAAGAACGTCCTCGTGCGGTCGCTGGCTTTTCCCGCGCTGGTCGCGGCCGGCGTGGTGGTGCTCGCGCTCGGCCTCATGCTGGCCTCGCTCGGGCGCAATCTCCACGCGCTGGCGCCGCTCGAAGTGCATCTTGCGGCGATCCGGCGCATCCAGCTGCAGAGCCTGGACATGCAGTACGCACTGGTGCGCGACCTGCGCGGCGAGGAAAGCCTGGATCCGGCGAGGCTGAACGCGCAGCGCAATGCGCTCTTCGCGCTGGCGCGCGATCCGGACCTGCTGTCGGCCCAGGCGCGCGATGCGATCACGGATGCCCACGCGCTCTTCGCGACGGGCACGCTGCCGCCGCAGACGGTGCTGCGCGACGCGGTGACGCTCATGCACGAGGCGCTGGCCGCGGAGGCGCGCGCCCACGACGCCCTGCTCAAAACCATCGCCGCGCGCGCGCGGCAGGAATTCCGCCTCGCCGCCGCGGCGCTGGCGATCATCGTGGTCGCCGGCGCGGTCGGCTTCGTGCTGTCGCGGCGGCGCATCCTGGAACCGCTGCGCGATCTCGACCGCCTGATGCAGCGGCTGGCGCAGCACGATTTCGCGCAGGTCGAGACGCATCGCGCCGACAGCCTCATCGCCCCGCTGCTCGGCCGCTACAACGAGATGGTCGCGCGGCTGGCCGAGCTCGAAGCCGCACAGGCGCAACGCCAGGCCAGCCTGGAACAGGAGGTGCGCAATGCCAGCCGCGAACTCATCGCCTACAACCGCAGCCTGGCCGAAGCGGAAAAGCTGGCGGCGGTCGGCGAACTCGCGGCGAGCGTGGCGCACGAACTGCGCAACCCGCTGGCAGGCGTGCAGCTAGCGGTGGCCAACCTGCAGCATGACCTGCCGGAAGGCGAGCCGCGCCAGCGCCTGGATGCCGTGATCGGCGAACTGCGCCGCATGACCGGGTTGATGAACGCGCTGCTCGATCAGGCGCGCCATGCGCCGGAAACGCCGGGCCCTGTGCATCTCGCCGAGGCCTGCGAGGAACTGCTGGCGCTGGCGCGCTACCAGGTCGCGCCGGAGATCGCGCTGGAATGCGACATCGACCGCACGCTCGTCTGCAGTCTGCCGCCGGACCGTCTGCGGCAGGCGCTGCTCAATCTTGTCCTCAACGCCGCGCAGGCGCAGTCCGGGCCGGGCCGCGTCACGCTGCGCGCCGCCTGCGCCGCAGGGCAGCTCGTCCTGATGGTCGAGGATGCCGGCCCCGGGTTCGCGGAACCCCTGCTCAAACAGGGGGTCACCCATTTCGCCAGCGCGCGGCCGGGCGGGACCGGACTCGGGCTGGCGACGGTACGGCGTTTCGCGCTCGATCTCGGCGGTACGCTGGCACTGGAGAACATGCAGCCCCATGGCGCGCGCGTCAGCCTGCGCCTGCCGTGTCCCCACCCGGATTGATGCGATGTCGCCCACGCTCCTGATCATCGAAGACGAAGCCCTGCTCGGGCAGGAACTGCAGCGCCATTTCCGGCGCGAAGGCTGGGAGACGCGGCACGCGGCGAATCTGGAGGCGGCGCGCGCGATCCTGTGGGGGCATGCCTTCGAGCCTGCGGTGGTGCTGTCCGACATGAACCTGCCGGACGGCAATGCGCTCGACCTGCTCGACGAAGCCCGGCGCGCGGCGCTGCCGGGCGAGTGGGTGTTCATCACCGGCTACGGCAGCGTGCCCGATTCGGTGCGCGCGGTGAAACTGGGCGCGCTCGACTTCCTGGAGAAGCCGGTGGACATCGGCCGTCTTGCCGTGGTGCTCAACGGCGCCGCCCGCACGGCACGCGCCGAGCGCCGGCTCGCCGATCAGGCGGCGGACGAGGTGCGGCGCTACGAACCGGCGAGCTACCTCGGCGATTCCGCTGCCGCGCGGGAGACCCGCGAGATGCTGGCGCGGCTGGCGCAGGTGCCGTTCTCCGCCCTGCTGATCGGCGGCGAGACCGGCACCGGCAAGGGGCTGGCGGCGCGCATCCTGCATTACGCCGGGGCACGCAAGTCGGGGCCGCTGGTCGAGGTGAACTGCGCCGCGCTGCCGCGCGAACTGATTGAAGGCGAGCTGTTCGGGCACGAGGCCGGCGCGTTCACCGGCGCCAAGGGGCGGCGCCGCGGCCTGGTCGAGCAGGCGAGCGGCGGCACGCTGTTCCTCGACGAACTGGGCGAGCTGCTGCCCGAATTGCAGGTGAAGCTGCTCAAGGTGATCGAGGACAAGGCGGTGCGTCGCCTGGGCAGCGAGCAGACGGTCGCGGTCGACGTGCAGTTCGTCGCGGCGAGCAACCGCGACCTGGAAACCGAGGTGCGCGAAGGGCGCTTCCGCGCCGATCTCTACCATCGCCTGTCGGTATTCCGGCTGGACCTGCCGTCGCTGCGGACGCGTCGCGACGACGTGCGGCAACTGGTGCCGCAGTTCGTGCGCGAGTACAACGCCAAGGCGGGCCGGCGCGTGACGCGCATACCCGAGACGGTGTGGGCGCGCCTGCTCGCGCACGACTGGCCGGGCAACGTGCGCGAGCTGCGCAACGTGGTCGAGCGCTGCGTGCTGTTTGCGCAGGACGAGGTGTTCCCGGAACGCTGGCTGCAACTGCAGTCGGGGCCGGTGGCGGAAACCGGCGGCGACGGCCTGTGGCTGCCGCTGGACGGCAGCCTGGGGCTGGAGGACATGGAGCGTCGCCTGATCGAGGCGGCGCTCGAACGCGCCGAGGGCAACGTCACCGGCGCGGCGCGCCTGCTGAAGAGCACGCGCGAGACGCTGCGCTATCGCGTCGAGAAATTCGGGCTGGGCAAAGCCTAGCGCCGGCACGCACGATGACGATGACTCCCGAATCGGACAGGCTGGCGACCTCCGGTCCGGCCTTCGGTGCGCCGGGCATCGCACCCAGCTGGACCTCCAGCGCCAAGGATCTGGTCGGCACGGCCATGGGCTCGTCGCGGCTGTGGTTCACCCTGGGCCACGGCATCGTCAACGAGGTGTACTACCCGCGCATCGACATTCCGCAGATCCGCGATCTCGGTTTCATCGTCGGCGACGGCGCGGGCTTCTGGGTCGAGGTCAAGCGGCTGGACAGCTACACGCTCGACACGCCGGCCGCCGGCATTCCGCTGCCCGTCGTGATCCACCGCCATCCGCGTTTCACCCTGACGGTGCGCGTCTGTCCCGACGCCGCGCGCGACGTGCTGCTGATCGACGTCGCGCTCGAAGGCGATCCCGGTCTCGCGGTCCATGTGCTGCTGGCGCCGCACCTCGGCGGCACCGGCCACCTCAACCGCGCGTGGACGGCGACGTATCGCGGAGAACGCGTGCTGTGGGCCGAGCAGGGTCCGTTCGGCCTGGCGCTGGCCGCGCGCACCCCGGACGGCACGGACGCACTGGCCACGGGATCGGCCGGCTACGTCGGCGCGTCCGACGGCTGGCAGGATTTCCATGCGAACGGCCGCATGGCCTGGCAGTACGACGCGGCGGGGCCGGGCAACGTCGCGCTGATGGGCCGGCTCGCACCGCGCGCCACGCTGGCACTGGGATTCGCCGCCACCAAACAGGCCGCCGCCACGCTGGCGCGCGCCGCGCTGACGCAGCCGTTCCGGATCGCCCGCGACGCGCAGCGCGCGGCGTGGCTGCAGTGGCACGCGCAGTGCGGGGCGACGGCGCCGCCGCCCGATTTGCCGGGCCCGCTGCGCGCGCAGTGGGCCTGGTCGGCGCAGGTGCTGAAGACGCACGCCGACAAGACCTATCTCGGCGCCATGGTGGCCAGCCTGTCGATTCCCTGGGGCAACCGGGGCGAGGAACGCGGCGGCTACCACCTGGTGTGGCCGCGCGACCTGGTCGAGTCGGCGCAGGCGCTGCTGGCGCTGGGCGGCATCGACGAGGCACGCGCGGTGCTGGGCTATCTCGTCGCCACGCAGAACGACGACGGCCACTGGCACCAGAACCAGTGGCTGGGCGGCAAGCCCTACTGGGGCGGCATCCAGCTCGACGAGACGGCGTTTCCCGTGCTGCTTGCCGCCAGCCTTGCCGAACGCGGCGCGCTCGACGGCCTGCAGGTGGCCGGGTGCGTGCGACGTGCGCTCGCCTTCCTGATCCGCAGCGGACCGGCCAGCCCGCAGGACCGCTGGGAAGAGGACGCGGGCGTCAATGCCTTCACGCTGGGCGTGTGCGTCGCCGCGCTGGTGGCCGGTGCGGCGCTGCTGCCCGAGGACGAGCGCACGCTGCCGCTGGCGGTGGCCGACTGGTGGAATGCGCGTCTCGAAGACTGGTGCGTGGCGCGCGACACGCCCTTCGGCGCGCAGCACGGCGTCGCCGCGTATTACGTGCGCGTGGCGCCGGGCGAGATCGTGTGCGACGACCGGGCGATGCAGCGCGCGCTGCCGGTGAAGAACCATGCCGATGGCCTGCAGCTGGCGGCCGACGAGCAGGTCGCGCTGGATTTCCTGCAGCTGGTTCGGCTGGGGCTGCGCCGCGCCGACGACCCGGTGGTGGCCGACAGCGTGAAGCTCGCCGACACGCTGCTGAAGACCGATACGCCGGCCGGACCGGTCTGGCATCGCTACAACGGCGACGGCTACGGCGAGCACGACGACGGCACGCCCTTCGACGGCACCGGCCGCGGCCGCGGCTGGCCGCTGCTGGCCGGCGAGCGCGGCCATTACGAACTGGCGGCGGGACGCGATCCGCTGCCCTTGCTGCAGGCCATGCAGGCGATGGCGCATCGCGGCCTGCTGCCGGAGCAGGTGTGGGACGCCGCGCCCGTGGGGCGCTTTGCGCCGGGCCGCTTCACCGGCGGGGCGATGCCGCTGGTGTGGGCGCATGCCGAATTCGTCAAGCTCGCCGCCTCGCGTGCGGCAGGCCACGCGGTCGACCGCAGCGATGCGGTGTGGGCGCGTTATCGCGGCCTGCGTCCTGCCGCCACGACCTGGATCTGGACGCCCGCGGCGCCGATTGCCCGTGTGCCGCGCGGCTGCGATGTCCTGATCGTGCTGCCGGCACCGGCACGCCTGCATCTGGGCCGGGATGGCTGGCAGGATGCCGCCGACCTTGCGTGCGCGGCATTGGGACTGGGCCTGCATGGGCTGCGTCTCGCCGCCGACTGTCTGGCGGGCCGCCGCAGCCTGGAATTCACCTGGCAGAACCTGCAGGACGGCGTCTGGCACGCCGCCACCCATGTCATCGCGCTCGACGGCTGAACCCGGCCACCCTTGCGGTTCACCCGGTGCAGCGAATGCGGTGCGGGGGACGGGGGAATCAGCCCAGCGCGGTATCCAGCACCATCATGACGGCGAAGCCGGCCATGAGACCCAGCGTGGCCGGCGTCTGGTGGCCGTTGCGATGGGTTTCCGGAATCACTTCGTGGCTCACCACGAAAATCATCGCGCCGGCGGCAAGGCCGAGGCCGATGGGGTAGGCGAGTGCGAGCCCGCTGGCCAGACCCACGCCGAGCAGGGCGCCGACGGGCTCCATCAGGCCGCTTGCGGCGGCGATCAACACTGCGCGCCGGGGACTCAGGCCGGCGGCTTTCAGGGCCATGGCGACGGCGAGGCCTTCGGGCATGTCCTGCAGCGCGATGGCGGTGGTGAGCGGCAGGCCGACGCCGAGGTCGCCCTGCGAGAAGGCCACGCCGATGGCCATGCCTTCCGGCAGGTTGTGCAGGGCGATGGCGAAGACGAACAGCCATACCCGGCCGACGCGCCCGCAGCCTGCGCCGCAGGGACCGCCGTGTTCGTGTTCGTGCGGGGTGAATGCGTCAAGGCCCAGCATCAGCAGCACGCCGAGCCCGAGGCCGGCGACCACGGCGAGTGCGCCCAGGGCACCGCTGCCGGTGATCGATTCGCCGGCTTCCAGGCCAGGCAGGAGGAGCGAGAAGGAACTGGCGGCGAGCATCATGCCGGCGGCCAGACCCAGCAGGGTGTCCTCGGTGCGGTTCGAAAGATTGCGCAGGAACAGCGCAGGCAGGGCGCCGATCGCCGTGGCGGCGAAGCCGGCGAGCCCGCCCAGCATGCCGAGGCGCAAGGCGGCGTCGGCTTCGCCGGTGGCGACGCGCCAGAGACTGGCGGCCAGCAGCCAGACCACCGTGGCCAGCGCCAGCGCGAGGCCGGCGCTGGTCCAAGGATGGCTTATGGCCTGGGCATGCCAGAGGGCGCGCCAGCGGGTCGGTTGTGCGTTCTGCGCGAGTTCCATGCGCGGGGCTCCCTGATTGTCGTGATGCCTGAGCGGTCAGCGCGCATTCCCGCGGCCATGCCGGCGCGGAATGCGCGTGCACAGGCCCTAGCCTATGCCCAGGACCTCGTCGTCGTCCATCGCCGCGACGCCGCCGACGCCGAGTCCGATCATGGAAAGGGCGTGCCACATCGCGCGGCGCACCGGATGCGCGGGCGCGGGATACACGGGGGCCGCGGCGATGCGGTCGCGGCGGTATTCGTCGTAGACGCTGGTCATGCTCATGGCGATCATGGTTCTTCTCCTGTCGTGGTGCCGCGCGGTCGCGGGATGACTGTATTTAAACGGGCTCCGGTTAATTTATCCAATGAATAGTCTGAAATGCATTGATTGATTTCGTCGAATGAATGGGGCAAATGAAAAACGGCGCACCGGAATCTTCCGGCGCGCCGTCGTCATGCCTTCCCCGGCCAGGCCGGGGGCG